>LSQX01190753.1_pt1 | contig 10306 bp, 8 predicted proteins | sample 654561 | NCBI WGS metagenome assembly LSQX01 (sample SAMN04489861, study PRJNA283612) | anaerobic digester metagenome | isolation source: 4 biogas reactors fed with cattle manure at either 37C or 55C with and... | place: Denmark: Kongens Lyngby | collected 2014
TCTGCATAATTGCTGTATGGGAAAATATTTCTTTCTTCGCCACTTCTTACCTTGTACCAATTCTCTAAAGTTTTCTCCGCACTTGCACCTCTTGTCCTATGATCCCTAATCATTCTTCTAAGAAGCCTTGTATCTGACGAAGATACTCTGTTGTGACGGTCTATTCCCAGTTTAGCAAAAACACTAATGTATATTCTATACTTCTCTTTTTCTTGGACTCCAGAAGTCAACACGTTATTAAGTCCATGAATTCCTTCTATTACAATTAGTTGGTTAGAATTTATTGATACTGACCTTTCACCGAATTCCTTCTTCCCACTCAAAAAGTTATATGATGGAATATCTACTTCTTTACCCTCCAAAAGGTCATTCAATTGAGTGTTAAACATATTCAAATCAATGGCCGGCAATGACTCATAGTCGGGTTTTCCATCCGCCCCAAGTGGTGTTTCATCTCTATCTAGAAAATAATCGTCGCTCCCAAGATATAGCGGTTCTGCCGTAAGCTTACTTATTCTATCGCAAAGTTTTTTTGCAAAAGTAGTCTTGCCAGACGAGGACGGTCCAGCGATTAGAATTATTCTTCTACCACTTCTAATGATTTCATCTACACTCTGGTCAAGCTGCTCCTCTAAGAATAATTCATTCTTCTCAATCAGTTCCTTGACTTCACCATTGCTTATTACTTTATTTAAATCTGCTAGGTATTCTATCCCAATTGATTTTCGCCACATTTTGGTCTTGAGAAAAGCTTCATAAATCTTGTAGTCATCTCTAAATGTAGGTATCTCGTCCGGATAGGTTGAATCCGGGAATCTTAATAAAATTCCATCTTGGTATGCTCTTAATTCAAAGCTCTGTACATATCTAGTCGAAGGTACCATATAGCCATAGAAAAAATTAACATATCCGTCAAGATTATAATATTCAATCATTGCATTCTTCGGCACATCCTCTAACAAGGATACCTTCTCGTCAAGGCCTCTATGCTTGCAGAAATTAATCGCATTGTCTCTATCAATCATTTCACAACCAAATGGCAAATCAGCCTGAACGATTTCAATCATTTTGGCATAGATTGCTGCAATATCTTCTTGATTCACCTCTCTATCAAAGCAAATGCTCGAGAGAATTCCTTGATTAAGTGAATTCTCAACTATTACATTTATATCGCCATAAATTTCAAAAATTGCCCTCATATATATCATAAGAAGGCTGCTCCTATAGGTCTGTGAGCCAAGCTGCGTACTCATATCAAACAAAGTTACATTTGAATCTTCTTCAATAATATAGTCCAATTCCCTGTTACGACAATTGACATTTGCAATTAAAGCCCCATAATGGAGCTCTTTCTCACATTGCTCAGCTAAGTCGGACAGCCTAATCGGTCCATCTACAACAATGCTTTTATATTCTGCATACTCATCTGTTCTAATTCTAATAATTATTTTCATAAGATATGTCCTCTTTGCCGGATACTTTATTTCCTTTAATATAACATATAACAAAGCCTCGATGAACCCCACCTCTAAGTCGTCATTCCTATTTATTTCCTTAAAACATACCAAAAAGCCGATTCCCTAAGGAACCGGCTAAATGTCTAAGCTTTAATATACCAATTAGTCTACCTTCAGCTTATCCCACTTCTTTGAAATCTTTGCAATGGACTTAGCGTCTGTGCCACCCTTCTTAAGTTGCTTAAGGAACACATCCTTTGGAACATCCATCTTCTTATATGCTAGGATATACTTCTTCTCAAAGTCTCTCATGTACATAGTAATACCAATTGCGTATGCTGCTGCAATTACTACCATTGGAATTACAGCCTTCCATCCAAAGAAAACTGTAAGTGCTATTGTAACGATTAGCCAAATAGCAGCACCCCATCTAGTTATCTTCAAAATCTTCTTAGTGTCTGGGGCCTTTGGCATCTCAGCATTACGCAGCTTCTGCTCTCGCTTGTAAAGGTTCTGCTGATATCCCATTGATTGTCTGTTGTATTGCGGTGGTCTCTGTTTGCCCTTTGCCATTAATGTATTACCTCTTTCTATATGAATTTATTAAAATTTATCTATTTATCCGTAAAATTATAACATTAATAATAGAATAACACAAACTATAAAAATATTGGCCCTTTGGTGGCATAAAACTACCAAATCCCTTTGTTTTTCAGTATTTTCTGGGGTATTTCTTATGGAAAAGCCAAATACATATGGACAAACCAACCAATAAGTTGTAAATTAATATCTCAGGATTATCAATTAGGAGAGAGGTCTAAATAAATGAAAATAATAGTTGTTGGCCTGGGTAAAATTGGCAGAACTATAATGAAGATATTATCAACGGATGACCATGATATTATCGCAATTGACAACAACCCCGATGTCGTAGCAACAGTATCAAATTCTTACGATGTCTTAGCATTATGTGCTGAGGGAACGCACCTAGATGTATTAAAAGGCATTGGTGCATGTGATTGCGATGTTTTCATTGCTGCAACAAGTTCTGACGAAATGAATATCGTTTCTTGCTTTCTGGCAAAACGCTTGGGAGCTAAGCACACTGTAGCTAGGTTTAACAGAGTTGAGCTAACCAAACTAAATATTGGTTTTTTGCGTAAAGAGTTGGAATTATCGCTCATCATTAACCCATATCAGCTAACTGCTCACCACATTTCTGACATACTGAAAGGAAAGCCTGTATCTAGGAATGTAATGATTCTCGGTGCGAGCAAAACTGGACGATTCTTATTGAAGGATTTGGCATTATCCGCTGGTCAGATTACGATAATTGAAAAGAGTGAGGACTCATGCGAGAAAATGCTTGAGGTTCTACCAAGGAATGCTCGGCTTATCTGTGCAGATGGTACTGAGCAAGCAGTTCTCGAAGAAGAACAAATTGATAACATGGACGCATTCGTGTCACTTGCTGGCATGGATGAAGAGAATATACTAGTTTCATGTTATGCTTTAAGCCGTAATGTGCCAAGGGTAATTACTAAAGTCAATATGGATGGGTATTCTCAGATAACAGAGTCTCTGGGATTGGAGCATGTTATATCGCCCAAAGATATTACAGCTGATATAGTAAAGCATTTTGTCGATGATATTAAAGAATCAAGAGGAAAGTAAAAACAGCCATGAATTACAGTGTTATTTTTAATACAGTCAAAAATGTATGCCTTGCAGAAGGATTATTCCTCCTGTTGCCCGTCGGCATTGATTTGATATATAAGGAGGGAAGCTGGAAAGCATATCTAATATCTTCTGGAATATCAATCTTAATATGGTTTATTCTTGACAGGCTATTTCGCAACTCATCAAAATCGTTAAAGCATACTAAAGATGCTTATGCAATTGTGTCCTTCTCTTGGATAGCAATATCTGCAATTGGCGCATTGCCATTTGTAATAAGCGGTGACATTCCAAACTATGTTGATGCGTTCTTTGAGACAGTCAGCGGATTTACTACAACGGGAGCCTCAATTTTGACAAATGTCGAAGCACTTACCAAAGCAAATCTGTTCTGGAGAAGTTTCCTTCACTGGTTCGGAGGCATGGGAATTCTTGTATTCATTGTAGCATTGCTTGGACACAGTCAAGACCGTGCAAGCAACATTCTTAAAGCCGAGACGCCTGGACATAGCGGCGAGAAGCTTCTGCCAAAAGCGAAGAGTTCTGCTGCAATACTTTACTACATATATCTAGGACTTACAGTTGCGCTAATCTTACTGCTTATGCTTGGAAAAATGCCTGTCTACGACAGCGTTTGTACAGCCCTTGCTACAGCCGGTACCGGAGGCTTTGGAATAAAAGGAGACAGTCTTGCCTCTTATAGTCCATATATTCAGTGGGTAGTTGCATTATTCATGCTTATGTTTGCGGTAAGTTTCAACATTTACTATCTGCTTATCGTTAGAAAGTTTAAAGCGATTAAGGAGAACAATGAGTTATGGTGGTTCCTTGCGATTGTAGGAATATCAACAATAGTAATCGCGTTCTCTGTCTACCCTATGTACAATGGAGTTGAAGAGACACTCAGAATGTCAGCTTTCCAAGTTAGTACAATCATTTCGACTACTGGATTTGCGACAACTGACTTTAATGCTTGGCCTCAATTGGCTAAAGCAATTCTGTTTATGCTTATGTTTATTGGCGGATGCATGGGATCAACAGCCGGTGGTTTAAAGGTTTCAAGACTGGTTGTTCTTGTACAAAGTGCAAAAAACGGGCTTAAGAGAAGTCTTAGCCCAAGATTGATGCATGGAGTAAGATTGAACGGAAGAACACTTGAAATCCACGCTGAAAGATCATTCTTAACATATTTCACTCTTTATGCTGGTTTGACAATCCTTACATTCTTGCTCATCAGCTTTGAGCCATTTGGATTTGAGACGAATCTCTCGGCTACAGTAGCTTGTTTTAATAATGTAGGTCCGGGTTTTGGAATGGTAGGCCCAACAGGAAGTTATGCGTCATATACTGCATTCTCAAAGATAGTTCTTTCAATATCTATGCTTCTTGGAAGATTGGAAATATTCCCATTACTTCTTATGTTCATCCCAAGTACATGGAAGAAGAGATAGTCAATCAATATATGATTATGACAAAAGCCATATATCACAGTAATGTGATATATGGCTTTTCTTTGATAGGTTGAAGTATTTCATTAACTTGTTCTAATCTGCGACCTTCTCTTCCGCCTTCTCCATTAAGATGCTTATCTTGAAGAGGTCTCCGTCTATTCTTATCTCGAAGACTCCATTCATCATCTTAGTAAGGTCCTTCGCAATTGATAGTCCAAGACCACTGCCCTCGGTGTTCCTAGATTCATCGCCTCTTTTGAACCTCTCCATCAATTCGCTAGCAGATAGATTTAATGGGTCCTTAGAAATATTCTTTATCTCAAGGCTAATCATATCTTTTGAGTCTTTATTGTTTGTCTTAAGCTCGTTAATATCTATATATACCCTGCTATTATCCATAGCATATTTGGAAATATTACCAAGAACATTCTCGATTACTCTATGGAAAAGCTTACCATCTGCAATAACCCTTACCGACTCATCCTCACATTTGTCCTGAATCTGAACAGACAATCCTTTTGCCTCAAACTTATCATCAAACTCCACTAAGCTTTGCGATAACAATGCATTAATGTCTATGCTCTCTAATTCCATTGGCATAGCCCCTGATGAAGCCTTGGCAGCTTCAAATAAGTTCTCTGTAAGTTCCCTAAGTCTTTGAGTCTTTTGGTCTACAATATCCAGATAATCAGGAGCATTTGGGCTCTCTAGCCCCTCTGTCTTGAGCAAATCAACATATGTGACCATCGATGTTAGAGGTGTCTTAATATCGTGAGAAACATTTGATATCAATTCTGTCTTCAGTCTCTGATTCTTAAGCTCATTCTGAACAGCGATATTAGATGCATGTGAAATCTCATTTATATCTTCAGCTAATCTATCAAGCTCGTTCTTGCTTTTTCTTGCACTACTCTCAACTGGAATCTTGTATGTAAGGTTGCCATTCTTTACTTCTTCAGCACCCTTTCTAACTTCATTAAACTTCCTTACCTGTCTTGGTACAATTGCGAAAATCGCTACAATAACAATGAATGTACCGAGTGCGGTAGTTGCCAGAAATGTTCCGCAAATTAGAATAAGAAGAAGCTTCACTAAAGTTGCATCACTCTCATTAATCCACTTAATAAGATGATTAATACAAATTCCGATAAGAGATCTATTCCACAATTCCTTTGCCTTTAGCTTCTTAACAAGAGACAAGAGATTTGCAAGCATTATGAATACAGCAGCAAGCAATCCAATAAATCCAACTGCGACTTGCGCTTCTGGTGTCATTACATCGTTATAGCTATATGTCGTGCCTAGGTTATCCCATATTTTTGAAAACGGCCCATTAAAGCAAGCGCCATATAGAAGTTGAAAGACTAGAGCTGACAAACCTCCAGTTGCAAAGAATGTACAAAGCTGTACATCAGACCAGATTTTATCAAACCAGATTAGTTGTATCTTCCCATTCTCGTCTCTTTCGCCACCAACATTCAAGATTAACAATACAGTTAAAGCTATTGAAATAATTAAGAAAATCACTCCGCCAATAACAGCTACGTTCTGCGCAATCTCAAATCCGTGAGTGCTTGCAATCTTGCCATCAAACCACAAATCCATATAGCTTCTCTCTTCATCTGAAAGCCCATCTACCCACACCATCTTGCTGAGGGATGCTGCAACCGTAGCAGCCAAGCAAGTTAAGAAAATAGCTATTGTGTCAAAAGCCGCAAATACAGAAAAAGTCGTTTTATTCATTTTATAGTTTTTCAATTTTGTATCCAATTCCCCACACCACCTTTAAATATCTAGGGTTCTTCGGGTCTATCTCTATCTTCTCTCTTATTCTCCTGATATGAACTGCAACCGTATTCTCAGGGTTAAATGCTGTATCCTGCCATACATTCTCATAGATTTGTTCAATGCTATAAACTCTGCCGGCATTTTCGGTAAGCATTTTCAGAATGCCATATTCAGTTGGGGTTACAACCACTTGTTCGCCATCTAACTGTACTGTCTTCTCGTTGTCATCGATAACAAGCCCACCTGATTTATAAATATTATTCTGTTTAGTTCCCCCTGAAAAGCTTCCCAGATTAGTATATCTTCTAAGCTGAGATTTTACTCTTGCAATTAACTCAAGAGGATTGAAAGGTTTTGTTACATAGTCATCTGCACCGACATTGAGACCCGTTATTTTGTCATAGTCCTCTGACTTTGCTGAAAGCATTATGATTGGAATATTCTGCTCTTCTCTAATCTTCATGGTAGCTTGAACGCCATCTAGCTTAGGCATCATAATGTCCATGATTATCAAATGAAGCTTCTCTCTTCTGGCAATTTCCAGGGCAGCTACTCCATCGTATGCCTTAAAAACCAAGTACCCCTCGTTGCGAAGATATATCTCAATCGCGCCAGCAATCTCTTTATCATCGTCGCACACCAAGATATTGTATTTCTGAAGATTATCCATCATCTGCTCTCCCCTTTCATCTTATAGCATCATTTTAGAGACTATTCTTTACAAACAATTCAATTAGTTTCTTACAAAATTCTTAATAAATGGACTTATGCGTGCTCTCTGTCAATTATTTTAGACGCTATTTAGCTAATTAACTTAGTCACTTTTATCATTAATCGACTTACACACTTTATCGAGATGTTCCCTCAAAGGCATTACATCACTCTCTGCGCTAAAAACCAGCAGCTTATCACCTGCATATAAAACGGTCTGCCCATTCGGCACAAGCTCCCTGTCATTTCTTTCAACGGCAACTATTAGGCATCCATGCGGTAAACCTATATCATTGACAGATCTGCCGTCCATGTAGCTACCGACATAAACCTCACTCTCAACTAGCAGCTTTCTTTTTTTCTTGCGGCTAACCACATAATCATTCGGTGCTGAACTCTTCTTGCTCTTAAAAGTTAGCATCCTTGATAGCAACTGGTCATAAATCGGTTCTCCGCGAAGGATATCAGCAGTAATATATGCGGTCAAAGACACAATGGTAAGTGGCATAAAATTCGTGAATTCTCCTGTCATTTCTGTCAAAAGAAGGACTCCTGTTACAGGTGCGCGAACAATTGCCGTAAAACAGCCTACCATTCCAAGAATTACCCACGAAGCATTATGTCCGCCATCCATTCCGATTAGTTGTAAAAGGTCGCCAAATAAGCCGCCGCAAACTGCACCAAGAACTAGCAAAGGCAAGAAAATACCGCCTGCTACGCCAGTGCCAAAGCTCATCATTGAAAAGACGAATTTTACAACCAGCAATATAAGCAGAAATGTTATGCCTTTGTTCTCAGACCCAACTAGGTTCACAATGTCACTGCCTCCACCGAGTACAATTGGATATACTTTGTACAGAACCAAAGCTGTTGCAAACGGAATGGCAGTCCTTGCAAGCATTGATAAATCTCTACCCTTAACTTTCAGATTAATTCTCCCGTACACATTCTGAAAGAACTCTATGCATTTGTTGTAAAATACGCCAAATGCACCAAGCAATATACCCAGGACAATCACTATGCCATATTCAGACAATGGCAATGCATGAGTAATGTGAATTTCAAAAGCAGGCTTCAGGCCAAAAATATTCGTAGCCACAAAGTCGGACGCTATCGAGGCTGCCATCGTTGAAGTCATAACAAGGATTGAGAAATTCTTGTGTAACTCTTCTAGAGCAAACATAGTTCCTGCTAGAGGCGCGCAGAAAGCCCCTGCTAATCCAGCTGCTGCTCCACATGTCATAAGGAGCTTCTCGTCAGTATTAGAGCTTTTTGATAATTTGGCAACACCCTTTCCAGCCATCGCGCCAATCTGTACGCTAGGGCCCTCTCTACCAAGTGATAGGCCCGCACTTATTGCCGCAAAACCGCCAATAAATTTGGCAATAATAATTCTATACCAGTTCTGTTCAATCTGGCCAGCTAGCTCTCCCTTCACTTGGGGAATTCCAGATCCGCCGCACAAAGGCTCAACCCTAACGCATAAAGCTGTTACTATCCAAGCCAAAATTAACAAAAAAAGCTCTCCTACCAACCAAGAAGGGCTGCTGTTTGCATAATCTATTAACACTGTTCTTATGTGTTCTCCCTCAGCTAAAGCATAGCGAAAAAGAGAAACCACTAAGCCGCTGCATGCGCCAACTAGTATTCCTCTAATAGGAAGAGTAATATTTCGACTATCATAATTATTAAAATTTCTTATTGTGCTCATAGCGTATTGTCACTTCTCCCGAATGTAAAAAATCCTGCCCGTTTTTTTCAGACTTAATGATAAGCCCAAAGTCATCGCTTATCCCTTCAGCAACTGCCTCAAACTGCTCTCGTCCAGCATTTATAACCTTAATAGTCTTGCCTTTTAGATAATCTCTTTGCACATACTCATTATAAATTGACTCTTTGGATATTTCCTCCCAATTAGAGAGAATATCCTCTATTATTCTATCCTTAGAGAATTCTTCTTCCTTATCAAAGACTTCTCCAGCAATATTCTCAAGTTCTTGCGGGAAACCCTTCTCCGGTCTTTGACAATTAATTCCAATTCCGATTATAACACTTGTGACTGTGCCGGTGCTATCATCGGCAACACCCTCAGCTAGAATTCCTGCCACCTTGGAATTAGACATATATATATCGTTCACCCACTTAATAGCAGTTTGCTTTCCGCTGTTCTTCTCAATAGCTAGAGCCGCACAGACTGCCGCTTTTGCTGTAAACGAAAGTGTCTCATTTTCAGTTTGACCAACAGGAACTAACATACTCATATATATTCCTGAATTTTGCGGAGAATAGAAAGCCCTGCCTCTTCTACCTCTTCCTGCAGTCTGCCTATTTGCAACCACAACAAGTTGCTCATCACAAGACACCTTTCCGAGTTCTCTTGCAACATCATTTGTAGATGTTACCTCATCATATTTAAAAAGTTTAAATGATTTTGCCATTTTAATTAATCCTTTTGCGCTCTAGTGTCCACGAGGCACTTGATTAAGCATCTCATTTTCCTTCTTTCGATCCGCATAAAATAATGATACAAATAGAATTCCAAGTGGAATCAGTGTAAACCAAATTGCCTTGCCCAAGAAAAGTCTACATAGAATTGTCGCAATAACGCCACCAAGAACGAAACTCGCAAGCATCTCGATATGGCCTCTTCTCTTATAGCTTAATGCATCGTCTCCCTGATTTTTCTTTAGTTTCACAGATGCTATTCCAATCTGTCTAAGGTGATTAGTGCAGAAAGTTGTTGCCATCGGAATTCCTTCTGCCTGTCTGAAAGTATTGTATTGCATAGAGCAAATGAAATTAATTGCAACTTGTGAAATTTGATGCGGTGCGCTTTCTGGGAGAAACCCAAGAACAACGACAACCAGCATCTCAATTAGAATAAGAAGAGTATCCCATCTCATAAACAAGCTGTTTTTGATGGGCTTTGGAACCACCTCCGATACAACCGCGCCAAGAAAATAGGCAGTCATCGGAATAATGAAATATATTGCGCGCTTCCAGTCAAAGTCTCCAATTGCCATAGCAAGAAGAACAAAATTCGCAGTTTGAGCATTGCAAAATATTCCACCTCTTATTGTATAAGTGAAAGCGCCATAGAAGCCGGCAACTCCCATGAGGACAAGGAATACCCAGCTTTTCTCACATTCTAGAAAAGGTTCCTGTTCCTCAATATCAGTATTCACCCTAGTTACCTCCCGTTACCTTTGCAACCTTTTGCTT
>LSQX01262382.1_pt2 | contig 10305 bp, 9 predicted proteins | sample 654561 | NCBI WGS metagenome assembly LSQX01 (sample SAMN04489861, study PRJNA283612) | anaerobic digester metagenome | isolation source: 4 biogas reactors fed with cattle manure at either 37C or 55C with and... | place: Denmark: Kongens Lyngby | collected 2014
GGAGTCAACCTCGTGATAGGAGCCGAAGGTCAGTGTGACCTTCACATCCATCATTGCGTAGCCGGTTACAATACCGGTGGCTACCGCGTCGCGGCAGCCTTTTTCCACGGCCGGAATATATTCTTTCGGTATGACACCGCCTGTAGTTTTATCTTCAAAAACAAAACCGCTTCCCGCTTCGCCTTTTTCCAGAGTCAGTACAACATGAGCGAACTGGCCGCGACCACCGGTTTGACGGATAAAGCGTTTTTCAACTTCAGCCGATCCGTTCAGGGTTTCACGGTAGGCAACCATTGGTTTCCCAACATTGCCTTCCACTCCGAATTCCCGGCGCATTCTGTCGATGAGAATCTCCAGATGAAGCTCACCCATGCCGGCAATGATGGTCTGGCCTGTCTCTTCATTGATACGGACCTGAAAAGTAGGATCTTCTTCAGCCAGCTTGCCGATGGCCCGTGACAGTTTATCCTGTTCCGCCTTGCTTTTTGCCTCAATGGCCACGTGCACGACAGGTTCGGGAAAGTCCAGGGACATGAGTGCGATAGTCTTCCGCGGATCACAGAGGGTATCGCCTGTGGTCGTGTCTCTACAACCCACGATTGCGGCAATATCACCCGCCGAAATTTCGTCCAGTTCAGTCCGTTCATCCGCATGCATCTGCAGGAATCTTCCCATCCGCTCTTTACGCTCTGTACGGGCATTGACCATCTGCTGACCTGTTTTCGCCTTGCCGCTGTAAACGCGCACAAAGGTGAGTCGTCCCACATGGGGATCGGTCAGTATTTTGAAGGCCAGGGCTGAGAAGGGTTCCGCCGGATCGGGTTTGCGTGTAACGGTCCGTTCGGGCTGACGCGGCTTGGTACCCTTGTATTCACCCATATCCAGTGGTGAGGGCAGGTAATCCACGACGGCATCAAGAAGAAGTCTTGTTCCTTTATTGCGTAGGGCTGTTCCGGTAAGAACAGGGGTGAATTTTGATGCCAGAGTGCACCGGCGAATGGCTGCTTTCAATTCTTCTTTCGTGATGGACTGTTCGTCCTCAAGAAAGCGGCCCATCAACTCGTCGTCAATGGAAGCGACATTCTCGATCATCTCACGACGTCTGATTTCGGCCTCAACAGCAAGCTCTTCCGGTACTTCCGTGACTATCTGGTCAGCGTCCCGGTTTTTGCAGTCCCAGGACACCATACGCATTTCTACCAGATCGATGACGCCCCGGAACTTTTCTTCAGCTCCCACGGGCATTTGAAGAGGGATGGGGTTGGCATCCAAACGGGCGCTCATGGTTTCTATGGCTCGATAGAAATCGGCACCTACGCGGTCCATCTTATTGATGAATGCGATACGAGGCACCTTGTAGCGCTGCGCTTGTCGCCATACGGTTTCGGATTGTGATTGCACACCCGCCACTGCGCAAAATACCGCCACGGCGCCATCGAGTACCCGCAGACAGCGCTCCACCTCGGCGGTGAAGTCTATATGTCCCGGTGTATCAATGATATTAATGTGGTGGTTTTTCCACTCACAAGCTGTGGCGGCAGATGTAATGGTTATACCGCGCTCCCGCTCCTGCTCCATGTAATCCATGGTAGCGGCGCCGTCATGGACTTCGCCCATGCGACGCAGACGGCCGGAGTAGTACAAGAGCCGTTCCGTTACGGTAGTCTTGCCGGCATCAATATGGGCCATGATCCCGATATTGCGAATCTTATCTATAGCTGCTTTCCGGGGCACCTTTTCATCTCCATCTCATAACTGTTCAGTGGCTGTGATAAATGCGCCGCATTTTATTGCGGAAAGAGCTTTTCCTGTCAGATAAGGCTTCTGTTCTCTGAGAACTTCTGACCCTACGCTCTGCCTGATTCAACTGTCCTGATCACAGCAGAGGCGGCGCGCACATTGCGTTCGACGCGGCGCGTCACTCTCCGTTGTATGTGATAATCAATTCCTTCATCATTGTTTCAGCAAAAAAGCCTTCTACTTTCTCCTAGAACCGGAAATGGGCAAAGGCTTTGTTGGCTTCCGCCATGCGATGAGTATCATCTTTACGTTTGATGGTAGAACCCTGCTTGGTGTAACAATCGAGCAGTTCACCGGCAAGACGTTCTTTCATTGTCTTTTCTCCGCGCTTGCGCGAGAATTCAATAATCCAGCGGAAGGCGATGGCTGTACGTGTTGCCGGAGCAATTTCCACGGGCACCTGATAGGTGGCACCACCGACACGCCGTGATTTGACATGCAGCATGGGCTTGGCATTTTCCAGAGCCGCTTCAAAAACGCTGAGTGGATCCTGATCAGTGACTTTCGTTTTCAAAATATCAAATGCACCGTAAACGATACTTTCGGCAACGCTTTTCTTGCCGTTCTTCATCACAGCATTGACAAACTTCGCCAGGGTGATACTTCCGTATTTGGGATCGGGCTGAGGTGTCCGTTTGATAACTTCGCGACGTCTGACCATGGTTTCAATATGCCTTTATTTTTTGCTGTCCTGTGACAGTAATTTATCTCTTGTTATTTTTTCGGCCGTTTCACGCCATATTTTGAACGGCTGACCCAGCGTCCTGTGTGGACTTTTTTGCCGCCTTCATCTTTCACGCCAGCGGTGCCGCCCATATCGCCTGTGGCATCCAGAACGCCACGGATAAGGTGATAGCGAACACCGGGCAGATCTTTCACACGACCGCCGCGAATCATCACCTGAGAGTGTTCCTGGAGATTGTGTCCCACACCGGGAATGTAAGCCGTCACTTCCAAACCGTTTTTCAGGCGGACACGGGCAATTTTGCGCATGGCCGAGTTCGGTTTTTTCGGGGTGAGGGTTGCAACACGGGTGCAGGTCCCGGACGCCTGAGGACAACCTTTCAACGCCGGGGACTTTGTCTTCCTCACGATTTTCTTACGGCAGTTACGTACCAGTTGATTGATCGTTGGCAAAACACTATCTCCAAACACACTTTTTACGGGGAGTTTTTCAGGGAAAAACCTGCGCATAAACACCCACTATGCGGCTGCACAGGTCGAGGGATTACGTACAAGAATACATAGTATAGCAAAAACAAAAACGTCTGTCAAGCAAAAGCGCAATTATTTTCATCAGATACTTCTGCCTGTATCAGCGTCTTTCATTAAGCTCGCAAGATTGCTTTGAGACACAGTATACAGCTATTGAAGACCCCATTGCCACTTTTTATTAAAGACAATCCGGAGAACCACTCAGAACGCTTTTCAGCTCTGTAAAGAGGGACGAGGGACAGGTAGGGGCACGGCATGCCGTGCCCGGTTGAATAGCAATCCTGGAGTTTTATATGTCTACCAGCACATCACTATTCCCTGAGGGTTTTGTGGGCATGGCATGCCGTGCTCCTACGAGCTATTACGTCAGGATCCATGCCTGATCCCTGGTAGAACCCTTCGCGGATCGGACGGATGTGCGAGGGGCTTGGGTCAGGATCAGGGTCAGGAAGATGATACCGGGTCAGGACTTCAGCAGCTTCTCTGTCCACTCTGTCGATTTTCTCCAGTGAAACAATAATAAATGATGACAGATACTGATATCAGGGTACAGTCTTTCCCTTCGTACCCGGATCTTCCGTTTTATCTGATACGGGGAAACATGTTATGCTCAGACCGTGCCCGGAGCTGCTGTTTCCTGTGAAGCAGACAGGGCTTGTAAAACTTATTCAAACGGGTTGTGAACCCGGGGAGAAAGCATCATGTCAGGTAATTTGAGCCGACGCAGTTTCATACAACAGAGTTCAGTAGCTCTTTCCGGTGCTTTTTTGAGCACAGCCATGGCCGCCCCTTCCGAACGTATCCGTATCGGAATCATCGGCACAGCCAATCGTGGCGGACAACTCTTTGATGCCTTGGCGCCCCATGCCGATGCTGAGGTGGTGGCTTTTTGCGATGTCCACGGTCTGGCCTTGAAAAAGTGGAAAGAAGAATATCCCAATGCCATTTTTGAAACGGATTACCGTCATCTTCTTGACAGAAAAGATATTGATGCTCTTGTCGTCGCCACTCCTGATCACTGGCATGCGCTGCAGACCATACAGGCCTGTGACGCAGGGAAGGATGTCTATTGCGAAAAACCTCTTTCACTGAAACTGCATGAAGGCCGGCTCATGGTGGACGCTGCCCGCCGCAATGACTGTATTGTCCAGGTGGGTTTGCAACGTCGCGCTTCAACCATGTATCAGGAGCTTGCCGAAGAGTTGCGCAACGGGCTTATCGGCAAAATAACGACCGGTCATTGCTACAGAGTCACCAACATGTCTCCCCAGGGCATAGGACGTGCCGAGGCGACGGATCCTCCCGAAGATCTTGACTGGGATTTCTGGCTCGGACCCAGGCCCTTCGTCCCCTACCGCGAAACCATTGCTCCCTATAAATTTCGCTGGTGGAAAGAATATTCTTCTCAGGTGGCCAATTGGGGTCTGCACTTCATTGATGTGCTCCGCTGGCTCATGGATGAAGAGGCACCCCGGGCTGTCACCGCTCTGGGCGGCCGCTTTGCCGTGGATGATGACCGGACAATCCCCGACACTTCCATGATCACCTATGAAATGCCCAGCGGCTCTCTCATTGTCTATGAGGAATATGAAGCGAGCGGCATGCGTCCCTTCTCCATACCCGCCGATATCATGATCCGCGGCACCAAAGGCACCCTCTTCGCCTCTGATCGTGCTTATGAAATCGTACCGGACAAGGGCGGTCAGTTCCAGAACAACGAGCTGCGCATGGAAGCCATCAAGAAAAAAGCCAGTGACGGGAGTCATCCCGTGGCCATGATGCGCAACTTCCTGGACTGCATAAAAAGCAGGAAGCGTCCTATCATGGATGTGGAAGAAGGGCACCGCTCTTCGGCCTTTGCCCATCTGGCCAATATCGCTCTGGAAACACGCTCGCTCATTGAATGGGACAGCGCCTCTGAACGGATCACCAACAACGAAGCGGCCAATGATCAGCTCATGTACGAGTATCGGGCTCCCTGGTCACTGGGCTGAGTACCGGTAAAAAATCACTCTGTCATTCGTCGTCGGCAACTTCGTTCTGGATCATCTGGTCCACTGTCTGCCGGCGGCGGATCAGCCTTGCCTCGCCGGATCTGGAAAGCATCACTTCTGCAGCTTCGGGAAAGCTGTTGTAATTCTTGGCGGGCATGCCCGAGCAATAGGCGCCGGCACCGCCGACAAAGAGGATATCTCCGATTTCAGGGCGAACAAAAGAACGGGGCCCCAATCCTTCGGGGTTGCCGGGCTCAGGCGTGAGAATATCGCCGCTCTCACAACAATGACCCACAACGAGATAGTCGTTCTCTTCCTCTTTTCTTCCAGTGCTGGTCATGAGTGTGATGGGATGTTGCGCCCCATAGAGGGAAGGTCGAAGGATTTCGGTCATGCCGCCATCTGTCTTGATGAAACGATATCCTTCTTCGCCCGTATCAACCAGATCAATGACCGAGACCAGGAGTGCGCCTCCGTTAGCAACAAGAAAGGTGCCGGGCTCCACTTCCAGATGAAGGCGGCGGCCATGTTCCTTTTCGAAGGTTTCAAAGGCCGGGAGAAGATGCGTGCCGATTTCATGCAGATCAGCTCCGGTCTCGTCTTCCATACGGGCCACTTTAAAGCCGCCGCCCAGGCTCAGGCGTGAAACCTCGGGCAACTTTGCCGCAATGGTCAAGGCCAGTCTGGCACAATGCATCCAGACTTCCGGATCAGCGCCGGAGCCGAAATGGGTGTGCATCATGGTGATGGAAACTTTATGCCTGGCGGCAATGGCCAGCGCCTTATCCGTGTACTCATGCCAGATTCCAAAGCTGGAGGAGGGCCCGCCCACATTGGTCCGGTTGCTGTGTCCCGATCCCAGACCGGGATTGATCCGGATGGATACTTCCGTACCGGGAAAAAGCTGACCGTAAATCTCCAACTGGTGCAGAGAACAGGCATTGAAGAGACAACCGCGACCGACCAGCTCTTTCAACCTGACCGGTATTTCCTGGGCCGTGATCATGATGTTCTCTGCAGGGATCCCGGCTTTCAGGGCACGCTCCGCTTCAAAGCCGCTGCTCGCATCAATATGCAGCCCCTTGCTGTGAAAAAGGCGGAGCACCGCAGCGGCCGGAAGCGCTTTCATGGCATAGCGCCCTGTCAACCCGAAAGCATTGGGAAAAGCCAGGACTTTATCGGCCTGGGCACTCAGGGTTTTCTCGTCATAGACATATAAGGGCGTACCATAGTTTGCACGGAGGGTGAAAGCCTGTTCCGGAGATACAAAAAGAGGGGAAGCCATGGATAACTCCTCAAGGGTTTTTCAGTCTGTACCGGGCCCGGCTTTGAAGGCGACGGCAATACAAAAAAGATCGTATCACCCGGCTTCACAATCGGCGAATGATGAGACCCGGCATCTTTTTATTCCGCCATTTCAGAGCATAAGGGTATCATGTTTTCTCTCTTGATTTCATACCCGGCCCGAAAGTCAACGGCCTTTGCAGGGAGGCTCAGGGCATGCGAACGGCGAAGGCCAGCAAAGCGACAATCAGCCCCACGGCCACAATTCCCCAGGTGAAGCGTTTACCTGCAAGGCTTTTTGCACTGCGCAAGCCAAGAAAGGCCCATCCGGCACCCCCGAGTGCCAGAAGAATGGCCACATGAGAGATCCAGGGTTGATAGCTGGCAAAGCCGCTTTTAAAAAATACCAGTGCAAGCAGCGTCCCGGCGAAAAGAATGCAGAAGAGAGCATCCACCCAGAGAGGGCGCCGTTGGGGTGAACTTCCCGTGAGCGCTTCCATGCTGATTTCTTTAAGGGGGATGGGTTCTCGGTCAACTTCGCTTTTCAGTGGAGCGGCGCTTTCCTCCGGAGCCAGGGGGATTTCCTCTTCCCCTTCAGGTGCGGCAACCGGAAGTTCGCCCATCTCAGCCTGGAGACTCTCGAAACTCAAGGGTGAAAGATCTTCTTTCAGCTCTTCAGAAAAACTCACGACAGATCACACTTTCCTGTTTATTATGACGGTATATTATTTTTGTGTTCTGAAATAAAAACGCAGCTCACGGAGGGTCTGCATCAAATCACCCAGCACGGAGGCCGGACGCAGACGCAGGCTCAATTCCGTATTGGTTGTATCCCAGCAGGCGGCCTGGCAGTGGCGAACACGCTTTCTGGCTTCTTGAAACATCGGATCATGCCATATTTCTTCCAGTGGCCGTTCTTTTACGGTAAGACCCGTATCCAGATCGCAACAAGGCGTCAATTCTCCCGAAGGGCTGATGGCCGCTACGGCATACCCGGCATAACAGCGAAAAGACTGTCGACCCCGGTAAAACTGGGGAATACCTTTCAGAAAAGCTCTGGAGACTGTGAATATCTTTTTGCGGGCACATTCTTTCACAAGCTTTTTCAGTTCCCCTTCCAGCTCCACCAATTGTTCCGGAGAAAAGAACAGATCCTCGAAAGCTTCCGGATCCTTGAAACGATGAAGAAGGTTGGTATGCAGAGGAGCGAACTTGAGTTTGTTGACTCCTTCACGCTCGGCCAGAGAAATCATGTCACTCATTTTTTTATAGTTATGGGGCGCAATGAGAAAATTGATTCCCACAGAGATTTCGGGAGCCCGGGAACGCAAAAGGCGGATGGCACGCAAGGCCTGGTCAAAGCTCTTTTTGCCCCGCAGAAAATCATGGGTGAATGCATCGGCGCCATCCACGGAAATAGAGACCATGGAGACTCCCGCATCACGCAGGGCATCCACACGCTCTTCCGTCATGAGAGAACCATTGGTGCACAGATGGACGCTGACCCCGCGGGATGCCGCAAAAGAAATAATGTCGCAGAGATCGGGACGCAAAAGCGCCTCACCACCGCTGATGGACACCAGAAAGGTTCCCAGTTTATCAGCAGCCGAGGCGATGACCTCACACCATTCTTCACAACTGAGCTCATTGGCCCGGCCATGCAGAAGTTCTCTTTCACAAACACCGCACATGCGGCAACGCAGGTTGCAGCGGTCTGTAATGAAAAGCAGAAGCACAGGCAGGCAACGGGGCACTGTTCCGAAATAGCGGCTGAAGACAACTGAAGCCATGCACAATAGTTTTGTTGTCATCAGTCTGATCATGGAAAAGGGTACTTTCTGCGGGATGATTCAGGCTCTGAATGCAGCATCACCTGTCCAGCCCGATCTTCGGCCTTATCCCCTATCCAGGAAGGGAAGGGCCCGTTATTCAGTGGCTCCATCGTCATCAGCACTGGAAAGCACTTCGGTCAAGGCACCGTCTTCAGGGGCGACATCCCCAGGTTCAGGAACTTCGTCCGGGACCAGCTCGGGATGTTTGGCAAGCAATTTATCCAGAGCTGTCTCCGCATGACGGGCCGAGGAAGACTCGGGAAAAAGATCCCGCTGGCGCTGATAAGCAGCAGCCGCATCAGCGGGACGCTCCATCTTTTCGAGCAACTCTCCCTTGGCAAGAAAGGAACGCCGGGAAACAAAAGCGGAAGGCCATTCCTGGTGCAACTTTTCATAAGCAGCCAGTGCCTCTTCGTTTTGTCCTTCTTCACGCAAGGCGAAGGCAAGACCATCGAGAGCCGGTGCGGCGAATTCGCTCGTATTGAAATCCTTCAATACACCATTGAAAGATTCCCGCGCCTCGCTGAGTTTACCCGCTTCCAGAGCAGTTTCACCCTGAAGGTAAAGCGCTTCAGCATTCCAGCGTCCCACATGGCCGCTGAGTTCAGCAAAGCGTTCCAGACGTTCCTCAGCATCTTCTATCAAAACCGCTTCAGCCAGGCGCGTCGTTGCTTCCTGGTCCTGCACCGTACGATGCATGTGAATCAGCCCGGCAATGGCGAGGCACAAGATGACAAACAGAGTACCGGCCACATAAAGTTTGATATTTTCTTCCAAATGAACAAGAAACTTCTGCCACTCGGTTTTGGGTTCTTCGGGGGCCAGAAGATAATCGGAAGTCGCTGTTTTTTTCTTGCGTCGCGCCATGGATCGTTTCTTTCATTTCCGTTGGGTGTTTAACAGATACAGAACATGTATGCCAAAAAGTGTAAATGTGTTGCCATCAGGGTTTGAACCGCTCTCAACTGATGGGTCCCCATTCGATGATCTGCCAATTGTCTCCGACTTTTTCCATCATGAGCATTACCTGTCCCTGCAGATTGACAGGCGGAAAAAGGTCAGGCCGGACGGGCTCGGCCATGGTACCGAAGGTGTCGGTAACACGCGCCTTGTTGCCGCGCACTTCAATACGGGGCGGCGTTCGTGTGATCCGGATATTCCGGTAATTTTTCATCAGTGTATTCAGGTCTTCCTGAAGGGCTGCAAAATCACGGCCGTCCTTGTCACTGTAGGCACGGGACACATGAGACAGTACCTGATAGACGCGCTGCGATTCCATGCCACGCTGAACATCTTCGAGAATGAGCGTGATCTTTTCTTCGTCACTCATCCGAGGGTTCATGATGCGCCCGAGATCAAAAGGAGACTGGGCCTGGCAGCCGCACAGCCCCGCCACCAGAAAACAAATCAGGTAGTGTATCGCTTTTTGATTCATGAAATTATTAATTCAATCCTTCATCAGGAACAAGATGCACCACAAGCCGTTTGCTTCCGAAGGCACGGGGCGAAATGGATACTTCGAGTTTTTTACCCGGTTTGCGGAAAAGAAGTTCGGCACCGCCGGAAGCCTGTTTCACACTGACCATACGCCAGTCCGCACCGGGACAGGTGTCTATATAAAACTGGGCGATATCATTCACAGCAGCCTGAATGGTATACACCATGCGGCCCACCTGCAAGGTATGCGATTCATACACGTAGGTACGCTCCAGATCTTCCTTCGCTTTTTCGGGCAGAGGCACATCCCTCATGCGGGTACGCGAGGCTATAGCCAGAACCGGCGCCTGTTTGGGCGCAGGTTGTAAAGATTCTGTTGATGGAGTGGCCTGCGTCTGCCCCGAATCATCGTCGAGCAACTCAACGGGAGGCATGGTATTGCGTTGCCAGGGCATGCTCTGGCAGCCGGCCAGGGTAAGAAGCAGTATGCAGCTCACAGCCGAAAGGTATCTGGTCATGGGTACCTCCTGATCTTTATGTCAAGAACACCAAACGATAGCGAAGGGTGTGTCATCACAGCCATGGAAAGGAAAATAAACACAACTTTCCCTTATGACTCACTCATAGCATAGAAAATTACAGGGGTTGCTTTCAACTTGAACACTCTTTTCCAGGCTCCTCGCCCCACACGACCAGCCTCCGCCGTATAGGAGCTGAGAAGACCGGTATCCAGATCGGGAAGA
>LSQX01310505.1_pt1 | contig 10305 bp, 13 predicted proteins | sample 654561 | NCBI WGS metagenome assembly LSQX01 (sample SAMN04489861, study PRJNA283612) | anaerobic digester metagenome | isolation source: 4 biogas reactors fed with cattle manure at either 37C or 55C with and... | place: Denmark: Kongens Lyngby | collected 2014
AGATGTGTATAAGAGACAGATTATGTATTATAATATTAGCATCGTATTAGAATATATAAAAGAGGGGAAGATATTAAGATGCTAAAACAATTTCCAAACTATTTTCCAAAAGGCTGTCCACCTAAAGAAGCTATAGAAAAAGAAATTTCAGCATATAGGTTAACAAAGAATAACCCTGCATTAGTGGATGACTTTAAGCCCCATGCGATATTAAATCCGAAGAAAAAATATAATGATATTAAGGCATACGGATTATCAGTTTTTACTGATTATAATGAAATAAGTACAGTAATGAAACTAAATCCGAAAATGAGGAAATTTAAATTTATTACCATAGGAACGATATTTAAAGGTAGTGGTGTCATATTGGAAACGCCTAACGAGAACCATAAATCTCACGTTACTTGGTGGTTATATAATGGTATAAAGCCACATACCTTTTTTAGAACATGTTAGGAGGTGAAATAAGTGAGTGACTATTTTATGCATGTTAATTTGCTAGGTAAGCTATGGATAAAGGATATATTTGTATATTACGACGAACCATTAATGTTTAGTTGTGAGAACCAATTTAGGCAGCTTTTTCTAGCAAACTGTGTAGAAGAAGATGAAGTTAAAAAAACATGGATTATTGTGCCGATAAGTAATAGCAGGCTATTATATGCTAGGCGAGGCAGTATATCAGTACATAAGTTGTTCTCGGAGCCAGAGGGGGAATTCTTATGGAGAGTAGAAGAGTATGTGGATGAAAAAATATCATATGCATTTCAAATTTTACCCAATGAATTATGTAATGAGGAATTACCAACAGAAGATGCGTATTTTGAACCTATAAAAGACGACTTTTTGTCTGAGCAAGATAGAGAGATAGTCTTAACCTCGGTGAATGAGAAAAGAACTATAATAGATTTATCTTTAGAACCAGATAATGGTCATACTCACGAAATTCCACCTGATGTTTTAGGGAAAACTTTGTGTGAATTCCAAGACTTAGTTTATTGTATTGCTCATAGGACAGGAGGAGTAGGAAGCCCAACACCAAGAAGAGTAATAGAAGATAATCAATTGAATGTTACAGGTATGTATGCCGCATCTTTTGGAATAAGATTAAAATCTAGGGATTTAGCTAATATATTTGGAGAGACACTAGTGCAGCATACTCTAAATACTTTAGGAGCACTACTAAGAAGCGCTAGCAACAATGATGAAATAAAAAATGTGCTTAGTGTTTTAAGTCCAAAGGTTGGTTTGCGATACAGAAAATTGTTACTGACGCTTACAAAGAATAATTTAGGTGTTAAGACATATATAGCAAGTCCAAACAAAGATTTTAAAGAGATTTTCTTGTCATCAAGTGAGCTTCATAATAGTTTGGAAGCTTTAGAATCGGAGATTAACAATAGCTCTAGAATTATTAAGTATGAAGGAGTCTTGGTAGGTGCTGATGTGAGCAATAAATCATTTGCATTTATTCCCTTTGAGGAAAAGAAAATTAATGGTAGAATTGCAGATGATATCAATATTGAAAAGTTTATTGTACCAGTAGACGTAAAAGTAAAAATTAAGGAAACCATAGAGATTAATGCAATGACTAAGAAGGAAGATATATCGTATTTACTTTTAGAAGTAATTGATGTTTAATGAGAGGAGGTATCAATGACCAAAGAACAAAAAAATGAACATCAACGGCAAAACCAATTATTAAAACAATATTTAGATAAATATTTCTCCTCAGCTAAGATAAAAGAACTGGTTGAGGAGTTTTCATTTTCAGAGCTACGCAAGCTCCTAGGTGAGATAGATATAGAATTCTTTGCTCTATGCTATTTCCCTAAATACTTTGATAGGCAATTCGGAAAATTCCACAGGGAGCTTTTTACTGAACTAAAGTATATGTTAAGCAATAAAGGATTGATTGAAGCTTTTGGACTTCCGAGAGAACACGGCAAAAGCACAATCAGTTCTTTTTTATTTCCACTTTACGCCACTTTATATGGTAAATCTCAATTCACATTAATAGTATCGGCAACAGAACAAATTGCTGTACCGTTTCTTGATATGATTAAATCAGAATTAGAAGAGAATGAACTTCTTAAAGAGGATTTTGTTATTTACAAAGGTGCTAGATGGAACAATAATGAAGTATGGATTAAAGGAAATAATAACTTGGATGCTTGTATAATGATACGTGGTGTGGATGGATCATTGAGAGGAGTTCACTATCTTCAACATCGTCCACAGCTGATACTTTTAGATGATCTGCTTAAAGAAGATACAGCAAGAAGTGAGACTAAACGTGAACAGGTTAAAAGTACATTTGCAGATGTTATAATTCCGATTGGTACAAGAGATACAAACATATTAATTGTCGGGACAGTTATGCACGAAGAAGATATTATGGCGGACTTATTAAAAGGAAAAATTCCAGGGGTTCGGAGCATAAAAAAAGCTGCAATAATAGGATGGTCACCAAGAGATGACTTATGGAGCAAATGGGAACAATTATATAATCATTTGCAAGATGAAGATAGGATACAAACAGCCCTATCTTTTTTTAATGCCCATAAAGAGGATATGCTTGACGGTACTGAAATATTGTGGGATGAATATTTAGATTACTATTATCTCATGTGTAAAAAGCAATCTATGGGTGACCGTTCATTTTATAAAGAGATGCAAAACGATCCACGCTCAAGTGATGAATACATATTCCAATGCATAAGTTTTTGGGATAGGCTTCCTTTATTTGAAGAAATGGAGATAATAATGGCAGTTGATCCTGCAATAAAGGCAAATAAGAAATCTGACTTCTCAGCAATCACTATATTAGGACAGCATACAAAAACAAAACAGATGTATGTTATAGATGGCTCTATTCATAAAGTTTTACCTGATGATTTATTTGCGATAGCGATAGAGAAATTAAAGATATTTCCAATTGATAGAATTATATTTGAAACCGTACAAGCACAGGATTATATTAAGACCAAGTTTGAAGATGAACTATGGAATCATAAAATTTATATACCTATTGAGGGAGTAGTGCCAAAGGGTAACAAGCATGAGAGGATTATATCTCTTGAACCCGATATCAAGAAGAAACACATTTTATTTAATCCTGATAATCGGGGATATAACAATCAAGTTAAGGATTATAATAAGGCAGCAAAGAATGACGATGCACCTGATAGCTTGTATATGGCTGTGCAGGGAGTGCAGGGAATGAAAAAGATTAAGCTATATGATAAGAATTTATTGTTTTAGGCTTCTTTTATAGCTTTCATAGGGCAAAACATAATACACTTTTTACATTTGATACATTTATTCTCGTTAATTATCGGCAAATTAAAACCATCTTGTTTTATAGCATTAACAGGGCAAACTTTAATAGCTGGGCAAAGATGGTTCTGAGGACATAAGTTTTTATCAACAACAATTCTCATTTGTATCACACTCCATAAGTTTATTATGTATATATACCCATAATAAAAAAAGTAAATCAGAAAAAGAAGGGAAGTGATGTTTTTTGGATGTAACAGAAAATTTAATAAATCAATGTCTTGCGGAACTTCGCTCAAATCGGGCGAAGTTTTCTATATATAAAAGGTATTTTAATGGGGAACATGATATTATTGAAAACTATGCAATGCAAGATGCAAGAAGTAACATGAAGGTAGTGTGTAACTTCCCTAAACGCTTCATAGAGGAAGAGATCAGCTACACATTGGCAAACCCAGTAAATTATATATCGGTAGAGGATGATTACGAACTTATAAATATAATTGATCTTAATTTTAGTTGTTGGGAAAAGGTTCATGATATGGAAATTCTCAAACAGGCATTAATATACGGTCATGCTTTCGAACTAAATTATACAAATTTAGATGGAGAATTTAAAGCTGGGGTATATACGCCTATGGATATGGTTGTAATTGAGGATGATACTGCTGAAAGGAAAGTAATACTGGCAGTGCATTTATTTACAAAGAACCGTTTCGACAGCACAGAATATGTCGATGTCTATTTTGACGATAAAATTGTCCATTATAAAATTGATGATGGGCTAAAAAAAATAGAAGAAGATACTCATATATTTAGTGGTGTTCCGATTACAGTATGTAGAGCAAATATGGAATTACATTCTTTGATTGATGATATAAAGAGCTTGAATGACGGATATAACAGTGTTCTCTCAGATGCGATAAATGAATGCAGTGATCTGCGCAATTGTTTCATGGTCATAACTGGGGCGGAGCTTGAGAAAGATGATGTAGGAAAGCTGAAACAAGAAGGAATAATCCAAGTTCCCAAAGATGCATCTGTTCAGTTCTTACTAAAGAATTTGTCAGATAATTATATTCAGAATTTATTAAAGACAATAGAAAAGAAGATCTTTCAGATGGCTGCACATCTGGATCATAACGAGGCTATGCAGCCGAACACATCAAGTTTGAGTCTTAGAAGTCGTTTGATAAATTTGGAGAATAAATGTAGCCTATTACAGGCAATGATTGAATTAGTTATAAAACAAAGATTAAAAAGGTTCTTTCAATACTTAAAAATAAAAACTGGTGAGGAGTATGATTACCGCACAATCCGTCTAAAATTCACCAGCAATGTACCAACCGATCTTCAGTCAATTTCACAGGTAATAACACAATTGCAAAATACAATTTCACAGGAGAGCGCCTTGTCACTTTTGCCTTTTGTGGAAAGCCCGAAGTTGGAGCTTGAAAAATTCCGTAAAGAAAAAGAAAACTCAACGATTGATTTGGATCAGGTGGATGATTATGAACAGTGATTTGCAAAAAGAAATTCTTAATGTTCGAAATTCGATGGAGAAGTTAGCTGATAAGAATATGAAACCAATCCTGCAAGCATATAAACGATCATTAAACAGAGTCAGAGAAGATATTGCTAAAATATATATTGAGTATGCGGTTGATGGTCAATTGCAAATTAGTAAGCAACAGCGGTATGCAGTATTAAAGCAATTGGAGAAGAAATTATTACAACAAGCAAAAGAACTGGGTCATATAGATTTAGGACATACAACAAAGATTCTTGAGGAGGTTTATCGGGAATCTTTTTATAGGACTGCGTTTACTATTCAATCTGGAATGGATGCTATTATTGATTTTTCTATACTTAAACCTGAGTTTGTAAAGGTAGCAGTAGAAATACCAATTAAGGGTGAGATGTTTTCATCAAGGATTTGGACAAATAAAGAGAAATTGGTTAACTCATTGAGAGAACAAATTGAAAGAGGAATGATCCAAGGTGATAGTATTGATAAAATGGCACGCAGAATTAAAGATGAGTTTGGAGCAACGAGCTATCAAAGCAAACGGCTAATTAATTCTGAAATGGCACGCTGTATGACGAGGGCACAGGATGAAGCATATCGGGAGAGCGGTTTGGTTGAACAGGTAATGTTTAATGCGACTTTGGATGAAAAAACATCTGATGTCTGCCAGTCATATGATGGGATGATATTTTCTTTAGATGATTATCCTAAAATTCCTGAAGATACGCATCCGAACTGTCGCTCATGCATTATCCCAGTAATAGAAAATTGGAGTCCGACAGTAAAAAGAGAAAATATTAAAGGCGAAGATGGAGTAAAACCAATTATAGAATATACAGATTATAAAACATGGAGGAAAAATCGGGAGGGGTAAATGAAAAATATTAATAGAATAAAAAGGCTTATTAAAAACGAGTGTGCTTGTTATTTTCCACATCAAGGCTCTATTAATCATTATTGTTGCAAGGCTGATGGCACATGTTTATTCTTTAAGGGAGATGACAAAACGAGATGTAGCTACTTTGAAACAGGAGTTCTACCGATTGATGAAAAATTAGAGCATGAATACAGGAAAGAACATGAACTAAGTTTAAGGGGGATTACAGCAAAGACTAAGATAAAATGCCAAAGGTGTGGTGAATATATTACAGCTAATTCTAATAGGCAGCAATATTGTGATAAGTGCAGAAAAATTAACAATAGAGAAAAAGCAAAACATAGGATGTCAAGAATGAGAGCAAAGGGGTATGATGTTACGATTTAGGGGTAGTCTAAAGTCGCTTGTATCAAGAGGTGGATAATTCAAAAGTGAGGTTTTGGTATCTGTATACCTTTTCTTTACTTTTTTATATTTTTAAATGACAACATAGGGATATTATGGTATGATGATTGTGATGGTGTTGGACATTTGTAGGATGTTGTGATGTAAGGAAAGGAGAAAAATAATGAGAAAATCAATATTAAGAAAGATTGTTTCTTATATAGTTGTATTGTCCTTTGTTATAGCTATAGGTTCAATAATAGCATATAATCATGTTTTTCCGAAGGCTGAATCAATACAATTCCCCAATATAGAAAAAATTTCTACAATAGAAATATCAAAAAACAGTCTAGATATAAAATATACTGATAACGAAACAATTGTTACAATTGCAAGCTTTTTTAAAAATGCTAAACCAACAAGAAAGGTATCTGTGAACGAGAGTCCTTACGTTAAAGAATACTATATTGTTAATATCATTACAGAAGATAGCAGTAGGTTTTACTCATCGTATATTTATCAAGAAAATTCAAAATGGTACATAGAACAACCATATTGGGGCATCTATGAAATAGACGTGGATATAATTTCTTTTATACAGGACGGATGAACATATTCTTTAGAACGTAAATTTATATTAGCTATATTTATTTGTAAATTAGTAAAATTTCATAATGGGTGGTGAGTATTTGAAAAAGAAAACTATTCTCTTAATTATTTCAATATGTTTATTATTCATTGTCATCATTAGCTTCATTGTCTATTTGGATGCTACTGATCCTTGGAGTAAAATGTATAAAGACAGAACAGAATACCCCTTAAAATTAGTAGATGTGAATGATAGTTCAAACTATATGCTTGTTAAATGGCAACATAGTCCCATTGAAAAATATGAAGTTATTACAGATACGCAGGCAATTAAGGCGAATACATCGACTTTCAGTGTTAACAATAAAGGTGATATATATGGAACCACGCCTGACGGGATGATTTGGCTATTTAAGGATGGCAAACAAATTGATACAGTACCATTTGACAATACTCTTACAAAAAACATTGCATATGGAACAATTCAATTTCAACAAGTAAATCAACTACAATATCAACTGCTCGTTGGATGTGAAATTATCGAGCAAGGTGAAAATTATAGTATTCTCAGTGACAATAGAAATGAAAAGACATATTATTATAGTTTTGTTCATGGAGACGATATAGAAAACGTTAATACGGTCTATTTACTTAATTTTACCAGCGATATTAATGAAATAGCCAAACCGCAAAAAATCAATGAAGATATTGTTGAATTTATAGAGCATAAAACAAACTATGCAAGAAATAAAACAAGACATTGGTATTTTAGATTATCGGACTGTAAATTGAGCAATTGGTATTGGAATGTTAGAGCAATAAAAGATAATTTAATCGTTTACGCTTCAAGTTATATGAATGGTGGTATAAGTAGAATAATAATCCATAATATGTTCGATAATTCTATTGATTACAAAGAAATTATTGGTGATTTTCCAGAGCCGCGTGATGACGATTTTTTATTAGCTGCTGAATTTATATCCGATCAGAAATTAAAAGCTGAGTATATTGGAAAAGACGGTCAGGTACACAACGACGTTTTCTCAATCGATTAGTACAATCAAAGTATTTACTGCTACGAGGTAGCGTATAAGCATAATCATAATCAGAAGATGTTTTGCTTCACAATATATAATATATAACGAACAATTAAATAAAATTATTAATTTAGGGCATCCAATCGGGTGTCCTTTTTATATTTACGGAGGGATTGCATTTGTAACATTACGGGGCATTTGCAGTAACTCAAATCAAAAAAATAGGAGGAATGAATGATGGAAGAAAATAAGGAAAAACAGGAAGTGAAAAAAGAGGAGACACAGAAGGTGGAGACTCTAGAGGATAAGGGTTTTGATATTAAGACCATATTAGAAAATGAGGAATTTCAGAAGTATCTGCAAAGCTTTAGTGATAAGAGGGTGACAGAGGCAATCAAGACTAATGAGAAGAAGTGGAAGCAGACACTTGAGCAGGAAAAGAAAAAAGCTGAAATGACTCAGGAAGAGATCTTGGCAGATAAAGAAAAACAACTAAATGACAGAGAGTTGCAACTAGAGAAAATCCAGTATTTTAAGGAGAAAGAATATGACCTTGATTTACTGGATTTTGTTATTGGTGAGGACATGGATGAAGTTAAAGAAAAGACTGACCTGCTTATAACAACCATTAATAAAGTTGTGGACAAACAGGTGGAAGTTAGAATGAAGAGTGGTTATGTTCCACCAAAAGGAAATGATAGCAAAGATAAAACAACGGACAGTATAGGGTTAAAACTTGCAAAAGAAGCGGCAGAAATATATAAGTCTGCAGAAGATAGTCAAAAACAATATTTTAATTAGAGGAGGAATACGTGATGAAATATGTAGAAACAACGTTTGCAAATAAGAAAGAGATTTTAAAGTTCCCTGATCATTATGTGGCATTAGCGGTTACTCTAGATGATACAGGGATTGTAGCGAATGATGATGGGAAAAAGATTGTACCAGCGGGTACTATTGTAGGTGGTAAGACAAAACCAGTTCTTGCTAACTTGGATGAGCCAGTTTGTGAGAAGAATACTCAAAGCACCGATGCTGATGAAGCGGAAGGTGTTCTTTTGTATGATGTGGATGTAACGTATGGAAAAGCTAGTGCAGCTATGATAATTCATGGATTTATCGATACTGGCAAACTTCCAGAAGCACCCGCAGCTGATGCAATAGTAGCACTTAAACAGATAACATTTATAAAATAAGAGAGGACAGGTGAATAATTATGCCAAATATATTTGATTTAGTAAATGCGAAGGAAATCGCAACATATTATCAAAACAATCCATCAAATAAAGTTCCATACTTAGGAGCAACTTTGTTTCCTGCAAAAAAGCAATTAGGACTTGATTTATCATGGATTAAGGGAGCAAATGGTCTCCCTGTTGCATTGATGCCGAGTGCATTTGATGCAAAAGCAACTCTAAGGGACAGGGTGGGATTTAGTAAAATTGAAACAGAGATGCCGTTCTTTAGAGAAGCTATGAGAATAGGCGAAAAGGAAAGGCAAGAACTAAACAAGGCAGCAAGCGCGAGTAATTCTCAGTATCTAATGCCACTTATCCAAAGGATTTATGATGATGTCAATGGTCTTGTTGCGGGTGCTGATGTTAATAACGAACGTATGAGAATGCAATTACTATCAACAGGCAAAATAGCAATTACTGCAAACAGAGTAGATTATGACTATGATTATAAATTTTCAGATGATCATAAAGAAACGCTGTTGTTGACAGCAAGATGGAGTAATCTGGAGAGTTCAACACCAGTGCAGGATATATTAAGATGGCAAAAAGTTGTTGAAGATAATTCAGGTGAAAAACCGACAAGAGCAATTTGTACGCTAAAGACTTGGAGTTATCTGATGGCAAATAAGTCAATCAGACTTGATATAAATCCGATTGGCGGTAGTAATATAATTATGACAGATGTCATGTTAAAACAGTACTTACAGACTAAGCTTGGTTTAACAGTCGCAATCTATAACAAGAAGTATGCGCTCCAAGATGGAACTACCCATCAATTCTTTCCTGATGATGTATTTACGTTAATCCCTGAAAGCAATTTAGGCAACACTTATTTTGGTACTACTCCAGAAGAAAGTGATTTAATGAGTGGTAATACAGATGCACAGGTTCAAATTGTAAATACGGGGGTAGCAATCACAACAGTCAAAGAACCTCATCCAGTAAATGTTCAAACAATTGTTTCTGAGATTGCACTCCCATCATTTGAGAGAATTGATAATACATTTATAGCAATAGTTCATGCGTAATTAAAGGTTTTAGAGGGCTATGTCTTAATTGATATAGCTCTTTTTAAATAATGAAGAAAGGGTGAGTATATGTCAGAAGAAACAAAAAACAATAAAAATGAGGATAGTAAAAAAAAGATATTAAATTGGGTTGAGTTTTTAGTAAATGTTAAGTATGGAGAGAAGATCCTTAAGAAAGGGGATAAACTACAAGTATCTCCTGTACAGGCAAATATATTAAATAAAGAATCCATTGCCAGAAAGTTATAGGGGTGAAATTATGTTAAATAAATTAAAAATTTATTTAGATTATGAGATAACTAATACCAGTAAAGATCAAAGATTAGGTATATTCCTTCAAATGGCA
>LSQX01169323.1_pt3 | contig 10303 bp, 12 predicted proteins | sample 654561 | NCBI WGS metagenome assembly LSQX01 (sample SAMN04489861, study PRJNA283612) | anaerobic digester metagenome | isolation source: 4 biogas reactors fed with cattle manure at either 37C or 55C with and... | place: Denmark: Kongens Lyngby | collected 2014
ATGAAAGATGTCGCCAACAATCCGCAGGCGGTCTGGGAAGCGCTGAAGGAAGGCAACCAGCGTTTCGTCATGCACCAGCAGCAGCGTCCCAACCAGGACGTCCTGCGCCGCACCGAACTGCGCCGCGGGCAGAACCCCCGCGCGGTCGTCCTCTCGTGTTCCGACTCGCGCGTTCCCGTCGAGCTGATCTTCGACGTCGGACTCGGTGACCTCTTCGTGGTCCGCACCGCCGGGGAGATCCTCGACCCGGCGGTCCTCGCCTCCATCGAGTACGCGATCAAGAGCCTCGGCGTCGACCTGGTCGTCGTCATGGGGCACGAGTCCTGCGGCGCCGTCGCCGCCACCGCCGAGGCCCTCGACGGCGGCAAGATCCCCAACGGCCTGGAGCGCATCCTCGTGGAGAAAGTCGCCCCGTCGATCCTCGAGGCCCGCGCCCGCGGCCGCAACGACCTGCCCGGGTACGAGCGTCAGCACGTCATCGAGATCGTCATCCAGATCAAGCACCGCCTCTCCGCCCTCCAGGAGCGCATCGCCGACGGCCGCTGCGCCATCGTCGGCCTCCGCTACCTGCTTTCCGACGGCTCCACCCAGCTCGTCATCTCCGACGGCGTCAACTAGGGAACGGGGGACACGCGGGGGAGCAGGATCCCACCTGCAGTGACGTGCCGCAATTAAAGTGAGGGACGTGACCAACCGCAGCCCCCGCCGACTCCCCGAAGAGATTTACGTCCGCCGCCGCGTCGCCGCGGCCGTGATCATCCTCGTCCTCGTCGGACTGCTGGTGTGGGGCCTCGTGGCGCTCGCCGGCCGCGGCGCGGACGAGGCCGAGACCGCCGCCGCGGCGTCGACCTCGCAGGTGACGGCGACGGAGACGACGACGGCTGAGACGTCGACAAGCAGGAGCTCGACCCCGACGACCACCGAGGAGGAGACCACCTCCGAGGAGCCCGAGGCGGAGGAGCCGAAGGACTCCTGCGAGCTGTCCGACCTGCGGATCACCGCCTCCTCCGACCGTCCCTCCTACGGGGCGGACGTGCAGCCGACGTTCTACATGACCGTGGCGAACCCCACGAAGGTCGACTGCGAGATCAACCTCGACGACAACCAGCTGCGTTTCGAGGTGTACAACCTGGAGACCAACGAGCGCGTCTGGGCCGACACCGACTGCTACCCGTCCGTCCTCACCGGCGACGAGGTGTTCAAGGCCGAGGACGAGCGCCGCTTCCAGGCGGTCTGGTCCCGCATGGGCTCCCGCCCGGGCCAGTGCAGCAACCGCCAGGACGTGGGAACCGGCTCCTTCTACCTGCACGCCGTCATCGGCGACAACCCCTCCGACGCCCACCCCTTCAACCTGGGTTAGGTCAGGCGCGTCAGCCCCTCGTGGACGTGGCGGGCCCACAGGGACCCCACGTTCTCGATGCCGGCCAGATCCTCCTCCGACGCCGACAGCAGCGACTGCACGTCGCCGAACGCCGCGATGATCTTGTGCTTCAGGAACATCTGCACGCGGGGCACCCGGCTGAGCACCCGGTAGCCGCGCGGCACGATCCACTGCGTCAGTGACTCCTCCGTCGCCGGCAGCCCCAGGATGCGGGCCACGTTCGCGGGCTTGAGCAGGTCGGCGTCCGCCAGCGCGTCGAGAGCCGCCGTCGCCTCCCGCACGTCCTCGTCGGACGGCGGGCCCTCCGCCACCAGGTAGTCGCGGATGAGCAGGTCGATCTCGCGGTCGTTGTCGCCGCGCAGCTCGGAGAGCTGCAGGTTGAGCTGGCGGCCGTCGGTGCCCAGCTCCAGGACGTTCTGGTCCAGCTCCATGCCGACCCGCTTCACCAGCAGCTCACGCTGCATCACGGCCACGACGTCCGCCACCGTGGCGTAGTTGTTCACCTCCGAGACGAACAGCCGCTGATTCGCGTGGTCCAGGCGCGTGCGGTAGCGCTCCAGCGTGCCCAGCGCCTGGTTCGCGCGCTGCAGGATCGCCGCCGGCGACTCCAGGACGTAGCGGTTGCCCTCGACGTACAGGGTGATGACGTTCATCGACTGGCTCACCGCGATCACCGGGCGGCCCGTCTGCTGCGCGGTGCGTTCCGCGGAGCGGTGCCTGGTGCCGCTTTCCGACGTCGGGTAGGTCGGCGAAGGCACCACCTGCACGTTGGCGCGGCGGATGCGCGTCGCGTCGTTGGAGAGGATCACCGCGCCGTCCATCTTGCACAGCTCCCGCAGCCGGGTCGGGGCGAAGGGGACGTCGAACTCGATGCCACCGTCGCACAGGTCGATGACCTCGGGGCCGTCGCCGATGACGATGAGCGCGCCGGTGCGGCCGCGGACGATCCGGTCGAGGCCGTCGCGGAGTTCCGTGCCCGGGGCGAGATGCTGGAGGGTCTCCCGCAGGGTGGCGGGGACCGGGGTGGTCGCGGGGGTCATGAGGCCCGATTCTACCCGTGGGCCTGCTGGGGCTGGCGGGAATACCCAGGTTAGCGCCGGGGCGCGACCAGCCCGATCGCCTCGCGCAGGGTGGCGGCCTGGGCCACGCGCATCCCGGGGACGTCGGGAAGCTCCCCGGCGGGGACCACCGCGTACTCGTAGCCCAGGCGGGCGGCCTCCGCGAGACGCCGCCCCAGGTTGGGCACGCGCCGCAGCTCACCGGCCAGCCCGACCTCGCCGATGACTACCGTCTTGGGAGGCAGCGGCTGCTGGTGCAGTGAGGACCACGTGGCCAGGGCGACGGCCAGGTCTGTGGCGGTCTCGGTGATGCGGACGCCGCCGACGGTGGCCACGTAGGCGTCCTTCTCGTTGGTGCGCTCCCCGGCGCGGGCCTGCAGCACCGCCAGCACCATCGGGACGCGGTTGGTGTCCAGGCCGGTGACCACGCGCCGCGGGTTCTTCGCCACCGGGTCCACGGTGAGCGACTGCACCTCGGCGAGCAGGGGGCGCACGCCGTCCATCGCCACGGTCACCGCCGAACCGTCGGGGGTCTGCCCCCGGTGGGAGAGGAAGAGCCCCGAGGGGTCCGGGACCTCGCGGATCCCCTCGGCGGTCTGCTCGAAGCAGCCGACCTCGTCGGTCGCGCCGAAACGGTTCTTGATGCCGCGCAGCATACGCAGCGAGGACTGCCGGTCACCCTCGAAGTTGAGCACCACGTCCACCAGGTGCTCGAGCACACGCGGGCCGGCGACGTTGCCGTCCTTGGTCACGTGACCGACCAGCAGGATCGGGATGCCGGAGGTCTTCGCCAGGGTGGTCAGCGCGGCGGTCACCGCCCGGGACTGCGCGACGCCGCCGGCCACGCCCTCCACGCCGGGGGCGTGCATCGTCTGCACCGAGTCGATGATGAGCAGCGAGGGCCGGATCTGCTCGACGTGCCCGAAGACGACGTCGAGGTTGGACTCCGCCGCCAGGTAGAGCGTCTCCTTGAGGGCGCCGGTGCGTTCGGCGCGGACGCGGACCTGCCCGACGGACTCCTCCGCGGTGACGTAGAGGGCCTTCCGGTCGCCGAGGCCCGCCCAGCGGCTGGCCACCTCCAGCAGCAGCGTCGACTTGCCCACGCCGGGCTCGCCCGCCATCAGCACCACCGACCCCGGCACCACACCCGAGCCGAGGACCCGGTCGAGCTCCCCGATGCCGGAGGGCACGGACGCGGCCGCCGAGCCACTCACCTTCGTGATGGGGGTGGCCGGGGCCGTCGGGGTCAGCCCCGTCGGCACCGCCCCCGACACCGCCGCGACGGCCGAGGCACCCGCCCCACCGCCCTTCGGCGCCACCGCGGACTCCACGAGGGTGCCCCACGAGCCGCAGTCCGGGCAGCGGCCGAGCCACTTCGCGGCGGAGTATCCGCACTCGGAACAGGTGTGGACGGAACGGGTTTTACGGGCCATGCCGACCACCTAACCACAGGAATGCGCAACGCCCGGTCTCTCGGGGGAGGGACCGGGCGTCGAAAAGCGGGGGGAGGCTAGTTGGAGCCCTCCGGGGCGACCTGGCGCACGTGGGAGCCGGCCGGCAGCTGCGGGGCGGCGATGGCGGCCCAGACCTCGATCTCACCGGAGTCGAAGGTGAAGGTGACCGGGACGTTGCCGCCGACAGCGAAGTTGTCGTTGTCGAGGGAGGTCTCGGTGTACTGGATGCAGCCGATGCCGTCGGCCTGCGGGGTGGCCTTCAGGCGGTCGGCGGAGTCGGCGACCAGGACGCAGTCGCGGGAGAGCGGCTCTGCGTCGATGGAGACGGACTGGCCGTTGACGTCGACAGACTCGAGCGTGTGCTCGGTCATGGAGGTGTCCTGGTTGATGGCGGTGAACTTCAGGGCGGCCTCGCCCTTCTCGTCCAGCACGATGGTGACATCGCGGACAGCCACGGTGCCGTCCTCGCTGTTGCCCTCGGCACCGTTCACGGGCGCCACCTGCGAGGCGGTCTGGGTAACCTGACCTGCGGAGCAGGCGGCGAGTGCCAGCGCAGACAGTGCGGCGGCGGAGATGATGCCGCCGCGACGGGCGGCCGACTTCAGGGACTTCACGGGGGTGTCCTCCATCAGTTCATGGGTCACAATGCTGTTTCAGCAGCTTACCTTAGTCTCTTTGGTGGCGGGGCACACAGTTCCCGGTGATCGGTTGCCGGGAGCGGGGGGAGCCGGGGGCAATCGGGGGTGGCGGACGGACGGGTCCGGCTGCCCGGGAACGTGGTGGTCCGGCGTGGTAGAATGCGTGGTCTAGTGTGCTGCCCGGCACAGGTGCAGCGCCTCTTCGCGCAACTTCCGCAACCGCACTGAGAGAGTGCACACAAGGAGTGGGAATGGATTTCAAGGTCGGGGACGTCGTCGTCTACCCGCACCACGGTGCCGCCGTGATCGCCGACATCGAGCATCGCGTGATGGGAGGGGAGGAGCTGGAGTACCTGGTCCTGCAGATCAACCAGTCTGACCTCGTCGTCCGCGTCCCGTCCAAGAATGCGGAGCTGGTCGGCGTCCGTGACGTCGTCGGTGAGGAGGGCCTGCAGAAGGTCTTCGGCGTCCTCCGGGAGACCGACGTCGAGGAGGCCGGCAACTGGTCCCGCCGCTACAAGGCGAACCAGGAGCGCCTCGCCTCCGGCGACGTGAACAAGGTGGCCGAGGTCGTCCGTGACCTGTGGCGCCGTGACCAGGACCGTGGCCTGTCCGCCGGNNGAGAAGCGCATGCTGGCCAAGGCCCGGCAGATCCTCGTCGGTGAGCTCGCCCTCGCCGACACCGTCGACGAGGACAAGGCCGACAAGTTCCTGGCCGAGGTCGAGAAGCACATCGAGCCGGACCCGGAGGACACCCCGGACAACGGCGACATCGACGTCGACCTCGACGACCTCACGTTCGACGACGAGGACGAGGACTAGCCCGGGAGCAGGTCGGCTGTGCGTGTCATCGCCCTCATCGCCGCCGCCGGCCGGGGCACCCGGCTCGGGGCGGCCGTGCCCAAGGCCTTCGTCCGCCTGCGCGACCGCACCCTCGTGGAGCGCTCCGTCACGGCGATGATCAACTCCGCGGTCGTTGACGAGATCATCGTGCTCGTCAGCCCCGACATGGAGTCCTACGCTCGCGAGGTGCTCGACGCCGCGCAGCTTCTCGACGCCCCCGTCCCCGTCCGCCTCACCCACGGCGGCGGCGAACGCGCCGACAGCGTGTGGGCGGGCCTGCGGACCATCCCCGACGATGAGGCCGTCGTGCTCATCCACGACGCCGCCCGCGCCCTCACCCCGCCCGGCATGATCGCCCGCGTGACGCGCCGGGTCCTGGAGGGGGCACCCGCCGTCATCCCCGTGGTGCCCGTCGCCGACACCATCAAGCAGGTCGACGGGGACGCGGTGACGGGGACGCCGGACCGGGCGTCGCTGCGTGCGGTGCAGACCCCGCAGGGTTTCCTGCTCTCCGGCCTCCGCACCGCCAACGAGGCCTACTTCGCGTCCCCCGACCCCGGTTTCGTGGCCACCGACGACGCCTCCCTCATGGAGTGGCACGGCGTGCCCGTCGTCACCGTGCAGGGCGACCCCATGGCCTTCAAGGTGACCACCCCCATCGACATGACCCTCGCCCGCACCATCACGGACGAGGCCGAACCCACCATCTTCGAGGTGCCCAGTGAGTGACCCGATCATCCCCCGCGTGGGGATCTCCACCGACGCCCACCAGATCGAGGCGGGCAAGCCCTGCTGGATCGCCGGCCTGCTCTTCGAGGGGGTCGACGGCTGCGAGGGCCACTCCGACGGGGACGTCGTCGCCCACGCCATTGTCGACGCCCTCCTCTCCGCTGCCGGCCTCGGCGACCTCGGGGCGCTTGTCGGCGTGGGGCAGAGCGAGTACGACGGCGTCTCCGGTGCGCAGCTGCTCCGCGAGGCCCGGGCCGCCGTTGAGGAGGCCGGCTTTGTCATCGGCAACGCCGCCGCCCAGCTCATCGGCCAGTCCCCGAAGATGGGGCCGCGCCGCGTCGAGGCCGAGCAGGTGCTCTCGGAGATCCTCGGGGCCCCCGTCTCCGTGGCGGCGACCACCACCGACCACATGGGCTTCACCGGCCGCGGGGAGGGCCGTGCCGCCGTCGCCACCGCCGTGGTCTGGCGCCCCGCGTCCTGATTCCCGCCCCCGTCGACTGTCCAGGTGACTCGCAGGGTGCGGTGCCGGACATCGCCGGGTGAAGGCATACCATTGGAGCCAGTTCTTTCCGTCCACCCAAGGAGCCCACATGGACATTCTCATCCGCGACACCCAGGAGGGTGTGGCCCTCGCCGCGGCCGACATCCTCGCCGAGTACGCGCGTCGTGGGGCGACCCTCGGGTTGGCGACGGGCTCCACCCCCCTCGGGACCTACCGGGAGCTCATCCGCCGGCACCGCGCCGGTGAGCTCAGCTTCGCCGCCTGCACCGCCTTCCTCCTCGACGAGTACGTCGGCCTGTCCCCCGAGCACGAGCAGAGCTACCACCACACCATCCGCGCGGAGTTCACCGACCACGTCGACTTCCACGACGCGCACGTCCACAGCCCCGACGGCACCGCCGCCGACCCCTGGGCGGCGGCCGACAGCTACGAGCAGGCCATCCTCGACGCCGGGGGCATCGACATCCAGCTGCTGGGCATCGGCACGAACGGGCACATCGGCTTCAACGAGCCGGGCGCGGCTCTCCACGGCCCGACGCACGTCGATACGCTCCAGCCGCAGACCATCAAGGACAACTCCCGCTTCTTCGACCGGCCGGAGGACGTGCCCATCCATGTGCTGACCCAGGGGCTGGGCACCATCCAGCGCGCCGGGCACCTGCTCATGCTCGCCACCGGCGAGGGCAAGGCGGACGCCGTCGCCGCCCTCGCGGAGGGACCGGTGACCACGATGTGTCCGGCCTCCGTGCTGCAGTACCACCCGCGGGTGACCGTCATCGTGGATGACGCCGCCGCCTCGAAGCTCCACCAGCGTGACTACCACCGCTTCGTCGAGGAGAACCAGCTTCCGCGGAGAATCTAGGGCAGGGGGCTCGTCTAGGATGGTGAGTTGTGACTCTCCGTATCTTTGACACCGCCACCCGGTCGCTGCGCGACTTCCAGCCCGTGAGGGAAGGCCACGCCTCGATCTACCTGTGTGGTGCGACGCCGCAGTCCCAGCCGCACATCGGTCACGTCCGCTCGGGGGTGGCCTTCGACATCCTGCGCCGTTGGCTGCTGGCCAAGGGCCTGGACGTCGCCTTCGTGCGGAACGTCACCGACATCGACGACAAGATCCTCACCAAGGCCGCCGAGCACGACCGCCCCTGGTGGGAGTGGGTGTCCACCCATGAACGCGCCTTCACCTGGGCGTACGACCAGCTCGGCGTGCTGCCTCCCTCCGTGGAGCCCCGCGCCACCGGCCACGTCACCCAGATGGTCACCTACATGCAGCGCATCATGGACAACGGCTACGCCTACGAGGCCGACGGGTCCGTCTACTTCGACGTCGCCGCGTGGGTCGCCGCGGAGGGCTCCGACTACGGCTCCCTCTCCGGCAACCGCGTGGAGGAGATGGAGCAGGGGGAGACCGACAACGTCGGCAAGCGTTCGCCGCAGGACTTCGCCCTGTGGAAGGCCGCCAAGCCCGGCGAGCCCTCCTGGCCCACCCCGTGGGGCGAGGGCCGTCCCGGCTGGCACCTCGAGTGCTCCGCCATGGCGACCTGGTACCTCGGCGACACCTTCGACATCCACGGTGGCGGCCTCGACCTGCAGTTCCCGCACCACGAGAACGAGATCGCCCAGGCCCACGCCGCCGGCGACCGTTTCGCCAACTACTGGATGCACAACCACTGGGTCACCATGGCCGGCGAGAAGATGAGCAAGTCGCTGGGCAACGTGCTGTCCGTCCCGCACATCCTCACCATGGTCCGCCCCGTCGAACTGCGTTACTACCTGGGCTCCGCGCACTACCGCAGCGTGCTGGAGTACTCTGAGGCAGCACTCCAGGAAGCCGCCGCCGGCTACCGGCGCATCGAGGACTTCCTCCGGCGCGTCGGTCCCGTCGACGTCGGCGAGTGGACCCCCGCCTTCGAGGAGGCCATGGACGACGACATCTCCGTCCCCCGTGCCCTCGCCGAGATCCACAACGCTGTCCGCGCCGGCAACACCGCCCTCGCCTCCGGCTCCCTTGACGACGCCGCCACCATCGCCGCCTCAGTCCGCGCCATGACCGCGGTCCTCGGCGTGGATCCGCAGGATGAGGCGTGGGCGGAGGGGGCGTCGACAAGCGACGGTGCCCTCCAGGCACTCGACGTCCTCGTCGACGCCGAACTGGAACGCCGCACCACCGCCCGGGCCGAGAAGGACTGGGCCACCGCCGACGCCGTCCGCGATCGCCTGATCGCCGCCGGCATCGACGTCACCGACACCCCCGACGGCCCGCAGTGGTCGCTGAAGAATTAGGAAGTACACATGAGCAGCCAGGGACGACCCGGGGCACGACGCACCAACAAGAAGGGCGCCACCAAGGGCTCCGGCGGCCAGATCCGCCGCGGCCTCAAGGGCAAGGGCCCCACCCCCAAGGCCGAGGACCGCGAGTACCACGCCGCCTACAAGCGCAAGCGCGCCGCCGAACGCCGCGCCTCCGGACGCCACGTCCAGGAGAACCCCTACGAACTCGTCGTCGGCCGTAACCCCGTCATCGAGTGCCTCCACGCCAAGGTGCCGGGCTCCGCGCTGTACGTCGCCGCAGGCACGGGTGCCGACGACCGCCTCACCGAGGCCGTCACCATGGCCACCACCCGCGGCATCCCGATCCACGAGGTCCCGCGCTTCGAGCTCGACAAGATGACCGGCAACGGCCTGCACCAGGGCATCGGCCTGCAGATCCCGCCGTACAAGTACACCGACGTGCACACCCTCATGGGCAACGTCGCCGACACCGGGGAACCCGGCATGTTCGTCGTCCTCGACAACATCACCGACCCCCGCAACCTCGGCGCTGTCATCCGCTCCGTCGCCGCCTTCGGCGGACACGGCGTGGTCATCCCGGAGCGTCGTTCCGCCGCCGTCACCGGCGTCACCTGGCGCACCTCCGCGGGCACCGCCGCCCGCCTGCCCGTCGCCCGGGAGACCAACCTGACCCGCGCGATCAAGGAGTTCCAGAAGAACGGCTACCAGGTCGTCGGCCTCGACGCGGGTGGCGAGCACACCCTCGACACCTACGACGGCGGCACCGACCCCGTCGTCATCGTCGTCGGCTCCGAGGGCAAGGGCATCTCCCGCCTCGTGCGCGAGAACTGCGACGTCATCATGTCCGTCCCCATGGCCGGATGGGTCGAGTCGCTCAACGCCTCCGTCGCCGCGGGCGTTGTCCTATCAGAGTTCGCCCGTCAGCGCCGGGCGGCACAGAAGTAGGTCACCCGTGCCTGTGGAGTGAGGGGGTTTATCCACAGGCCTTGCGGTCGGCGTGTCGACGTCTGCGTGGCGGGCGTTTAGCGTGCGGGGCATGAACCTGATGACGGCGTTTGAGGCCCTGCGTGCCATGCCGGTGCTGGAGGCACTGACGGACGGCACGGTGGATGCCGCCGTGCTGTCAGGGCTGGGTTTCCGGGACGCCGGGGCGTGGCAGAAACTCGCCGGGATCTACTTCGGGCCCACCCGCCACCGGAAGCTACAGGCTGCGGCCCGGGATGCTGCGGTGGGGTTGTCCCTGGATGCTCTGGGGGTGGTGGAGAAGAACACCCGCCGCCTCCTGGCGGGCGCTGCCGTCACCCCCTGGGAACTGCGTGTCGAGTTGTGCGCCCTGCGGGGGACGGTTGCCGAGATTGATCAGGCGGCCGCGGCCCGGGTGCGTGCCTACAACCGGGACGTCGACG
>LSQX01118788.1_pt1 | contig 10302 bp, 8 predicted proteins | sample 654561 | NCBI WGS metagenome assembly LSQX01 (sample SAMN04489861, study PRJNA283612) | anaerobic digester metagenome | isolation source: 4 biogas reactors fed with cattle manure at either 37C or 55C with and... | place: Denmark: Kongens Lyngby | collected 2014
CGATAGAGAATCGTGTCCGCCCAGTGACCCTGGAGCGCCTCCGGGGCCGGTTTCATCTGATAGGTTTTTTCGGTCATAGCTTCTATCCTTTCTTATTCGACTGCGTCGGCAATCGCCGTAAAGATGACGCCGAGCGCGTGGGCTCCTGCGTCCGGATGCCCTAAGCTGCGCTCTCCGACGGTGCCGGCCCGGCCCATTCTGGCGACGATATCCTCGGTCGCTTTTGCACCCTGCACGGCCGCTTCGGCGCCCAGCCGAAAGGCATCTTTCAGCGAACGGCCGGCTTTCGCCGCTTCGGCCCACGCGTCGGCGCAGGGTATGAGCGCGTCGATCAGCGTCTTGTCACCCACGACAGCTCCGCGTCCGAAGGACCGCTCTCCGATCTCCTGGATACCCTCGACCGCCGCCTGCAAAAGAGAAGTGACATCGGCAATGTCGAGCGTCTTTTTACCGCCCACCGCTTTGCCGGCCGACTTAAAGGCAATACCCCAGATCGGACCGGAAGCGCCGCCGCAGTGCTCCATGATCACTTCGGATGCAGCCTCCAGGAACGACCCGGCATCCTCCGACTGGCCGAAAAGACTCGACCACCCCCGCTTAAGCTGCCTGAATCCCTTCGCGACGCTCATGCCGAAGTCACCGTCACCCGCGTGCGAATCCAGATTGCAGAAGGGGATTTCGTTTTCGATGATCACAGCGCTCATCACGTCGACGATGTACGCCATGTTTTCCAGCGTAAGTTTCCCATCTTCAATCTTCGCAAATTTCGAAGGCGTCTCAACGACAAATGCCGTTTCTCCCGTCTCGGGCCGCTTTGCGATCGGCTCGTAGACCGGGGCGGGCACCGGACCGGAGACGGGGAAAGCGGGTGCCGTACTCGGTGCGTCGAGCAATTCCTTGAGCTCTTCGTCCAGCTTTAAAATCGAAACCGACGCTCCGGCCATGTCGAGGCTCGTCATGTATTCGCCGACGAAAATGCGGTATACCCTGATGCGGGCATCGGTCAGCTTTTCGACAGCTGCATGGCAGGCGATGTACAGCTCTGCAAGCGGCGTAGCGCCGAAGCCATTTACGAGCAGGGCGACTTCGTCGTTTTCTTCGAGCCTCAGGTCTGCCGAAACCGCGCCGACCATCTTGCCGATGAGTTCGTCAGCCGGAGTGTGCGATTCGCGCCGAATACCCGGCTCTCCGTGGATGCCGACCCCGTATTCGATTTCGCCGTCCGAAAGCTCAAACGTCGGCGTACCTTTGGCGGGAACGGTGCAGGATGTGAGGGCGAATCCAATACTCCGCACATTGTCCGCCGCTTTCTGCGCCAGCTTCTGCACTTCGTCCAGCGCGAAACCTTTTTCTGCAGCCGCACCTGCGACTTTGTGCACGAACAGCGTGCCGGCCACCCCGCGACGCCCCACGGTATACAGGCTGTCCTCGACGGCGATGTCGTCATCGACCTTCACCGTCGCCACCTCCAGCCCGTCCATGCCGGCCAGGTATGCCGCGTTCGAAAAGTTCATGATGTCGCCGCTGTAGTTCTTGATGATGAGCAGCGTGCCTTTGTCGCCCGCCGCTTCCCGGATCGCCTTGTAGACCTGAATCTGCGTGGGCGACGCAAAGATGTCGCCGCAGACCGCGACGTCCAGCATGCCCTCCCCGATAAACCCGGCATGCGCCGGCTCGTGACCGCTGCCGCCGCCGCTGATCAGCGTCACTTTGTCCCTGTTTTTATTCTTCTTGTACAGAAATTTGTAGTCGCTGTTCAGCCCGATCCCGGGGTGCGCCAGGGTGATTCCGCGGCACATCTCCAGGACGATGTCTTCGATCCGATTTTGAATTTTCTTCATTTGGAACCTCACTGCATTTTGTATGTCCGACCGATGCGGTCCGCCATCGGGATATTATAGCACAGTTCCGCCAGCCGCCATCGCTGCGTTTATGCCGACAGTCGACTTAATTGAAACCGCCGGGTGTCCGAATTGCCAATAAATCATACCCGAAAGGGTATGATTTGGTTACTTAACGACATATTTATACCCTATCAGGGTTATATTCACACTCTCACTTCACATTCGCCCCGAAAGGGTATATAATGGGCTGCGCAAGGCACGTGCGCCAAACGCAGAGAATCTGACAGGATGTGGCATGTGTTGAACGCGAAAAGAGAAGGAGCACGTCAATGAATGCAATTGCTTCATTTATCAAGAGCAGCCGTAAGGCGGCGGGATTGACGCAGGAAGAGTTCGCGCTGCGTTCGGGCCTCGGCCTGCGGTTTGTGCGCGAACTCGAGCAGGGCAAGAAAACAGTCCGCATGGATAAGGTAAACGTCGCTTTATCCATGTTCGGCATGGAAGCGGTTCCAGGGAAGCTGGCCGCCGCAGACCCGGACGAAGAAAGCGAGGCATAGATGATGGATTCTTTTCGGACAGCCTATGTCTACGTCAGAAATACATTCGCAGGCGAGCTTCGGGAAACCGAAGCAGGCTACCGGTTTACATACGACCCGGCCTACCTCGCTTCCGACCGACCCGGCATCGTCTCGCTGACGCTGCCCCTTCAATCCGAAGCCTTTACCTCGAAGACGCTGCCTTCGTTTTTCGACGGCCTGATACCGGAAGGCTGGCTTCTGGAATCGGTCATCCGCAACTGGAAGATCGACCGAACCGACCGCTTCGGACTTCTTCTCGTCGCATGCAAAGACTGCATCGGGAATGTCACCATCAGAGAGGAGCGCCTATGAACTGCTTTTACTGCGGGAAGCCTCTTCGAACGGATGACGGTTCGGGGTGGCACAAGGCTTGTGTTAAGCAATTTTTCGGCACCGGGCAACTGCCGGAAATCCGCATCGATCAAAAGACGCTGGATTTTATTTCGCACGAAAATGTTGCGAAGGGTTTTACCGTGCCCGGAGTTCAGAAGAAGCTCTCCGTTGATTTGTGCCCCGAAGATGGCATCCTCGCATTTGCGGGCGGCGACTGCCCGTACGGGTACATATTGAAACCCCCGCACGACACCCTGCAGGCGTTGCCGGAGGCAGAGCATCTCGCAATGCGCATGGCCGCCGATGTTGGGATTTCCACGGTTCCCAATGCGCTGATCCGTGACGGCAAAACGCTGGCTTATATCACAAAGCGAATCGACCGTGTATTTACCGGTACGGAAGTGAACAAACTCGCCATGGAAGATTTTTGCCAATTGGATCTGCGTTTGTCGCGTGACAAATACAGAGGCTCCTATGAGCGCTGCGCAAAAATCATAGAGCGCTACTCTTCGCGAAAGGGGCTCGACCTGACGGAACTCTTTATGCGGTTGGTGTTTTCTTTTGCCGTTGGGAATTCGGACATGCACTTAAAGAATTTTTCGCTCATCGAAACCCGGGAAGCCTCCGGCGACTACGTTCTTTCTCCGGCCTACGACTTGCTTCCCGTAAACATCATCCTATCCGAAGACAAAGAGCAGTTTGCACTGCCGATGAACGGCAAGAAAACCAACCTCCGGCGCAATGACTTCTTAGCTTTCGCCAAAACCTGCGGCATCCCCGAAAACGCTGCATCTAATATGATCCGGCGAATTGTATCCGCTCGGGAGAAATTCATCGCTGCGTGCGAAGAATCGCATCTGCCTCTCGAGATGCGGGAAGCGCTTATACGCCTGTTGCGCGAACGGATTGACACGCTCGGCGGCACCTTGTGATTCGCTTGATGCACTGAGTGTTGCGCTGGAATGCGGGGTTGTTTTGTGCAGGGTGCATGACGTGTGCAGGCGGCAGTATTCTACCCATAAATCTAAATTTTTACTAAAAAGGACTTCCAAGTACTGATGGCAATTCCATATTGTGTAGACAGGTACCTGACGCCCAAAGCTCCGAGCGCCTCCGCTCGTGCGGGGCACATCTCTGCCAATAGATGCCGGTTTCGCTAAATGGATTGACTATCAGTTGTGGCATATACTCGTCACCAAAAGACTGCTAAAATCGTGAAAATGGATGCGGTTTCGTGTATTCGTTATCGAATTAACGGCAAGATTGTCTGTTCGTAATAGTCTTTTCTGACATGCACTACGCCGGTTCTGTCGCGAACATAAGGGACGCTCTCGATTAGTCTTGTTTCGATGTTGCCCCTTTTGCCCTCGAAGAGCGAGAAGGTGAATATCAGGTCTTTCGACATCACATCACCGTTCGGCCAAAGCGAATAATTACCAAAATGTTGCAACAGTTTGAACAATTCGTAGTCGCTGTAATACTCAACTCCGTCAATCATTGTAGTATTTGACTTGCTCATTCCATCAGCTCCCCTCTCTGTTATATTCGCTGTCATAGTTTCCGAAATCCACTCCACATCTTTGCCGACAAGCTCTGCAACTTTGCGCATCGGCAAGTAAGTGCTGCCCTCATGCAAGATGCTTTTGACTTCAACAGGTTGGCCCTCTAGCTGCACATTGATTGCATTCCACACCACGGAAATTGAACCCGCTATCGGCTGCGCGAAAGCAGGAATGGCCGACAGCATAAGGCCGACCATCATTCCGATTAAAACATCCTTCATCCTTTTCATTTCATTCCCCTCCTTCGTGTATTAAGCGAATGTGGCGGCTACGCCCTTAGCGATAGTATCTTCAAAGGATCGCCTCCGCTCGTGCGGGGAACAATGTTTTTCGTTGTTTGAACAACAGGCAGAATTGGTGAAAACACAAGTGTCTTTTAAGTATAAGAATCACCGGCTTTTCTCCTCAAAACAATATACACCCTTGTCCCTTAAACTCCTCTATTTTTACAAGAAGGAATTCTGTGTCTACTTCTAGGTGTTCGGCAAGGCAATTAAGGCAATAGAAACGATTTGAATCCTTTCCAAGTAGTTTCTTAGTCAGTCCAATTTCGTCTTTGCTCAGAGGTTTCATTTCACACAGATAACAGCTTTTTGCTTTCAAACTATCCTCCTAATTCTTCAGGATCAGGTCTTACGCTGAACGTAGGAATATCCTTGCCTCGATACTCCACATCAAGCAATCCCAATTGATATTTAATCGTATCTCTCATCTTGCGCGCTCGGTCCAAGCAGTAACGCTTAAACTCACGGGCAGATATATCACTTGCACTGCGAACCTGCGGAAACAACAATTTCAAGTAAGCGGTGGCGATACGCTTAACAGCTTCAGTGTCGCGAGTATCTGCTGCTTCAGGAACTTCGATGAGTTCATCTACAATGGCACGGTAACTCATATCGTCACGCAATTCATGCATGATTGAGCAGAAGTACTCGGAGTTCAACGCCCAACCTGCGATCTTTAGATCGTCATTCATTCGTGGAATATTCCACCCTTTTATAAAACCATGAAATCGCTCTATCAGGGCTGATTCGTGGAAAACAGATGGTAATTCCTCAAACATGTTACCAAATCCATCTTCATCCATTGTTTCTTTTTTAATATTTCCGCAAAGGATAACACCAGCATCGCCGTCCACTCTGTGATTGCCAATGTTGCAGTATCCGTTTTCGCAGAATGATTTTAGTGCGCCGCGCATTTCATCGACATCAGGAAATGTGATAGTTTGTACCTCATCCAACGTTACGAAATCGTTGTTTGCTACCAATCCGTCAGCACGTCGAGAAACATCATAAAACATTTTTGCACGGCTCATCACACCGCCACTCGCAAGCCAACCAAAACGGCTTACATTACCAAACAAGTATGACTTTCCTGTGCCTTTTGGAGCAAGTTCTATGAGATTTAAGTTTTTCTCTATGAACGGTAGTAGGCGCGTAAGCATGGTTAATTTTTTTTCTTCATCACCAAGGTAGCCACTTGCGTTATAGTCCACTGCTCCAAGCACAACATCAAGCCATTCTGCTGTTGTGAATTCCCTGCGAGCATCCTTATAATAGTCGACATCAATCGAATAAGGGCAAAAGGTTTTAAATGCAGTTAATTTGATTTTGCCACGCTTCTCAATATCATCAGATGGGCGATACCCAATTTCGACCATCCCCCAAGTCTCTTTGCCGCGAATGAGGTCGTCTTTACACGTTTGCCATATTGAATCTTCTATTATGGTATCTTTGCTGGACAATCCGAAATCCGGCAAATAAAACGATACCTCTCCTGTTTTAATGTCAATATCTACAGAAACTTTTGCAAGAAATCGAACTCTTTCACGGTCAACTACTACTCTGTTTTTTATAGAAATCCAGTCATCCTTGCGCGGCAAATAAGTCTTTACAAAGTATACCAGCTCATCGACATCAAAGTTTCCGTTTTCATCTTGAAATTTCTTTAATAACCAGTCGCGCATAAAGGACGGCAGACTCAATGCGGAAAAGATGTTCCCGGTTTTCTTTAAGTCCTTGTATACTACCATCTCATCGAAGCAATTTCTAAGTTTTTCAATCACCAGTCATCCCCCCTAAAACAAGTCATCAAAAGCGTCATCAATTTTGCCGCTCTTACCTTGTGCCTTGATTACAATTTTATCAATCAAATTGTCTCCAGCGTAAACATCCGCAGGGTATTCGCCCGCCCGTTTTATGTCAGGCAGTTTCACAAAGTAGTGGTTTGCATCAATCTGCAAGGCAGAATAGGAGACTCCATTTATAACAACAGAAACATTCTGCACTGGCGAATTAAAGAACAGTTCAATCTCTGTACCAGCACGAAAGTCAACGATTACGACTTCATTTACCAATTTCACAGATGTACTTCCATCTTTTAGTGTCAGTTCAATAACGGGAACGACGACTTCTTCCAATGAGGCACCACCGTGAACCTCAACGTTTGCGGCACGGCTACCTTTGAAGCGTCCGTAATCGGCAAGCACGAGGTATCCGTTCTCCACGGCGGCAAATGGGAGATCATGGGACTGGAAAAGCTTGCAGCAACGACCTGAATGTTCTCCGGAGGTACCGGCATCGTATTTTTCTTCTTTGCGGCGCAAGACGGCAAGTCGTGAAGCGCCATGATCACTGACGATTAAAAAGCGCTTACAGTGTCGGAGTGCCAGCTCTGTTGCCGCCTTATCTATCATCGCCACAATGATATCCAGTTCTCTGGCGAGGTGGATGGGCAATTCGTTATCGGTGAAATTATAGCCGCCTGCATCTTTATGTTTGACATCGTCCAGATCTTTATCTCCGTTATTTCCATTTTTCTCACCCTGCCATGTATCGAAAAATGCTCGATTGATAGATGTGACCGTCGGCAATTCCGCACGAGCGATGTTGATATGAATTGAGAGGCCTTTCTTTTGCGCCAAGGCTTCAATTAAGCTCAAATATTCAACGCCGAGCGCATCAAGCCAATATAGGTAGGTTCCGTTCTTATCCACGCCATCCATAATCTCGTCGCGTGTGGGCAGATGGTTAAATTGCCGTGAGAGGGCGAGCTCATCAACCTTTTCCAAAAACTTGGGCTCAAGCTGATTGGATAGCTTTTGTCGTTTATATGCTTCGAAATAGTCGGTTAATAAATCCGCAAGCTCCGGGCATTTGAAAACATACTTTTTTAGGTAGCTGGCCAAAGCGGGGTAAATTCCTTCAAGTTGTGGAACCACTCCATTGTTCGAGATCCAAGCAACAATTTCCTCGCGTTCCACTCTTGTACCGTCGGTCAGTTTGTAAATGCTTTCAGCCACCACTTGGCGGTTGTTTACCACGAAGTTAGCGATATCCGACTCAGGGAACTTCTCTACTAGTGCCTTACGCTCCTTATAGAAAATGGCAAACCGTCTATCTGTATGCGGTATTTCAATAATTGCGTTAAGGACGTTACCTGCGAACGCCTCAAAGTGGCTCGTCTTATCTAATACAAATCGAAGGTAGCCATTTTGTATAGTAGTGGATTTACTTTTAAGGCAGATGAAATAGAGCCAATTACGATAGTCGTTGCCTGCGATACGGGCATAAAACTCAGATTCCAGATTGCTACTATGTCCATACTTTTCAAATACAGCATCGATTGAGCCGCCCAACTGATTCAGTTCTGTCAGCAACTGCGTCCACTGCTCGTCAGTTCCGCACGAACGAGTCAATGTAAATCCCTTTGTATAGAACGTGATGCCTTCGTATGCATTGCTGATTTGATGTGTGGTGAGTATCGCCTTATTGAGGTTAACCATCGTATTTACAACAAGATTCCCGCTTCGACCGTTTTCTAATTCCATGAGCATGGATTTGAAGCCAGCCAAAGCTGACAATCCAACCGAAGGAGCGGCGAGCGTAAATGACAAGTCACATTCCGCTCCGTCTACAACATAATACCTACGACCATCAAAACGCGGATCGGCTTCTAATCCGGGAATCCGTGAGGCAAGCCCGCGAAGAAGTAGGACGGCTTTTGCACCGCCGACGTTTAGATCCTTTAGTCTCGACAGGGTGCGTATCGCCTCATCAGTTCCGCGAAGTGCGAGGAGCTCTCCAAGCCCTGTTACGACAAATTTCTTGCCATTTGCGTTCATATCAGCCGCTTCAATGTAATTGAAAAGCTCATCAATATCGGGAATCTTATCTTCACCGCTACAAAACCTGCTCATCGGGACGAAATCCAGTCCGAGGACCTTTAGTTCGTCGATTACAGCTAGATACTGCCCATCACTAACGAACAGGAAAAACGGTGTCTTAACTGTGGAAGTCAGGTAGCTCTTTATTGAGTCGATTTGCATTTACTCTCAACCTCCATCTGCCAGTATTTCAATTCCTACCGTAATGTTATCTTTGACCAACCGTTTCAGATACTGCTTCAGTTGGGCATCGTCCATCTCGTCAATTTTTAGGAGAACTTTGTCACTGCCTCCAGCGTTGTACTCGGCATCAGCAAGCTGCTCAACTTTTGTTCTTACGCTCGGATTGCCGCGCCAGTCGTAAACATCAATCGAAAGGTGGTCAAGGGCATCTCTGACCGTGTCGGGGTCGGGCAGAAGTGTGCTATACCCCCTAACAATTTCCAGCATAAATGCCGCATTCCGATTGTCGGTGTCCACAAGAGCATCAAACAGTGTGGTTGATTCAAGGAATGCAAGTGCAGACTTAATCTCAGAATCCGTACCCCAGTTGCGGTTGAGGGTATCAAACGCCCTTTTTGCACTTTCAAACTCAGCCACAGGCACCATGCATAAAATAGGTGTACTATAGCGGCTCGACCATTCACGTGGGTTTTTTGTCGCTGTTTTTTCTCTCCATAAGCGGAAAAGCTGTGATTTCAATTGGTTCTTTCGGAACTCCTCGGCTGCCTCTTTAACTTTTCTATTGCAGTCGGTTTTCGGTAACTCAAAAAGTCCCGTTCCGACATTGGTTTTAACAACAGCAACATCTTCCGCACTAAGGTCGTCAAGGTATACCTCATAAACTTCGGCAAATACACGTCTGTCGTTGTTCAGCAATTCCCTGATTTCGCCTCCGTGCTCGACCAATTCAGTGTGGAGGGATTTCAATTGCTCAGGCAAGATATCTTCCTGTTTACATATTTTCAAAAGCGTATCAAAGATTTTAGCCAATGCAGGATACTTCGTCCGCAGAACCTCACACGATACCCCGATAAACTTCAACCGCTCGCGCCATTCTTTGTAGGTTTCATTCAGTGAATGGGCGACTGTGTTTAGAATAGCGTTGCTTTCCTTGACCATGCCGTACTCTGTCAGCAGCTTGCGTATTTCGTCTTCGCCGGTCTGTTTATCCCAAAGGCACGAATGCTTAACGCTGAATAGACGGCGGATGTCGCCCAGAACATTATTCTCTGCGCCGATAGCCATTGCGAGTTCCATAACCTTGCCACCTTCGAAGGAATGCAGATACTCTCGCATGCCTTTTTGACAATTTTCGCTGGTGAGTAAGGCAAACAAGTTGTCAGCAAGAGAGGGCTTTGCCGAGGCAGTTTTGCCAATCTCAACTGCCTTCTTATGGGCCTCATTACCTTCTTTCTGAACAAGCTCAATGTACTTCTGAACCACGTCAAAGATACCGATCGTGTCTACCTCTTCAAGACACCATACGGGAAGGTTCAACCCACGCATCTTTGCGGTCACGGCTATTGCAGCCTGTCCTGCGGACGAGCAAGAGTTGGCTGGTATGCTCCATGCCTTTTCGGTCAGGTCATAGAAAGCCATCTCATCGGTGGTCATTTTTACGATGTAGGTAGGCTTTGGAGACTTACCTATATAGTTGCCGAGCATCTCGGCAAGTTTACCCTGTGTCATCGGCTCGTGGCCACCAGAAGAGTCGCTGTAACGGAACGGCTCACTACCATACTCTTTCAGTATAAAACCGGCGATGAATGACGAGAGGTTGCACGGTGCAAAGCCGTAGGTATCCTCAAGGAAGTCGT
>LSQX01018635.1_pt1 | contig 10300 bp, 8 predicted proteins | sample 654561 | NCBI WGS metagenome assembly LSQX01 (sample SAMN04489861, study PRJNA283612) | anaerobic digester metagenome | isolation source: 4 biogas reactors fed with cattle manure at either 37C or 55C with and... | place: Denmark: Kongens Lyngby | collected 2014
GTGCTGCTTTAAGGGACGATTGCCGCATTGTGGCGGGCATTGACATTAACACAGGCTTTGCCATGGGCTTCCCAATTTATAAGAGCTTTGCCGATTATGACGGCAAGGCGGATGTAATAATTGATTTTTCTAATCCGAGCGTTCTTAGCAGCCTTCTCGAATATGCCGTAATAAGCGGGACTCCCGCAGTTATAGCAACAACCGGCTTAAATGACAGTCAGATAAGGCAAGTCAGGCAGGCCGCTATAGAGGCAGCAATATTTTTGAGCGCAAATATGTCACTGGGCATAAGTCTTCTCAGCGAGCTTGCACAGACTGCTGCAAGGGTTTTGGGTGAAAGCTTTGATATTGAGATTGTTGAGGCTCACCATAACAGCAAAATTGACGCTCCGAGCGGGACCGCCCTTATGCTGGCAGACGCTGTTTCAAGCTCTCTTCCTCATGAGGCAAGGTATGAATATAACCGTCAGTCCAAGCGTGAAAAACGCAGCAGGAATGAAATCGGTATCCACTCCATAAGGGGAGGGACGATTGTCGGCGAACACGAAGTTATTTTTGCCGGAAACGATGAGGTTATTAAGCTCTGCCACAGCGCAAGCAGTAAAAAGATTTTTGCCGCCGGCGCAATCAATGCCGCAGCATATATTAGCTGTAAAGCTCCGGGGCTTTACAGCATGAAGGATTTAATAAAGGGGGTATAACCGTGAAACTGATAGAAAAGGTCAGTTACATAGAGGATGTCACTTTGATTTCTCTCCATGACTCTCCTGCCGATATCAAGCTTATTGCCGGAATTTTTCAAAAAATCTCAGATGCGGGCATTGATGTTGATATGATTTCACAGGCTCCGCCAAACGGCCAGCATTCCAGCCTGTCTTTTACCGTAAAGGATGAGGACTTCGGCAGGATTCTTGAAATTGCCGCAGAGCTGAGAACACTTAACCCTGAGCTAAAAATCAGCGTCAGCAGCGGCAACTGCAAAATATCAGTTTATGGCAATGCAATGAAGGGTGCGCCGGGTGTTGCGGAAAAGGTTTTTTCCGCGGCAGCAAAGGCAAATGTCGATATCAGGATGATTACCACATCAGAGGTTGATATTTCTCTGCTTGTTGTTAAGACGGATGTTGAAAATGCAATTCGTGCAATAGAAAGCTGCTTTGAATAACAGTCAAACAAAAGAAAGGGCTGCCTCAAGCAGGCGGCCCTTTTTCAATACTGATAAACTGGGCTTATTTTTTCTGCAACTGGGCCTCCCGTTCGTTTTCTTTAATCCCTAACTCGTTTGTGTTTATGGATTTGCCGAAAACAAAAAAACGATCAAAAAGAAACTCCGTTATGAAGTTTATTAACATTGTACCTATGAGGACTAGGTATTCATTCCAGCCGGGGCCTTTTGTGAGTGCGTCGCCCCACCATGTCGAAAGGGGAGTAATCACCAGGTAGTAGCAGAGCACCTTCAGCATAGCAACCGGCACATTGTTTGCGGATTTAAATGTAAACCTTCTGTTGATAGTGAAGTTATAGATAACCGATAAAATCAATGCAGGCAAATACATCGCCCAGTACGATAAATCCGTGAGTCTTTCAAGAAGTGTGAAAGTGCCGATTTGAATTATGCCCGCCGAGGCAGAAAATATTGTGAACTTGACCGCCTGAATAATGTTTTGCCTGCGGCTTAATTTCGGAGCTTTTGTATCCTTCATAATTTCGCCTCTTTTATAGTTTATAGCATTAGTATAGCAAATTTATCTATAGAAATCAACAAAATCAGATAGAAAAAAATAATGCTGCTAGAGCCGAAAAGCCTTGCGGAATATGACTATAATAATAATCTAATGGAGATTAATAATGACAAAAAAGAACAGGAAGGCAATAATAGCAAGTCTTGGCTTGCTTCTAACAGCGATGATATGGGGCTTTGCATTCGTTGTTGTCAAGGATTCGCTTGACACAATGCCCCCGATATATATGCTTGCAATAAGGTTTACCATTGCATCTCTTGGGCTATGCGTTATATTCCGAAAAAAGCTCAGACTCATTGACAAAGCAATGCTCAAAAGCGGTGCGGTTTTGGGTACGCTCATATACCTCGGTTATGCAACTCAGACAATCGGCTGCAAATACACAACTGCGGGGAAGAATGCTTTTCTAACTACCGTCTATGTCGTCATGGTGCCGTTTCTGCACTGGCTCTTTAATAAGCGCAGGCCGGATATATTTTGCACGATTGCTGCATTTATTGCAATTATCGGCATAGGCCTCATTTCTCTCAACGACGATTTATCCGTCAATATCGGTGATGCTCTGACTTTGCTTTGCGGGCTTTGTTTTGCGATTCACATTGTTTTTGTCGAGCGATATACCGAAAAACAGGACCCTGTAACGCTGACAGTTGTTCAGATGGTTGTATCTGCCCTGCTTTCGTGGTTATCGGCACCTTTTCTGGACGGAAATCTGCCGTTGGGAATATTCAATTCCGGCATGATAGGCTCAATGCTGTACCTCGGCCTACTCTCGACTATGCTGGCATTTTTACTGCAGCTGGTTTGCCAGAAATATACCCCCGCATCGGTTGCGGCTTTGCTGCTTTCAATGGAGGCTGTTTTCGGAGTTATTTTTTCAACCATATTTCTCAAGGAAACGCTCTATGCCAGAATGGTAATAGGCTGTTTTGTTCTCTTTTTTGCAATAATAATGGCAGAAACAAAATTTGAATTTCTCAAAAAGGTCGGGATATCAAAATGCAAAAAAATAAATGCATCATCGTCGGAGCAGGAGATTTCGAAGAATGCGAACTGAAGGTTGAGCGGGGCGATTATGTTATTGCTGCCGACGGTGGATACAAGCACCTCAACTCATTAGGTATTATCCCTGATTTGCTCATGGGTGACTTTGATTCATTAGCGCATGTACCCAAGCTCAAAAACATTCAACGCTACAAGAGCGAAAAGGATGAAACCGATACGGCTCTTGCAATCGAGCATGGCATTAAGCTAGGATATAAACTCTTTCACCTTTACGGTTGCACGGGCGGAAGGCTTGAGCATACAATAGCAAATATCCAATGCCTGGTCGGCCTCTCAAGGAGAAGGATGAGAGGTTATATAATAGCCCGTGAGCAGGTCATAACGGCAATAACTAATGACAGGCTCCGCTTTGACAGCTCCTGCACAGGCTATATTTCAGCCTTTGCCTACGGCGGCGATGCAAAGGGAGTATATGAAAAGGGCCTTAAATATCCGCTCGAAAATGCAACAATACATGACGATGTTCCGCTCGGAGTGAGCAATTTCTTTTCAGGCGGCCAGAGCAGTGTCAGCGTTGCGGACGGCACACTTATTATTATGTGGAATAGAAATGAAAAAGCAGAGCTTGATGCTTGAACATCAGCTCTGCCTTTTAGTTTTGTTTATTATTTTACCTTAACGGTCCAGCCGAATTTATCGGGTATCTTACCCCATTGAATACCCGTGAGAGTATCATAAAGCTCCTGCGAAACAGGGCCGATTTTGCCGCCGTTTATTTCCATGATTTTATCGCCCCATTTAAGTTGACCGATAGGGGAGATAACAGCAGCAGTTCCGCTTCCAAAGGCCTCGTTGAGCCTGCCTTCCTCAGCAGCCTTTGCAACCTCGTCAATGGAGATAAGGCGTTGAGTTACCTTCATGCCCTTTGAGCGCAGGATATCTATGCATGACATACGGGTAATGCCGCTGAGAATACTGCCCTGAAGAACGGGCGTTATTACCTCGCCGTCAATGATGAAAAAAACATTCATTGTTCCGACTTCTTCGATATATTTGCGTTCAACCCCGTCGAGCCAAAGAACCTGAGTGTAGCCTGCCTTGTCGGCTTCGTCCTGAGCCTTCAGGGAAGCAGCATAGTTGCCACCTGTTTTGGCAAAGCCGATGCCGCCCTTGACCGCTCTGACATATGACTGCTCAACATATATTTTTACGGGATTAAGCCCCTCGGGATAATAAGCACCGACGGGTGAAAGAATAATGCAGAAAAGCAGATGATTTGCCGGATGAACGCCGACATGAGCATCAACGGCAAAAATAAACGGACGGATGTAAAGGGAAGTACCCTCCGCATTCGGAATCCAGTCCTCATCAATAAGAACAAGCTGCCGGATAGCTTCAACTGCAAATTCCTCATCAATCAGAGGTATGCAAAGGCGCTCATTTGAACTATTAAGACGGGCCATGTTTTTGTCTGGGCGGAAAAGCAGAATCCCGCCGCCCGGCGAACGATAGGCCTTAAGACCCTCGAAAACCTCCTGACCATAGTGAAGGCACATAGCCGCGGGGTCAAGCTCTATGGGACCGTAGGGTACAATTCTGGGGTCATGCCAGCCTTGACCCTTATCATAGTTCATCAAAAACATATGGTCGGTATAGTAATTGCCGAAGCCAAGCTTGCTTTGGTCGGCAGGCTTGGTTTTAGGAGCTTTCGTTCTTTCGATTCTTATTTCTTTCACAAGTAACATCTCCTCAAATTGTATAAAAATATTATAACACCGAATTGAGCAATTTCAAGTGTTAAAGCTAGTATAGCCATAAAATTATGTTTTTTAAAAAAGCAATCAAAGGGCTTGGGGGAATAACAGAATTCTTCTTTATTCATTATACTGAGTCAAAAACAGAGGGTGAAGAGCCAGTTTGGAAACAAAACAAAAAAGCGTGCCCGATATCCTGCGATAAGGGCACGCCTGATTTGTTTTTGGCTACTTTAGGTATTTAAGCGGATTGACATTGCTGCCGTTAATAATTATTTCGAAGTGAAGGTGCGGCCCTGTTGCATTGCCCGTAGCGCCTATTCTGCCGATTGCCTGGCCTGCGCCCACACGCTCGCCGACTCTGACGGAGATTGAGCCGTTGAGAAGGTGGGCATATCTTGTTTTAATGCCGTTGCCGTGGTTAATAACAATCTGGTTGCCGTAGGAGCTGTATCTGCCCGCAGATTCAACTGTACCTGACCTTGAGGCAACAATAAGCTTGCCGCGCGATCCCGAGGAGCTAATATCAATGCCCGAATGGTAACCGCTTCTTCTCCACCCGTAGTAAGAGGTAACAGTATGGCAGCTCGGTGCAGGCCAGACAAAGCCTCCTCTCGAAATAGAAACATCATATGAGCCTGAACCGGAGGATACCCTTGTTGACTTTGTGCCGACAGCAACCTTTTTTGAAATAGGCTCCTTGACACGAACTCTTGAGATTTCCTCTCTGGATGTCCTCATTCCGTTGATATAAGTCACAAGGTATGTCACCTTTTCCTGACCCTCAACGCCTGCTCGCGTCACTCTGTTGTCACCCACAAAATAGTTGGAGTTATTGGTTTTAATAATATCATAGTCAACGGATTCGTTAACCTGCTCCGTCTTAATGACCTTGACCTGAACATATTTAACCTGATTGGAAACAAGTATTTGTTCACCCGCCATGATGTATTTACCCATCTGAGGGTTGATTGCACGAAGCTGGCGTTCGGTCATGCCGTATTCGAGAGCGATATCATAGGGATTGTCACCATCAACAACCGTGTAGTAAACGGCCTCAACCTTATTTGAATGAAGCTTTTTCTCAAGGCGTGAAGCGTCCCAAATAACGTGTTCATTGTCGGGATACAAACCCTGGACATAATCAATATCCTCAACAAAATTGACTATGGCGTTTTGGTCTTTTATCTTTTCATGGTAATCATCAAGAATATTATCAAAAATACTCTTGGCATCTGTTTCGTTTTTTACGGCACAGAGAAAATCACCGTCAACATATATTCCGCAGGCGTTTGTGATAGCATTATCCGAGAATTCAATCAGCTTTTCACCGATTGAGGAGGAGTCCGTAAGCTTGCTGAGTGAAACGAGCGAAAGCTCATATTTCGGTGCAGCGGTGAATCCGGAGGCATCTATAAGTGAGTTGTCAATGCTGTCAAGCTTATTCTCAACAAGGCCCTTCGCTTCAAGAAAGACGGTTTCATCCTTAATATAACCGATATCTTTATTGTTATATGTCACCTTCAATGCAAAGGTTGCCCCACCCCAGTAGTTTATCGTAAGCACAAGCACAATGACAGAAGCAATGGGGAGGACGGTATTACCAATGGTTTTAAACAGCTTTGTATGTCTTTTGAAAGCGGTTTTAAAATATAACAGGATAATGAAAAATACCGACCGTGGGCTTTTGGAAGCAGCAGACCTTATGTTTTTAGACGCACTGCGCACTTCGACTCTTAAATACGCAAGCTCGTCTATGAAGGAATGGAGTGACTTAAATGCAAAATGGTCAATCGCAATTATTATCATTCGAAATATAGTTATCAGCACTTTCAGCGGCTTTAATACTATCTTCCACAGGCCCTTGAGAATTCTCTTTGAATACCTGTATGTTTCAAGCCCCAGAATGTATATATTACGATAGAAGATGGAAAAGAAGCCCCTGATAGCGCAAATAAAGGCAAAAACGAGGTCAACCGCAGAAGACTTTTGCTTTTGACGCTTTTCGGGCTCTTTTTTTTCTGAGGGGATTTTCTCCTTCTCCTCACTCTCACGAACGCTGACAGCTGCCGAGGGTTTTTGCCCCGCTTGCTTTTCTCTTGTACCGGCGGTGCTTTCGTCTATGATTTCATCTGAAATCTCCATTGAAAAGTCATCATCGAAATTTCTGATTATTTCAGCAGGCTCAATGCTGATTTCGTCCGGCGTGCCGTAAAGCTCCGCAAAAGAGACATCGTCAAAAATGTCACCAACAAAATCACTGCCGTTTTCGTGGTTGAGAGTTATTTGAGCATTCTTTTTGCCGAGATATTCATTTCTTATTCTGTTTTTATTCGGGTTTTTTTTCTTTTTATTATTATTAGACATAGTACCTACCTCAAAAGGTTACAAAAGGTTACAAATTTACCTCATTATAAACCATAGAAATAAAAAAGGCAAGTATCAACTTAAAATTGGATGGAATTAGTTGAAACCTGCCTGATTAATGTTTTTGAAAAGGGTGGCTATTGCTACATTTAACCCCTTATTCTCTTGAGCCCTAAGCTCCGGATCACTTGCAATAATCTCTGCAGCTGCTGCATTTGTCTGCCGCAAAACGGTGGTGTCGTTGAGCATATCTGCGATTTTCAGTTCGGGCAGCCCGTGTTGGCGGGAGCCGAAGAAATCGCCCGGTCCCCTGAGCCTAAGGTCCTCGTCGGCAATTTTAAACCCATCCGTAGTCTGTGTCATTATTTTAAGCCGCCGCATAGCCTCACCGTTTTGAGCATCTGATATCAGAATACAGGTTGAGCGGTCACTCCCCCTGCCGATTCTGCCTCTAAGCTGGTGAAGCTGTGAAAGCCCGAACCTTTCCGCATTCTCTATAACCATAATAACCGCATTGGGAACATCAACTCCAACCTCAATAACGGTTGTTGAAACCAGCAGGTCAATTTCACCGCCGACAAAGCCGGACATAACCTGATTCTTCTCCCTTGGCTTCATTCTTCCGTGCAGCAGACCGACACTGTATCCCTTGAAAAACCCCTGTGCCAGCTCTTGCATATAGCCCTGAGCCGAGGCGAGGTCCGTTTCGCCCTTTTCGACCAGGGGACATACTATATATCCCTGCCTGCCCATATTGATATGCTTTTTAACATAAGTATAAGCTCTTTTTCTTAGCTGACTGTTCACGAAGTATGTCTCAACTGGCTTTCTGCCCGGCGGCATCTCGTCAAGCACCGAAATGTCAAGGTCGCCGTAGATAATCAGGGCAAGAGTCCTGGGTATTGGCGTAGCGGACATGACAAGAGTGTGGGGATTGTTGCCTTTAATGCCGAGAGCTGCACGTTGCCTGACACCGAACCTGTGCTGCTCATCTGTAACTACCAGCCCCAGGGATTTAAACTGAACATCATCCTGCAACAGCGCATGGGTGCCAATAATAAGCTGGATTTCGCCGCTTGGAAGCTTTGCCTTTATTTCCTTCTTTTTCTTTGCCGCGGTTGAGCCTGTCAGAAGTTCAATGTTTATCCCGGTGCCTTCAAGTATTGAGTGAAGTGTTTTGTAATGCTGCTGTGCAAGAATTTCCGTAGGAGCCATGAGCGCACTCTGATACCCGTTTTTGTAGGTGCTGAAAATTACGGCGGCAGCAACCGCAGTTTTGCCGCTACCGACATCGCCCTGAAGCAGGCGGCTCATGGGTAGCTCACCTGCCATATCCGTTATTATTTCAGATATAACCTTCCTTTGAGCTCCTGTAGGCTCGAAGGGCAGGAGGGAAAAGAACTCATTGCTGAAATCCTTGAGAATCCTGACATTTGTGAACTCACGGCTTCTGCCCCGTAGCCTTAACAGTCCCAGCTGCAGAATTAAAAGCTCCTCAAAAATCAGAGTGCGCCTTGCCAAAGCAAGGTATTGATTATCTGACGGAAAGTGTATGTTCTTGACAGCACTCTTATAGGGTAAAAGCCCGTATTTTTTTCTCAGTGCAACGGGCAGGTGGTCAGTCAATTCCTCACTGCACATTTCAAATGCCCGTGCAACAAGGGTTACAAGCAGCTTAGAGTTTATGCCCTGTGTCTGAGAATATATCGGCCTGATAACCTCTCCGTTTTCCGCCTTCTCAATGGAAGGGGAGGTCATCTCCCTAAAATTAGTGTTGCCCGTAACCTTGCCGTAAAACAGCAGCTCCTCGCCTTCAATGAGCTTCTCTGCCTCATATTTGCTGTTGAAAATAGTGATTTGCATGAGACACTCGCCGTCGGTTACATCGGTGCGGAAAATTGTCATCCCGTCCCTGATTTTCTGTGCGGTAGGTTTTCTGTCAACAATCGCCTTAATGCAACAGGTTTCGCCAAAAGGTGCGTCTTTAATTGCTACCACATTGCTCCAGTCCTCATAGGCTCTGGGATAATAGCATAAAAGGTCGCCGACAGTTGCAATGCCGAGCTTTTTGAGCCGCTCCGCACGCCACTGACCGACGCCCTTTAAAAATTTTATTTCCGTGTCCAGCTTCATACTCAATTATTCAACCGAAATGATGAAATAATAGACCGGCTGTCCTCCGTTTATGACTGAAATATCAGCATCGCTGCCGTATTTTGCTTTAAGCATTGACTGGAGCTCATCAGCCTGTTTTTCGCTGGTTTGTTCCCCATATATCAGAGTGATAATCGAAGATGCACCACGCTTGAAAAGATGCTTTGTAACCCTGTATGCGGCATGAACCGAAGTCTGCTCCGAAAGGGTTACCTTGCCGTTTTCGATGCCGATGACCTGCCCCTTTCTCACGCTCTGGCCGTTTATCATACTGTCCCTTGCGGCAAAGGTGACAAGACCTGTGCCGACTTTTTCAGCAGCCTTCATCATATTGAGATGGTTCTTTTCCGCCGAAAGGGTTTCGTCAAAATTGAGAGCGGCGGTGATTCCCTGAGGAATTGTTCTTGTGTGAAGGACGCTGACCTTCCGCTCTGTCAGGGGAATAACCTGCTCTGCCGCCATGATGATATTTTTGTTGTTGGGCAGAATGAAAACATGCTCCGCAGGTGTGGCATTGACTGCTTTGAGCAAATCATCCGTGCTGGGGTTCATCGTTTGGCCTCCTGCCACGATTTTATCGACTCCCAATTCGGTGAAGAGAGCCTCAAGCCCTTCACCGTAAGCCACGGCAACCATGCCGAAGGGCTTTTCTGCTTTAACGGGCATAGGCACATTATCTTGCTCCTCGGCCATTTCGCCGACTCCCCATGTTGCATTTTCATGCTGCTGGCGCATATTTTCAATTTTAATATTTATAAGCTGACCATAAGCAATGGCTGCCTGAATGGCGTTGCCCGGCTCATTTGAATGGACATGAACCTTAATGACATTGTCATCGTCAACAACTATCACGCAGTCACCTATTGATTCAAGATAAGCTCTTAGCTTCAGGGCATTTGGCTCTTTGTCGCTGCCTTTGGTAACAAGGAACTCAATGCAGTAGGTGAATTCAATATCCTCCTGAGATATTGAAACACCAGCCCTCTTTTCCAGCTCAGGAATCTTTTCTTCCTCTGTGTCTTCAATAATGACGCCATTATCAAAAACACTTTTTATTCCCTCAAAAATATATACAAGCCCTTTACCGCCCGCATCAACCACCCCGGCCTTTTTAAGCACGGGGAGGATATTCGGAGTGTCGGCAAGAGCGTCTTTTGCTCCCTCAAAAGCGTGGCTCCAGACAGTAGGGGCATCCTCTACCTTGGCGGCAGACAAACGAGCCTTCTCAGGAGAAATTCGTATGACAGTGAGATTTGTGCCCTCTGTCGGCTTCATAAC
>LSQX01142572.1_pt1 | contig 10300 bp, 13 predicted proteins | sample 654561 | NCBI WGS metagenome assembly LSQX01 (sample SAMN04489861, study PRJNA283612) | anaerobic digester metagenome | isolation source: 4 biogas reactors fed with cattle manure at either 37C or 55C with and... | place: Denmark: Kongens Lyngby | collected 2014
TTGTCTATTATACTTAAGTCATTAATCCTTGTCAAGCAAGTTTTATCGGGTTTTTTGAACAAGTATTTTCCTTTAATTTTCCGTGTTTATAAGCCTGAACACAAGGTTTAAGGGTCAGGTCTAGGTATCTTTACCGGTATTTATCTAATTTATCAAGGCTATCTTTTTGTCTGTTTTATTAACATTGGTTCTGCGTTCAGTTTTTCGGCCATATCCAGGCATTCCTTATACTTCTTTTTATTGAATCCGCCGGTGAGAGTAGCCCTTATTAATAAATTTTTCGGTGTATCCAAAGGCGAAACATATTCGACTGCCGATACCTCGTATCCAAAAGCCTCCAGTATCATGCACCGTAAGCCGTCTGTCAGGATGTCGGCAAGTCTTGCCCTGAAAACTCCATGTTTTATTATCTCTTCAAATGGTTTATACGAGTATTGGTTAAGGAGCTCGCTGTGGCAGCATGGTACCGCTATGATACCCCTTGCCCTGTTTCTTATGCCGTAAGCCAAGGCATAGTCGGTTGCCACATCACATGCGTGGAGGCTGATGACAAGATCCGGCTGCGCTGTTTCTCCCCTCTCGTTTTCATAAAGCAAGGTACGAATGTCCCCTTTTATAAATTCCATATTTCTGTATCCTAAGCTGCCGGCGATTTTTCTTGAGGATTCTATCACGCCTTCGGAGATATCTATACCGGTAAACCTGCAGTTTATTTTTAAAACTTCCCTTAAATAATAGTTCAGCACAAATGAAAGATAGGATTTCCCGCAGGCGCAGTCCACTACTTTAAGCTCGCTTCTGTCCTTCATCAAATCCTTCAGCATGGGTTCTATCAGTTCGACGAAATGGTCAATCTGGTTATATTTGCGGATCATGTCGTTCCTGATCTTGCCGTTTTCCGCCATAATTCCGATAGCTTTCAGAAGTTTATCGGCTTTTCCCGGTTTAATAAGATAATCGCGGCCAGAAACAACTCCCCCATCGGTATGACCCTTTATAATGGTTTCTCTGTCCTCTTCCAGAGCCTTTGTCTTCATAATAACCTTCTTATTGTCGGCTTCAATAATAAGCATTTCTCCACGGCTCTTATAATAAATATTTACCTTTTCATAGGGATTGGAAAAGCCTGTTATAAGCTCCGGAATCTTCTCAGCATATGTTTCTATACTTCTTCCTTCAAAACTGATTGTCAATTTACCATTATCCAAAAAGCCCTTTAAAGGAAATGTTATTACTCCCGACTTAAACTCTCCTGTTAAGCCCTCGAAATAGTCAATTTCATCTGACAGGCGAAAGGCTATCCCTTGGAGCATCATATTTAATTTTTGCTGAGCTTGCTTATCCATAATAAAACTCCTTCGTTTATGTCAATATGTCAAGGGGACGGTTCTTTTGACACACATCGGTACATGATGGTGGCAGGGGTGGGGTCAGACCAGTTCTTTTGACATTGTTCAATTAATAAAAATTGTGTCAAAGGAACCGTCCCCTTGACATTCTTGATACTTCTTCGGGGGTAAGTTCCCTGAATTCACCGGGCTTTAACACTTCATCCAGCCAAATCTCACCCATTCTAAGACGCTTTAATTCTACCACAGATGCCCCTACTGCCTTAAACATACGCTTGACCTGATGAAACTTTCCTTCATATATCTCAACCCGTGCTATCACGGGATTTTTAGAAATATATTTTAATTCTGCCGGCAGAGCTGTGTAATTATCTCCAATATCAACGCCATTCTTAAATTCTTCTACGGAGTTATCTCCGGGATACGTGTCCAACAATGCTTCATACAGCTTCTTAACACCCTTCTTCGGTGACAGCAAATTGTGAGCAAAAACTCCATTGTTTGTTATAAGTAAAAGACCCTCCGTATCCCTATCCAGCCGGCCTACCGGAAAAACAGCTCTTCTTCTTATCTCGTCCGGAAATAAATCCATTACTGTTTTAAGTGTTTTATCCTCTGTTGCGGTAATTACTCCCTTAGGCTTATTAAGCATATAATAAACAAATTGCCGGTAAGCAACCTGTACCCCGTTAACCTTAATTATATCCTTGTCGGTGTTAACATGGGTCCCGGGGTCATTAACAGCTTTATCGTTAACTAATATCATTCCTTTTCTTATGAGCGCTTTAACGTCACTTCGGGAGGCAATACCCTGATCTTTCAAATATTTATCCAGGCGTAGCTTTGGCATTACATCATCCTCCATCCTTTAGGATATAAGTTTTTAAGCATTTCTCCGTCCTGTTTTACCCATCCCAGGGGGAAATCTTCGTAGCATACTACCGCAAATCCCCTGTCTCCCTTGTGAAAGAGCGTTTCCCCTTTTAAATAACGTATTATATTCTGATCATTTTTTTCAAACCTAATAATCCTTTTAAAAACATCCGGCTTAGAAGCCATCACCAAAGACTGGGAAGGCTCAAATCTGCCTTTTTGGTATTCCCCCAGATGTAGTCCAACCTTTTCCCATCTTATTTGAGGAATTTCATCAATATAATGAGGAAGCCTGTACAAGCTGTTTCCTCTCAGATGAAAACGCCCATGTTCGAAGCTATTCATATTTTCCATGGCAAATTCCTTAAAAGCCTGTGCAGCTTTTTCTGCTTCTTTTGATGTAAAACCAGAAGCCGGCCTAATCTCGTCATTTGCCCTTTTACTTCCTTTTTTTATAAGTCTGCAAACGAAATGCCCCTCGCCTCGGGCTTTATGGGGCCATAACCGAAGTCCACCGGCAAGTGCCAAATTTTTAGATTGCGTCCATTCTCCTCTTGAGGATTCAAATCCTCCTATAGGCTCTATTCTGTCTACCTCAAGCTGATAGTTTTTTATAAAGAATTCTATGTTTTCTTCATTCTCACGGGGATTAAACGTACATGTTGAATAAACAATTACCCCTCCGGGCTTAAGCATCTCATAGGCTGATTTTACAATTTCCCTTTGTATTGCAACGCACTCATCGCTTTTAAAGCGAGAACAGCTCTGCACAGCCTCCCTGCCCTTTTTGAGCATTCCTTCACCTGAACAGGGTACATCCAGAAGAATTCGGTCAAAATACTCAGGATAAATTTTTTGAAGTTTTTCAGGACTTTCATTTACAATAAAGGTGTTGGCAAGACCCATAAGCCCGACATTCTTGACAAGTGGCTTAACACGTTTCGGGCTTATATCATTTGTTACGAGTAGCCCCCTATTTCTCATTTGGTTGCCTATAGCGGCGGTCTTCCCCCCAGGTGCGGCACAAAGGTCCAGCACCTTCTCCCCCGGTTCCGGGCATAAAGCCTGTGCAGGCATCATGGCGCTGGGCTCCTGAATATAGTATAAACCGGCATGGTAAGCAGGTAGCTTTCCGAAGGATTCACCCTCCGAATAATAAAAGCCCTCGGAAATCCAGGGTATCGGTTCAAGCTGTCTTTCAATGAGAGATAATAAGTCACCTGGCTCTATTTTTAAAGTGTTAACTCTTATCCCAAGATTGCGCTTGCCGTCAAAGGATGATATAAAATTCTTAACCTCGCTGGGATTCATTAAAGCTCTGAAGTTTTCTTCAAAAAATTCGGGTAATTTCATAAAACCTCTACAATGAACTTACTTGATAAAAATCATTTTCAACAAGCAGACGGGCTCGCTGTGCTATTCTTTCATCTCCAGCAAGAGACTGGGCAAGAAAATCGGGGTTCTTTTTCAAAAACTCCTTCATCGAACTTTCCTGATCTTTCATATAATCCTGCACCAAGTTTAACTGGGATTCATCTATATATCCGCTTTCTTTAGCTCTCTCGAATACTTGCGCATCTATATTCACCAGTGCATGGGACTCAACTCCCAAACGGGATAATACTTCTTTTCCTCCCTGTAGCCTATCTACTGCCACCAGGCTCCATTTTATAACGGCACCAAGATTGTTAATAGCAGGAACCCAAGCTCTTTCATAACTGGAAGCAGTAGTAATTAAATCGGCAATGTGCAATACATTTTTTCCATTTAAATTGCCTGCCAATACTGATTCACCGTTCCTGTAAATGACAGCTGAAAGATCCTTAAAGAGAGTAATATGCGACTTATCTAAAAGCTCCGCTACCATAAAGGAAAAAAACCAATCCCGTCTTTCTCCGCCAGAGATTAAATCGATTTTGTTTATATCAATATTTTCTTTGATATATTCTACCAGAGAATCGATGGTGCCTTTATAGATATCATCATCTTGATAGTTTTCTTTTGCCAGTCTGTGCATCTCTTTTGAGCAAGAAAGCATATCATTTTTTAATCTATCTATGTCCGCTAAAAAGGCATTCGCCTTTTCCTCGTTTCCGTATAAAAAATGAGTGTTCACATAATATGGGCCTATTCTGCCCGATGTATACCAAAAGGGCTTATCCTTCGGACAAACACGAATGGCTTTTGTTTTAAAAAGATAGCCTATAAGTAGTTGATTCATATTTTGTAACCTCCAAAAAAGCTGTATACTGATATCTTATTTGTTAAACCAATATGGTCTTATACAATTAGCCCGCCTATAAGCTCTGTAACCGAAGCAACACGGTTTTCCTTCATATAAGCTTCAATACCTTCAATTGTCTCCACCCATGCCATAGGATTCACAAACCCCGCAGTTCCTATCATTATTGCCGAAGCACCGGCCAACAGAAATTCGATGGCATCGGTACCGTTAGATATTCCTCCCATGCCTATTATAGGGATCTTAACAGCCTTAGATACCTGATATACCATTCTTAATGCTATGGGTTTTACCGCCGGTCCGGAAAGGCCTCCTGTAATGTTTCCCAATATAGGTTTTCTGCACTTTACATCAATTGCCATACCAAGCAGGGTATTAATTAACGAAACCGAATCAGCACCTGCTTCTTCAGCCGCTTTTGCAATCTCGGTAATATCGGTTACATTAGGTGTTAATTTTACTATGAGAGGCTTTTTGGCAAATTTCCTCACCCTTGAAACGACGGCATTCACCCCTTTGGCCGAACTTCCGAAGCTTAAACAACCCTCTTTTACATTTGGACATGATAAATTAAGTTCAATAGCATCCACATCGGCATTTGATAGTATTTCTACCATACTTTCATATTCCTCTATGGTGTTTCCCGAAGCATTAGCAATAATCGCTGTATCAAATCCTCTTAAAAACGGAATTTCCTTTTCAATAAAGGTATGAACACCCGGATTCTGTAAACCGACACTATTTAAAATTCCAGACGGAGTTTCGGCTATACGAGGTGGCGGATTACCCTTCCTCGGAAGAGGAGTCAAGCCCTTAACAGCAATTCCTCCAAGCCTGTTCAAATCAAAATATCTGCTATACTCACGGCCAAAGCCAAAAGATCCGGAGGCTGCCATAACGGGATTTTTAAGCTCCAAACCACCAATATTTACTTTTAAATTAATACTATCGCTCATATAACTAATCCTCGCTTGCTTCAATCAAAAATCAACTCATCACCGCTAAAAACGGGACCTTTTTTGCAGACCTGTGTGTAATCCCAGTCATCTCCTTTTTTAGTCTTGCATACACAGACAAGACACGCCCCTATTCCGCATCCCATGCGCTGTTCCATTGAAACCTCACATGGAATATTATTCTCGTTAGCAATATTCACTCCGCGTTTCATCATGGCTAATGGCCCACAGAAAAATACCATGTCCGCAGGCTCTTTACTTAGCTCCTTTTTGAGGATATCTGTAACGAAGCCTTTTTTACAATAGCTTCCGTCATCGGTAGATATTATAAGCTCATGGCAGGCATGCTTAAACTCTTCTTCCAATATGACGCATGACTTATCTCTGAAGCCCAATATAGCTTTCTTGTTTTCTGCCGGATGATCTTTAAGAAGCTGAAGAAGCGGAAAGATGCCTATCCCGCCACCTACTACAATAATCTTTTTATGTTTTGGATACAGGGAAAAGCCTTGGCCTACAGGTCCTATAATGTCTATCTCATCTCCGGTTTTGTATTCGGAGAGAATCTTTGTCCCCTTGCCTCTTATTTGAATTACAATATCAAATGTACCTTTTTCACGGTCAACAGAACAGATGCTGATGGGTCTTCTGAGAAGAACTCCATTATCATCACCACATCTAATATGAACTATCTGTCCGGATTTGGCCTTTTTGGATATAATTTGGGATTCGACAGTCAACAAAAAGGTATCTTTGTTTAGATGCTCTGCTTTTAAAATTCTATAAACTGTGTTCATGGAAACCTCCAATGGAATGTGTACCTTAATTAGTCACATTATACCAATGGTTTTACCCAAGAGCAATAAATATTAGTCATTCATCATCTGAGGACAGTCAACAATGCTTCAATTGTTTTTTCTTTAAGCTCCATGCCTACCTCTTGCTCAAGCAACTCGCATAAAAAGTGAGAATCGGATGTGCGCATAAATTGATATGCTTTCAGAGAGGGGTATTCACGCAAGAAATCCTCTATCGAACAGTTCTTTGATAATTCTAGATATTTAAAACCGTACTCGGGGGGAATTGCACCTAAAGTGTTAAGCATGCTGTAGGACTGGCGATTAACATGAGCGGGGAAAACCACTCCGTTAAGATTTCTTACCGATTCAAGAGCTGTTTCGGTATCCAATTTGCTGGCACCCGACAGGAGACGTGTTTCCTTTCCAATCTCTTGGTCATCATGGTTCATTATGATTTGTGAGCCAAAAATATCTTCGCGGTTATCAATGAGATGTAAATTATCATATACGAGCTTTTCAAAAGAAAGAGCCCTTTCAAGCTCCGGGAATAAACAAACAAGATGTATTTCCTCGGCCGTGCAAAGCTCCATACCCGGTATTACCAGTAAGCCTTGTCTGCTTCCCGCATCTATGACTGCTTTTAAGTTTTTAGCTGAGTTGTGATCGGTAATTGCAATAATATCAAGCCCTTTTAAAAGAGCCATGTTAACGATATTATTCGGGGTCATGTCCTCCTCTGCACAGGGAGACAGGCAAGAATGGATATGCAGATCAACCCAGTATTTCATCATCAATCCTTTATCAGTCTATATATCTCATAACAAAGCAAAGAGGCACTTTTGCTACCGGAAAGAAGCGTGACTTCTTTTTCTTTTGCCCTTTCGATTGTCTGATCATCAATTTCAATATTTTCAGGAATCAGAACACATGCGCAGTCGGTCAGGGAAGCAACCGCTATCACATTGAGATTTGTATGTACTGTTACCCATACGTCACCCTGATTAATTTTTGCCATAGCATAGCTTAACAAATCACAAGTATAAACACCCGATACAGCTTTCTTCAATCCTTGAGAGGTGCCTGTAATAATCTTGAGATCTAACTTTCGGGATAATTCATTAATCGTCATCATTTCTACTCCCTGTACCATCTATTTGATTAAGCTGATTTGCTATACTGTTAACCTTTTCTCTGAGCTTAAAGATACAATCGGTTTCCTTGGCATCGCCCCTTACAATATCCTCAGCTAATGCTCTGCAACTTGGTGCGCCACAAGCTCCGCAATCCAATCCATATAGCCCTTCGGTAATAGCATCAATCATATTCATTTTCTCAAGAGCTTTCATCATGTCATCATCGAGCTTCATAATTGGCCTATATTCAACAGTGGATTTCCATTCAAATTCATCAATATTCTCATGCTTAGGCAACATACTGTGAGCATGATTCTTCTTTATTTTATCAATTTCATTATTAAGATTTACTTTGGCTATAAAGGGGTTTTCAACTGTCAGAGGGCCTCCCAGGCAACCTTCTGGACAGGCAAGAACCTCAAGAAAATCAATATTATCCAGATTGCCCTGAACTGCTTGCTCAAGAATTTCATTAACATTATGTATGCCATGAACGGCAATACGTCGGCCATCGCTTATTGCTGAGCTCTCTCCGCCGGTCCCTGCCCAGGAAACACCTATTGCACTGGACAAAGAAAATGGCTCGGATGTTATTTCTCCTTGTTTTTTCATAATATCGAGAAGAGGAAGGAACATATCCTTAATAGATAATACACCATCTACATTTGATTTGTGATTTTCATAAGGTGCTTTTACACTGGTTACTTTTGCTGCACAAGGCGATATGAAAAAAACTCCGATTTTCTCAGATGGTATGCCATACTTTTCGTTCACTTCCTGCCTAGACAAAGCTGCCGCTATTTCCATCGGCGATTCGATTCTAAGCAGATTATCTATTAGATTTGGAAAACGTATTTGTATATATCTTACAACGGCCGGACAGGCCGAAGAAATAGCAGGTTTTTTTATATCCTTGTTTAACATATAATGTTCAGTGGCATCGGTCACTATCTCCGCCGCTCTTGCCACCTCAAAAACATAGTCAAAACCATATTGCTTTAAGGCTAATACTATTCTTTCTCTGGAATAATCGGGGCCGAACTGACCGTATAATGACGGTGCCGGCAATGCAATTTTATAGCTATATTCGTTAATGCTGTCAAGAGGATCAGTGACGGCTTTTTTAGCATGATAAGGACATACCCTTATACATACACCGCAATCGATACACCGCTCCTTTATTATGACAGCTTTCCCGTTACGTACACGAATAGCCTCAGTAGGACAATATTTAATACAATTAGTACAACCCTTGCACTTTGTTGTATCAAGGGTGACGGAGTGAAAATAATACCGTTCCATAATTAGCCCCTTCATTTAAAAAATATCAGCCGGTTTATACTTGCTTAAAAAACACAGTTATTAAAACTGTAGTCCCTTCATTAATAGCACTTCTTATTTCAAAAAGGTCGGAATGCTTCTTGATATTTGAAAGTCCCATTCCGGCTCCAAAACCCATTTCCCGTATACTATCCGGAGCAGTGGAGTAGCCTTCCTGCATGGCAAGCTCCAAGTCGGCTATACCGGGTCCTTGGTCTGAAATACTTATATGTATTTTATTTTCATCAATTTTAACATGCGCCTGCCCCCCGTTGCCGTGAATCACAGCATTGATCTCAGCTTCGTACATAGCAATTGATGTACGCTTTACCACTTCCGGTGCCACACCTATCTGGGACAATATCTTGCGAACACTGCTGGAAGCCTCCCCTGCTATGGTAAAATCATTAGCAGGTATGATATAGTCTCTAACAACTACATTGTTCATAGGCTATTCTCCACGCCCGTGAATTCCGCCTGTATATAGCTTTCCACTTGCTACAAACAAGGGATAATCCGTTGCAAGAAGCACGATTCCCTTTTCCTCAGCCATTTCTATCATTGTTTCCATGGGCTTCTTGCCACGCACAAATACAACTGCTTTGATATCCATCATTTCAGCAGTTCTAATTACCTGAGGATTCACCAGACCGGTTAATAGTAGTGCATTGGCTTTTGAAAATGCCATGACATCACTCATAAGATCAGCACTGCAAGCAGACAATATATCTATTGTGGTATCATATTTTTCTGTACATATCTCTGCTTTTATAAGCTCCGCAATTTCAGGTATTTTCATATTTCTCCTCTCAAAATACGCGCCTGTATTTCAGGTCGTCCATAGTAATACTTATTGACATTTTCTATCCGGCATTGAAAAACGCATTTAAGTCTTCCACAAGCTTATTTGCATCGATTCCATGAACCGCACATGCATCCTCAATACTCTCTCCCGAAGCAGAAGGGCAGCCGAGGCAATGCAACCCGTGTTTAATAAAAACAGGAGCCGTACCCTTATCCATCATAAGAACATCCATAATAATATTATCCTTAGTTATCTTTACCATGTTTCGCAGTCTCCTCCCCCAAGATTTTCAACTAATTATAATTATATCAAAAAGCAGAAAATACGCAATATTTTGCATCAGTATTGACTTGATTAACTGCATTGTGTTAAGTTTAACGAGATAGGGTATTATAATAAAAAAATATATATCGATTTTATATGTGTAAGGTTTATAAGTTGGAGGTAGAGTATGTCATTTTTTACAAAGCTTTTTGGTACAGATAAATCACAAAATGGAGCTGAATTGAACGAAAATGCTTCAAGAAGTGAAAGTGCTGTATCACTCCAAGAACAAAATAACGACGGCGAAATTGTTGCGGCTATAATGGCTGCTTTAATGAATATTTTATCCGATGGCTCCACAGGAGAACTCAGAATAAAATCAATCCGTCGTACCAACAGAATGTCGCCGGTATGGAACACTGCCGGGCGTGATGAATACATCATCTCAAAGCTTTGATTTAATAATGTTAAACGAAGCTGCTTTCTAATTTAGAAGGCAGCTTTTATATAAGGGTGATTTTGTATGAAGTATATTATTATTCTTGGCGACGGTATGGC
>LSQX01234944.1_pt1 | contig 10300 bp, 8 predicted proteins | sample 654561 | NCBI WGS metagenome assembly LSQX01 (sample SAMN04489861, study PRJNA283612) | anaerobic digester metagenome | isolation source: 4 biogas reactors fed with cattle manure at either 37C or 55C with and... | place: Denmark: Kongens Lyngby | collected 2014
CGTCTGGAAACCGACGAGTCCCCACATCTGTGCCGCGGCATCTTCGCGTCGCAGCTGAAGCACAGCATAAGGGCGTCGGCCGGTTTTCGGGTCTGTGAGCCCGGTCGGTCGCATCGGCCCGTAGCGTATCGTGTCGATGCCGCGGGCGGCCAGTCGCTCAATCGGCTGGCAGTGGGCAAATACGCGATCGTCATATGCCGTTGTCTCAACCACGCGACCGTTCAGCAGCGCGTCGTGAAACGTCCGGTATTCCGCCTCATTGAGAGGGCAGTTGATATAATCGTCGCCGCCTTTGCCATACCGCCCTGCGGCAAAGCTGAGATCCGGGTTGATGCTTTCCGCACTGACGATCGGTGCTGTGGCATCGAAGAAATGCAGATGATCGGAGTCGATCTGAGCTGCCAGGTCCGGCTCGGTCAGCGGTCCGGTTGCCACCACCGTAAACGCCGTATCGACCGGGATCGCATCAACTTTTCTTGACTCAACAGTGACCAGCGCATGTTCTGTCAGCCGATTTGTGACGGCCGCGGAAAACCGTTCGCGATCCACGGCCAAGGCACCGCCGGCCCGCAAGCGCTGGCGGTCGGCAACGTCCAGCACGATCGATCCGAGGCTGCGCATCTCTCGCTTGAGCAAGCCGCCGGCCGTTTCAGGATCGTCTGATTTCAGCGAATTGGAACACACGAGTTCGGCATAACCGGGCAGGCGGTATGCCCCGAACACCTCGGGCTTGCAATCGATCAGATGCACAGAAAAGCCGCCGGCAAGCAGCTGCCAGGCACACTCAGCACCGGCCAGCCCCGCACCGATGATCGTGACATCAGGCTTTTTCGGAATCGTCATCCTTTGCCTTCTTCGCTTTCACAGCGCGTGCATTCGTCGGGCAGTCCTTGCTGCCGCAGCGTTTCGACACGTTTCGGCCATACCGTTTTTCCACCATGTACGACTGGCAGACGGGGCATGTTTCGCCGGGAATCGGCTTGTCCCAGGAAATGAACGGACACTTCGGGTCCTTCCCCTTCTGATCACAGACAAAGAATTGCCGCTTGCGCTTTCTGGCCGTCTTGATGATCACGTCAGAGCCGCAGAGCGGGCAGTCAACGCCGGCCTTCACCACAATCGGCTCGCTGTGATCACACGCCGGATAGCGCGAGCAGGCAATAAACCGGCCGTAGCGCCCCTCCTTAATCTGGAGATCGCCTTCCTTGCACTTTGGGCATTTTCGGCCGATGTCTTCCACCGGCATCTCGATTTTTGCGACGCCTTTGTCTGCCTTCACAATTAGCTCATGAAACGGCTTGTAAAACTCATCAACGATTTTTACCCAGTCATTATCGCCGGATTCCACCGTATCGAGCCGGTTTTCCATTTCAGCCGTGAATGCGGGATCGACGACAGAATCAAAGTGATCTTCGAGCATCGTGGTCACCAGGATGCCGAGTTCCGTCGGTTTCAGCGTCCGTCCCGGCAGCCGCTCCGCGTACTGGCGGTCCTGAATCGTCATGATGGTCGGTGCATATGTTGAGGGCCGGCCGATGCCGAACTCCTCCATCGCCTTGATCAGGCTGGCCTCCGTGTAGCGTGCCGGCGGCTGCGTGAATTTCTGCTCAGGCACAAGTTTTTCCAGCTGCAGCGTCTGCCCCTCTTCCAGTTCCGGAAGCTGCTGATCGTCTTCATCCTTCTGCTGGTTCGACCAGAGTTTCATGAATCCGGCAAAGCGCATGCGCTCGCCTGCTGCCCGGAAGACTTGTCCATTCGCTTCCACCTCGACATTCACGCGATCAAACTCGGCGGGCGACATCTGAGATGCCAGAAAGCGATCCCAAATCAGTTTGTACAGTTTCGCCTGCTCTTTCGTCAGCATGGACTCCACGGCTGACGGCGGCAGATCAAAATGACTCGGCCGGATCGCTTCATGCGCATCCTGCGACTTGTTTTTGTTTTTGAAATAGCGCGGTTTCGGCACAACATACTCGTCACCATACGTGTCCGCTATCAGGCGACGCGCTTCATGCAGCGCCTCGGCCGATACACGCACGGAATCGGTTCTTATATAGGTAATCAGGGCCGTCTGTCCATGTCCCGGCAGCGTCACACCTTCGTAAAGCTGCTGTGCCAGACGCATCGTACGGCCGGAGTTGTAACTCAGCATGCGTGACGCATCCTGCTGCAGGGTACTCGTCGTATAAGGTGCCCAGGGCTGCTTCTTCGCCACCCGTTTTGCCACGCTTCGCACCGTATACGAGGCATCCTTGACCGCAGCCAGCACGGCATCGGCTTCTGCCTTGTCTTTCGGAACCGACTTCTTGACCTTGCCGCTTTTCAGGAACCCGTGGTATTTGGCCCGAAATACGCGTGTATCTTCGAACTTTTTCAGGTGTGCGTACAGCAGCCAATACTCTTCCGGAATGAATGCTTCGATTTCGCGTTCCCGCATGACGATCAGCCGGGTGGTAACGGATTGCACGCGGCCTGCCGACAGCCCCTTCTTTATTTTTTTCCATAAAAGAGGGCTCAGCTCGTAACCGACAAGCCGGTCCAGAATCCGCCGAGACTGCTGGGCATCCACCAAATCCAGATCGAGCGGCCGCGCATTTTGCACACCGTCCTGAACGGCCTTTTCAGTGATTTCGTTGAATGTAACCCGCAGCGGTTCGGTGGGATCCAGTTTCAGCAAGTGAGCCAGATGAAACGCAATCGCCTCTCCTTCACGGTCGGGGTCGGTCGCGAGCAGAACTCGGTCTGCATCGGCTGCCGCCGCCCGCAGCTCGCGAATAACTTTTTCCTTGCCGGCCATCGTGACGTACTGCGGCTGATAATTGTCGCGCACATTCACGCCGATTGTCTTGCTCGGCAAATCCCGCACGTGTCCGACAGAAGCGGCGATTTTATAAGAGTTGCCGAGATAGCGGCCGATTGTTTTGGCTTTGGCCGGTGACTCCACGATTAACAGTGTCTTGCTCATGTTGCTCCCATTCCGAACGGCGCCGGTTTCCCGGAAAGTTCGCCACTATATATACCCTATAAGCCTCCGGCGTGTCAAAACGAGTCACTGGAACAGCTCAGGCCAGACCGGTTTCAGGTCGTTGATGCCAGCATACACGCCGGCTCCTTCGTCGATCAGGCTGTGACAGCTGTCAGAATCGTCCTTCAGAATGCTTCCCGGCACAGCAAACACCGGTTTCCCCTGATCGGCGGCAAAACCGGCCGTAATAAGAGTACCGCTGTTTTTTTTGGCCGACGTTACGATCACCACATCGGCCAAAGCCGCTACCAGGCGGTTTCTGGCCGGAAAACGATACGGTTTTGGCGTTACGCCGGGACGGTACTCAGTCAGAAGCCAGCCCTGCTCGATGATTTGAGCAAAGAGATCTCTATTTTGAGCCGGATACGCCAGATCGATGCCGTGCGCGAGCACCGCTGCCGTCATGCCGCCGTTTGCCAGAGCCGTCGCATGAGCCTGCCGGTCTATCCCCATGGCGCCCCCGCTGATCGTGACAACACCCTTCGCCGTCATTTCGCGGACGAGCCGCTCCGTAACCCGCAGACCGTATTCGCCGGGCTGCCGGCTCCCCACAACGGCAGCGGCCGGAGAAGCGAACAGGTTATCCGGAGATCGCCTGCTTTTCGCATAGAGAAACGGCGGGGCTGAAGCCACCGCAAAGAGGCGTGTCTGCCACATCGCCAGAGGCGGCTCAAGCGCAAAGACAGATGCGCGCGCAAGCATTTTCGCCTCTTGTCTGAACTGCGCGCGTTCAAGCCGGTAACGGCGGCGCAAAAAGGCGAGTATCTGCCTGCCGGCGGCATCTCCTGCTGAAGCGGCATCTCCACGAAGGATCAGGCGGAACAGCTGACCGGCGGCAAAACGGACAGCCGCGTACGTTATTGTGCCTGCGGCAAAGCATGAAGACAGGAACAACGCCAGCATCAGTCTCTCGACACGATCGAAATGGTCCATAATCAAAACATACGCCGGCACACAAAGCGGGACGGACCATCGTGCCGCCGGTTCGTGACATTGGCCGGCATTTTGATTATGATGCGTATCGGATAGCGGAGGCAAATTATGAAACTGGGACTTGTTGGTCTGCCGAATGTCGGCAAAAGCACGCTCTTCAACGCGATCACAAAAGCTGGCGCACACGTGGCGAACTATCCGTTTGCGACGATTGATCCGAATGTCGGCATCGTCCACGTGCCGGACCATAGGCTTGATGTACTGGCCGCCATGTACCGGCCGGAAAAGGTCACGCCCGCCATACTCGAAGTCGTCGACATCGCGGGACTTGTCGCCGGTGCAAGCCACGGCGAAGGACTTGGCAATGCATTCCTGGCTAATATTCGGGAAGTGGATGCGATCGGTCATGTCGTGCGCTGTTTTGACGACGGCAACGTCACGCATGTCTCCGGAACGATCGATCCCGCCGCCGACATCGAGGTGGTGGAACTTGAGCTCATTTTGTCGGATCTGGCGTACATCGGGCGGCGCCTTGAAAAAACGGCGCGGGCTGCGAAATCCGGTGATCCTGCACTCAAGGAGGAGGTCCGTTTTCTGGAGGAACTCGAAACCCATTTGTCGGCATCAAAACCGGCCAGGACGTTCGCCGACGGCGGGCGCGAATGGCCGCAGGATCTTTTTTTGCTGACATCGAAACCGCTTCTCTACATCGCGAATGTGGCTGAGGACGATATCGGCGGCCAGTCGCCCCACGTCGCAGCGGTGAAAACCGTAGCAGCCGCCGAGAATGCGCCGGTTATCGTCATAGCCGCCAAGATCGAAGCAGAAATGGCGGAACTGGATGACAGCGAACGCGCCGACTTTGAACAGGCGCTCGGTCTTCAGGAAAGCGGCCTCGACCGTCTGGCAGCCGAAGCGTATCGGCTGCTCAATCAGATCTCGTATCTGACGGCCGGTCCGAAGGAGGTGCGCGCCTGGACAATCAGCAAAGGCACCAAAGCGCCCCAGGCAGCCGGCAAAATTCATACCGATTTTGAACGCGGATTCATCCGTGCGGAAGTGATCGCCTATGCGGATCTGATTGAAGCCGGCACGATGGCACACGCCAAAGAACTTGGCAAAGTGCGTTCAGAAGGCAAGGAATATGTGTTCCGGGACGGCGACGTCGTCTTATTCCGCTTCAATGTCTGACGGCATGGCGGTCAGGGCAACGCCGCGTTTTCTCAACTCGGGAACCATGACGGCGGCCACGTCGGCTTCCAGCTGTTCGAGACTGCCGTCATTTCTGATCTCACGATCGGCCAGCGCAGCATAATCCGCCTGCGGAAGCTGAACGGCCATGCGGCGTTTTGCGTCCGCTTCACTCATGCCCCGCCGTCTCAGCCGCTCCAGTCGGATCGCGTCATCTGCCGTCACCGCAATGACGAAATGCGCGCGATCCAAAAACCCCTCTTTCACGGGCAGCGGCACATCAAGAACGACGGCCTTGACTTTTTTTTTCGTCAGACGGTCAATCTCCTCCCCCATGGTCTTCAGCACATAAGCGTGGACAATGCGGTTGACCCGATCTCTGGCTGCATGGTTCTGAAAGATCAGGTCTGCGAGAAGCGGCCGGTTCAAGGCTCCGTCAGCATTGACAATCCTGCCTCCGAAAGCCTCTGCCAGTTCAGGCAGAGCAGCGCCGCCGCTGTCCGTCACATCTGCCGACAGCCGGTCGGCATCGATCACCGGCATGCCCCAGCTTCCCAGCATCCGGGCAACGGTTGTTTTGCCGCTGCCAATGCCGCCGGTTACACCGATCACGAACATTACGACTTCGCCTCGCCCCACGACGNNTCGTGCATATAGCGTCGGCGCCCTGTCAGGGTTGTGACGTACCCGCGTTCGTAAGCCAGCTTAATCTGCCGGTCGAGATACGCGCGGACATCCTTGTAAAGCCGATTGTACGCATCGATATAGGCGCGGGCTTCCGCCACTGACGACTGCAGGCTTTGTGCCAGTCCGAAATCTCCAACGCCGTAAACGATCGAGAAGTTGACCGTTTTCGCGATCGCCCGCTCTGCCGGTGTCACCTTGTCGGGCGGGATGAGAAACAGCTCCGACGCGGTTACGGCGTGCACATCTTCATGTGCACTGAAGGCAGCCTTCAACTTCGCATCATCTGCGAGATGCGCCAGAATTCTGAGTTCGATCTGAGAATAGTCCGCATCGAGCAGAACGTATCCGTCGTCGGCGACAAACACGTCCCGGATGGCACGCCCGCGCTCGCTGCGAATGGGGACATTCTGCAGATTCGGGTGTACCGACGACAACCGGCCGGTTGCTGTCTCCACCTGGGTATATGTCGTATGTACGCGGCCATCCGGTCCGATTTCACGCAGCAGTCCCTGCAAAAACGTCTGGTTTAGCTTGGACAGTAACCGGTGTTCCTTAATCTGCCCAATAATCGGGTAATCCGGCTCAAGCCGGTCGAGCTCAGCCTGCGCCGTGGAATATTGGCCGCTCCGATTTTTCTTGCCGGGCGGAAGTTTCAGCTCCTGAAAGAGCACTTCAGACAATTGTTTTGGCGAGTTCAAATTGAAAGCATGTCCGGCCAGATCGAAAATATTTTTTTCCAGGCGCGCAATATCGTCTTCCATAGCGGCGGCAAGGCTTCTCAGCCGGACGTCATCGACCCGGATACCGCGGTGTTCCATACGCTTCAGCACAGGGGCCAGCGGCATTTCGATCTGCCAGAATACCGATTCAAGATCATCTTGCTTCAGTCGCAGAGACAATGGCGCATGAAGCGCAGACAAGGCAGCGATGTCGACGACTGCCTGCACCTCGGGTTCTTCAGATTCGGGCAGCGGTGAATCAAAGTAGCGGCCATATGTATGGGCCAGAACGGGCGCTTGTGATGACGACGGCTCGATCAGGGCCTGCGCGATGAAGGCGTCAAACGGCAGCACCGCCAGTTCAAGCGGGTCGAGCGCATGAAGCAGCTGCTTGTAATCCCAGACGATCCAGGCAAACGAGGAGTCTTCGGTCAGGGGCGCGAATGCGTCCCTGTCAATCCAAACATACCCGGCATGCCCTGCGAGGAGGATCTTATCGTTCTGAGCCATGACGGCAACGGGCTGCGACCGGTCAATCTCAGCGAGGAAAGCAGACAGATTGTCAAAAGCCGTTCCGGTGTTCAGCGTCAGATTATCACTGCCGGCCGTTTTCGGTCCGGTCAGACCGAACCGCTGCAAAAGCTGCCTCAGGCCGAGCGACAGGAGCGTCGTCTGGAGTGCATTCCCGGGTTCAGGCATGACTGCATCCGCCAGCCCTACCGGCAGCAATTCAGGATCAATCCGGCATTCAATCGCCGCCAGATGTCTGGAAGCCATGGCATCTTCCTCTCCGGCACGAAGCTTCTCGCGCTGAGCTTTGGCCACGGCGTCAAGATCGCGATAGAGATTGCCGATGGTGCCGTGTGCGGCAATCAGACGAAGCGCTGATTTCTCCCCGATCCCGCGAACACCGGGTATGTTGTCCGACGGATCGCCCATCAGCGCTTTGACATCGACGAATTGTTCCGGCGCAATGCCGTAGCGTTCGCTGAAACGGGCCTGATCATAAAACTCCTGAGTCGACTGACCGCCGGACGTGACCGGCAGTATGACGTGAGTCCGGTCGCTGATCAGCTGGAAACAGTCCTTGTCCCCGGTCACGATGAAAACGCGCATGCCGGCATCTTCAGCCAGTCTGGCATAGGTACCGATCAGATCGTCCGCTTCATAGCCGGCCAGTTCCGCTCTGGCGGTTCCCCAATCGTCCAGAATCCGCTTGATCCAGTGCATCTGGATTACGAGGTCATCCGGCATCGGCGCCCGCTTTCCCTTGTAGTCTGCATATTTCAGGTGTCGAAACGTCGGTTCCGGGCGGTCAAAAGCAACGATAAGATGCGTCGGTTCATACTGACGCATGTATTGCAGGACCATATTCAAAAACGTCATGATGGCGGCCGTCGGAACCCCCTCGGGCGAAGTCAGGCGGACGCGGCCGCTCAAGCCGAAATGGGCACGGTTCATCAGGCTGTTGCCGTCGATCAGCATCAATGTATTCATATTACTCCCGTCATGCCGCAGTCGATTCTCGCTGATCCGCGGCATCTTTGTACCATTCTAGCCCATCGCATTCATCGCGTGTCGAACTGCCCGAAGCAAAGCAAACCTGCCCGTGTCGGTGTTCGCTTATCGTTCACTCAATCACTCGGAGCGGATTGTCACAGCCATCTGATCGGCGAATGCAGCGTCCAGAAAGTCGCGCACAGCACTGCGGTCGTCTTCTCTGATTGTCGCGAGAAACGCCTCCGCGGCCTCCGGATTTTCCCCGTCCAGCCTGGTGGCATCAGGCGATTTGGCGGCCGCTTCAGCTTCAAGTTCCTGCCCCCCGGCCGGCGCAGCCTCCTGAATCGAGTCCGCCGCCGGAGCGGCAAATGCGATCAGGACTTCTTCTCTTGCCAGATAAATGCGCGTGCCGTCTTCTCGCTCGGCTGCAATGCCTTCATCCGCTGCAGCCATGCGCGCCTCCGGAACGGGACTGCTGTCGTTTTCTGCGATCATACGGACATGCTCGGACGGCGGTGTGCCCATATTCCGGTCGGCAAGAAGTCCGGGAATCACGAGCAACGCCACCAGTGCGGCGGCGGCCACTGATGATGCGATCAGGGGAAACTTTATCCGGTGGACGCGGCCGGCCTGCCGTTCGGCCTCGACGGCCGCCTTGATGCGCAGAGAAAGACCAGGATCTGGCTCTGCTTCCGGCTCATTCTGAAGCGCTTTGACGGACGACAGCCACAGGGCTTCGCCATCACTTGCAGGCATCCGGTTCATTTTTTCGTCAGTCATAAGCGCTCCTTTCCCGCCTCGCGGCGTCTTCTTATCTGTTTGACGCGTCTTATTGTCATTTGGTTCCAAACTGTTTTTTCAAGATGGCACCCGCCATGCTTCTCGCCCGTGACAGGCGTGATTTTATCGTACCTACCGCCACACCGGCGGCGATCGCCGTCTCCTCATAACTCATCTGCAGCAGATCAATTTGAATCAGGGTCGTCCGGTACGGCTCCCGCAGTGACAGTGCAGCCTCACGCACGGCATTCACTGTCTCATTCGTTATCACCGCATCAAGCGGTGTTGCGCGCTCGTCCGGCAGGATACGCTCCAGCGACCCCTCGTCCGTATCCACGCTGAGGGATACGTGCCTTCTGTTCTTCTGGCGGCGAAAAAAATCGTAGCAGCAGTTCAGGGTGATGCGTGTCGCCCATGTCTGCACGGAGGCATTCCCTCTGAACTGACGGATACTGCGAAAAATTTTGAGCGAGGCGTCCTGGACAATGTCCTCTGCGTCGCTTTCATTGCCGAGCACACGCATCGCCTGCCGGAACATGACCGGGAGCAACGCGTCCAGAAGCAGGTCAAAGGCAGCGGAATCACCGGCTTTCGCCGCGTTCAGCCATTGCTCGTGCAAAACATTCTGATCTGTTCCTCGCTCCATCGCTGTCCTGATCTGCTTTCCCTGCTACAATGCAAACGGTGCACTCAAACGACAAGCATCGAAATCGATGCAAGATATCGTCTTGTTGCTCTATAATAGACCAGAATTCGGTGAACTTCAGTAGGAGCGCGGCATGGTTTTTTCAAGTCTCATATTCCTCTACGCATTTTTGCCTTTGTGTTTGATCTTCACGCATCTCGCATCGAAGACGAGAACCCAAAATTACGTGTTGCTCGCATTCTCGCTCTTTTTTTATGCCTGGGGTGAACCGTTCTGGGTCATCCTTATGATCATGACGGGCGTCTTCATCTGGCTGACGGGACTTGCCATTGACAAGCATCGCGCTCATAAGACGAAGAAAAAGCTGTATCTCATGCTTGCCATTATCATCGCGCTGTCCAGCCTTGCTGTTTTCAAATATGCGGGGTTCTTCTTCCAGAACATCAATGCCGTATTCGGCACGAATCTGTCGATTCCTTCGTTTTCCCTGCCGATCGGCATATCCTTCTACACCTTCCAGACACTCACCTATGTGATTGACCTGTACCGCGGGCACGTAAAAGTGCAAAAATCGGTGCTGAATCTGCTATTGTATGAATCCTTGTTCCCGCAGCTGATCGCCGGCCCGATTGTCCGCTACGCCGATATCGACGATCAGATCAATCGCCGCACCATTTCGCTCGATGGCATTCGCACCGGCATCGGGCGTTTTCTCGCGGGGCTGGCCAAAAAGGTACTGATCGCCAACATGGCCGGTGAAATTGTCGACCTTACGCTGAACAGCGGTCATCTCGCCCAGCTGGACGGACTGGAGGCCAT
>LSQX01098412.1_pt1 | contig 10299 bp, 10 predicted proteins | sample 654561 | NCBI WGS metagenome assembly LSQX01 (sample SAMN04489861, study PRJNA283612) | anaerobic digester metagenome | isolation source: 4 biogas reactors fed with cattle manure at either 37C or 55C with and... | place: Denmark: Kongens Lyngby | collected 2014
TCCACGTTCATGTTAAACTCCATACGGGCAAATGCCAATGATTCCGGCTCCAAGTAGATAGTACCCCTGAAGAGGATATCATGAATGCCGGGGTGGGGCGAGAAGGTGATCATGTAGTGTGGCTTGTTATTGATATTAATTAACCCCTCGATATGGAACATGTACTCCGCCCCATCGGTACCAAATACAATCTCAGGATTTTTGGCGATATCGAGCAGCAGGGCGTCACTGATTCCTCCTTGAAACCGCATTAACACGGTGTCGCGGGGAGTGATATCGGTGGCCTTCCTGCCAATATAGATGCGGGCCTGATCGGTATTATAGGAGCGGTAAGATGCTTTATAGACATCCAAGACCGACTCTACCAGAGAGATATGCCTCGACCCTTTTTTAATTGACTCGCGGTAAAATGCTACCATCATGTTGGGGTCTGAAGAGTAGTTTTCTGGAATACGGCGCAGTGCCTCTCGTGCCAACCGGGTGCCATCGCCCGAGACTACCTGAAGTTCTCCCAACTCTATGGGGGCATGAATAAGCGAGATATGGTTGTTAGGGCTATCGATGAGCGTAACAACAGGGATCTCGCGGTTTGAATATCCTAAATGGCGGATGATTACCTTTGAACTTCTTGTGTTAGAGGATACACGTATGGAGAAGTAACCATCCTGGTTGGTGACGGTTGAGGCGTTGGACTGTTGTATCGTGATGCTCGCGTTTGCCAAAGGTTGGTTGGTATCGCCTCCAAAAACCCTCCCCCTGAGCAGATAGGTTGTATCCGATTGATTTTCAACGGTGGCCGGGAATACTTCTTGCACAGAAAAAAGAGAGCATAAAAGTAGTATGTTTAATAGATGTTTCATATGCAGCTTAATTTACCTGTCTAGAAAAATGATAGAATCGATTATTCAAGTTTAGCAAGTGAATTCGAAATGCATACGACATGCGAAACTCGAGTTAATTATAATACAAAGAAAAGGAATTGCCTTAAATAGACAAATTAAATGCTCCCTTTTAACTACAGCCATTTTGATCAGGCCCGGCTATCTCGAGGGTTTATTAGCAAAATTAGGAGAGGTGTGCTATAAAACCCCGATATTTGATTAAATTTGTACGTCCCTATTCCGAAAGAGAGAAAATCCGAAAGAGAGAAAATGGTTTACAGGTACGACTTTTTGGTAATTGGTTCCGGTATAGCCGGGATGAGCTTTGCCCTTAAGGTGGCAAAATATGGCAAGGTGGCTATCATCGCGAAAAATTCGCTTGAGGATGCCAATACCTATTACGCGCAGGGTGGTATTGCCTCCGTGACGAACCCGTGGGATAACTTTGAAAAGCATATTGCCGACACGATTGATGCTGGTGCGGGATTGTGTAATATAAATGTGGTGAAGAAGGTAGTATCGGAGGCACCGGTTCAGATCAGGGAGCTGATCAAATGGGGGGTAGACTTTGATAAAGATGACGAGGGAAACTTTGACCTACATCGCGAAGGGGGGCACTCGGAGTTCCGTATCCTGCATCATAAAGATAATACCGGCGAGGAGATCCAGCTAAGCCTGATCAACGCGGTTCGAAAACATCCAAACATCGATCTTTTTGACCACCATTTTTCTATAGAAGTGCTCACGCAGCACCACCTGGGACAGATAGTTACGAGGCATACACCTGGCATCGAATGCTACGGGGCATACATATTAGACCAGGAAACTAACGAGATAGACACGTTCCTCTCGAGGGTGACGATGATGGCTACCGGGGGTATTGGATCCGTGTACCAGACAACAACAAACCCGGATGTTGCTACTGGCGACGGCATCGCTATGGTGTCACGCGCGAAAGGTGAAATTAAAGGGATGGAGTTTATCCAGTTCCACCCCACCGCCCTCTATCACCCGGGTGCAAGGCCATCTTTCCTTATTACCGAGGCGATGCGTGGGTATGGAGGTGTTCTGAAAACACCTGATGGAGAGGAGTTCATGTATAAATATGATAAGAGGGGGCCGCTTGCACCGAGAGATATAGTGGCAAGGGCGATCGACACGGAGATGAAGGAGCGGGGAATCGATCATGTCTTCCTGGATGTGTCCTTTAAAAATCCGGAAGAGACAAAAAAGCATTTCCCTACTATCTACGAGAAATGCCTCTCATTTGATATAGACATTACTAAAGAGATGATCCCGGTGGCACCTGCTGCACATTATCTCTGTGGAGGTATAAATGTAAGCATGGATGGCGAAACAAGTATCAGGAGGCTCTATGCTAACGGGGAGTGTGCATGTACCGGCCTGCATGGGGCTAACAGGCTGGCTTCTAACTCACTGATCGAGGCAGTGGTTTTTGCTGATGCAGCAACAAAGCACGCGTTACCACTGTTTAAACAGTATTCTTTTCAGGAGGATATCCCGCCGTGGAATGCAGAGGGAACCACATCGCCTGAAGAGATGGTGCTGATTACACAGAGCTATAAGGAGGTGGGGCAAATCATGTCGTCGTACGTCGGGATTGTACGCTCCGATCTGCGCCTCCAAAGGGCAATGGATCGTCTCAATATCCTGTTTCGAGAGACCGAGAATCTCTTCCAGCGGTCGGTGGTGTCGCGGGATATTTGTGAACTGAGAAATATTATTAAGGTGGGGTACTTGGTGATAAAACAGGCGATGGCACGCCGTGAAAGCAGGGGGCTACACTTTACTGTTGACTACCCAGGCCTCGACCCCGGCTCGGTGCTGTGAAGGATTTAAGGATTCAATCTTGAAATCCTGAAATCCTGAAATCTTGAAATCTCGAAATTGTGATAACTAAATGAAGACGATCAATATAAACGGAACATTAATAGATCTCTCTACTCCCAAGGTGATGGGGATCTTGAACGTGACTCCCGACTCGTTCTACAAGGAGAGCAGAAGTCAGTCTGGTAACGAGATTATTTCTCGCTGCCAGCAGATCTTTAACGAGGGTGGGACAATCATTGATGTGGGTGCTCAATCCTCCACGCCTTCATCCACGTTCTTGTCTGCTAAAGAGGAGTCAGCAAGGTTGATGCCCGCGCTAAAGCTGATTCGGCATGAATTTCCCCAAGCCATTTTATCGGTGGATACATTTTATGGAGATGTAGCAAAACAGGCCGTGGAAGAGCATGGCGTGAATATCATTAATGATATATCCGGGGGGCAAATTGACGAGGGGATGCTTCCAGCGGTAGGGCAGCTAAAGGTGCCGTATGTTTTGACCCATATGAGAGGGGTGCCACAAACAATGCAGAAGCATACCGATTACGAAGTTTTTATCCAGGATATTTTGTACTACTTTTCGGAACGTAAGGCTAAGCTGAGTTACTTGGGTGTGAACGATGTGATTATCGACCCGGGCTTCGGGTTCAGCAAGACCCTTTCGCAAAACTATGAATTGATGGCTCTTCTGAAATATTTTCATATCTTTGATGAGCCGATATTGGTAGGTATTTCTAGGAAGTCGATGATATACAAACTGCTGGGCACAACCCCTGAAGAGAGCCTAAACGGAACATCGGTACTTAACACCATCGCTCTGCTTTATGGTGCGAGCATCTTACGTGTGCACGACGTTAAAGCCGCGATGGAGTGTATTAGGATTACAGGTAAGATTGCTGAATTCGATAAACCTATTTAGTATGTTCGCACATTTTGGAATAAAAGATTTTATTGATGTCCTGCTAGTGGCTTTCTTGCTCTATTATCTTTTTAGGCTTGTTAAGATATCGGGGCTAAGGCCTCTCTTTGTAGGTATACTGGTGTTCATGGTGATCTGGATCTTGGTGTCGCGCGTGTTTAACATGGTTCTGTTGGGATCTATCCTTGATCAGTTCGTGAGCGTGGGGCTCTTCCTCTTGGTTATCCTTTTTCAGGATGAGATCAGGAGGTTTCTGATGTCGCTGGGTTCTAAGAAAGGATGGAATTTTATAACGAAACTCATTTTTCCAAGCGAGCGAGAGAAGAAAGACAATTCTCACCTTACTGCTATTGTGCTTGCCTGTATGAACATGTCCAGGACAAGTACCGGTGCACTTATCGCTATCCAGGGTGACCTGCAGATGGGCCTATACGAGCAAACAGGGGAGATAGTTGATGCCAATATATCATCGCGGCTTATCGAGAATATATTCTTTAAAAATAGCCCCCTGCATGATGGGGCAATGATTATCGTTGGTAAAAAAATTAAAGCCGCTGGATGCATCTTGCCGATATCGCAAAATCCTAACATACCAAACCACTTGGGGTTAAGGCATAGGGCAGGGCTGGGGATATCTCAGGAAACGGATGCAAAGGTAATTATCGTGTCGGAAGAGAGGGGCCGGATATCATTTGCATCACAAGGGCGTTTGAAATTGAATATTTCTCCCGAAGATCTTCAGCAGCTGCTTATCGCGGAAGATTAGGATAGAGAAAGGAGTGAGAATGGAATGATTTTAACAGAACTATCAATTATAAATTATAAAAATATTGCCCAGGCCGAGCTTGCTTTTTCACCAAAGATAAACTGTTTTATAGGCAACAATGGTATGGGAAAAACAAACCTACTGGATGCCGTCTATTATCTCTCGTTTTGTAAAAGTTATACTAATCCAGTCGACTCGCAAATTATTAGGCATGAGGCTGACGTGTGTATGCTACAGGGTAAGTATTCTTTTGATGATGCTTCGCAAGAGGAGATATATGCTGCAGTGAGGCGAAAGCAAAAAAAGCAGTTCAAGCGCAATAAGAAAGAGTATGAACGGCTTTCAGACCATATTGGCCTGATCCCACTCGTGATGATATCGCCCGCTGATGATGAACTTATTACCGGGGGCAGCGATAACAGGCGAAAGTTTATGGATATGGCAATTTCTCAGTTCAACAAGGAGTACCTGCGGGCACTAGTGAGATATACTAAAGCACTTCAGCAACGAAACTCATTGTTGAAGAACGAGGAGCACCTTATCGACATTACTCTCCTTGAGCTGCTGGAAGATCAGCTTGTTTTTGACGGGAATATTATTCATCCGGAGAGAAAGGCGTTCATACAGGCGTTAACACCCGTGTTTAACCAGCTCTACAAGCGAATTAGCCGGTCGGCCGAGACAGTTTCGTTCAACTACGCCTCTCAACTTAGCGAGGCAGGCTTCAAGGAGAAAATGAAGATGAGCAGGCAGAGGGATATCGCGATAGGGCATACTACAATAGGTACCCATCGTGATGAGCTGGAGATGCTGCTTGATGGGTTTCCCATAAAGAAGGTAGGTTCGCAAGGGCAATGTAAGACCTACTTCGTTTCGCTTAAGCTTGCCCAGTTCCACTACCTGCTGGAAACGGGGCATAACACTCCAATACTGCTGCTGGATGATATTTTCGACCGCTTAGATGCAAAAAGGGTGGAGGAGATAGTGAGCCTCGTGTCGGAACCGAAGTTCGGGCAAATATTTTTATCTGATACCAATAGGGAGTCGCTTGATAAGATCCTTGCCCGGCTTAACAATGATTCTCATATCTACTCTGTTGAGGAGGGAGAAATTAATTTGATGCAGTCATGAAGAGAAGAAATGCCCAGCCATTATCAAAGGTGATGTCCGACTTCTTAGATAGCCATAGCGGGCTAAAGATTAAGTTAGCCGAACATCGTGCTGTAAATGGGTGGCACGAGGTGCTTGGCGAGGTGGTGTCGAAATATACAAAAAACGTCTATTTCAAACGAGGTGTGCTATACGTCAGCCTAACATCATCTGTTCTACGTTCAGAACTGATGATGAATAAGGAGGGGTTGATAAAAAAAATTAACGAGCATGCCGAGATGCCGGTAGTACGCGATATAGTACTCCGGTGAAAGGGCAGCAAGGTGTGTGCTTACTCAACGGGTGCTCCCTCACCGGGCAGTGGAACTGGTGCTGACGGGACTGGTAAGCCCGGGGCAACATCGGGTGCCGTGGATGGAGCGAGCGGTGCTGGCTGCTGAACTTCAACCTGCGACTGTGGCTGGCTGGTGTGTGATGCAGTGTATTTAGCGGTTAGGATGCTGAGCAGGATCATTATAGCTGCCAACGACCAGGTAAATTTTTCAAGAAAATCGGTTGTTTTCCTTACTCCCATAATTTGATTCGACGAGGAGAAGCCGCTAGCTAAACCACCCCCCTTTGATTTTTGAACCAGAACAGCAAAAATCATCAAGAGCGAAGCAAGAAGAATAAGAATTGTGATGAAAATATACATAGTTTGCCTCTATTTATTTTTTTCGTTAATAATCAAGTATTCCAAGAAACGAATTTGGTCCGCAAAGTAAGCATTTTTTTTTGGAAAACTCAAACTTAATCGCTTAATTATTGTAAGTGCCTGTTCATATTTTTTCTGTTTGATATAGATCTTGGCGAGGGTCTCGGTCAGAAAATCGCCGCTGATTTCACTTCTTGGCTCTTCTGCTTGCCCACCTGTTGGCTCACCTGCTTGCCCACCTGTTGGCTCACCTGTTTGCTCACCTGTTTGCTCTTCTAATTGCTTGTCTTCTGCTTGCCCACTTTTTGCTTTTTCTTGCTTGCCTGTTACACGGAGGGAGTCGCTCTCTGTTTTTTCGATAAAAGCATCTATGATATCTTGATGCTGCAAGGGTTGGCTGTCGGTATCCTCCCGTGCAGTGTCAACCCCTAATGACTCCAGGTAGGTGAAATAGTCAGTAGAGGCAATGCTGATGCCAGCCTCTTCATCCCAAGGATCGTGGCTTTTTTTGCTAAACTCTGCAAAATAGGAGTTGAGAAGTGCCTCTGTCCTATCCCCCCAGCTCGGCTCGCCATGATCGTTTGCCTGTAGGAACGCCTCGTAAGTCTCCGGTTGAATATAATAGTATAGCTTTCTCCTGTCGGCACATAATATGGCACTCTTGGAAAGCTCCTCACCATAGCTCTCGCTATTAGTGAGTTGTAGGTTTTTAGTGAGAAGAAGGCGGGCGGACTGGAAAAATGGGTACCTCTCTAGGATATTCTCAAGTTCGCCGAGGGTGTTCTCGTCCAGAAGCCCCGGGTTCTCCATTAATGAATGCAAGCGTTTTGTCTCCATACCAGTTACCAATTTGCCATGGTCGCGTTAAATATTTGGTCTACAATCTCATCGATAAGCTCCCTGATAAGCTCATCCTGAACAGTGTCGAACACGGTGTTACTCGAGAAAATACGGTTTGCCGAGATAGTTTCCTCCATGTCGGGCTGTTCGGTTTTATTGTTTCGGAACCGCATGCGCACCGTCATCGTTAGCCGTGTCTCGGAAGCGAAAGCATCCTCCTGTACAGCAAGGGGGGTGAGCTGATACCCAACTATTTCACCCTCTATCTCCATATCAGCGTTCTGCTTCACGAGCTCCAGCCGGGTGTTGCGGGTGAATATATCTACCATGGTCTCGTTAAACTGCTGCTCCAAGGGTGGGTAAACCAAGGGTGCTTGGTTCACGAAGTGCCCGATAGATAATGTCTTGGTGAGATCATAATCAATGGAGGCTGTCCTGAATGAATAGGAGATGCGGCATGACCCTACAACAAATAGCAGCAGTAGGATAATTATAATTTCCCTGATTTTTTTCATGCTACAGGCCATATTCTTTGATTTTACGATAGAGCGTACGCTCGGATATACCCAAATCATTGGCTGCCAGTTTTCTCTTGCCGTTATGGCGTTCCAGTGCTTTGGATATCATATCTTTTTCTACCTCGCTAATCGAAAGGGCAGCCTCTTCATACTCCATCGCCTCCTGGATATCGTTCCTCTCGGAATCGTCGATAGTGATCTGGTTAGGGAAGTTGTCATATTTAATCGGGACAGGCACGCGGGTGTTGTCTGCCTCTTCTACGATGTTGTTAACTACCTGCTTAAGGTCGGAGATATCCTTTTTCATGTCGAAGAGGACTTGATAAAGGATCTCACGTTCGTTGGTAAATGATTTGTGCTCCGACTCCTGCACTTTTGCCATCGAGACGGGTAGCATGCCAACCTCGTTGCCGGGCAGGTATTTCTTGAGAATATCTGAGGTAATGAGGCGCTCCTTTTCGATGATGGATATCTGCTCGGTTATGTTTTTTAATTGACGCACGTTGCCTGGCCACCTGTATTTTTTTAAGCTTTCTATAGCTTCATCAGTGAGTTTGATGGTAGGCATCATGTATTTCTCAGCGCAGTCTCCTGCAAACTTTCTGAATAGTAGAGGAATATCATCCTTGCGATCACGGAGTGGAGGTACACGGATAGGTACCGTGTTCAACCTGTAGTATAGATCTTCACGAAACTTACCCTCCTCAACCGCTTTCACCAGATCAAGATTGGTGGCAGCAACAACACGTACATCACTTTTCTCTACCTTCGAGGAGCCCACTTTTATGAATTCCCCGCTTTCAAGCACCCTAAGGAGCCGGGCTTGGGTTGATAGCGGCAACTCTCCCACCTCATCCAAGAAGAGGGTGCCACCATCGGCAACCTCGAAATACCCTTTTCTCATTGAGGTAGCACCAGTGAAAGAACCTTTCTCGTGGCCAAAAAGCTCGGAATCGATTGTCCCTTCGGGTATAGAACCGCAGTTTATTGCAAAATAGGGGCCATGTTTTCGTTTACTGTATTGGTGAACGATCTGCGGGAAATTTTCTTTACCCGCACCGCTCTCGCCGGTAATTAGCACCGACAGGTCGGTAGGCGCTACTTGCAAAGCCACGTAAATTGCCAGATCCAACTCGGGGGCCGTGCCAATTATGCTGAAACGTTGTTTGACCTGCTGTATAGTATGCTTTGCCATATTGTAATTTGTATCAGTTCAAAAATCAAAGATAGTTATTTATCATTTTTATTTATCATTTTTTGCTTAAAGCATAGGTTTTCTCCTTCAAGAACATTCCCATCTGCCGGGTGTCTGCACCAAACTGCCTGATTTCAGCGGGTAGGATAGGCTCCCCAAAAGTTAATACCATCTCTTTACCTTTCTTGTTGTAAAGCTCATGGCAGAGCCTGAGAGTGCGGAATTTCCAACCTAACACCCTGGATAGGTAAAAAGAGAGGCTGTTATACCCGGAAACATGAAGAGGTATAACCGGCACCTTTGCTTTCTGGATAATTTTCAAGGCGGCCGGTTGCCATTCACGGTCCTCTATAACGAATCTACCTTTCTTAAAGTAAAGGTTTGAAACGGCTCCTGCTGGAAAGAATCCCATGGGATGGCCAGCCCGTAAATGTACAAGGCTTTCACGTATGCCAGCAAAGGTAACCTTGTTCTTTGTATGATTCTTTATAGGGTTTACCGTGATGAAGTTTTCGCTCATAGTGTCTATTAACCCGAGAATATGATTTACCATCATCTTGAAACTATCAAACCTTGAGGCAAGTGCCTCTATAACGGCAATCCCGTCGATATGGCCATAAGGATGATTGGAGATAGTTATAAATGATGCCTCTTTAAAATCATCTAAGGCCTCCACGTTACGTAATGTACGGGTAATTTCTAAATTATCCAAAACATCGCGGCAGAAAGCATGCCCGGTAAGATGTTTCGAGCGGTTGTAAATCTCGTTGGGGACATGCAGTGCCGATATTTTTATACCGAAATCAATAATTTGATCCCCATTTTTTCCCCGGAGCACGGGGTGTAAGCCCCGCAACTCGTCGCGGCTAATCAACGCATCTTTCATCTATTTCACGTGGGTTTTTTATACACATGTAGATATACTGGTGTTTAAACCAATATTTATACAGGTAGTTATACCAGATTTCACACCAATTATTATACAGTTTTACCAGTTGTTATACCAGCTCACTAATCAAATTGATGAGTTGATTCCCTAACTCCTCTGCCGCCTCTTCGCTCCCAGCTTCAGAATAGACACGTATAATGGGCTCGGTGTTCGACTTCCTTAAATGTACCCATTTGTCAGGGAAATCAATCTTCACTCCATCAATATCTGTAATTGGCTGATCTTTAAAATGCTCTTTTACTTTTATTAATAGCTCTTCCATATCTATCCCCGGGGTGAGCTCCACTTTTTGTTTTGCCATATAGTAGTTGGGATAAGAATTCCTGAGCTCGCTTGCACTCTTTCCAGATTTGGCAAGGTGGGATAGGAAAAGAGCGATCCCTACCAACGCATCGCGCCCGTAATGCGAAGCAGGGTAGATGACTCCTCCATTCCCTTCGCCCCCAATCACGGCACTTACCTCTTTCATCTTGGTAACTACGTTAACCTCACCCACTGCAGCAGCATAGTAGTTGCCTCCGCGGCCGAGGGTTATATCTCTCAATGCACGCGTTGAGCTGAGGTTGGAGACCGTGTTGC
>LSQX01187743.1_pt1 | contig 10299 bp, 7 predicted proteins | sample 654561 | NCBI WGS metagenome assembly LSQX01 (sample SAMN04489861, study PRJNA283612) | anaerobic digester metagenome | isolation source: 4 biogas reactors fed with cattle manure at either 37C or 55C with and... | place: Denmark: Kongens Lyngby | collected 2014
CTGCCGTCAAGATTGAACATCCTCATTTTTGCATCGGCAACCTCCGACGGGCATATCAGCACAACCCCGTCGCCGCCGATTCCGAAGTGGCGGTCGGACAGACAGACGCTCAGCGATTCGGGACTGATTATTTCCTGCTCAAAGCAGTTGAAGTAGATATAGTCGTTTCCGCAGCCCTCCATTTTTGTAAACGCCAGTTTCATGTGTTCGCTTCTCATGTTATTGATATTGACAAGCTCGGTGCTGTTTTGGGTATACCTGCTGCGAAGACTGTTTGCCAGCGCGTTTGCGGTGTCGATAGAGGTCAGGCAGGGAATGGCAAGCTCAATAGCTTTACGCCTGATCTTAACGCTGTCCCTGCTCGGCAGTCTGCCTTTGGAAGATGTAGAGATGATATAATTCACCTTTCCGCTTTCAAGCAGGGTGATGACATTATCGTCCGATTCATGAATCTTATTGACAACCGTTGCTTGGATACCCGCTTCCCGGAGTATCTCGGTTGTTCCCTTTGTGGCATAGAGGGTGAAGCCTAGCTCGACATAACGTTTTGCGGTATCGACAATCTCTGACTTGTCGGTGTCGCGCACCGTTATGAGTACGCCGCCGCGCTTTTTCATCTTATAGCCCGCGGCGACCAGCCCTTTATACAGCGCCTCGTCGAGGGATTTGCCGATGCCGAGAACCTCGCCGGTTGATTTCATCTCAGGACCGAGATGCGTATCGACGTCAATCAGCTTTTCAAAAGAGAATACCGGAACCTTAACGGCAATATAGGGAGGTATGCGGTACAGCCCGGTGCCGTATCCCATATCGGCAAGCTTCTCTCCCAGCATGGCGCGGGTCGCAAGGTCAACCATCGGAACGCCGGTTACCTTGCTGATATAGGGGATGGTGCGCGAGGAACGCGGGTTGACCTCAATCACATAAATCTTGTTTTCGTGTATAACATACTGGATATTTATTAACCCCCGCGTCTGAAGCGATACCGCGAGATTCCTTGTGTATTCGGTCAGGCGTTTAATCTGAGGACCGCTGACATTCCATGCGGGATATACCGCGATTGAGTCGCCCGAGTGGATACCTGCCCGCTCGATATGCTCCATGATTCCGGGGATAAGGATATCCTCGCCGTCACATATGGCGTCAACCTCGACTTCAATCCCCATCAGGTATTTGTCAATCAAAACGGGATTTTCAATTTGGTGTGAAAGGATGATGCGCATATATTCCTGTATATCCTCGTCACAGAAGGCGATTATCATGTTCTGACCGCCCAGCACATAGGAGGGACGCATAAGGACGGGGTAACCGAGGGAATTTGCCGCTTGCAGCGCATCCTCCTCGGTCATGACCGTGGTGCCCTGCGGACGGGCGATGCCAAGCCTTTCAAGAAGCTCGTCGAACCGCTCCCTGTCTTCCGCCGCGTCAATGCTGTCGGCAGGAGTGCCGAGAATACGAACGCCCTGGGATTCAAGGAAATTCGCAAGCTTGATTGCGGTCTGTCCGCCGAAAGCCACAACAACCCCGTACGGCTTTTCGGTATTTATGACATTCATAACGTCCTCGGGCGTCAAGGGCTCGAAATACAGGCGGTCTGCCGTGTCAAAGTCGGTGGATACGGTTTCGGGGTTATTGTTGACGATAACCACCTCAAAACCCGCGCTTTTGAGCGCCCAGACGCAATGGACCGAAGCGTAATCGAACTCGATGCCCTGACCTATGCGTATAGGTCCGGAGCCGAACACTATGACGGTTTTATTGCCGCTTCCGTGTTCCTTGATAAACTGCTCGGCCTCGTTTTCCTCGTCATAGGTCGAGTAGAAATAGGGAGTCTGGGCAGAAAATTCGGCGGCGCAGGTGTCTACCATCTTAAATACCGCCTTTAGCGGGGCTTCTATCTTTCTGCCCGAAATCCTCTCGATAACCTTGTCGGGATAGCCGCGTTTCTTGGCTTCGATATACAGCTCCGGCGTAAGGTTCTCCGCCATCTGTTTTTCTATCTTTACAAGGTTTTTGAGCTTATATAAGAACCACAGGTCAACCTTGGTGATATCATGGATTTCTTCACAGGTTATGCCCCGCTTGATCGCCTCGAACATAACAAATAATCTCTCATCGTCGCAGACGGCGACTTTTTTGCGGATTTCCTCGTCGCTCAGCTTGGCAAGCTTGGGCATGTTCAGGCTGTCAAGCGAGATTTCGGCGCCGCGTACGGCCTTCATAATCGCCTGCTCAAAGCTTACCCCGATTGCCATAACCTCGCCGGTGGCCTTCATCTGGGTACCCAGATTGCGCTTTGCGTATACAAACTTGTCAAACGGCCATTTGGGAAGCTTGACGACAACATAATCAATCGCGGGCTCGAAGCAGGCGCTGGTCTTTCCGGTGACCGCGTTGGGAATTTCGTCCAGAGTATAGCCTATCGCAATCTTTGCCGCCACCTTTGCGATAGGATAGCCGGTGGCCTTTGAAGCAAGCGCCGAAGACCGCGACACACGCGGATTAACCTCGATGACGGCATATTCAAAGCTGTCGGTATTGAGGGCAAACTGGCAGTTGCAGCCCCCCTCAATCTTGAGGGCGGTAATGATATTCAAGGCCGCCGAACGCAGCATCTGGTATTCCTTATTGGCAAGGGTTACGGCAGGGGCGATAACAATGCTGTCGCCGGTATGAACCCCGACCGGATCAAGGTTTTCCATGCTGCAGACGGTGATTACATTTCCCGTTTTGTCGCGTATTACTTCAAATTCAATCTCTTTCCAGCCCGAGACGCATTTTTCGACAAGAATCTGAGAGATGGGGGAGAGACGCAGCCCGTTTGCCGCAATCTCGCGCATCTCTTCATCGTCGTTTACAATGCCTCCGCCGGTTCCTCCGAGGGTAAATGCCGGACGGATGATTACCGGATAGCCTATCTCACTCGCAAAGCATACCGCGGATTCGACATCGGTCACAACCTTGGACGGGATGACCGGCTCGCCGATTTCAAGCATGGTGTCCTTGAACATCTGCCTGTCCTCGGCCTTGTCAATAGTCAGGGGGTTTGCGCCGAGAAGCCGGACATTGTGTTTTTCGAGAAAGCCTTCCTTTGCAAGCTGCATCGAAAGGGTAAGTCCGGTTTGCCCGCCGAGTGTTGAAAGTATGCTGTCGGGCTTTTCAAGCAGGATAATACGTTTGAGGGTGTCGAGAGTCAGAGGCTCGATATAGATTTTATCCGCCATGGCGTTGTCGGTCATTATGGTGGCCGGGTTGGAGTTGACAAGAACGACCTCCAGCCCCTCCTCTTTCAGAGCGCGGCAGGCCTGGGTGCCCGCATAATCAAATTCGGCTGCCTGACCGATAACGATGGGGCCCGAGCCGATAACCATTATTTTTTTGAGTTCTTTGTTAAGCGGCATGTTTACCGGCCCTCCTTCATCAAGCTGATAAATCTGTCAAACAGGAAGCCGGTATCAAGAGGGCCTCCTGCGGCTTCGGGATGGAACTGCGCCGAAAATGCCGGCATATTCGTGTAATCAATGCCTTCCGAGGTACCGTCGTTTGTGTTGACAAAACTCATCTTTGCATTGTCCGGCAGAGAATCCTCAACCACCGCGTATCCGTGGTTCTGGCTGGTTATATAAACGCGTCCGTCCTTTGTATCCGTGACAGGCTGGTTTGCGCCGCGGTGACCGTATTTGAGCTTGGCGGTCTTAGCGCCCTGTGAAAGGGCAAGCAGCTGATGACCGAGGCATATTCCGAAGAGCGGAATTTTTGTATCACAAAGCTTTTTAATCTGTTTTATGACGTCGGTATTCTCGGCGGGATCGCCGGGCCCGTTTGACAGCATGACTCCGTCGGGCTTCAGCGAGACGATCTCGTCCGCCGTCGCGTCTGAGGGTACAACGGTGACGGTACAATCCCGTTTTTTCAGCTCGCGGAGGATGTTTTCCTTTGCGCCGAAGTCCCACAGCACGACCCGGTGCTTTTCATTGTCCGCCTTAAAAGTCACGGCCTGCTTGCTGCTCGTGGCTTTGACCGCGTTTGTGATTTTATATTCCCTGAGCTTTTCGGGAGAAGCCTCGGGGTCGTCCCTTGAGGATGTTATCCGGGCGTTCATAACCCCGTATTCCCGTATCACCTTTGTCAGAGCGCGGGTGTCTATGTTATACAGCCCGATAATATCATGTGATTTTAAAAAAGCATCAAGAACGCCTTCACTCCGAAAATTGGAGGGTTCTTGACACCATTCCCTAACAACATATGCTTTTAACCGTGGTTTTTCGCTTTCAAAATCCGAAGGAATAACGCCATAGTTACCGATTAACGGGAAGGTCTGAACTACCATTTGTCCGTAATAACTGGGGTCGGTAAGTGTTTCGAGATAACCGGTCATTGCGGTTGTAAAAACTATTTCTCCGGTAATGTCTCCGACGGCGCCAAATCGGCGTCCTTCAAAGATTTGTCCGTTTTCCAGTATCAGATAGGCCGTATTCTCCAATGCAGATCCCTCCGTTTAAGATAGAAAAAGACGATTAATAAACATATTTTCGACCGGTTCTAACCGTTAATTATACAGGTAAGATTATGAATGGTCAAGTATAATTATACAGTATTTTTTGAATTTTTTTGGAGTTCAAATTGCAAAATTAAATGCAACGTCCTGCAACGCCTATGGCGGAAAACATTTTTTGTTAAATATTTCTTTTAACTGCATACTTGGTGGACAGGTCGAATATATTTGGTTGTAGAGAAAGCGCAAAGGAGAGGAGCCTTCATGGATTATAAGGTAATAAACAAGGCAATCGCGGTCACCGAAACCTTGTATGACGGGTTTGACGAGCGGCCGGTCGATTGCGATTTTGTGCTGCCGGACTATTATCCGGATATTGCGGCGGTACTCAAATGCACCCTAAAGCCTGTCGTTCAGTCAAAGCAGCTAAGCGGCGACCGTCTTATCGCGGACGGTACGGTCCTGATTCAGGTGCTCTATCTTGACGAAGCGCGCCGATGTGTGCGAAGCTGCGAAATTGCAAAGCCGTTTACCAGTTCTTTTTCGGTCAAACCGGATGCACAGAACCCTGTAATCCGTGTGACGGCTAAAACCGATTATGTCAACTGCAGGGCGGTAAGCCCGAGACGGCTTGATGTTCACGGCGCATTCACCGTAAAACTGAAGATGACGGCCGAGGGAGTAGAAGAGGTAGTGACGTCAATCGGCGGGGACACCATGTTTACCCGCAAGAATGTCGTAACCTATTCTGTTCCCGTAATGTCTGCGGAAAAGGGGTTTACAATCAGCGAGGTGCTCGAGCTCGGAACCAACCAGCCTGCCGCCGAAGCGCTGATTCGCGGCGACTGCGTGCCGGTGCTCGGCGACTGCAAGCTTATGGCAAACAAGGCTATCATCAAGGGTGAACTGCAGCTATGCAATTTATATGTCAGCGACGTCACAACCGGAGATACCCAAAAGACAAGACACGAAATCCCGTTCAGTCAGATTATTGACATAGAAGGTATGGATGAAGAATGGCAGTGTGACGTGCATCTCGACGTCATATCAAGCGATATACAAATCAGTTCCAACCAGAACGGAGAAGGAAGACTGCTGGAAGTCAATATTAAGATTATGGCAACCGTTCACTGCTACCGCACCGGAATGACCGAGATTGTTTCGGACGCCTATTCAACCGCCTGTCCGGTGCGTCTTGAAATGAAAAGACTCAACACAAGTCATTTGACGGCCATCCAAAGGGATAATGCAACCGTACGCGAAACCTTTGATCTGCCGTCGGAAGGGGTCAACAACATAATCGACATCTGGTGTGAGGCCGCCCCCATTTCGGAGAGCTGTGAAAACGGGGCCACCCGTATTACCGGACGAATGATGATCTACATGCTGGCAAAGGACGATTCGGGGATTGTTTCATTCTATGAGAGACCGGCCGATTTTAATCTGGATTATGACGACGACTGCACCAGCGTTTCCTCGGATATGGCGGTCGAGCGTGTGGATTACAGTCTTACGGGAGCGGGGCAGGTTGAAATAAGGGCCCAGATGAATATTATTCGGCGTTGTTTTTCGGACGACAGTATAACTGCCGTCTCATCGGTTATGGTGGATGAAAATGCGGCGTTTCCGAGCGAAAAAGCCGCTTTGAAGATCTACTTTGCCAACAGCGGGGAATCGGTTTGGGAGGTCGCCAAGGCATGCCATACCTCGATGGACGCGGTTATGGAAGAAAACTCTTTGGGCGGCGACGTCCTGACCAAAGATACCATGCTGCTCGTTCCGTTATGCTGAGAGGGGGAATATAGAGATGGAAGGAACCAACATTTACGATACCATTGCCCAGCGTACCCAGGGCGATATCTATATAGGTGTTGTCGGTCCGGTACGTACGGGTAAATCGACCTTTATCAAGAGGTTTATGGATACGCTGGTGCTCCCGAATATCGACAGCAGCTACCGTCGCGAGCGTGCCAATGACGAGCTGCCACAGTCGGCTGCCGGACGCACCATTATGACCACCGAGCCCAAGTTTATACCCGAGCAGGCGGTTACAATCACGGTGGACGGAACCGCCACAATGAATGTCCGTATGATAGACTGCGTCGGGTACATAGTGCCGTCTTCGCTGGGTTATATTGAAGACAATGCGCCGCGTATGGTGAAAACGCCGTGGTTCGAGGAGGAAATCCCGTTTAATATGGCGGCTGAAATCGGCACGCAAAAGGTGATAAACGAGCATTCCACCATCGGGCTTGTGGTTACGACGGACGGCAGTATTACCGAAATTCCGAGGGAGGAATACGCCGAGGCCGAGGAGCGGGTTGTATCCGAGCTAAAGGAGATAAACAAGCCGTTTATAATCCTTCTCAACACAACAAATCCGGCATCTCAGGAAGCGATTCAGATGGCCGAGGAGATGGAGAACAGATACGGCGTTCAGGTCTATCCGGTCAACTGCCTTGAGATGACCGAAAATGAAATCCGCCGTATACTCGAAAAGATATTGTTTGAATTTCCGGTTCGGGAAATCGGCATTGAGCTGCCCAAATGGCTGACAAGTCTTGATAAGGAGCATCCTATACGCCGCGCCGTATTCGATACCGTCCGGGCGGCGGCCGAAAAGGTTACAAAGATAAGCAATGTGTCAAACATGACTAATGATATAGTCAAATGCGAGTATGTGGACAACTCCCGTATGACCTCTGTTGAGCTGGGGACGGGCAAAGCCGGACTTAATGTGTCCCTCAGTCCGAATCTGTTTTATAAGGTGCTCGGGGAAACGACGGGACTTGAAATAGACGGCGAGGCGGCGTTGATGTCCAATATGGTTGAACTGGCCGCCATAAAGAAGAAGTATGACAAAATTAAGAATGCGCTGGACGAGGTTGAGGCGACGGGCTACGGCATTGTCATGCCGGCACTTGAAGAAATGACGCTGGACGAACCGGAGATAATACGCCAGAGCGGGCGTTACGGCATAAGGCTTCGCGCCCAGGCGCCCTCCATCCATATGCTGAAGGCGGATATTACAACCGAGGTTTCGCCCATTGTCGGTTCCGAGCGCCAGTCGGAGGATCTTGTGAACTATCTGCTTCGCGAGTTTGACGAAAATCCGAGCAAGATATGGGAATCGAACATATTCGGAACCTCGCTTTACGGGCTTGTCAACGAAGGGTTGCACAACAAGCTGTATAGGATGCCGGTAGACGCCCGCATAAAGCTAAAGGAAACGGTTGAACGGATTATCAACGAGGGCTGCAGCGGCTTGATATGTATTATTGTTTAGTACAATGCCGCTGCGGAAATTGAATAAAAGCCCGGATAAGGGGCTGTCTCAAATTATTGAGGTGTTTTGAGATAGCCCTTTATCGACTTAATCCGTATGCCCTGAGATGAGCATATGAAAATCCCCGTCCCGTAAAGGAGTTGAATAAAATGCCGGAAGACAGACCGCGGCGAACGCATCGCCCGAACGAACAGCGAAAAAATAAATCAGGATGGCAGCTCATCGCGGTGCAAAGCATCTCATGTGTGGTTGTTATTCTGCTTGTGCTTCTCTTCCGAGCAATCGGAGGTTCTTCGTTTGAACAGCTTCGCAGGAGCTTTAACAAGTCGATAATGAGCAATTCCCTGCTCGCAACCCTGGCCGCCCTTATCGAGCCCCCTCCCGAGGTCTCCGGGGGCGATACGTCGAGTTCGAGCACAACGGATACCCAAGGAACGAATGAATCAGAATCCGAAGAGGGAAGCGGTAGCGAAAACACGACAAGTGCTTCAAGCACCGATGAAACCTCATCCGAAACGAACGAAACAACGTCATCTTCCGCATCAACAACATCGGGCTCCCCGTCGTCTTCAAGCACAGCAGCGACAAAGACGGCAACCGGAGGCAGGGATATACCCGTATCACAAAAAAAGGTGCTTTACGCGCCCGCAGGGGCGACCTTCGTTCCGCTGAAGGTAAACAGGCTTGCATATAAGCCGCTAAAAAGCGGTAAGGTGACATCGCGTTTCGGATACAGAGAAAATCCGGTAAGCGGCGGGGACAGCTTTCATCAGGGGCTTGATATCGCGGCCGAAACAGGAGCTCCGATTTCGGCAATGTATTTCGGCGTGGTGTGCGACGTCGGTCAAAGCCCGAGCTATGGCAACTATGTGCAGATATATCACGGAAACGGGATAAAAGTGCTGTATGCGCATTGCTCACAGGTGCTTGTGAACAAGGACGCCGTGATTCGTGCCGGAGAGGTAGTCGCGCGGGTAGGCTCAACCGGCACCTCGACCGGGTCGCATCTGCATGTTGAGGTGACCCTGAACGGTATCGCATATGATCCGTCGTATGTTATACAGCTGAACGATTATGCTTAGGATTGTTATCTCGGGAACCGAGTTTCGGCTCAGTCTGCTTTTTCCGGCTGTTTTGGTGCTCCTGTTTACGTTTGATAAAACAGGTATTCCGGCTTGGTGTGTGGCGGCTTCGGTCATGCACGAAGCCGGTCATTTTGCGGCAATGTACGTATATGGGTGCAGACCCTCGCTGGTCAGCATCGGACTTTTCGGCGTCAGGGTTGAGCAGGCAAGGCCGGTAGGCTACCTGAAAAGCGTGATGGTATCCCTTGCCGGACCGGCGGTAAACCTCGTTACCTTTTCCGTGTTGGCGCTTTTAACGGGCATGACGATACCGGCTGTTATCCACCTGGTAATAGCCGTGTTGAACCTGCTGCCGATTGAACCGCTCGACGGCGGGCAGGCGCTGTATTTTTTGCTTGCGATGAAAACCGGAGAGGAGAGGGCCGAACGCATATGCTTTTTTGCGTCGGTTGCCGTTCTGATACCCCTTGCGACCGTCGGCTTCTTTCTGCTTATCCGAAGCGGGTATAATTTCACCCTTCTTGCGGTGAGCCTTTATCTCGGACTGCTGCTGTTGCTAAAGCGCGGACAATCAGGCTTGTAATACCGTTTTTGGATTTATTCTTTCAGCCAATGCTCTTTTAATATCTTCAAGGCTTTTTTCAGGTTGTATACCGTCTTTTCGGTAATAAAATGCTCAATCTTTTCAACCTGTTCGAGCTCGTCGTGCGAGTTATTTATTAAGCAGAGAAATTCCGTCAAAACCTCATGGCGGTATAACAGATAGTCTCCGACCACCCTGCCTTTTTCGGTCGGTTTGATATAGCCGTATTTCTCAAAGCCGATAAGCCCGAGGCGGCTGAGGTGGTTTGCCATCTTTGACACCGAGGAAGGCCTTACGTTTAGCTTTTTTGCTAAATCGTTGACCCTGACAAGGGGCTGGCTTTTCAGGGTCCTGTATATCATTTCAATATAATCCTCCATCGAAGCGGTTATTTCCGAGTGGTCTACCAGCTGATAGCCTTTCATTGTGCGAAAATCTGAGATCTTATCCATTTACAACAGTGTCCTTTCATTCCGGCTTTGTGATGTAACATGGCGGTATGTTTGGCCATATAATGTCAACAAGGAAATAAAGTTTCCTTGGACTAAATATATTAATACTTATTTTGAGGTGCAAGATTTTATGAATGGTATAAATACATTAAGTGACTTAAAGAAAGGGCAGATAGCAAGGGTTAAAAAGCTTCTGACCACCGGAAGCATGAGAAGAAGGCTCCAGGATATCGGCTTGATAGAAGGAACAGAGGTCGAGTGCATACAGAAAAGTCCGGCAGGAGATCCGGTAGCTTACTTAATCAGGGGTGCGGTGATCGCGCTGAGGTCGGAGGATTCATCCAAGATATTGGTATCCTGAGAGACGAAGGGGGAGATTAATTCACGTGAATTAATCT
>LSQX01180955.1_pt1 | contig 10298 bp, 8 predicted proteins | sample 654561 | NCBI WGS metagenome assembly LSQX01 (sample SAMN04489861, study PRJNA283612) | anaerobic digester metagenome | isolation source: 4 biogas reactors fed with cattle manure at either 37C or 55C with and... | place: Denmark: Kongens Lyngby | collected 2014
ATCGTCGATCGAAGGGTCCGAAAGCGACGGGATCATGAAAAGGACTGTCTCAAAACGAAAGTGGAGAGACAGCCCTTTTCTTTTCGGCGATAAACCCGGTTGTCAAGAAAGGTTAATCGTTTCGCATTTTTCACGATTTACTCACAGGAGTTGACAGACCGAAAAAAGAACGTTTTTTTGTGCAAAGTGCCGACAGAACGAACGAAAACGGAAGCTTTGGCATTGACACGGTACAAAAGAGATGATAATCTGTGCGTATCAGTCAACTAGCATACAAGTATGCGATACGATTCCGAAAGACTCGATCATCTCTTTTTCGGAATTGAATAACGGACAAGCGAGAGCGACATGAGCACACAAGAGAATCGAATCGAGCCCGTCGAATCCATTGAGATTGAAAAGATGTTGCCCGGCGGACAACGTTCCGGGAAAAAGCGGCGTAAGACCGCCTTTGAGCGACATGCGGGCAGATACGGACAACTCTATTTCATGTTGTTGGTCCCGATTGTATATTACGTAATATTTCGTTACATGCCGATGGCCGGCAATATTATCGCTTTTCGCAAGTTCAGCGCGGGCGGCAGTATTTTCGGAGATCAATGGAAGGGCCTTTATTATTTCGAAACCTTCATCTTCGGGCCGTCCGGATGGAAGGGCTTTGAGAAGTTTATCACGTACTTGGGCATCTCCGGATTTTGGAGAGCGTTCAGAAATACACTGACACTCAATTTCTCATATCTCGTAATCCGTTTTCCGTTGACGTTGATTTTCGCGCTTCTGCTTAATGAAATTCGAAACCTGCGCTGGAAGAAATTTGTTCAGACGGTCTCTTATCTGCCACACTTCATCGCGGTCGTTATCGTTGCCGGAATGGTCAAGGAAGTCTTATCCACGAGCGGCCCAATCAACGGATTCATTAAGTCCATCGGAATGGAGGCGATTCCTTTTATTTCCGAGAAGGACTGGTTTGTAACGATTTTTGTGACCTCGGGACTCTGGCAGAGCCTTGGTTGGGGCACGATCCTTTATCTCGCGTCGATTTCGCATATCAATCCCGCTCTTTATGAAGCAGCTGAAGTCGACGGAGCGACTCATTTTCAACGGGTTCTTCATATTACGATACCCAGCATACTTCCGACGATTACAACGCTGCTGATTTTGGATATCGGTGGTTTGGTCGGTTCCGGAATGGCCTTCGAGAAAGTTTTCCTGCTCTATACCTCTGCTACGTATGAAACATCGGACATCATCTCCACGTATGTTTACCGTATGGGTATCGGGCCGGATTCCCGCGGTCAATTCAGTAACGCGACCGCAATCGGCTTATTCGAAGGTGTGATCAACATGACGTTATTAACGATCGCCAATTTCTCCTCCAAGAAAATCACAGGGAGTTCGCTATGGTAAATTCTGACGACAACAGGAAGAAAACAACGGATGCCGAGGATATCGTCGAGGCGGCACGCAGAACACACGATTCCGCGAGTAAGGATGCTTCTTTGCATTACCGCGATCAGTTCACGACCAAGGCGATCGTTAAGCGCGATGGTGATGTAAAAATAAAGACTGCCGATGAGTTGGTCATTCGCGTGTCATCCATGAAGGAATCCAAGGGATACCGCGTCTTTACGATCATAAACGTGATCATCATGCTTTTCATATCGGCGGTTACTTTATATCCATTCCTATATCTCGTCGCACAGTCCTTTTCTTCGCATACCGCGATCGCGAAGGGCCTCGTGACGATTATTCCCGTTGAGCCGAATATCAAGACCTATATAGATGTTTTGACTCAAGGCGTTTTCCTCAATTCATACAAGAACACGATCATCTACACGATTATCGGGACCGCGGCATCGATTTTTCTGAGTGCTTTCCTTGCTTATCCGCTTTCGAAGCCGCATCTCAAGCTCAATAAATTCCTTACGCCTTTTGTTATTTTCACGATGTACTTTTACGGCGGCTTGATCCCGAACTATGTTCTGATGACCCGGATCGGACTTTATGACAAGTGGCCTGCGTTTATTATTCCCGGATTGATCAGCACCTATTACGTCCTCCTGATGAAGGCCTTTTTTGCGAATTCCCCGCACGAGTTGGAGGAGGCGGGAGAACTGGACGGACTATCCCAAATCGGAGTCTTCTTTCGGGTCGTGTTACCGCTGTCGAAGCCGATCATCGCAACGATGACGCTTTTCTACGCGGTATCGTACTGGAACAACTGGTTCAACGCGTTCCTTTACCTTCCCACCAAAGAAAAATGGCCCGTGGCCTATTATTTAAAGACTCTGATCGCAGGATCCTTTTCGACGAATGATCCCGGAGCAACAGCGGATAAAGCATATCTGAGCGCCAACATCCGATCGTGCGCGATGGTGCTCATGGCGCTCCCGATTATTTGCATATACCCGATAGTGCAAAGATATTACGTTCAGGGAATGATGCTCGGCAGTGTGAAGGAGTAAGGAAAAGGATCGGATGAGTGCCGGGCGGGGGTGCCCGACAGAATATTGATGAATGCTCACGGTTCCGTGTCACAAAGAATGCGGACCGGTGCAGATAGAGAAGAAAGAGCAAAACAGGAGGTATGATTATGTTAAAGAAATTGCTTTGCGTACTTCTTGCGGCCATGATGCTGTTAAGTCTGACGGCATGTAAAGAACCGCAGGACGAAACTCAAGCGACAACAGCGCCACAGGGAACGACAGCAGCAGGAGAGACGACCGTCGCACCGACGGAGCCGGACCTTCCCTATGCGTTCGGTCTGGGCGAGACGTTCAAGGCGGATGCACCGGTCACGTATTCCATGTTCTTCAGCGATGCCAGCTGGTATGCGTTTGCGGATACATGGGAGACGGAAGGTGTCTTCAAGAAGATCACCGATTTGACGAATGTTAAGCTTGATGTCACCAAGTTTGACAGCGGAACGTACATGGACAGTGTTACGCTCGCTGTTTCCGGCGGTGAAGCGGCGTACATTATCCCGAAAATCTATGACGAGTCCAAATTCATCACCGGCGGAGCCGTACTGGCAGTCTCTGACTATGTTCAGTACATGCCGTACTATCAGGATTTCGTAACGAAGTATGCGATGGAGCCGGATTTGGCGACCATTACCCGTGCGGACGGAAAATATTATCGTTTGCCCGGTATGCTCGAAGCTCCTCTTCAGGACTACACCCTGATGATCCGCAATGACATTTTCAAGGCAGCCGGCTATGATGTCGCGGCTCTTGAAAAGGATTGGACCTGGAATGATCTGTGTGACATTCTGGTCGGAGTCAAAGCGTACATGGTTCAGGAAGGAATGTGCAAAGAGAGCGATTATATCTGGTCGGATCTCTGGGCCGGCACTGAGTCCGGACAAGGAAACGGCGGAAACATTTTGAAACTGATCGGCGCTTCGTACGGCGTTCCTTCCGGTTGGGCCGTAGGTAACGGGTTGCAGTATGATGCCGCTAAGGACGAATGGTATTTTGCGGCGACGACGGACCAATACAAAGATTTCATCACGGTTGCGAACCGCTTCATCAAGGAAGGCATCCTGGATCCCGAGTCCTTTACACAGGACGATAAGGTCGGACCGGATAAGTTCTACAACGGTAAAACCGCGATCATCAGCGTGAACAGATCTCAGGTTCAGAACTTCAGAAACAATCTGGATTCGATCCTGGGTGCAGGTAACCATGAGACCTATGTCTGTGTTTATCCGAAGGGCAACAACGATTTCATCGCGGAGAGAAACCGCCTTGAGAACGGCGTCATGATCTCTTCGAATGCGTTGGACGATCTGGGTGAAGAGGGCGTGATCCAGCTCTTCCGTTTCGTGGACTGGCTGTTCTATTCTCCGGAAGCCTACACCCTCATTAAATGGGGCGTTGAGGGCGAGACCTTTGAGTATGTGACCGATGCGGCCACGGGGCTTAAGGTCAAGCAGTTACTGCCCGGATTCAAGTGCGGCGGTCTCGGAATCGGCGGTGCCGATGAAGACGTTGACATTCGTCTCCAGTGGGGCTACGCAGGCGGCGTCTTCTGGTACGGCGGTACGGTCGCCGAGATGAGCGATAACTTCTCTCCCGAGATCATCGCGTATTATGACAGACTCGGTGCTTATCGTAAGGTTTCTCCGATCAATCCTCCCGTTCAGGCGGACACCGATCAATCCGATCAACTCAGCCTGATGCAGACCCCGTTGATCGACAAGGTCAATGAGTGGACGCTCCGTTTCGTGATGGGCAAGGATGAGATGAACGACGATAACTGGAACAAGTTCGTCGGCGAGTGCGAGAGCCTCGGAAGCGAAGAGTACGCGGCGTTCTATAACGAAATTTACAAGGGATAAACTCACAAAGATCATGTTAGAATGGTCTCGTAAGGGATTGTTCGGAGGGGGGTGCTCCGCAGGAGCGCCCCCCTCTTCTTATTCTTTATCGGAGGTATTCGGATGAACACATTTACGATCATTCTCCAAGGTCATATAACCGTGATTGCGGTCGATTCCGGGAATCGTGGCCTCACGCGCGTGGCTTCCGCAGTCGCCGCTGATTTTCGAAAAATTACGGGCGCTCGTCCCTGTGATATCCGGGTTGCGGGAACGGATGATCCGGCAACCGGTTCTTGCGCGAACGCCGACAGGGTCATTGTCGCGGGCGTTCTCGGAAGCGGGGGCTTTATCGACCGCGCGGCAGAGGAGGGTCGGATCGACATCTCGGGGATCACCGGGCGACGGGAATGCTACCGGATGACAATCGTACCCGATGGAGGAAGAGAGATCATCGTCATTGCCGGAAACGATCAACTGGGCGCGGAGTACGGCCTGCTGAAGCTCTCGGAGTTATGCGGCATTTCGCCGTGGCATTACTGGGCGGATGTGACTCCGGTCCGGCGCGAGTCGGTCGAGATCGACCGGGCATTGTTGGACATCGTTTCGGAGGAGCCCGAGATCAAGTTGCGCGGCTTTTTTATGAACGACGAGTGGCCTTCGCTGGGGAACTGGGCACACAGCAATTTCGGCGGATTTAACGAGCTCTTCTACGAGAAGGTCTTCGACCTGCTCTTGCGTCTGCGCGGGAATTTCCTGTGGCCTGCGATGTGGACAGGTGTATTCAGCGAGGACGGAAAGGCGTTTCCGACGGCATCGGCGGAGATGGCGTCGGAGCTCGGGATCACGATGGGAACGAGTCACCATGAGCCGCTTTTCCGGGCGGGAGAGGAATTTTCACATCTGATGACCGATTCGAACGACAAGGGCTACGGGAAGGACTGGAATTATCACGCGAACCCGAGAGGTCTTTACGAGTTCTGGACCGACGGGGTCCGGAGGAACCGCGATTTCAAGTCGCTGATCACGATGGGGATCCGGGGCGAGCGCGACAGTAAGATCCTCGGGGAGAATGCCACGCTTAAGGACAATATCGAACTTTTGAAAAGGACAATTACCGACCAGAAAGAGATCCTTTCGGAAAACGGCCTTGCCGACGCGCCGAAGGTCCTGGCTCTTTATAAGGAAGTGGAAGATTACTATTACGGCGACGAGACCGCCGAAGGTCTCGACAATTGGGCGGAACTTCAAGACACAATGCTCCTTTTATCGGACGACAATTACGGGAATCTGCGGACGGTTCCGGCTCCCGACAAGCGCGACCGCAAGGCCGGCTGGGGCATTTATTATCATTTCGATTATCACGGCGGCCCGATCTCCTACGAATGGGTCAACTCGACGCCGATCACTAAGGCGTGGGAGCAGTTGACGGCGGCGCACACATATGGTATCCGCGACTTGTGGGTCGTAAACGTCGGCGATCTGCGCCCGTGCGAACTGCCATTATCGTATTTTATGAATCTGGCCTTCGATTATCAGTATTGGAAGGAGCCGAATCGGACCGGAGAATTTCTCGAAAAGTGGGTCGACGAGCTATTCGGAGGATTTGTCGATCCGAAAGCGCTGAATACGATCGCGGAGGTCCTGAATGAATACACTCGCATGAACGGGGATCGTCGCCCGGAGGCAGTTCATAAGGACACATTTCATTTCTCGGGAAATAATGAAGCCCGCTCGGAATTAACGCGCGCGGAGGACTTGATCGATAAGGTCAAGCGCGTATCTAAGGAGATCCCACCGGAACGAAAAGACGCGTTCTTCGGACTTGCCGAATTTCCGGCGCTCGCCTCCGCGAATCTTCGGAAGATGATGATCTTTACCGGGATGCACGAGCGTTTTTATAAGATGAAGGTCAGTTATGCCAATGTCCTTCGCGAAAAGATTCTCGCCTGCATCGCCGAAGACCGGGATTTGACACACAGGTATAACGAGGAAATGTCGGGCGGGAAATGGCGGCATATGATGTCTTCCAAACACGTATCTTTTCGGAATTGGAATGACGAGGGTTCCGAGTATCCGAGCCCGGAGGAATTATTGCTTCCGGAGAACGGACAAACGATCGTCTGCCTTTTCGAGAACGGGCAAACCGCTTCAGAGGGTTTGCTTGAAGTTCCTGAGATCCCGAGCGTCGAGAATCCGAAACGTCGTATTCTTCTTCTTTCTACCGGTACGGATCCGGTATGCGCGAAGCTTCGGGCATCGGAGGACTGGATCATTCTTTCGGAGCGTAAAATCGCCCCCGAGCTCACGGAGATCGAGGTCGGCGTCCTCTGGCAGGCAATCCATGATCGGGGAAGCGGTGTGGTGACGATCGGATTGGCGGGAGGATCCGTTGAGCTGTCTGTTGCGGCAGAAAAATATGATCTGTCAGAGGTCGCTCCCGGGGCTTTTCCCGAGACGGCCGGTGTCGTCAGCATACCTTGCGACGCTTTCGTGCGTAAGTCGGAGCCCGAGGGATCGGAGTGGGTCCGGATCGAAAACTACGGAAAGACGGGAGTTTCGATGAAGTTTTTACCGAGCGATATGTTTTTCGAGACAACGGAGCGAGCGCCAAGTCTGGAATATGATATTTTCATCATCCATCCCGGCCGATATGCAGTTACGGCCTACATCGCGCCGACGAATAATCCAAGAAAGGGAGAAGGCTTACGGATCGCTGTTTCAATCGACGAAAAAGCACCGATCGTTATTGATACTCTGCCGAAGGGATTTGCGGCCGGTAACCCGGATGACCCCAATTGGTGCCGATACGTGTTGGATAACTCGCGTCGATCCGAAGTGACCGTCGATCTGGATAAGGGGCCTCACACGGTTCGGTTCATTCCCCTTGATGCAGGGGTTGTTCTTCAGAAAATCGAGGTTGCCCGGAAACCGGCTACCTCGTTCTACGGATATCGGACGACGTACAGGAAACCATAAACGACGGGATGAGCCGAGGTAAGAACAATCGACGTTTGGGCGTCGGATCGACCGGACATCGGCGGAAAGAAAACGGAGGATGAGCAATGAAGATCAGTCACATCGCCCTGTATGCTCGTGATTTGGAAGCGGTACGGGATTTCTACTTGCATTATTTCGGTGGGACCTCGAACCGGAAATACGAGAATCCCCGAACGGCGCTGGCGACCTATTTCATTGATTTTTCGGGCGGAGCCCGATTGGAGATCATGAGTCGGCCGGAGGTCCGAAGCGACGCACGAGATGACTTTGCGGCCGGACTGACGCATATCGCCTTTTCGGTCGGAGGCCGCGAGGCTGTCGATGCCCTGACCGAGCGCCTGGAGGCAGACGGGTTTCTCATCGCGAGTCGTCCGCGGGTGACCGGCGACGGCTATTACGAGAGCGTCGTGCTCGATCCGGAGGGGAATCGGATCGAGATCACTGGGTAACGGCAAGCGATACGGTCCGGATCAATAATCGAAAACCGTGCGGACCGCGCGGTTTTTTGATGCGTCTAAAGAGATTCGACTTGTCACTTGACCACCCGGTCAAACCGTCGTATAATGCGATTAGACCGACCGGTCAAGGAGGTGCCTATGATTTCCGTAAAGAACATCTATCACGACTACGAGGGCAAGGGAAACTTTGCCGTTTCCGACGTCTCATTTTCGATCGAAAAGGGTCGGATCTTCGGCTTTCTCGGTCCGTCCGGGGCCGGCAAATCGACCGTTCAGAACATTATGACCGGTCTTCTTTCGCTTCAGCGCGGAGAGGTCCTCTATGACGGTCAGCCGATCCAATCGCTGAAGACGAAATTCTTCAATCAGATCGGGGTGTCGTTCGAACAGCCGAATGTATACGCGAAGCTGACAGGGCTTGAGAATCTCAAGTATTTCGCGGCGCTTTTTTCCGTTCCGACGAGGGATCCGATGGAACTTTTGGATCGCGTCGGTCTTCGCGAGGCCGCGAACAAGAAAGCGAACGATTACTCGAAGGGCATGCGCCAACGACTGACGCTCGCTCGCGCCTTGATCAACAGTCCCCGGTACCTGTTCCTCGACGAGCCGACCAACGGCCTCGATCCGAGCACGGCGGCAAGCGTTCGCGAGCTGATCCGTGAGGAGCGGGATCGCGGGGCCGAGGTCTTTCTGACGACCCACAACATGGAACTCGCCGATTCGCTGTGCGATGCTGTGGCATTTATAAACGAAGGCAAAATCTCCGCGATGGATTCGCCCGACGCGCTCAAGCTTCGCTACGGTAAGCGCCGTGTCGCTGTACTTTTTCGAGAGGGAGAGCAAGAGAAGACGGAGACGTTCGAACTTGACGACCGGCAGGCGCTCGCGGATTTTCTCCTGCGCGTCGACCCGATCAAGGTCCACTCGCAGGAAGCGACGCTGGAGGAGATCTTCCTCCGGGTGACCGGAAAGGAGCTGACCGCATGAAAGCGATCCTCGCTCTGAGTTTACAGGATTTCAAGCGCCTCATTACGAACGCTCTATTCTGGGTAATCACGGTCACGTTGGTGCTCGTGGTCCTCGTGATCAACTTTGCCATCCCGAAAAGCATAGAAGGGGAGGAAGTCGACCTCTATTTTTACAACATGGGGATCGAAATGCCCGATGCCAAAACGGTGGAAAGCGAAGAGGCCCTGCGCGCGGCGGTCGCCGAAGGCCAATCAATCGGCGTAATGAAAGATGATACAGGTAAGGTCACGGTCATTCATCCCGGCCTTTCGGAGAAAACGGTCCGCTCGGTGATGATCATGCTTACGGACCGCGGAGGCGAGTCGATCGGTTCGGAGTCAATCTATGAAGATAACCGGACGATCCCTTTTAATAAGCGTATGACGCCGGGGTTCATTTGCTTTGAGGCACTGATCACCGGCCTGATTTTCGGCGGGGCGCTGATGCTTTCCGAAAGGGAGGAGCAGACGATCCGCGCTTTACGGATCGCGCCGATGGGAGCGGACCGGTATATCATCTCGAAGATCCTTTTATTCTCGTTGATTGCTGTCCTCTACGCGCTCCTGATGGCGGTCTTCACCGTCGGGTTCGATTACAATTTCGGGCTGTTTATCCTCTTGAGCTTTTTCGGATCGATGGTTTTCTCTTTGATCGGTCTGGCGTTTTCGACAATCTTTAAGGATATGAACAGCTGGTTTTTCTCAATAGCGCTCTTGCTGTCGATCAACATGCTGCCGGTGATCTCCTACGTGAATCCGTCTTTCTCGCCGATGTGGATCCGCGTGATCCCCTCGTACACGATGATTTTCGCGTATGAAAGCATCCTATTCCGGAGAGCGGGCGATCCGCTCACGGTGATCCTGACCGTCTCCGCATGGTTGATCTTCGCGTACATCTTAAGCCGGGTCATGGTCAAACGATTCCTTCTTTCGAAAGGAGGGCAAAGGGCATGAAAAGTCTCGTAATGACGGTCGTTCGTGAATTCAAACTGATTTTCCGCGACGGTATATCGCTTTATATGGTCGTCGCCCCCGCGTTTCTCGCGGTGGTGTTCATCCTGATTTTCGGTAGTGTACGGGAGGCTTCGATTTCGATTGCGGTTGACCGGAGTGTTCCCGACGAAGTGGTTGGACGGCTTGAGCAGGTCGCCGACATTGAGGTGAAGGACGATCACGACGCGCTCCTTCTGCGGGTCCGCGCCTCGGATAACATTGCCGGAGTCTATATGAAGGACGGCGAACCGACCGTCCTGGTCGAGGGGAACGAAGGCGCGGGATTCGAGGAGGGCATCCGGTACCTGGTCGGAGCGGCGCTTCGCAGCGACCCGATCGAATATGAACCGGAAAAGATTGAAGCGAAGCCGGACGCGGCGTATGCCCTTTCGATGGCCGGGGTATTCCTTCTCGCGATGTTCATCGGAGGGGCGACGCCGGGGTTGGGCGGAGTCAGCGAACGTGAATCCGGTGTGATTCGGGCGATCGCTGTAAGTCCGATGACGCTTTTCGGATATG
>LSQX01380521.1_pt3 | contig 10296 bp, 10 predicted proteins | sample 654561 | NCBI WGS metagenome assembly LSQX01 (sample SAMN04489861, study PRJNA283612) | anaerobic digester metagenome | isolation source: 4 biogas reactors fed with cattle manure at either 37C or 55C with and... | place: Denmark: Kongens Lyngby | collected 2014
CGGTCGTTGTCGCGATATGGCGATCCAGTTGAGCAATGCTGGGTGAAGTAGGAGCAACATCAGTCTCATCCGGTGCACACGGTGTTAAATCAGAAATATCAACGACACCTTGGCGTTGCAAAGTTTCGACGATTTTCTTAGCATCGCGCTGCATGGCGATAATTTCAATTCGTTTCATCGGTACAAGAGACATAATTATCCTTTTCCTGACAAAATATCAGCGGCAAGCATCGCAGCTTCGGCAATTTTGGGTTCAACGAGGTTACGAAGTGCGGCGGCCTCATCTTCGGCGGATTGCCTCGCTTTGGACATATAAGCCTGATTCTGCTCCTCAAAAGTAGTTAAATTATCTCGGATGCAGTCATGCATTTCCGAAATGCGATTCGCATAATCTGATGTAGCGGCTTCCTCGGCGGCTGCGATAATGCGATCAGCCTCCTGCTTGGCTTTAAGATCAATGCCCTGAGCACGGCTTTCGGCCTCTAAGATGATGTTGATATGCTCTGATGCCATCGTTGCCCTCCGAAATGTAATTACATTGATATTAGTAAAAAACCTACATACCATTCTCACACGTTATTCATGACTTGACAAGTAAAATACAGGACATTATGCGGCTCGCAAAACGTTTTTCTTAAGAAAGAATTAAAGATTTGCGCACTGGTTTGTTAAGATGATTTCGATTACATTTGAAAAGTAGGGAGGAACACCCATGTATAACGTTCTTGTTTGTGATGATCAAGAAGATATTGTTTCCGCACTCCGTATATATTTGGAGGCGGAGGGTTATTGTGTTTATGCCGCTCAAAATGGTGAGCAGGCACTCGAATTGATTGATCAACAGCCACTTCATCTCGTCCTCATGGATATCATGATGCCGAATAAAGACGGGGTCAGTGCCGTTGCAGAGCTGAGGCGGACGCACAATGTACCGGTCATATTTTTAACGGCAAAGAGCGAGGATGCCGACAAAATTCTCGGGCTGACCGTCGGTGCTGATGATTATATTACGAAGCCCTTTAATCCGATTGAGTTGCTGGCGCGCGTTCGCTCAGCGATCAGAAGGTATGTTAGTCTGGGCGGTGTTGCAAAACCCGTCGAAAACGCCGCATCAATTTCTATCGGCGGCATTGAGATTGACGATGATGCGAAATGCGTATCGAGGGACGGTGACCCGATTTCGCTGACGCCTACGGAGTATCAAATTCTTTTTTTCTTAATGCGTCAGCCCGGCAAAGTATTTTCTTCGGCGCAAATATATATAGGAGTATGGGGTGAGAGCGCACTGGGGGCCGATAATACCATTGCGGTTCACATTCGCCATCTCAGAGAAAAACTTGAATATAACCCCGCAGAACCACGATATCTTAAGGTGGTGTGGGGTCAGGGTTACAAATTTGACCAACATTAAGAAAGAGGTCGATGTGATGGAAAATACGAGTAAAAATCGAACAAGAGAGATGTTTGGAGCTAAGATCATCTTATTTATTATGAGTGTTGCTTTGCTTATGACGTTCTTCTTTTCTGTCATGCAGTTGGGCATCTATATAGAAAAACAACAATATCAGGGGATGGAGCCCTATATTGATGAGCAGTTCAATTATTGGGGCATCGAGACCGAGACGAATGATGAGGTCATTCAATCTTTGCCGGAAGAGGTTCGGTACGCCTATTACATATTGTTGCCGGGCATGGGGAATTCGTATGAGAGTTCGTTTTTTCTCAGTAATTATCTGGAATCAATCGGTATCAATAGCGCGCGGTCATATTATCCCGCTTTAGACCAAGATAGATTAGGATATCTTAAATATAATATTTACAGTGATGACGGTACACTTTTAGCATCTTCTGCGATGCCGGCTTCTTTAGGCTCGAGTGAATCACAGCAAGAGGTCTCCAAAGACATTTTGCCTGCGGATCACGGTGACACCTACCTATATCGTACTGCAAATAAGTGGTATGTCTATGCGTATCCGGACGAACCGGATTCCTATACCATTTCCGATTTAAGAGCTTCGGAGTCTGGCATGACCGATGTCCCCGATACGGCTTACACGGTGGAGATCTTTGTTGACCGTTTATATCTCGAAAGTGATTTCTATTTCTCTCAGGCGAGTCGCCACTTACTACTTATGTATAACTATGCCCAGTGGATTCCGATCATTATTATCGCGTCGATCATCGCGTCTTTGATTTGTCTCCGATATTTGCTCTCTGGGATGGCTTCTAAGCGAAAGGCTCTGCCTTCATATCTTCATTTTTTGGACTATGTTCCGATTGAGATGTTATTGTTACTTGGCTTTTTAGTAACATTGTTTACTCTTGATGTTGCTGAATGGTACTCGTTTCTCTCGTATGTACCAATCAATTCAGCAACTGTGACTCGCATGGGTATTATCATTGGTTTGGATGTCGGAACATTATGCCTTATCGCACTTAAAAAATCTTCGCGAGGCATCTCGCACTATTCCATCTCAAAAGCGATATTCCGAATGACTCGTACGATTGTAGAAAATCTTCATGCGGTGTGGAAACTAGTATTGTTTTTTGTTGCGGTGACGTGTGTAGAATTATATGTTGTACTGATGTTCGCAATCGAAATGAACGAGCAAGGGACTGTCTTTGGATTGCTTGTCGTCAATGCCGGTATTGTCTTTGGCGGCTCGTGGCTTGCTGTGAAATACCAAAGACTATGCGAATTGACGCAGAAAATTGCCGAGGGGCAACTCGCATACCCGGTGCATGAATCTTTGAAGAAAGGTTTTTTCAAAATTCCGGCGCGCAATATTTCTCAAATTCGGCAATCCATCGGCATCGCTGTCGAAGAGCAGCTTAAGAGCGAGCGATTCAAGACGGAATTGATCACGAACGTATCTCACGATATTAAAACACCTTTGACATCTATCGTGAACTATACGGACTTGTTGGCAAAACATCTCGAAGAAGATGAAAAAGCGCAAGAATATATTGAGGTGATTCTACGCAACAGCCAAAAGCTTAAGAAGCTGACAGAGGATGTCATAGAAGCCGCCAAGTTGACCTCAGGCGTCGAAACTCCAAGCATGAATCAATGCGACCTCTCCGAGCTTGTGCGCCAGGTCTGCGGTGAATTTGAAGAGCGTTTTGAGCGTGAAAAGATTGAGCTGGTTCTAGCTCCTCTTTCCGAAAAAGTTAGTCTGCTTACGGATGCACGCATGGCGGGTCGCGTTCTCGATAATTTGATTGGCAATGCGCTTAAGTACAGTATGCCGAATTCCCGAGTATATTTGGATATGAATGTGACTCATGACAGCGCAGAAATACGAGTGCGAAACGTCTCCAATACACCCCTGAATATTGATGCAGATGAACTATTAGAGCGATTTGTGCGCGCGGACAGTTCGCGTTCGACGGAAGGTAGCGGATTAGGGCTGTCGATTGCCGACAGTTTGATGCGAGTCATGGGCGGAAAACTTGAATTGTCGATTGATGCTGATCTATTCACGGCACGTGCGATTTTTCCCCGTCAACAAGAAGGACAAGAGGCTTCCGGATTGAGTGGTGCCATAATCACAGGCTAGAGTCCCGATTCAAACTTTGATTTTTTCGCTCAAGTACACGGGCTCGTCTTCGTGCGGACTTTTATAGAAATAAGAGACGCACAGGCATGGAGGTGCAACATGGAAACAGTCCAATGGATCAACTTCGGAATAGCGGTAACATTCTTTTTATGTTACACATATCAGATTATCTACATTATTGTCGGATGTGTTAAGAGCCCTCCGAAAATTCTTGCAGAGAAAAATCACCGCTACGCCGTTTTAATTGCGGCGCGTAACGAAGAGAAGGTGATTGAGGCGCTCATCCAGAGCATCAATCAACAAGAGTATCCGAGCGAACTTCTCGATATTTACGTCATTGCAGATAACTGCGATGACCATACCGCCGAAGTTGCAAGAGATTGCGGCGCGAGAGTTTTTGAAAGACGATCCAAAACTCATGTCGGCAAAGGGTATGCTCTGGAATCGCTCCTTAAGCATATTTGGCAATCAGGCGCTACGTATGAAGGGTATTTCGTATTTGATGCCGATAATCTGTTGAGCCCGAATTACATCCGTGAGATGAATCATCATTTTGATCGGGGAGAACGCGTCATTACCGGGTATCGAAACTCCAAGAATTATTCGGACAATTGGATATCCGCGGGCTATTCTTTGTGGTTTTTACGCGAGTCTAGATTTCTGAACCAACCGAGAAGTATGCTCAACACATCTTGCGCCGTATCCGGCACCGGCTTTTTAGTGCATCACGATATTCTGGCTCGTAACGGTGGCTGGAAGCATTTCTTATTGACGGAAGATATCGAATTCACTGCGGACTTGATATTGCAAGGGGAGAGGATTACTTATTGTCCGACAGCAGTCTTATTTGACGAGCAACCGACGATGTTTACGCAATCTTGGCGTCAGCGTTTGAGATGGGCAAAAGGATATCTTCAGGTATTCCGGCACTATGGAATTAGACTATTCGAGCGGCTAATGCGCAAAAAACATTTTGCATGTTTGGATATGATTTTGACGATTATGCCTGCTATTGTTTTGACGATCGTTGGAGTAACCGTGAATCTATCGGCCGGTATTTACGCGCTTGTTATGGCAGACACATTGAGGGTATTGGTGACATCGATGCTTCAAATGCTATTGAACACCTATGGATTTCTATTATTAATTGGCTTGGTCACGGCAATTTTCGAGTGGCGACAGATTCACGCTTCGACCGCCCGAAAAGTGTGGTCCATCTTTACGTTCCCCGTATTTATGATGACGTATATTCCGATTTCGCTGTGTGCTCTGTTTGCAAATGTCACATGGCAACCTATTGAACATACAAAAGCGATAAAGATTCACGAAATGGAGAAGGAGAGAACCATGGTCGCATGATGGCATGATGCGCGTAGCGTCCGAAGCCTCTCTCGTGACAAATACGACTTCGATGATATAATAACTCTATCAATTTTGCTTGGCTCTGCGCTGAGTGAGGTTATCAACGAGGTGTCAATGTTAAGCAAAGAGAGCCGATACGCCGGTGCTGAGACCGACTACAGGAAAGAAAAACAATTGCCCGGGCCGGTGTTTTTCAAGCCATATTTCGATAGCACAGAGGCGGTGTCGAAGTTGGAGGCGCGACTTCAAAGCGCGCCGTCGGAATCGAAGTATCTCTTTCGCGATGCTATTGAATCGCTGAAAGCGAAGTCTGAAGTTCACCGGGCCATCGCAAACGCGATTGCCGAAAGTCGTGTTCCCGCACTCGTTCTATATGATATATATGTTCAGCACGGTGGGGCATCGGCAAGAATTGATTTTCTCTTACTCTTGAATCAATCTATCGTCGCTATTTATGATGCAGAAGAGCAGCAACGTTCGTTTTATTCGCCGGATCGGCCCAGAGATTTTGATGAGAATATGCGCGCGCTGGGGTTGGCCCAGCAATCGACATACACGCTGTGGGGTGCGATGCGCACCTCGCGCAAAGTACCGTCGAAGGCTTTGAGACAGGTGTATACGTTTGTTGTCCCTTATTCACCGCATTTTTTTGATGAGACCCCTCGCGACTTTCGTGAAAACAGTCTAATATATAATGAGATTCGTCAAGCGGTGGGGGTTCTGTCTTCAGAGCTTTCACGCATTCTCAGATCGCTTTGTGAAAAAAATGAGAAACCGCTGTTTCGAGTCAAGCAACAATATGCGCTGGCTGAGTGGCTGGCGGCTTATTCTAAAGAGGTGTCGTCGGGATCATAAATGCTTGGATATAATATCCCGAAGAATGACATCATTACGGTTCCGACGGAGGTGCCCCATGAATCAGAGAGTTTTTGAAAAATCAGGTGCGAAGGTGTCGCTTCTTGGCTTCGGTTGTATGCGTTTCCCTTTGGACGAACAAGGCCGAATTGACCGCGATAAATCATCCGAAATGCTCGACTATGCATATCGCAACGGCGTGAATTATTTTGACACGGCGTACCCGTATCACGATAAAGAAAGTGAACTCTTTGTCGGCGAGTTTTTGAAGCGGTATCCGAGGGAGAGCTTCTATCTTGCGACGAAGTTGCCTTGTTGGGAAGTGAAGACGCTTGACGATGCGAAGGCTATGTTCGAGAATCAGTTGTCTCGCCTCCAAAAGGATTACGTGGATTTTTATATGTTGCACGCACTATCGGCATCATCGTGGGCTACAATGCGTGACTTAGGCGTTGTGGAGTATCTTCTTTCGCTGAAGGAGACCGGCAAGCTTCGACATCTCGGCTTTTCGTTTCATGACGAATACGCAGTTTTCGATGATATTGTGCATTACTGCGATTGGGATTTCTGTCAGTTGCAACTTAATTATATGGATACCCGGGAACAGGCCGGCATAAAAGGTTGCGAGCTCGCAAAGTCGCTGGGCATTCCGGTGGTCGTTATGGAGCCGATTAAGGGAGGGTCAATCGCTAATCTTCCGGATGATATAGTCTCAGTATTCAGCGATCTTCGTCCTTCGGATTCTGCGGCGCGTTGGGCAATGCGTTGGGTTGGATCTCTTGATAATGTGAAGGTGATACTGAGTGGGATGTCAGCGATGGATCAGGTCGTCGAAAACTGTGAGACCTTCACAGATTTTGAACCCCTGAGCGAAGAGGAGAAGAATGTAGTCGGTCGTGTCGAGAAAATGCTTCATGCGCGAATCAATAACGGATGTACGGCTTGTGGTTACTGCATGCCTTGCCCTTTTGGCGTTGATATCCCAGGCAACTTCAAACTTTGGAACGACTATGCTATGTATGGCAATAAAGGCGAGGTTATATGGCAATGGACCAAGCAATTTAGTCCGGATGCCAAGGCTGAGAAGTGTGCGGAGTGTGGGGCGTGTATGGCCGTCTGCCCACAATCTCTATCTATTATTGAAGACTTGAAGACGCTTCAGTCCGAATTTGATCAATTAGTCGCTGATAGCGAGTAAAAAAGCCTGGCGGAGGTATTTCAATGACAGAATCTCGCAACAGACATGAAATCAGATTGTACGTGCATAAATTGACCGTCGGGGGCATGCTATTGGCTTTAGCCTTGATCATACCCTATTTCTTTCATTTGGCCGGTGGGCCGTCCTCCGGTCGCGTATTTTTACCGATGCACATCCCAGTTCTTTTGGGGGGGATTATACTCGGACCCTTTTTCGGAGCGATAGTTGGTGGTTTGTCGCCATTTGTCAGCTCTTTGATTACGAGCATGCCACCGGCACCCATCATGCCGTTCATGGTCTTGGAATTAGCTGTCTATGGGTTTGTCGCAGGCCTAATATATCACACCTTCGGTTTTCATAAGCCGGTTGCCCCGTTCATTCAGCTTATACAAAAAATGACGAGTAAGTCAGTATCTGTTTGGGTTAAGCGCTTGGAGTCTGTCATTATTACGCTTGTAGCCGCAATGGTTTTCGGAAGATTGGTGTATGCGGGATCGCTTTATCTGTTGGCGACGCTGTTTGAGGTTAAGGGTGCGAACGTTGCGTCAGTCTGGGCCGCAGTATCAACAGGACTCTTTGGAATTGGGATTCAGTTGATTGTCATTCCGCCGATTGTTTTGGCATTGCACAAAGGAGGGTTCATTAATGGATTCTTTGTCAGAGGCAAAAAGACGACTTGAGAAACCGGGTGTTGGGTTTGCACTAATCTCGGGGGATTATGTCTATGAGTCAAGTGCGCGCGGTATTGCACCGCCAATGCACTGTCTTTCTGTAGAACCCGATAAGATGAAAGGCGCTTCCGTAGCCGATAAAATTGTCGGTCGGGCGGTTGCATTGCTCTTGATATTTGGTGGCGTCAAGTTCGTTCACGCGCAGATAATCAGTCAACATGCACTTGATGCATTCGCACAATCGAGTGTTGTGGTTACGTTTGAGGACATGGTTCCATATGTTGTTAATCGGCAAGGCGATGGCATGTGCCCCATGGAAGAAACCGTTCTTGGAATTCAAGAACCACAAGAGGCTTATATCTCCCTTCAGAAAAAAATAAAAGAAATGCAAGCGAACCCCAATTCATAGAATTCGGGCACAAAAGTTATCCTGTCGGTAATCGAGAAAAATAACGGGAATTTGTCATAGTAGCGTCTTGGTTTTTTCTCATGGGATCAAAATAATATCACATATAGTTGCGAGAAAGCCCTATAAACAGGGCTTTCTCTGGATTTGTTGATGGTTCGAAACGGATTGTTCACATTTGACAATATAAAACGACAAATTGTTTTCACTTTTTCAATCTCTGAGACTAGAGTTCGATGCATAATGATTATACAAATAGTCATCGCTGACCTTACACGGTTCGGCTGATTTTATTCAAAGCATCATGTCTGAATCTATATTATGTGAATGGAGGGTTGAATTATGACACGTCAGTATTTGGTTACCGACGGCATCAACCAGTTAGGCAATACAATTGTGAGGTTGCTTTTGGACCACGGGCAGACCGTTCGTGTGCTCGTCCATCCGGAGCAAGATGCGCTTCCTCTGAAGGGACTGCCGGTTGAGATCGTTCATGGTGACATTTTAGTCAAGGAATCGCTTAAGACATTTTTCGAAATTGAGAATCCAAGAGAAGCAGTGGTTATACACACCGCTGAAAAGAGAGCTATGGCGACGGTGCGGGATCCACAATTCCATCGAATCAACGTTCAAGGCACAATGAATGTGACGGATATATGTGTTAAGAAGCGTTATGGTCGATTGGTCTACATCGGATCAGCTCATGCGATCCCGGTCAAGTCCAATGGTGAAGATATATCCGAGATTGATCATTTTAACCGTGATTTGGTTGCCGGCGATTATGCAAAATCTAAAGCAGAGGCAACTCAGTACATCCTCAATAAAGTCGCTCTTAACGGCTTGAACGCGGTTATTGTCCATCCTTCCGGCATCATCGGACCGTACGAATTCGGTAATTCCGAAGTGGTTGATTTGATTCGCGAATACTTGTCGGGAGATATAACCACTGCAGTCACCGGCGGATATGATTTTGCAGATGTGAGAGACGTGGCTCAAGGTGTTCTTTCTGCGGCAGAAAAAGGCAATAAGGGCTCGTGCTATATTCTATCCAATCAGCACATCAGCTCGAAGGAATTTTTGGATGGTCTTCAAGACATCACCGGTTACCCGCCGCTCAAGAAGGTCGTACCGCTCTGGATGGCCAGAAGAACAGCAAAATTGAGTCGGCTTTACTATCGTATCAGCAAGAAGCAAGCGCCGATAGACCAATTTGCGTTGTTTACAATATACCCGAATGTAAAATACAGTCACACACTTGCTGAGAAGGATCTACAGTATAAGCCGCGCGATATTACGGCTTCTCTGGCAGATGCCGTCAAGTGGGTGAAGCGTCAAGATAGAAGTGCCGAGAGAGCGGAAAAGAAGGAGCAGAAGGAAGCCTAAATCATTGTCAGATGATTTGAAGCGCCATAGGAGTATAGCGGATGCCGTCCTCTTCTTTTTCTATATCTTGTTCCACAAATCCCAATCGACGATAAAACGGAATTGCATAGGACGAAGCGTTTACGGAAACTTCCGTGAACGCTTTTTCTTTGGCGACTCTCATGATTTCTTCGACCAGGAGCGTCGCAATACCGCGTCGGTGATCGCTCGGATGAACGAAAAGCAGAGAGATATGTGCAAAGCCTCTTGTTGCAATTACTCCGACGAGTCGCCCATCATCAAATGCACCCCGAAAAAACATAATGCCACTGTCGATTAATGGAAGCATGTGTCCAGGCTCGACAAAGCGCCTAAAAGTCTCGACACCTTCCGACAGAAAGGCATCGGCCTGAAAACGCATAAACACATGTAGAACGAGCTCAAGTGCTGTATTGTATTCATCCGGATCGAGAGAGCGAATAGTCACATCACTCATAATAACCTCCGTAACAATAACTAAATCGGCAGGTGCGATGCAGGTTCATAAGCAAGAGCCGATAACTCGAAAATATTTGACATATCATCATTATACTATTGCGAATCAACATTTGACGCATCACGAACTAACAATTTATGAGAAGAGTGTCGAATTCCGAGTGCTCCGAGAGGTGCTGTCAGAAAAATGGAAATGACCGCAGCGCTCAAGATGACCGCGCCTCCGGGGACTCCTGCCGCCAGCGGAATGGCACCGATAGCGGCTTGGACCGTTGCCTTAGGAATATAGGCGATGACGCAAAATAAGCGCTCCTTCGAGTTTAGCGAGGCGCCGAGCGTACTGATTATGACACCTATCGACCTGAAGATAAGGCCGATCAAAATGAT
>LSQX01077283.1_pt2 | contig 10295 bp, 9 predicted proteins | sample 654561 | NCBI WGS metagenome assembly LSQX01 (sample SAMN04489861, study PRJNA283612) | anaerobic digester metagenome | isolation source: 4 biogas reactors fed with cattle manure at either 37C or 55C with and... | place: Denmark: Kongens Lyngby | collected 2014
CACCAGAGCCGCCACCACGAGCAGCGCCAGCAGCAGCGCGTACTCTACCGTCGTTAGGCCCTCCTCATCCGTCCACAGTCGCTTGAACATTGTCGCCCCTCCTTTACATGTAGTTTTCACTGGCCTCGGGCCAGCGCCGGCCCTCCGTACCAACCTCTTCCCCCGTAGGAGAGCCTTTTCGTTCGTAGCCCGGTGTGGGCTACCCGACACTATTCAGACTGTTGCTTGATGCTGCGACCTTGTTCCGTAAGATGCTTCCAAACGTAGACCATGCGGCTACCGCCAACGCCACTATCAGAGCCAGGAGTAGCGCGTACTCGACTGTGGCTAGTCCTTCCTCATCTCGCCAGTTTTTCAGCATGCGGTGGATCATTGTCCCTACTCCTCTCTAGTCATCCGGACTCCTCCCCACCCGCAACTCCACAAACTACGCTCACCACCGCTTCTCTGGAACAGAACTTGGTTTGTGGAATCTGACCCCTTATGGTTCCCTCGTTTCAGAATCCTCACAGATGGTTGGCGCTGCAGCGCTCTCTGCCGCTGCCAAGTCTCCCTTGATCAACTCACCGAACGGACTGCCCGTGCGAGACGCTCCTCCTGCGCCCAACCTGTAGCTTGCCGTGCCAATCGCCGTGATGCTCTTAACCGATCCCGTTGATGGACTCTCCCGACGCCTCCACCTTGCCGCGGACAACAGCGCCAAAGGTCGTCCAGGTGGCGAGAGCCGCCACCACCAGCAACGCCAGCAAGAGGGCATACTCCACCGTGGTCAGGCCCTCCTCATCAGACCAGATCCGCTTGATGCGCTCCATGCTTGTCTCACCTCCTCCTTGCGTGTCGGGTGCTTCAGGCAGCACCCATGCGCCTGATGACCCTCACTGAGGAGTGAGTCCGGAGCACATGCCCTTGTAGTTCGCTCAGACCGACCACTTGCCCCGGATCTGTCCCCCTGAACCGGTTCCTGGCCGTGAGTGACCCCCCTCCCTTCCCACGCCCCCGCGCCAGCTCACTCATCGACCACTCTCTGCGGAACCCTCAACCAGATCTGCCAGGCGCCCCTGAGCAATTCTACCCGACTGTCCTCTTGCTCCACCCGGCTCTGTTCGACGCTCCGCCCTTGAATAGGGCTTTAGCATACCTTGACCTATACCATAAACTCTGCGAGCTTGTCAAGGGGGTACCCCAGAGTTCTCGTGAGTACCTTTCGCTTGGCTAAGTGGATTCGAAGGGTAACGTGAAGACAGTCAAGTCATCACATGGTCTCGCGAGCGACGACACGGCCACTCCATGATCCCGGTTTGCCCCGCCGCCTCCAAGCGCTGGCTCTCCAACGCATGCATTATGCCCGGCACGTGCCCAAACTAATCATGCCCCGCGCCCTGGCTGGCCCCGAATCTCACGCCACACCACAGTGGAGGCGGTGTCTCGCCAGCGCCTAGCTCAGCTTGCTGGCCTCTCCCAGCGCCGTAGCGTAGACCTGCTTGACCGGCACTTGGGCTTCCGAGGCCAGGCGCACGCAGTCCTCATACTCCGGCGAGGCTGTCACGATCCTGCCGCCCAGCCGCCCCAGCTTGACCTGCACCGCCCCCCAGGGCGTCTGCACCTCCGCCATCTCTCGGGGTAAGCATCGCCGGGCACAGGGCATGATCCGCGCCCCCAGGCTGGTGCTGTTGCGCAGCAGCGCTTCCGCAATCGCCTCCACGTCTTCCGGCCCAGCCAGCGCCGAGACCAGCGTTGCCGGTCGGCCCTTCTTCATCTGAATCGGCGTCAGCCACACATCCAGCGCCCCTGCCCTGAACAGGGCCTCCATCAGCGCAGGCAGGATCTCCGGGTTCATGTCATCCAGGTTGGTCTCAACGACCGACAGCGCTTCCGTCTGCAGGGCGGAGCCCTCCCCGGGCTCCTTCTCGCCTCCCTCCAGAGCCGCCCGGGAGTCCAAGCGATCCCCCAGCAGCACCCGCAGCACGTTCGCTGTTCCGGGGAATTCACGCTGCCCCGCACCCGCGGCCACCCGTCGCAGAATCATCTCCGGCGCTGCCCCGATACTCTCGGACAGCGTCACCGCCAGTGCCGCTCCGGTGGGCGTCACCGTCTCCCCCTCCACGTCCACGGGTCGCGTAGGCACGCCGCGGAGCAGTTCCATCACCGCTGGTGGCGGCACGGGGAGGAGCCCGTGCGCCGTCTGGATGCTCCCGTGCGAGAGCGGCAAGGGCGAACTGATCACCTGTTCCACCCCTAAGGCCTCCAGCCCGGCGCAGGCCCCCACGATGTCCACCAGCGTATCCAGCCCAGCCAGCTCGTGAAAATGGACCTCCTCAATCGGCACGCCATGTACTGCGGCCTCCGCGCCGGCAATGGCCCGGAGCACGCGCTCCGACTGCTCGCGTACTCGCGGCGAAAGTGTCAGGCCCGCCAGGATCTCCGCCAGTTCGCGATAGGAGCGGTGGGGAGGGTGGTGATGGTGGTGAGCGCCATGCTCCGGCTCGTGAGCGCTGACGGTGACCTGCGTCGCCCGTAAGCTCCCCCGATGAACCTCCTGTGACTCCAGGTGCAAATCGCCTGGCAGACCAGCCAGCGGAGCGGTCATGGCCTCCAGCGGACAGCCGGCATCTACCAGCGCCCCCAGTAGCATGTCTCCGCTGATTCCAACAAACACATCCAAGTAAGCAGTCGTCATAGTGACACCGTAATTCCCTGTGGGCTAGCGGTGCTCCTGCCCTTGCCCGGTTTGCCTGCTATCCGCCCGCCACCATTCCACTCACACCCGCTCCCCAGAGCCACAGAGGTAAAGCCCTGGCCGGACGCGAACAGGAATTTGATGAATCTTCGCACTCCTTGGGATGAGTATCTCTTCCGCATACTGCTGCACAAGTATACCCGTCTACTGGTAGTGCTTGTGGCGGTGGTACTGGTATACCGCTGGCTCGCCGGCAGCGGCTACCCCTGGTGGCTGTGGCTGCCAGCCTGCCTCCTCGCCGCCTTTTTTGCCGTCTGGGCCTGGTTACTCCTCAGCTATGCCTATCAGAAGGCCACCTATCCCCGCCGGGCGGCGCAACACAAACGCCGACGGCGTGAGTTACGGGGGGAGTAAGCGCTGTGCGCCGCGCCGGCTTTCATATCTCCATCGCCGGGGGCCTATCTAAGGTGCTCCCGCGCGCTCAACGCCGAAACTGTACGGCCCTGCAGATGTTCACTTCCTCCCCTGCACAGTGGGCCGTCAAGCCTCTCGACGCCGCGCAAGGGGCGGCTCTGGCCCAGAGCCTCGCTGCCGCCGACCTCCATCCCCACTTTGTCCACGCCGTGTATCTCCTGAACCTGGTCTCTCCCGACCGCGTCCTTCGAGGTAAGAGCGTGCGGCATCTGGCCCAGGAGTTGCGCCGGGCAGAGACGATCGGCGCCGCGGGAGTCATCTTTCACCTGGGATCGGTCGGCCCCCAGGGCAAGCTCGCCGCCGGTGTGCCCCGTCTGGCCCGCTCCCTGCAAGAGGCACGCGCGCGAGCAGAGAATGTCGTACCTCTGATTTTGGAGAACAGTGCCGGCGGAGGCGGGACCCTGGGCAATCAACTCGAACCGATTGCGGAGGCCGTGGCCGGAGCTGCTTCCGCGGAGCCCTTGAACTTCTGCCTGGACACTGCCCACGCCTTCGCCGCCGGCTGGCCCCTGCACACCGAGCAGGGCCTGGAAGGAACGCTGGAGCGGCTGGAGACCGCGTTGGGCCTGGAGCGACTGGCTCTCTTACACCTTAATGACTCACTGTTCGGCCTGGGCTCGCACCGCGACCGGCACTGGCACCTGGGCCGGGGCAAACTGGGGCGCGCCGCCCTGCGGCGGATCATCCGCCACCCGCGCCTGGCGCATCTGCCGCTCATCATGGAGACTCCCGGCACTGAGGCCGACGATCGCCGCAACATGAGGTTGTTGAGGAAGTGGTTGGGGGAAGGCGGAGCGAGGCCCGCGTAGTCCGGAGGCTCCGCCTGCCGTGGCCCGAGGTCCCGTCCGTCCGACTCACTAAGCTCAAGGAGGCTGCCATGACTGTCTACGACCTGATTCTAAAGCGAAGGAGTATCCGCAAGTTCACCTCGACCCCCGTGCCCGAGGCGCTCCTGGACAAGCTCCTCGATGCCGGGCGGCTGGCTCCCGTCGCCGCCAACTTCCAGCCGCTGGAGTTCCTCGCCGTCAACGATCCCGAGCTCTGCGCGCAGGTCTTTCCCCACACCCGCTGGGCTGGATATCTGGAGGACGGCGCTCCGCACCCGGGCGAGGAGCCGACCGCCTACGTGCTGATTCTGGTCAACGATCACGTCAAGTCCCCGGTCCCTGACCAGGACGTGGGCTTTGCCGCCGCGAGCCTTCTCCTCACGGCGCTGGACGAGGGCGTGGCCGGCTGCGCCATCGGCTCCCTGGACCGCAAGCCCCTTTTCGACCTGCTCGGCATACCCAATCACTACTCGATCAGCCTGGCGCTAGCCCTCGGCTATCCCGCCGAGATTGCGGTGGCGGAGGAGATGCAGGGGGAGGACGTGAAGTATTGGCGCGACGAGCAGGGCGTGCACCACGTCCCCAAGCGCCCCCGGGCCAAAGTTACGCACTGGAACAAGTTCCGCCAGCCCGAATAGCCTGATTCGTCAAGGGAGCGGCCGAAGGGGAGAGCGATCCGTATAATCGCAGGTTTTCCCCTTCGGCCCGCTCTCTCCCGCGAAGGATATTGCTCCTTACCTGTTCAACTTCCCCCTGGAGGTGCCCCATGACTACTACCGAGCTGTATGTCGCTCCCCAAGGCAACGACCAGAACCCCGGTACAGGGACTAGCCCCTTCGCCACGCTGGAGCGCGCCCGTGACGCCCTCCGGGAGCTGAAGGCTCAGGACGGCCTGCCCCCCGGCGGCGTAACGGTGTGGCTCCAGGGCGGCATCTACCACCGCACCGAGAGCTTCTCTCTCAGCGAGGAGGACAGCGGCACCGCCGAGGCGCCGATTGTCTACCGCGGCTGCCCGGGCGAGGAGCCGCGGCTGGTGGGCGGCGTGGAGATTACGGATTTTCAGCCCGTCACCGACCCTGAGGTCCTGAAGCGACTCCGGGAGCATGTACACGGACAGGTATTACAGGCAGACCTCACCGCCCAGGGGATAACCGACCTGGGCGAGCTGCGCCCGCGCGGTTACACCCGTCCGACAGTGCCCTCCGCGCTGGAGGTCTTCTTCAACGGCCAACCCATGCGTCTGGCCCGCTGGCCGGGTCATCACTATACCTGGACTACCGGGCTTCCCGGCGACTCAGATATCCGCATCATAGGCCAGGGCGAGGACGGCTTCCTCTACCATGACGACATCCTTAAGGAATGGGGCCCGGTCGAAGACCTGTGGGTTTACGGCTACTGGGTCTACGACTGGGCCGACGGGCACGAGAAGGTCACCTCCTTTGATCCCGAAACCGGGCATATCCAGACCGAGCCACCCTATGCGATCTATGGCTACCGCACGGGAATGCGCTTTGAATTCTACAACCTGCTGGAGGAGCTTAACCTGCCCGGTGAGTATTACGTAGACCGCAAGCGCGGCCGGCTTTACTTCCTCCCGCCCGGGGAGATCACCCCCGGTTCAGTCTGGGTCTCGCTCCTGGAGCAGCCTTTGTTGAAGCTGGAAGGCGTCTCCCATGTTACCTTCCGCGAGCTGACGCTGGAGTGCGCGCGGGGCAACGGGGTGGAGATCAGCGAGGGGGAGCAGGTCACCCTCGCCGGTTGCACGCTCCGCAACCTGGGTGACTGGGGCGTCCGGGTGGAGGGCGGCCAGGGACATGCCGTGCAGAGCTGCGAGCTCCACGACCTCGGCGAGGGCGCCATCAGCCTCTCCGGCGGCGACCTCCAGACCCTGACCCCTTCGGCCCACCGCGCGGACAACAACCACATCCACCACCTGGGTCGCTGGTGCAAGTGCTACACGGAGGCCGTGTTCATGAGCGGCGTGGGCCAGCAGGTGACGCATAACTTCATCCACGACCTGCCACACATCGCCTTGCGCCTGACCGGCGCTGAGCACGTCATGGAGTTCAACGAAACCCGCGACGTCTGCCTCGATACCGGCGACGCGGGCTCCTTCTATCTGGGCCGCAACTGGGCGGAGCAGGGCAACGTGGTACGCTTCAACTTCTTCCACCACACCGCGGGCCTCAACTGGGGCACCAACGTGGTGTACCTCGATGACTACGCGGCCGGAGTGCTGGTCTACGGCAACATCATCTTCCGGGGCCAGCGGGGCCTGTTCATTAACGGCGGACGCGACCATCACATCGTAAACAACATTTTTATCATGTGCAACGAGGGCGCGGTCCGCATCAACACCCGCCCCCTGCCCTCCGACCACCCGACCTATGAGGATATGCGGCAGAAGATGGAGAAGGTCGGAGCCTTTGGCCCCCCCTATACCGACCGCTATCCGGACCTGCTCAAGATCAAACAACACTATGAAGCTAACGAGTCTATCCCTACCGAAGGCCATGTCGTGGCGCGCAATGTGGTGATAGACTCCGATTTCTTGCGCACGGGCACTCCCAATCTCCTGGAGGCTCTCGCAGCGCAGGACAACGTGGTGGGGGTCAGCCTGGAAGATATCGTCGAGGGGTGTTGCACCTTGCGCGCCGACTCCCCGGCATGGCCCCCGGGATGGGAACCGATCCCCTTTGACCAGATCGGCCTGTACGCCGACGAGTATCGCCCTGCAAATAGTCTTCCCAGGAGGACGTGTTTCTCATGAGTGAAACCCTTTCACCCGCAGAGGTCTACGTGTCCTCTAATGGTAATGATGCCAACCCTGGCACGGAGGCCCGACCCCTGGCCACGCTCGAAGGCGCCAGGGACGCCCTCCGCGCACTCAAGGCCCAGGCAGGCCTGCCCCCCGGCGGGGTGACGGTCTGGCTGCAGGGCGGCATCTACCACCGCACCGAGAGCTTCTCCCTCAGCGAACAGGACAGCGGCACCGCCGAGGCGCCGATTGTCTACCGCGCCTGCCCCGGCGAGGAACCGCGGCTGGTGGGCGGCGTGGAGATCAATGACTTCCAGCCGGTCACCGACCCGGCGGTACTCGAGCGCCTGCGGGAACACGCCCGCCCCCACGTCCAGGTGGCGGATCTGAGCGCCGCGGGCGTGACGGACCTCGGGCAGCTCCATACGCGCGGCTTCACCCAACCCTTGCGCCCGGCGCACCTGGAGCTCTTCTTTCAGGGGAAGCCCATGGCCCTGGCGAACTTCCCCGGCCAAGGCTGGCTACCGATGATGGGCGCGCCGGGCGGGAGCGACTGGGAGACCGCCTATCCGGCCGCCGAGGGGTTTTACTTCCGCAGCCAGGAGCTGGCCCGTCTGGCCTCCGTTCCGGACCTCTGGGTGCACGGCTACTGGGCCTATGACTGGGCCGACTCTCACCTGCGTGTGGAATCCCTCGACCCGGAGACCGGGCTGGTAAAGGTCAAGGAGCCGGAAGCGGTGTTTGCCGGCTACCGTACCGGCCAGAGGTTCTGCTTCCTGAACCTGCTGGAGGCACTAGACCTGGCAGGGGAGTATTACGTGGACCGCGACTCGGGTCTGCTATATTTCTACCCGCCCTCTCCCGTCACCCCCGGCTCTGCGTGGGTTTCCGTACTGGAGGAGACCCTGCTCACCCTTCAGGAGGTCTCCCATGTCACGCTCCAGGGCTTGACGCTCGAGTGCGCGCGGGGCAACGGGATCGAGATCACCGGAGGGGAGCAGGTCCTGGTCAGCGGCTGCACCCTGCGCAACCTGGGGAACTCCGCAGTGCTCGTGCACTCTGGGCGGGAGCATGGCGTGGAACGGTGTGAGATATACGGCATGGGCGACGGCGGGATCTCTGTCTCCGGCGGTGACCGGCCGACCCTCACCCCTGGCGGAAGCTATGCCGAGAACAATCACCTCCATCACCTGGGCCGCTGGAATCGCTGCTACTCCTCCGGAGCCATCCGCCTGGAAGGCGTGGGCCTGCGCGCGCGGCACAATCTGATCCACGACCTGCCCCACCTGGCCATCATTATCGGGGGCAACGAGCACCTGGTGGAGTTCAATGAGATTCACCAGGTCTGCCTGGAGACCGGCGACGTGGGCGCCTTCTACATAGGCCGCGACTGGACCGCCCGGGGCAATGTGGTTCGCTACAACTTCTTCCATCACCTGGGCGGCTTCAATTATCAGGTGATGGGCATCTACCTGGACGACTGCGCCAGTGGGATCGAGGTGTACGGCAATGTCCTGTACCGGGCAGGCAGCGCCGTGCACCTGGGCGGCGGCCGCGAGGTGACGATTGCCAACAATGTCTTCGTGGACTGCTACTCGAGCGTGCATGTGGATGCGCGGGGGGCCAGTCCGCACCCCCAGTGGCGGAACATGGTCTACAACCTGATGGCTCCCAAGCTGGAGGCACTCCACGCCTTTGAGCCACCCTACAGTGAACGCTACCCGGAGCTCTTGGACCTGGAACCATACCATGCTCCGGGAGCGCCGCAGGAGGGAATACCCCCCGCCAACGACGTAGTAATTCACAACCTCTCCGTCGGGGGGCGTTGGCTAAGCGCTTCCTGGTTGCCCCCGGAGCCAGGAGCAGTAGAGTTCCGAGACAATCTGGTGGATGAGGACCCCCACTTCATCGCGCCCGAGCGGCTGGACTTCCGCCTGCGGGAGGATTCCCCGGCCTTTGCGCTGGGGTTCAAACCGATTCCCTTTGAGAAGATAGGTATCCAGCCACCCGCAGCAGACTAAGGAGACCCGCCTCATGGCCATGGACTCTAAGACGCGCCTCTTGACCGCGTGGAGCTTCCAGGAGCCGGACCGCGTGCCCATCGAGATGGCCCTGGCGCCGCAGGCGGAGGGCCTGCCGGGGGCTGAGGAGATCCGCCGGTTCGTGGAGACGGAGGCGGATAACTTCCGCTGGGTGCCCGGTTTCGACTGGGGCTTCCTCGGACTGGACAACACCTACTCCGAGGAGATCATTGAGGACGTGCCGGGGAAGTACAAGCGCATGCAGCGCACCCTGGAGACTCCCGTGGGCACCTTCACGGGCCTCACTCGCCACAATTATGATGATGCCGACCCCAACGATTTCCACTGGGAGAAGAGATATGTCGCCACCCTGGAGGATTTCCGCCGTCTGGCGGAGGCGCCCCGGGAGTTGCGCTCCTTCGACGCGACCCAGTACAATCGGGGTTGCGCTGAAGTCGGGAACCGGGGGCTACCCTGCACCGGCCTCCTCCACCCCCTGGGCGTCCTCGTCAGACAGAGCACGATGGACGAGGTCTACCTGTGGATGGTGGCCGAAAAGCGCCTGATGCTCAGGTTCCTGGAGCGCTGCACTGAGCAGATTTGCGCGAGCCTCCTGGCTATCCGTGGGAAGCCACTCGCCGACCCGCCAGTGTTCATGACCTATGCCTACGAGATGCTTATTCCGCCCTGGCTGGGCCAGGAGCAGTTCAACCAGCTGCTATTTCCCTTTGACCAACAAGTCAACGAGGCAGTCCATCAGCTCGGGGGCCGCCATCGGGCACACTGCCACGGCAACAGCGGACAGTTCCTGGAGTTATTCGCGGATATGGGGATTGACAGCGTCGAGCCGCTGGAGCCGCCTCCCTACGGGGACAACCTGCTGGCCGTGGCCAAGCGCCAGGTTGGAAAGCGCATGCTGCTGTCCGGCAACGTGCCCTCGCAAGTCTTCCATCTGGCCTCGTTTGAGCCCCGGGAGGCCCGCGAACTGGTCAAGCAGGCTATCGAGGAGGGCGCGCCCGGAGGGGGGTTCACTCTCCGCGAGGCTGGAGGGGGACCGGGAAACGGGAAGACGCGCGCACAGCAAATCAAGAGTATCGCCTGCAGCCTCGTGTTGATCGAGGCCTGGCGCGAATTCGGTTCGTATCGGTGACGCAGAGTAGACACTGCATGGTTCAGGGCCAGGCTTGGTCCTGACCTATCAACTACTGGAGGTCTTTCCATGAAAGTCGGTATGCTATCAGATGAACTCTCTCCCGCGCCGCGGACGGCGTGCGAGCTGGCGGCGCTGTATGGACTAAAATATCTGGAACTACGCATGTGGTACCGCAGCCGCGCACCCCAGGGCATGACTGAGCAGGACATGCAGGACGTGCGCACCAATGCAGATGACTGGGGGCTGCAGTTCACCTCCATCTCGCCGGGCCTGTTCAAGGTGGAGGCCGGCTCGCCGGAGTTGCAGAACCACGCTGGGGACCTGTTCGACAAGTGCCTGGACCTGTGCGAGGTGCTGGGGGCTAAGGTCATGGTCTCCTTCACGC
>LSQX01108058.1_pt2 | contig 10293 bp, 11 predicted proteins | sample 654561 | NCBI WGS metagenome assembly LSQX01 (sample SAMN04489861, study PRJNA283612) | anaerobic digester metagenome | isolation source: 4 biogas reactors fed with cattle manure at either 37C or 55C with and... | place: Denmark: Kongens Lyngby | collected 2014
GACAGCAATATTGCGGCATTCTTAAATTGGAGGCGGAAGGAGTTACATATTATTTTATCGATAATGAGTATTACTTCGGAAGAGACGGTTATTACGGGTACTTTGATGAAGCGGAGCGTTTTGCGTTTTTCAGCAAGGCGTTGATTGAAATGCTTCCGGTACTTGATTTTAAGCCGGACATAATCCATTGCAATGACTGGCAGACCGGTGTGGTAAGTCTCTTTTTAAATGCTTGGTACAAACCGATGGATTTTTATAAAGATATAAAAACAGTGTTTACAATTCATAACCTAAAATATCAAGGGGAGTTTCCCAAGGAGGTTTTATCGGAGGTATTGGGATTGTCATGGGATTACTTTAACACTGACGGTATAGAATTCTATGATAAGGTCAATTATCTTAAGGCCGGTCTTGTTTATTCGGATATTATAACCACTGTGAGCAAAACCTATGCCGAGGAAATAAAGACAGACTTTTACGGAGAAAACTTAAACAGCGTATTAAATAAGAGGGCTGGTGACCTTTATGGGGTTCTGAACGGCATAGATATGGAAAGAAACAATCCTGAAACCGATGACAGGATTTTTGCCAATTATTCGAGGGACAATCTGGAAGGGAAGCTTACGAACAAGCATATGCTTCAAAAGAGCTTGGGACTTCAGGAAAGGATAGATATTCCGATAATAAGTGTTATATCAAGGCTTGTGGATCAGAAAGGCTTTGACCTGATTGATTATGTTATGGAAGAGATTCTAAAGCTTGATATTCAGTTTGTGTTGCTTGGAGCCGGTGAATATCGTTACGAGCAGATGCTCAAATATTATCAGGGGAAGTATCCCGGAAAGATTTCGGTGAACTTAAAGTATGATGCAATTTTAGCCCAGAGAATATATGCCGGTTCGGACATGTTTTTAATGCCGTCGCTCTTTGAACCCTGCGGCTTAAGTCAGATGTTCAGCCTCAGATACGGAACAATTCCAATAGTCAGGGAGACGGGCGGACTTAAGGATACAATCATACCCTATAATGATATTACCGGTGAGGGTAACGGTTTTACTTTCTCGAGGTACAATGCTCATGATATGCTTTTTGCGATTAAACAGGCCATACATTTTTATTATCACAGAGCAGCCTGGACCCAGCTTGTTAAAAACGGAATGGCCTTGGATTTCAGTTGGGAAAAGTCAGCAAAAGAGTATTTGGAGCTGTATAATAAATTGACGAAAAAGTAAGTGAAAGCTGGTACAGAAGTTGCATAAACTTGTGTAAAGAAAGATATTTCAAAAGCTTAAAGTTTCCAAGTCAAGAGCCTGTTAATACTTTTGGGGGGGCGAGTAAAACCGCTGCGCAAAGACGGATACTCTCCAAATACGGTATTAACAGGCTCTAAAACTTGCTCTACATTGATTCATATATATTATATCATGTTTAAAAAGAAGGGACTCTGAATTTCAATAGAAATCTTATAACCCCTTTTTTCTATTTTAAGATTTCTTCAATTTCGTTCAATATCGCATCAGGCAGCTTTATACCGGAGGCTTTAACGTTTTCTTCCACCTGTTCGGGCTTGCTGGCACCGATTATGGCACTTGCAACATTTTGCTGTCTTAATACCCATGCAATAGCCAGTTGAGACAGGGATATACCCAGCCGTTCCGCTATGGTTCTAAGCTTTTCTACTTTTAAAAGTGAATCTTTATTCATAAATTGGTTCATATACATATTCGAATTGGGATCTGCTGCCCGGCTGTTGGAAGGAATTTCAGCATCAGGCTTGTACTTGCCTGTAAGCACTCCCTGAGCCAGAGGCGAGAAAACCACCTGTGATATTCCGTTTTCTTCACCGAAGGGAATGACCTCTTTTTCAATGTACCTGTAAAGCATACTGTATTGAGGCTGGTTTACAACTATACGGTCTAAAAGGTAGCGGTCGGCAATTTGCAGTGCTTCGGCCATCTGTGCTGCTGTCCATTCACTTACTCCCACATAGAGTATTTTTCCCTGACGAAGGAGATCATCTATAGTTCTTAAGGTTTCATCCACCGGAGTTTCGGGATCATAGCGGTGACAAAAGAAAATATCTACGTAGTCAACGCCCAATCTTTTTAAACTTGCATGAACCTGTTCAAATACATGTTTTCTGGAGAGCCCTTTATCGTTAGGTCCCGTACCCATTGGCCAGAAAGCCTTGGTTGCCAGCACATAAGATTCACGCGGGTATTTTTTCAGTGCTTCTCCGACAATGGTTTCCGCTTTTCCGTTGGCATAGACGTTGGCAGTGTCAAAATAGTTGATTCCGAGAGAATAGGCTTTATCTATGACTTTTGTTGCCGTTTCCTTATCTGTTGAGTTGCCATAGGTCAACCAACTTCCGAGGCTTATTTCACTGACCTTAAGTCCTGTACGTCCCAATTTTCTGTATTTCATATATTGCACCTCCGTATTTACTGATTGTAGTAATTAATATTATACCAATTTATCATGGAATTAACACATAAATAATGCACGGGATCAGACCTTTGGCTGAAGGGGAATCGCCTTATTAAGTGATAATGTTTATATTATTAGGAGAGTTTATAGACTAAAGCTATTTGAGTTTGATAAAATATGGTTAGTACGTGGCATCAAAGATAAGATTTTTTTATTAAATGTACTTGAGCAAAATAGAATATTTGATATTAAAAGAGAGTATTAAACTGGTATTCTTGTCTGAAGTTTTAAAGTGGATGGGTTTTAAGATAGTCGCTAAGGATAGGGAGAAGGATATGAGAAAGAAGATATCAATTATAAACGTTTTTAAAATAATATGTTTGATCTATTTAGCAGTAGGTTTGGTAATATGGTTTATTTCGATATGCAATACAGATTACACTCATATTGCTATTCATAAAAAATTGGTTGGTGTTGATGGACACACTTCTTATATGTGGGAACAACATGACAAAACGTGGACTGTTTATTACAAGTATGCATTACCGTTTATAATTCTAACCCTTCCGATATACATTATTATGGGTTTAGCTGTTAGTGATGGGAAAATAAGTTTTATGTTGCATGATATAATTTGCTTGTATTTGCTGTTTATTCCCGGTTTGATTTTATGGTCAGGTATTGTAATAAAAAAAGCAATTTGTAGGTTTAGGGCTTTGTAGATTCAAATTTAAAAAACAGGAGGCATTGTATATGTATGAATTACCTAAAGATTATGACGGGTTATTAAATGATTATGATTATGACCAGGCAGAGCCTGAAAAAGTTGAGTTGATTAATGGATGGCCTATTTAAAGATACCTTTTAATGAGTGTCCCTGGCGTGCACGTTTTATTAATGGTGCTTGTGGAATATGAAGTAGCTTAAGTAAGGAAGATGGAAAGCTACTTGGAGGTCGGAGAGGAATTAGAAAAGTAATATTCCCATATGAAAATGAGTGTAAAGTTACATGTCAGCCTATACAAAAGGTATAGGTGTTTTTGATTGAGTTGGGTCAAAAGAATAGGATGCTTATATAGAAACAGTAATTTATATGAATTAAAGAGTGGAGGCACAAATATGAATAAAGAGAAAATGATTGATTTTTTATTAAGAGCAAAAAGGTCAACGTATGCAGGCAAAGGACCCGAAATGAAGCCTTGGAGACCGGAATCCCATGATTTGAAATATGAAGAGGGAGAGTTGTTATATATTGATACCTATTTGGGTGGAGAAAAATTTGCAGGAGAAGAAGCTTTATGGGAAAATAATAAGCCAATCTGGGTAATGAACTATTGTGGCCGTGTAACCGGAAAGGGGTTTGAAGGAGATTTCTTAAAAGAAGCGTTGAGAAATGTTTTGCCGGATAAACCCTATCGCGGACCGGAAGAGTACATAAAGGATGACTATACATATAAATGTTCGGTTGAAGGAGATTTTGAGTGGTTCAGTGGTTTTGAAGAAATCTTTAAAAGCGGCCAAAAGATTTTTGAATGTATGTTTCACGGTGGGTTTGTGAAGTGATTTGATGGGATTTTTATAGAGAATTACGTGCTTAAATGTGGTACAGCTTTTTCAGAGTTTTATCAATTTATACCGCATAAGGTTAAGAATATACTGCTACTGAAAGCTGATTTATTGAGTCGAAAAGGGAAGGATATTTATGGATGTAAAAAGCTGAAAAGGACAGAGATTCCTGCTGCATCGGTTAGTTTAATTACATTATTAATAATTTCTTTAGCTTTTCCGTTTATTTTCAGTGAGAGTGCTGTTAATTTAATGAAAATAGGAAGTATAAGTGGGATGAAGAATTTGCTTATTAATGTTTTCAGCTATATGATTATAAACATTATTGTAAATAGTTTTATGCTATTATTTCATAAGCAAAAATTCAATTGGTTCAAAGGAATTTGCTTGGGAACAATTATCGGCTCAATACTGTTCTTTATAACGATCAATTTATATATTGGGTTATTTTAGAAAGGTAACGTAGTTTTAATAAATGTATAATCTGATATTTATAAATAGAGGGGGGATAGACAGTGAATGTTAGAATGGCAAATCATAATGATATTGATAAGTTAATACAAGTTAGATTTGACTATTTTGCTTCAGAGAAATGGGAAGTTACGGATGATATGAGAGGCAGTATTAGTGCACAGTTACAGCAATATTATTCAAAACACTTAAATTTAGATTTTTTTGCAGCTTTGATGGAAGATGATGTTGGAAATGTTATTTCCACAGCATTTTTGGTGATTTTTGAGAAACCGGCGAATTTGTCATGGCCTACCGGCAAGACAGGGATGGTTCTCAATGTCCTCACATATCCCCAGTATCGTAAAATGGGTTATGCGACAAAAATAATGAATTTTATAATAGAAGAGGCTAAAAATCATGATGTATCATATATTGAACTTTCTGCATCAGAATTAGGAAAACCTTTATATAAAAAGCTTGGATTTCTTGAAGATATACCTTCACATACTACGCATATGAAAAAAACGTTGATTTAAATATGATTAATAAAGAAGGTGGTGAAATCATGAAGAGAAAAGGATTGATGTTCTTAAATATTATTCTATGGCTTTGTATTATAAATTCATTTTCCGTACTGGCCGGGGATGTACCCGAGAGTGCTTTGCTTAATGCAGATTACTGTTTTATAGGGGAAGTACAAAGTATAGAGGACTCATTTACTATAATTAGAATTCATGAGGTTGTGTTTGGGCATTATTCAGAAGATACAATAAAATTGCCGGATTTAAAGTACACTGTGGCAATAGGAAAAACTTCTCTTCCCAAAGTGGGTGACTATTGTGCAGTGGTGGTTAAGAAGTCGAGTGACGGATATGTTGTTTATAGCGAACTTGCTGCAGAATCCGATTCTCTTGACAGAGAAACACTGAAGTTGAAAAGCACCCAAGAATTTGTTGTGCGAATGAATGAATACATAAATAACGGACATTACTCAAATCAGACCATTGAAGAAATTAATATAAGAATTAACGAAAGTAAGGGATTTGTTACCGCTGCTCCAAGTACCCCGATAAATAATGAAACTGCCAATATAGTAGAGGAGACTGTTGAGAATAGCAGTAACGATACAGATCAGAACTCGGAAACTGTTTTGACTGCACTATGCGTGTGGCTATGGCTCTTGTGCTTTTGTTAAGAAATATATATACTGTAGAAAAATAAATAATATTGCTGAAGGAGAAAAAATGGATATAAAGATTTTATCGATAACGGATCCGGAAGAAAAATCCGGTTATGCTGAGAAGATTTTAAGAAGACTCCCGGAATGGTTTGGAAATGAGGAAGGATTAAAAGACTACATAAAGGGTGTACGAGAACTGCCCTTTTTTGCTGCAATGGATAGTAATGAAGGCTGTGTTGGATTTTTTTCAGTAAAACAGCATTATAGTCATACCGGAGACATATATGTTTGTGGTGTTCTTCCGGAATATCAAAATAAAGGTATAGGGAAAAAGTTATTTTCTTTTGCTGAAAATTATATGAAACAGAATGGCTGTAAGTATATAATTGTAAAAACATTAAGTGAAATCGCCAATTATGAGCCTTATCTACGTACACAACTTTTTTATAAAAGTGTTGGCTTTGAACCTTTGATTACTTTAAATGAAATGTGGGATGAAGAAAACCCCTGTTTAATTATGATAAAAATTATTTAGCGGAAGATAAATTATGAATATTGCTTTTATAATGTATAAAGGTATAGAATTTGAAGTGACGGTATTGCGGTTGTGAAAAATTTAGATTATGTTGATTCATAGTTGATTAACGGAGGGAGTATTTCATGACGGGGATGAATTTGAAGGAGTTAATGCTTAATTTCGAAGCATTAGCTGTTTACAGAAATCTTTTAGAAGACAAAGTAATAAAGAAATTGTATGGATTGATTAACTGTTTGGATGGAGACAAACCTGAACTTAACGGGTTTATAAGGCTATATAATGAGTTTTTCTTTCAGCTGACCGTATCAAACTCAACCGGTTCATTTAAGGATTATATAGTTGAGAAGCTGATATTTGACGAAAACCCTTTTTCCCGGTTAGCGGAGGAAGTTTGCTTTGAAGATATTGATGAACATTTGATACAGGCGGTTTCAAAGGATCTGGACAGCCTTTATGCCATATCATGCTTAACTTCCATAGAGATTAAGGAATTGGCAATGGATAAGATCTGCAGCTGCGATATAGAAAGGGATGTAATAAAAAGGCTTCCCTCGTGGGAGTTTCAGAAAAAACCGGACAGCAATCATAAAGCTTTCTCAATCCACTACCGAAGGACGCTTGAAATTTTAAATTCATGCGACAGGTGGGGAGATAAGGTAAAAGAGCTAGCGGATTTTTATTACCGCAACGGTTCGGGAATGTTTGCCCGCTATGGTGCCTTTGTATGGGAGTCGATAGAAGGAAAGTCATGCCTTAGAGGAATTGAAGTTCCCGATCCCATCCGCTTGTCGGATTTTATCGGCTATGAACAGGAACGGCGTGAAGTAATAGAGAACACAGAAAAGTTTGTTAAGGGATTACCTGCAAATAATGTTCTGCTATACGGAGACAGGGGAACGGGAAAATCGTCAACCGTTAAAGCTATTGCCAATGAATATCGGGAGTCGGGACTTAGAATTATTGAAATTCCAAGAAAGTATTTAGTGGAATTCCCGGAAGTATTAAGGCAGATTAAAGGAAGAAAGTGCAAATTTATTATTTTTATAGATGATCTGGCTTTTGAGGATAGTGAGGAGAGCTATACGGTCTTAAAATCCGTACTGGAAGGGGGAGTGGAAAACAGGCCGAACAACGTACTGATTTATGCCACTTCCAACCGTCGTCATCTCATAAAGGAAAAATTCAGTGACAGGGCAGGCTTCAGATCCGACAATCCCGATGATGAAATCAGGGCCCAGGATACTATGCAGGAAAAGCTTTCTCTTTCAGAAAGATTCGGTATCACCGTTATTTTTTCATCACCGGATAAAAAGCGGTATTTAGAGATTGTCGAAGGTCTTGCGGCGCAAAGAGGAATTGACATTGACAGGGACAGGCTCCAAAAAGAAGCGATGAGATGGGAGCTTATGTATAACGGACGTTCGGCAAGGACTGCAAAACAGTTTGTTGACTGGCTGGAGGGAAACGAACTATTGAGAGAGTAGTCGTATTTACAGGCTCTAAACTTGCGTAACATAAGTTTCTGGAATATTTTTCTTTACATTCTTCCATATTTTTCTTTACTTAATTAAAATACACTTGGAGTAAAACTATATGTGACTTTACTCGTTTCTTTTGAACATTGTTCTTTCAACAATGTTATCAATGTCTTTTCGGTATATGGTTTCCCTTTCAAGAAGAAGGGAAGCTATATTTCTAAGACAGTCGGAATTGCTTTTCAATAGCTCCTTGGTTTCCTTATAAACACCTTCGATTATATCTTTGACTTCTTGCTCTACCGCGTTCATGTTTTTACTGGAAGGAGCATCGATTCCGGCATCCAGAAAACTGACCAGTCCTATGGTCTGGCTCATTCCGTAGTTCTTAACCATATCTACGGCGATTTGGGTTGCTTTTCTAAGGTCATCGCTGGCCCCGTTTGTGACTTCGTTTTCACCGAAAACAATTTCTTCTGCGGCTCGTCCGCCTAAAAAAATTGCAATATCATTCAAGAGATCTTTTTTGGTTGAAAACATTTTTTCATCGGGTACAAAAAGGGTATAGCCTCCCGCACCTTTGGTGGTTGGGATAATTGTTACTTTGGAAACGGTTACACCTGAAACAAGCTTGGCCACCAGTGCGTGACCGGCTTCATGGAATGCGGTTATTTCTTTATCCCTGGGCTTGATGTTTTTCTTGCTTCTCTTTTCTTCACCGGCCTGTATCTTACTGACGGCCAGATCGATATCTTTCATGGTGATGAAAGAATGGCCGTTTCTTATGGCATAAATTCCGGCTTCGTTCATTACATTGGCAAGGTCGGCACCGGACATGTATACTGTCATTCGTGCAACTTCCTTAAGATCGACATCGCTTGACAGCGGTTTGTTTTTGGCATGCAGTTCAAGAATGGAGGCTCTGGCTTCCACATCCGGCAGGGCAACCTGAATTTGCCTGTCAAACCTTCCTGAGCGGAGAAGGGCAGGGTCTAACATATCAAGCCTGTTTGTTGCAGCTATAACTATAATTCCTTCACTGCCGGAAAAACCGTCTATCTCGACGAGAATTTGGTTTATGGTCCTGTCCTTTTCGTCCCCTGAACCGGAACTGTTATTGCTGCTTCTTTTTCCCAACGCATCTATTTCGTCTATGAAGATTATGCAGGGACTGATTTTACGAGCGAACTGGAAAAGTTGCCTTATTCGTGAAGCGCCAACGCCCACAAATTTTTCAACAAAGTCGGAGCCGGAAACGGCTACAAAAGGCACCCCGGCTGTGCCTGCTAAAGCCTTGGCCAAAAGAGTTTTTCCTGTTCCGGGAGGGCCGAAAAGGACAGTACCTTTCGGGGGAATAACTCCATACTTTAAAAATTTATCGGGATTGGTCAAAAAATCAACCAGTTCCATCATGTTTTGTTTTGCTTCTTCATTTCCTGCCACGTCATCAAAGGTGATGTTGCACTTTTTAATAATATCAAACTTTGAATCCTTGCCGGCATACTGCTTTTTAATCAATCTACCCATTACCAGGCCGATTAAAACAACAGCAAAAACCATGGGCAGGACGGCAACCAATATGTTGACGAGAATATTGGGCAAGGTTTCAATAAAGGGCTTATCCTCAAAAGCTACGCCTTGCTCGAGAAGATATTTCTTTATATCGTTGGACTGAGGGTTATCGGTAATGAACAGTTTATTGTTCTTAAACCTTCCGGTGATTTTTTTGGCATTCTGATTATAGTCTATGACAGATAAAACATTGCCGGACTCAACTGCTTTTTTAAACTCCCGGTAGGTTATGGTTTCAATACTGATGCTTTCTGCTGATGGCTTAACGGAATTTGCGTAGAAAAAAAAGCTGTCAAGCTGATTGACAAAATACAAATTATAGACAGGAAGGTGAGCTGCCTCGTCCGGGAGGATTTAACAGCTCTAAAGTATGCTGGAATAAGTACTATAAAGAGATACCGGATGCGTGGAATTAGTTTGTTGCGAATAGTGAGATATAGTTTAGCGAGCAGGGGAGACACCACCTTCCGTCAAAACTTACGAGGTCGTCGCTATATTTTTATTTTACCAGAGAAGATTTTAAATTTCCATGGAACATAAGGACTATCTGATGTCTAATACCAAAGTCTCAATTATAGGTAGGTTGGCATAGTACAGCATGAGAATTTTGAATGATGTCGACACTTGATTTTTTGTCTACAAGTTCCATAAAATTGGTATGAAAGTATTGCATCCATAGCTAAAAAGAACCTTGATAATATTATGAAATTAATTTAAAATAAAGAGGAACTTTGATAAAATCCTAACAAAGCCTATGAAAACAATTTATTATAGAAGGAGAAGAGATGTATGAGCAAAATCAAGATGAGAGTTCCATTGGTAGAGATGGACGGGGACGAAATGACAAGAATTTTATGGAAGATGATAAAGGAAAATCTTCTTGAGCCGTATGTGGAGCTCAATACTGAGTATTATGATTTAGGACTCGTAAACAGAGACAAGACAGAAGACCAGGTAACTATTGATGCGGCTAATGCCATCAAAAAATACGGGGTTGGGGTTAAATGTGCTACCATCACTCCTAACGCTCAAAGGGTGGAAGAGTATAACCTGAAACAGATGTGGAAGAGTCCGAACGG
>LSQX01221303.1_pt1 | contig 10293 bp, 10 predicted proteins | sample 654561 | NCBI WGS metagenome assembly LSQX01 (sample SAMN04489861, study PRJNA283612) | anaerobic digester metagenome | isolation source: 4 biogas reactors fed with cattle manure at either 37C or 55C with and... | place: Denmark: Kongens Lyngby | collected 2014
CCAGCGAGCCGCGCAACCATCGCTTTCGGCTTTGGGGACGCTACCCGCTTGTCGGAACACTCCAGCAAAACTTCGATTTCGTTTACGCCCTGCAAGATCGACAAAATTACTCTCGAAACAGCCATCGCGCCAAGCTGGGTTTTGCCTACACAAAAAAAGACTGGAAACTGGCATTGGAATACCTCAGTTGGCAAAACCTGCATCAATCCTGGCAAAGCGATGAATTCGACCCCTGGCTGCAAAGTCTCTGCGCGGCGGAGGACAGGGTTTTGAACCTGGATTTGGCTTGGAAACGTGGCGCTTGGAAGCTTTCCGCGCAAGGCACAGTCTCCTTTTTGGACGCGAAAAACCGCTGTCTCAGCTTGCGCTGCACCTGGAAACCGCAAAGCTAAAAAACCCTATCGCAATCAGAAATAAACACTTGCAAGCCTGAAGCCAGCTCTTCGCTGGCTCGTTCTCCAGTTTTTTCCATCCTTTTCTATTGACAAAAATGGAGTGGATTTCAAAATGGAAAGACCAAGAAAAAGGAGACCAAATGCCTAAAAGCAAACCCGTTTTTCCAGAATTTCTACCTGAGGAAGTGTGGAAGTGGAAATTGATAGAAGAGCGCTTTGACCACATTTTGAAGCTGCACGACTATCATGAAATCCGGCTTCCCATTCTTTTGGATCGTGAATTTGTGGAACGCGGGATCAAGGCATTGATGCAAGGCAGGCAGGGTAAAATGTTGGCGGCGCGCACCGTGAATGTGTGTGACGAAAAAAGCGAAACAAGCAGCTTCAGCCTGCGTCCTGAAGGCACCATCAGCATCCTCGGTCTGGCAGCCCGGGAAGGCGAAGGCGGACGCGTTCATCGCTATTACTATCACGGACCTTTTTTTCGCATGGGGGAAGGACCTCAGGAATCCATCCAACTGGGTGTGGAACTTTTGGGCAGCAACAGTCCCATCAGTGAAAACGAGGTCATCAGCCTGGGCATCCGGCTTCTTAAAGAATTGGGCTTCAGGGACATAAGCCTGCGCTTGAACAGCTTTGGCTGCGAGGATTGCCGCCGCAAATATCTGGCGACAGTGCGTGCCGAACTCAAAAAACACAGCGATTCCTATTGCGAAGCCTGCCATGCCGAATTGGCTGCCAATCCATTTTCTCAAACCCAATGTGACGACCCCCGCTGCCCCAAGGATGTGCCTGAGGGACTTACAATTCTGGATTATCTTTGCCCCGCTTGCCTCGCCGCGCTGGAAAACGTGAAAAAAGTGCAGGCAAACCTCGGTCACGCCTACAAGCTTGACCCCCGTCTTACAAAAAATTATGCCTATTACAATGGCACAGTGTTCGACTTTGTGGTCGGCGAAGGTGAAAGCCAGCAAACCGTTGGCGGAGGTGGCCGCTATGACCGTCTTTCCGATAAACTGGTGAAACGCAGCATTCCCGGCGTGGGATTTTTCCTTGATTTGGATTTGATTTTCAACATCATGGACACGCGCCGGCTTTTTTTCGCCTGGGACAACGCTTTTTCCGTTTACGTCTGCGCGCTTTCCCCCGGATTGGAAATGATGTTACTACAGATTGCGCAGGAGCTGCATGAGGCTGATATTGTTACAGTTGTGAGCCCGGAAATCCGCGACAGCGAAAGCGAACAACTGCATGCCAAAGATCACGATTGTGACCTGATGCTGGCCATCAGCGAAGACAGCGTGCGGATGGGAAAACTGGAACTTTTCAATCTCATCCGAGCCAACCAATCATCCATTCCCCTGAATCGAGTGACAGATTCGGTTCAGATTTCCCGTAAACTACTCAGAAAATAAGGAGCAAACATGCAATCCATCAACACCCACAGAGCCCCAGCCGCCATCGGACCCTATTCCCAAGCCGTGATGATGAACAACGCCCTTTTTATTTCGGGACAACTGGGCATCGATCCCAACACCGGGCTGATGCCCGAAAGTTTCGAAGCCCAAGCCCAGCTTGTGTTTGCAAACCTGAAAGCCATCCTGGAAGCCGCCGGCATGGGTTTTGGACACATCGTGAAAGTGACGGTTTTCCTGAAAGATATGGACAATTTTTCCCTGTTGAACGAACTTTATTCCCGCACCTTCAGCTCGCCCTACCCCGCTCGCGAAGCCATCGAAGTTGCGCGCCTGCCAAAAGACGGATTGATAGAGATTTCCGTCATCGCGATGAAATGAGTATCAGCACTAAAACTGGCGATCAGGGACAGACCTCTCTTTTCAGCGGGGAAAGAGTGTGGAAAAACGAGCTTCGCGTGCGCGCGTATGGAGCCTTGGACGAGCTGGATGCCTGGCTGGGAGACGCCTTGCACCTCGTGGAAGATTCCGCTCTGAAGGAGCTTTTGCAGCAAGCCCAACAAAAGCTTTACCTCGCCATGGCGGAACTGGCAAACACGAACATAAATCAAGCGCAAACCATTACCACCAGCGATGTTGACGCCATCACTTCCCAGATTAAAACCTTGGAGAAAGAGGCGCCGCTGAAAGGGCTCGTTTTACCTGGTTCAATGCCTCAATCCGCGCGCCTGGATATTTGCAGAACTGTCGCGCGCCGGGCAGAGCGTGAAATTGTTGCCCTCTCGCGTGAAACCGAGGTTTCACCTCAAATTTTACAATATGTAAACAGGCTTTCAGACCTGCTTTTCATCTTGGCAAGGGTTCTCGAAACCCGCGCCGGGGTCATCCGCTACGCGGATTCACCCAATACCACCAAATAGATTATAACACAAGGAGATATACATGTATAAAATAGTATTGTTGCGCCATGGCGAAAGCACTTGGAACAAGGAAAACCTTTTCACCGGCTGGACCGACGTCGATCTTTCTGAACAAGGCAAAATCGAGGCCAAAAGCGCCGGCGTCCGTCTCAAGGAAGCGGGTTTCGTGTTCGATGAATGCTGGACTTCGGTGCTGAAACGTGCCATCCGCACACTTTGGATGGCTCTGGACGAAATGGATATGATGTATTTGCCCATAAATCACGACTGGCGCCTCAACGAACGCCACTACGGTGCTTTGCAGGGTCTGAACAAAGCCGAAACAGCCGCCAAATTTGGTGAGGCAAAGGTTATGCTCTGGCGCCGCAGCTTCGATGTTCCGCCTCCTTCTCTGGAACAATCCGATCCCCGCTGGCCTGGTCATGACCCCCGCTACGCCCATCTGGATCCCAAGAAAATTCCCCTGGCAGAATCGCTGAAAGACACCGTGAGACGCGCTCTTCCCTTCTGGGACGAAGTGGTGGTGCCGCGTTTGGTGGCAGGACGCAGAATGATTGTTTCCGCGCATGGCAACAGCCTCCGCGCCATTGTGAAAACCCTTGATGGCATCAGCGACGCGGACATTGTGGGCCTGAACATCCCCACCGGCATTCCGCTGGTTTATGAATTCAACACCGATCTCAGCGTGAACAAACGCTATTATCTGGCTGATGATGAAGAACTTGCCAAAGCCCAGACCGCTGTCAAAAATCAGGGAAAAGCCAAATAAGAGATTTTGCTTGACGTTTCTGCCTCTCGCAGGAACTTTGCCTAAAATATAGCCAGATAGGAGCATAAAATGGCAGTTAAAATCGACATAGAAGTCTGCATCGGCTGCGGTGCTTGTGTGGAAACTTGCCCGGTGGGCGCGCTTTCCTTGCAAGACGACAAAGCCGTTTGCGACGCAGACGCCTGCATCGATTGCGGCGCTTGCATCGCCGTTTGTCCCGTCGAGGCAATCTCTGAATAAGCCAGACGGATTCAAGATTACACAGCGGAAGAGGGCATGCCCTTTTCCGCTTTTTTTATGCCTTGGCTCTTTTTTCCAGCCGCGCACTCCCAGGTCTCGCCCTGCCACCACACCCGATAAAAAATCGGGGGACTGAGCGGGAAGACAAAAATGGGAGTGCGGCACGAATAAAGAAGGAAGGCGGTATGGATAAAAAATAGGAGGAAAATATGCGTTACGCGCTGATGTTTTTTAGTATTCTACTCATTTTGACCCCTTTGGCGGGCACCGACGTGAGTGGCAATCAATCCGGAACCTGGCTTTTGGCCAACAGCCCCTACATGATGGTGGGAGACGTCACCATTCCCGCTGACAACAGCCTCAACATCGAAGCCGGAGTGCAGATTTTGGTGCAGGGAAACTATCGTTTGACAGCCCAAGGACCGCTCAACGCCATTGGCAGCCCTGCCGACAGCATCCGCTTTGAAAACGCGCAGACCGATCCCAATGCGCTTTGGAAGGGCATTCGTCTGGAAAATGAAACCGCGCAAAGCGTTTTTGACCATTGCTATATCGAAAACGCGGAATATGGCATCAATTCCATCAATTCACCCGCCGAGATTACGCATAGCCGTTTTAACCGAAATCAAAAAGGCATGCAGCTTTACGGCATCGGCGCCGCCAACCCCGCCGAGGTAAATGTTTCCCACAACCTGATTGAATACAGCATTCAAAACGGCATCCTGGTGGTTCAAAACAGCAACGCGCAGATTTTGGAAAACGAAATTCGTCATAACGGAACCGGATCCCAATATATGGCGGCAATCCAGCTTTCAAACCAATCCAGCGGTGGCTCGAACTGCCCTCTCATCCAGGGCAATCACATCCACCACAATTTCAAGCAAGGCATCACAGCCTGGGACATCGTGGGCGCGAACGCCATCAACCCCAAAATTTTGGAAAATACCATCGAATATAACCTCACCGGCATCTATCTCTTGAACGCCTCTGGCTATGTGGCAGACAATTTCATCCGCCACAATTTCATCTCCGGTGATGCCAATTCCGGAGCCGGAGTGATGGTTGCCGGCGCCACCAGCCAGCCCTATTTTGAACGAAACGATATCCACGGAAACTTCACCGGATTTTATCTTGGCAACAATGCCAAACCCTGTCTGGGAAATCTGAATATATATCACGATTGGGCGCAGGGTGAAAACCGAATCTATGACAATATCGACGAAAGCAACACCCCGCACAGCGTTTTCACCTATTCCTACACCGATCCCAGCATCATAATCTACGCTCAAAACAACTGGTGGGGCACGGAAGATCCGGCGGAAATCGCCCTTGGAATCAATGACCAAAACGATGATCCAGCGCTTCCTTTGGTTCAGTTTGAACCTTTTTTGACCCTGACGGAATCGGCAATTGTGGAAGGCAGTTATGCTTATTACGGAGCTTACAGCCTGCAAAATATCAGATTGCAGCTTGTGAGACTGGACAGCGGCGGAATTTTGTTTGAAGCAGACATTGGTGATGGGTCTGATTTCTCTTTCGAGTTGGATGCCGAAGCTGCCTGTTATGCCGTGATTCTTGCCGATACGCAGGTTCCCGGCATCACAGTTTACGGAACCTCGGGAAGCTTTGAAACACCCACAGTTTTCAATCTCAACCCCGGAGAAACTGTGAGCCTTGGCCTGATCGGCATTGTGGACACTCCTCCGCCGCGTCATGAACTGATCGGAGATCCGCATATGATTGGTTCCAAGCCCTGCTTTCCTTTGGAAAACTATTCTTTTGTGTATGATTGGGACCAGCGGAACTGGCTTTATGAGGAAGGCGATTTCCTTTATCTGAAGCGGCATGAACGCAATCATGAGAATGAAATATGCAGCTTTGACCTGCCCGATGGAACTTCTTGGGATAAAATCCGGAATTTTTTGTATTCCACTTGGCAGCGCACAGAGATTATCGATATAGCTGGAACACAGCGGATTTCCGAATTTCAACTCGATGAATTCCATCAATTCTTTGTCCCGGAAAACTATTTGTTTTTGCTCACACAACGTGATTTGGCGGACAATTCCGTCATTTCCCAGCATCTGAAAGTGGAGGGAAGTGGATGGTACAAGTTTAGTTACGATGGCAATTATGTTTCGAGGGTTGAGAATTATGCATCCCGCTTAAACAGACTGCAACAAGGTGATGATTATCCCTTCTTGGGTCAAGCTCCAAACTTTGATGTGAACAACTTCATGCTTCAAGTTGACCTTAATTTTATTCCCACTCAATTTCACTGGCAGGCCCCGATGAACGATGGAATCAAGGATTGGACAAACTACCGCATTTATAAGGACGGCATGCTTTTTGCAGAACTCCCATTTGGCGAAACCACCATGGAAGTCGACCAATCTGATTGGTCATGGGTCGGAAGCACCTTTCAGATCAGACTTTGGGATGGAAATCAGGAAAGCCCGGGATCGAACACGGTGGTTTTTGAAATCGTGGCAAATAATGACGAAATTGCCCCGCCACCGCTTTTACGCCTGACACCAAACCCGGTTTCGCTTTCCAATGGACAGGGCTTGGATATCAGCCTGGCAGGAAGCAAGGGCAAGCGTGGCAGTCTGGGTATCCATAACCTGCGCGGACAATTGGTGAAAAGCATTCCCATCCAAGGTCAGGAGGATTTTGTCTGGACTTGGGATCTGCGTGATAATGCTGGAAAACAATGCGCTTCAGGCATATATTTCTTCCGTGTGGAACTGGATGGAGAAAAACCGCTATTGAAAAAAGCCGCCCTGATTAAATGACCCTTTGACAGAGGTTTATGCATCCGCTCCCTCTTGCCGCCTTATGTATCCCTTATGTTTGATAAGGCAACCTTAAGCGAGACATAAGGTTAGGCGCTGCCAGGATTTTTGAGACTGAGAGATGGTGCGCGGATTAACTGCACCCACCTGTCATCCTATTTTGCCCAGTCGCTGACGGTTTTCAGGAAAGCTTCATTATCTTCATCGCAGGATATGGTGGCATGCAGATGGTCCTCCAATCGCGGAAGTCCGCTGGCAACCACAATATGTTCCAAGAAATGCAGTCTGTCAAGCATAACACGCATATTTAAGGCATTCCCCCAAAAAAGTGGGGAATTGTAGTTGTAGCAGTATGTTTATCAGATAGATAGCTTATATTTCTGTCCATTAATTTGTGTTTTCGGATGCAAATCGGGTTGTCTATGCACAATTGTGAATAAAGTTCTTATAGTTATCCACGAAACAAGCCCTGAAAAACAGAGTTATCCACACCCGAAGAGATTCTTAGCGTTGAAAAATACGGCATTTCCATTAACCGGACAGTCCATGTCTGGAAAAGCCGTTATTTATTGCCTGGATTTGTTTTTGAGACCTTGAGTCCAGATTTGCCAATTAGCTTCATAAAGAGGATATCTGGAGGTCAAAAACCTGCAAAATCTTGGACAGAAATATATCTTAAGAAATTGCAATAAATATCTTTACAAAAATGACGCCCCCATTATTTTGACCTTGATAAAAAACACAATAGGAGCGTCGATATGACGAAGACAGAAAAAGAAACCAGCAGTTTTATGCAAGCAAAATTATCGAACCTGGTCAACAGGATTAGCCGGGGCATGAGCAGACCAGTGAGTAAATTCATCCGGGATATGCTGTTTGGCATATGTGGAAATGGCACGGCATCGGTTCACAAAATCGCCCAGATTACCATTGATGGGACCAGCACCAAGAAGACCAGTGAGCGCCTATACAGGAATCTGGGTCGGGAAGGTCTGGATGAACAATTACGTGAAGCCCTGATGGATATTGTATGTCCCAAGCTTGAACAGGATTCCCTGATCATAGTTGACGAGAGCGATATTGAAAAACCTTACGCGAAGAAAATGGAGGTAGTGTCTCAAAGGTTGGTGTAAATTAGGTGAGCCCAATGAAGAAAAAGGTTGAGCCAGATCCCACACTTTGTTTTGATGGTTTAAATCAAAAAACTACAAGACAAGGAGAAGATCATGACTCAACCAAAGCGAAAGAAAGATGAAAGGGCGGAATTGGTCAAGTTATTTCAATCGATAATGCCGGGAGATTTCTTAAAAGTGCTTGAACACAGCATCCAAAGGATCATAGAAGCGGAGCTAAGCGCTATCCTGGGAGCGGAACCCTACCAGCGTACAGAGGGCAGGACGAACTACCGTAACGGGTATCGAGAGCGTAAAGAGCCTCTCAGTACAGGCTTGGGCCCCATTAACTTGAGCATACCGAAACTGAGAAGCGGTAGTTTTTATCCCTCGATCCTGGAGCAATATCAGCGGGTTGACAGGGCCTTGATCAGCATCATTAGTGAGGCCTATTTTGCTGGCGTCTCAACCCGCAGGATGAATCAGCTGTTTGTTGATCTGGGTTTGGCCCATATAGATCGCAGTTTTGTAAGCCGATGTGCGGCTCAGATCGACGCCGAAGTGGAGGTTTGGAGAAACAGGGAGTTGGACAGCCGTTACGTCTATATCTGGCTTGACGCGCTCTACACTAAGATCAGGACAGAGAAGGGAGTACGCTCTACAGCGGTGTTGATCGCCATTGGATTGAAAGAGGATGGTCACCGTGACGTGCTGGGAGTTCATTTGGGTAATAGGGAAAGCTATTACAACTGGAAGTACTTTCTGCAAAGCCTCAAAGAACGCGGTTTGGAGCGCAGCGAGCTCTGGATCAGCGATGAACATGATGGTCTGATCAAGTCGATAGAAGAGTGTTTTCCCGGCCAGCTCAGACAACGCTGTATCGTGCACTGGATGCGCAACGCCCAAAGCAAGGTGTCCAAGGCGGACCTTGTTTGGTTGCTGCCGCATTTAAAGGACTTGGTGGGCTCAAGAACGAAGGCATCGTTTGAACTTGCCTGGCGGAATCTGTGCGACGTGGTCGAAGCCAATGGCAAAGAGAAGCTGAGAAACTGGCTGGATGAGAGCTATCATGAGATTTCCGTGTATTTGGAGTTCCCCACCGCCCATTGGAGCAAAATCAAGTCCACCAATCCGATCGAAAGGCTTAATGAAGAGCTCCGGCGAAGGGAAAGGTGCATCCGCATCTTCCCCAACGAAAAGAGCTGTATGCGCCTTTTTGGAGCCATTCTGCAGGGATATTCGGAAGATTGGACCAGTGGCAGAATCTATCTTTCAGAACCCATGCAGAGGATCAAAGAAAACCAGATAAAACCCATACTCATTGAGTCGCCGCGCGACGGGATTAAGCCCTGCTCCGTCGGCTACGCCTCCTCCGCAGGGCTTCATCCCGTCGCAATAATAAGGTAGCTTCTGATGAAAAAGAACTTGACATGGATTAACAAGATGAAAACAATGCAATTGGTCGTTTGGCCTGACATAGATTGTGAGTAAAGAGGGATAGCAGATGCCCTCAATAAACCTGAAAAACAATGAGTTGGATTTTACACCAACATTTGGGACTCAACAGATTTTTTGGGACGCAATCTTGGAAGGCTATGAATCCGAAGGCTGGAAGTTTTGGGTCACTAGCAAGCCACCTCCCCAAGGCATGGTTTTTGTTAAAGGCGGTAACTACATGATGGGTTCCAATGACGGCGATGGTGATGAAAAACCGATTCATGAAGTTACCGTTTCTTCGTTCTGGATTGGCAAATACCAAGTAACTCAGAAAGAATGGATGGAAGTGATGGGGAGCAACCCCTCACGTTGGAGTGGCGACCAGCTTCCAGTTGAAAACGTCAGTTGGTACGATGCGGTGGAATACTGCAATAAGCGCAGCATCCAGGATGGTTTGACCCCCTGTTACAGCGGCAGTGGAAGCAATATCATCTGTAACTGGAGCGCTAATGGCTACCGTTTGCCCACAGAGGCGGAATGGGAATTTGCCGCTCGGGGTGGTTTGAAAAGCAAGGGATACAAATATTCCGGATCGGATGATCTCAACGCGGTGGCGTGGTATACTGGAAATTCTGGACAACGAACACAGGAAGTGGGCACCAAGAACCCCAACGAGCTGGGTATTTTCGATATCAGCGGCAACGTTTGGGAGCATTGCTGGGATTGGTATGACAGTTCTTATTACGGTAAGAGCCCGAACTCAGACCCGAAAGGGGCGGGTTCGGGCACTTACCGCGTACTTCGGGGCGGGTCCTGGAACAACAATGAAAACTACTGCCGGACTTCCAATCGCGGCAGCTACCCCGACAGCAGGTACGGCAGCAACGGCTTCCGGGTATCCAGGACTCTTTTCTAGTTAGTCTATGGTATTAAAGCATGTCACAACTGAAAGAACATAAATGAAATAGAGAGAAAATGAAAAAATATATTATTTGCTTTTTCTTTGCCGTTTTCCTGACACTTTTTGGCTCAACCATATTATTGGCACAGAAAATCAGCAATGTCCGCGTAGAGCAGGACTTTGAGTTGAGGTATTATAAAATCACGTTTGATCTGAGCGGTGAAGAAGATCATCCTTATTCCATCCAAGTGATTCCCCACAGGGATGGCAGGGAACTATCCAAGCTCTCATTCATGTTGGGAACAAGCA
>LSQX01318304.1_pt2 | contig 10293 bp, 6 predicted proteins | sample 654561 | NCBI WGS metagenome assembly LSQX01 (sample SAMN04489861, study PRJNA283612) | anaerobic digester metagenome | isolation source: 4 biogas reactors fed with cattle manure at either 37C or 55C with and... | place: Denmark: Kongens Lyngby | collected 2014
ATGTGCCACGGGCGCCCTCGCCCGTGGGCCGTTTACGCAGACCGCGACGGCAGCGGCGGTGCTGCCGTTGTAGGACAGGCTTCCCAGCCTGTCAGCCGGCCTCTTCTCTGGTCATGTTCCCGCGGCGCACAGGATTACTGGCGTCCATCCTTGCCTTTATCATGTCGCGGGTGTATCATCGCCGGGATTGTGAGACCACCGGTCGCGTCTTCTCCGCGGCCGCCTATTGTATCGGTAGATGAAGCAGGATGGCGTCCGAACCACCACAGCAGGCACTGAAGCCTGAGCCCATCGAGCAGACGGAGGAGCAGGGGGCCCCCCACTGGCGACGCACCCTGTGGGCGGTGTGGTTTGCCCAACTGCTTGCGGCGGTCGGCTTTTCCTTCGTGATGCCCTTCCTCCCGTTCTTCGTCCGCGACCTTGGCGTCGCTGATGACCGGATGGTCGGCGCGTGGTCGGGTGTGGCGATGTTCGCCGCGGGCCTGAGCCTCACCATCTTCCAGCCAATCTGGGGCAGCCTCGCCGACCGCTACGGCCGCAAGCTGATGCTGCAGCGCGCGATGTTCGGCGGGGCCATCATGATCGGCATCATGGGCTTCTCGCAGACGGTCTGGCAGTTCATCATCTTCCGCTTCCTCCAGGGCGCTCTCACCGGGACCGGCTCAGCCTGCAACACCATGGTGGCCTCGGTCACTCCCCGCAAGCAACTCGGCTTCGCGATGGGGCTGCTGCAGACCGCCATCATCGTCGGCAATGCCGCGGGCCCGTGGATGGGTGGACTCGCAGCCGATGCCTGGGGCTATCGCGTCCCGTTCTTCATCTGCGGCGGCCTCTGGACCATCGCCGGCCTCGTGGTGCTCTTCGGCGCTCGCGAGCAGTTCGTCTCGGCCACGCAGTGCGCCAACGGCAACCACGGCCTGCGGCAGGTATTCGGCGACACCGGTCTGGTGGCGCTGCTCGGTTCATTCTTCCTCTCGGCGTTCGCCATCACGTTCGTCGGCCCGATCTTCCCGCTCTTCGTCGAGCAGGTGGCGAACACCACCCGCGCGGCCACGGTGACCGGCCAGCTGATGGGCGCCGGTGGTATCGCCGCCGGGATCAGTTGCCTCATAGTCGGCCGGATGGCGGACAAACTAGGGCATCGCCGCGTGCTCATCACCGCCAGCGCAGGCTCGGCGCTCTTCAGCGCGCCTCATGCGATCGCGCAAACAATCGGACAGCTCTTCGGCCTGCGGGTAGGCTGGGGGCTGATCGCCGGTGGCGCGAGTCCGGCGATGAACGCGATGATCGGCGCGAATGTGTCGTCCGACACATTCGGCCGCTCCTTCGGCATCACCACCTCGGCGATGTGCCTCGGCTTCGCACTTGGTCCGCTCGTCGGCGGCTTCATGGCATCCGCGATGGGGCTGCGCTGGCCCTTCGTGGTGATGGCGGTGCTGCAGATGGCGACGGCGGTGCTTATCTGGCGCTACGTCCGCCCGAATGGACGGGCTGCACAGGAGCCGGAAACGGCCGAGCCCGTGGCTGCAAAGTAGCCGCGGACTCGGGAGAAGCTGCATCGGCCTGGAGTGTTACCTCAGTGTCCCTCGATCCCCAGCGCGTGCTGCATCAGCGCGATACCGTTGCGGATCATGCCGAACTCTGAGCCGGCATGGATGAAGGTGAATCCATCGTCGGCCCACGCCAGCGCTTCGTCTGTCCCGCCGCAGGGCATGCCGGCGGCCTTGCCCGCGGCGGTCGTCTTCTCCAGCACCTCATCAATCGCCGCCCGATGCTGCTTCGAGCCCACGGTCACGCCCATCTCCACGGCCAGATCGCTCGGCCCGATCATGATGCAGTCCACGCCGTCCACGGCCGCGATCTCACCTGCCGCCGCTACCGCGCGCCGCGTCTCCACCATCACCGAGACAAGCAGATTGTCATTGGCGGCCTGCGCGTAGTCCTCACCGAGGAAACGCAGCCTGACGCCGCCGCTGGAGCGCCCGCCAAGTGGCGGGTACTTGGCGGCATAGACCGCCGCCTCGGCCTCCTCGGGCGAGTTGACCATAGGGACGATGATCCCGTGTGCGCCCGCGTCGAGTGCGCGACCGATGCGGAAGAACTCGTTCGAGCCAAGACGTACGATCGGCGCCGCGCCCGCGAGCGAGACTATCTGAATGGCGCGGTACATCGAGGCGCGGTCGAAGCAGCCGTGCTGCTCGTCGATCCAGATCCAGTCAACGCCGCTGCGCGCGAGCAGCTCCGCCGCAATCATGTTGTCCGTCGCGAGCGCCGCTCCGAAGCTCGTCAGCCCGGCCCTCAGTCTCTCCAGCGGTACATTGCGTATCATCCGATGCCACATCCCGCGGTCGTGATTACCCTGACGCCGCGGGGTTCGCCTCCATCGGCGCCGATACCTGCATCTACATCAGGCAAGGGATGTGCCGCAGCGGGGGAGAAATGCGCATTGTCAGGTCTCACAATGCCGGACAGGAGTGTGAGTCATGGACGCCCGCACAGTCATGATCGCCCTCGCCCTGATGCTCTTCGGAACTGCCTCTCACGCGGCCACTATTCGCTGCGACGACCTTGCGCTCGAAGTGAATGATGCCGCGCAGGTGACCGGGCTTTCGATCGCCGGCACTGATGTGAACTCCGAGGCCGCACCGATCGCCGAACTGGCCGATGTCACCCGCGGCACTGAGTTCGTTGAGGGTGTCGCAGACGGAGGCAGCATCGACACCGGCCTGCGCGTCAATTTTCCGGGCCTCGATGCCGCGGCCACGATCACCAGCGAGGCCCGCGGAGCGTCGCTTCGTCTGACTTTCCGCCTCGAAGGCGCGCAGAACCTGCCCGCGCGTGGCGTGCTGCTGCGGATCAACCTGCCGGTGGATGCGCTTGGCTGGCGCTGGCATGACGACATGCAGACAACGCGCGAAATCGGCTCGGAGATCGTGTATGAGAATGTGCGCGCGCTGCGGGCGTGGCCCGATCTGCCGGAGTGGACGGACAAGCCCTCGCTGCGCGTGGGCGCCGCGAACCGCAACTTCCTCACGGTCCTGACCGGGCCGGTGGGGCTGGTGCTCGCGGCGCCGATGGATCGCGCCTGCATTTTTCGCACCGCCTACGACCCGCAAGTCCGGAGGCTGCAGCTTGTCTACGACCTGGCGCTCTCGCCCGACACCGACCCGCCGAACGAGTGGACCTTCGCGACGGATCTTTACTCATGCGATCCCGGGTGGGGCTTCAGGGACGCGCTGGAGCGCTATTACGCGCTCTACCCCGAGTTCTTCGAGGTCTACTGGGATGAGCCGGGCATGTGGATGGCCTTCAGCAAGCTCTCGCAGATAGACAATGTCAATGAGTTCCGCTTCGGGCTGCAGGAGGGCGCTCCCGAGGTGGCCTACGATGACCTGATCGATGTGCAGGACACCATCTACCTGACGCATGCCGGGCAGTTCGCGAACATCCCCGATCACGATCCCGAGGCCGATCCACTGCCGCCGCATGAGCGCCTCGTTGAGGTGATGAGCGACACCTTCAACAAGCGCACGCGCGAGGAGGGCATCTACGAGGCGGTCGGGTTGCACGACGTCGAGGGGAAGCTTGACATTCAGAAAGCCCGCGTCTACGGGCACATCATCGCGCAGTTCAACCTCGACCCCGATCTGCCTTACGGCGGATGGACACTCAAGGAGGCCGACGGCCGCACCGCAAGCATCCTCGAACGCACCGGCGGGCGGCTCGACGGCTTCTACTACGACGGCCTCTCCACCGGCCTGAACTACCGCACCGATCACTTCGCCACCTCCGCCGCGCCGCCGATGTGGGACCCGGTGGCGGAGAAGCCGGTGCTCAACAACTTCTTCTCCTCCTGCGAGTTTGCTCGCGCCGCCGCGGAGAAGCTTCGACCGCAGGATCAGATCACGATGATGAACGGCGCTTTCGGCTCCAGCTTCTACGTGGCGCCGTGGCTGGACGTCTTCGGTGGCGAGACCGGCCTGCGCATCTCGCGCGAGGAGATGAACTACTTGCGCTCGGTCGCGCGGCACAAGCCGATGCTGACGCTGCTCAAGGGCAACTTTGAGAAGAACGTGGGCTACCCGGAGATCGAACTCTTTCACAAGCGCTGCCTCGCCTACGGGATCTTCCCCGGCTTCTTCGACTGGCCCCCGAGTGGTCTCGGCCCCGGCGGGCGCTACTGGGAGCACCCTGAGTACTACGAGCGCGACCGCGATATCTTCCGCAAGTACCAGCCGCTGGTGCAGACGCTAGCGGCTTCCGGCTGGCAGCCTGTGACGCACGCTCGAAGCTCCAGCGGCAGCGTCTTTGTCGAGCGCTACGGCCCCGGTGAGGACGGCATCGTCTGGCTGACGCTGCTGAACGAGGATGCCGAGGCTCATGAGACGACCATCGCCATCGATGCCGAAGCGCTGGGCCTCGATGCAGCCGCGGTCGAGTGCATGGACGTGCTCAGCGGACGCTTGATCGCTCTGAGCCGCGACGGCGATCAGCTTGAGGCGCAGATCGGCGTGGAGTCCGATGGCGTGATGATGCTGCAGGTCGCCACTCCCGCACAGGCGGCAGCATGGCGGCTTGATGAGGCCCGGCGGGTCGTCGCGCTGGGGCAGACGATGCGCGAGGTGGATGCGCAGACCGAGCGACCGGCCATCGCCCTCTCGTGGCACGAAGCGTACGCGGACGGCTACGCGCGCGAGCAGACCGATGATGGTTATGCTCTGGTGCTTGATGGCACTGAGCGCTCGACTCAGGGCGCGTGGCAGTGGGCGATGCTCTTCCAGCCGGAGCCAGGCCCGGCGACGATCCGCATGCGCGTGGCCGCGGAGGGCGTCGAGGGCGATGAGTATGTGCGGCTGATGGCCCGGCATGCGTGGGTCAGCCCGAGCTACTCGCACTACGAAATCGAGTACTTTGACCTGCCGAAGGGCACGTACGACTGGCAGGAGCTTAAGTTCACGATCAACGTTGATCAGCCGCTGCGGGCGATCTACCTGCGGCCGGAGATGCACGCGAGTGTGAGCGGCAAACTCAAGATAGCGTCGATCACCATCGAGGACCAGTTCGGCAATGACTACGTGGAGAACGCCGACTTCGCGCAGTGGTATGAGCCGCTCTCGGAGGACCTGCGCCAGCGGATGGGGCTGACGAGCGCGCAGCTTCTTGATGCGATTGCCGGGGCGCAGTCGGCGGGCGACCTGCGCACGGAAGGGGCGCGTGACCGCCTGCTGGCCATCGGCGCGCTGACCACCTCCGCTCGCAGTGACATCATCGCCCGGGGCGCGGAGAATGCGGCCCGGCGGATGCTGCGCGATCTCGAGGCGGTGGAGACGCGCCTGATGCCGGCGGTGCTGGCGGCTTACGGGATAGCTGCGCCCACGCTGACCGCGCCCGCCTCCGTTGCCGCTGGCGATGAGGTGCCTGTCGGCTTCAGCATCGGCGACACCGGAGGGCTGCCGGTGCGAACCTCGATCGCAGTTGATGAGCCCGCCACGATCGCGGCCGATGGGGATCGGCACCTGCTGCGGGTGCCGCCTACCGCGGAGGTGGGGCAGAGGCTGACGCTGACGGGCGAGGCTCTGCTGGGGCCGGAGGGTCGTGCGGTGCCGGTGCGGGCCACGCGGAGTCTCGACGTGGTGGCCCCGCTGGAGCTTCGGCTGATCTCCGAGGGCACCGACGATGCGACCGGCGCCTTTCGCGTTGGGCTGCTGGTGCGCAACAACCGCAGCCGCGCAGTGGAGGCGGCGGTGGAAGTCACCGCGCCGGAGGGCTGGACGGCTCCCGACGCGCGTACGGTGGAGCTTGCGCCGGGCGCTCAGGAGCGCGCGAGCCTGCTGATCGAACCGCGCGAGGGCGCTGAGGCGGGCTCGGTGGAGATCGCTGCCACCGCGTCCGCAGGGGGCGCTACCGCGCGCGACGCAGCGACCATGCTGTACATTCCGGCGTCGGCGAACCTGTTGCGCAACCCCGGCTTCGAGGACGGCATCACCGGCTGGAGCACAGCGGGCACGGGGCAGGTGGAGGCGGACGCGCAGATCGCGCATGGTGGCGCGGGATCGGTTCGGCTGAACAACCCCACGCGGTCCGAAAGCTCACAGGTAAGTCAGACGATCACGCTCAATCAGGAGCGCGCGGCGCCGGTCCTCGTGCGCGCGGCCTCGCGCGGTGAGGGCATCACCGGCCCTCCGTCACGAAGCTGGGCGCTCTACGTGGACATCTACTACACCGATGGCACGCCGCTCTACGGCCGAACCTTCGACTTCTCAGCGGAGACCGAGGACTGGCAGGTCGGGGAGCTTGTGATCGAGCCGGAGAAGCCGATCCGCAATGTCAATGTCTACCTCCTGCTGCGCGGACGCAAGGGCACCGTGTGGTTCGATGACGCGGCGGTGATGGAGGACCCGCGGCGGACGGGCAACGTGGCGCGCGAGGCCTCAGTGACCGTCGACTCATCCTACCGCGGCTACAGTGCGGAACCGCTGACCGATGGCATCGCGCACCCCGCCGCCGACGCGCACTGGACTGAGGAGGCGTGGGCATCGGAGGAGACAGCCGCCGCACACTGGATCGAACTGCGCTTCGATGCGCCGCGGACGATTGAGCGCGCGGCGATCGAGTGGAGCATGGACGCAGGAGTAGCGCGCACATCGAAGGAGGTCTCGCTGCAGGTGGCCGAGGGTGATGGCTGGCGCACGGTGATGACCATCACGCCGGATGCGCCGACTCCTCGCAGCGAGATGCGGCTGGATGAGCCTGTGACAGCCGAGCGCATACGCATCTACCAGCCAGGCGGGAAGGGCCCCGAGGGCCGCGGCAACCTGATGTGGGTGCGGGAGGTGGAGTTGTTCGAGGGGGAGTGAACGGCGCAGTGTCGTAGCCGTTGCAGTGCTTGACGTCGCAGTTCTCGGCATTCGCCCATCTTGCTGTCTCCGTTGTGGGGGCCGGGGTGGAACCTCCCGCTTCGCGGGACCGTCTCCCGCCCCTGGGCGGGATCCGGCGGCCCCTCCGCGAGATCATCTCTTTAGACGGGAAACCGCAGAGGACGGGCGGCGCAGCGGTTGCCGTTGTGGCCCCTGCGCCCTCGCAGGGGGCGGCGCGAAGCGCCGCGGCCGTTCGCCTCCCGCTGGTGGCGGCGCTAGTCTCACCCGATCGCCTGCGTAGTCCGCAGCAGCTCATGTCCCGGATGGGAGTAGCCGCCGCAGTTGCAAACGTAGCGATTCGGGTGCTGGTTGTGTCGAGCAAAATCCTCCGCGAAGAAGTCCCACGTGTCCCGAAGCTCACGGCACAGCGCGTAGGGCGTCTCCGGGCTGACGCGCTCCAGTTCGTCTATGACGAAGCGGTAGATCTCCCGGCGGAACTCGATCGGGATCTCCTCGCCCGACTGCACGTTCTCGCGATCGTCGGCCTTCATCAGCGCCAGGAACTCCGGGTCCAGCAGGTCCGGATCGAACTGCGTCAGAAGCTGTTCATACTTGATGTAGCGCAGCGTCTCGAAGGTGATCACGTCAGGGTTGCAGGCGGCGAAGAGAAGCTCGATCATCTCGCTTATCTCCTCCCGCCAGTTGCGCACCGGGATGATCGGTGAGAAGCGGTGCCGGACGTGATAGCCGGCCTCCTCGCACTTGTGCGAGGCCTCGATGCGCTCCTCCATCGGCGCGGAGCGCCACTCGAACTCGCGGCTCTGCGTCCGCCCGGACAGGCTCCAGCAGCAGACCGTGTGCCCGCGGTGATCGTAGTCGAGCAGAAAATCCACGTTCGCGCTCTTGCCGACGTAAAGCTCGAGGAACTGCGTGGGCCGCCCGGCGAAGAAGTCGATCAGCAGCTTCGTGCCGCCGTACTCGGGCTCGAAGCTCACGGTGTCGGTGACATTGTCATACTGAAAGAGCCCCTGTCGCGGTGCGTGCTTGTCAATCAGCGCGGGCAGGGCCTCCACGAACTCCTCCATGTTCATCAGGATGTTCACGTAGTGGCCGAGGCTGCAGTAGGCGCAGCGGTAGTGGCAACCGACGATCGTATGAAGTTGCCACGCGGGGGTGCAGACCCATCCGCTGGTCCGCCTGTGTTCGGCCGTTCCCGTGTGCCGCCAGTGGAATGCGTCATGCCCCGCAATCTGCTTCTGCGCGAGGCACGGGTAAGCTTCGGCGCGCGCGGCGTACTGCTCCTCGGTCTCGTCGAGACGCTCGCGGTTGAAGATCACCACCGGGTCAATTTCGCGATACATGCCGTGGCGATCGCGAGGGACGATCTCCGGGTCCCGCAACACCTCGCATAGCCGGGCGTCATCCACATGCTCAACGCTCTCCGGCCGCAACTCCGCGAGCAGTCGCTCCGCGCGGGCCGCCGCCCGTGGGTCGTCGAGCACGCCCTCCACGATCAGGACCATCTTCGCCTTCAGTGGCTCCATCGCGATCCGCGATCTCCTTGTGCGCCAGTTGAAGCGCCTTCCCCGCATACCACCCCGGAGTCCAGGCGCCCTCGCCTGGACACATTCCGCCCAACCCACTCCCAACGCGCCGCCGCTGCCGTTGCCCAGCCGTATGGAGCGGACAGGCTCTTTAGCCGCTCCGAGAGCTGCTGAAGAACGACACTGGCGCCGCTAAAGCGCCGCCACTCCATACGACCACGACAACAGCAACGGCTTGCGGACAGCCTCATGAAATCCGCTATCCCAGCTTCCACGGCTTGCGTATGCGAAAGGGCGTCTCAAAGGTGTTGCCGATTGCCTGGCGCTCCTCAAGGTGGATCATGCACGCGCGCATGCAGCCGCGGCTGCCGCAGATCGCCGACGGGTGGTGGTAGCTCTCCCACGCCTTCGAGGAGTAGGGCACCTCGGTCTTCGCGTATCCGAACGGGCTCGAGCCCGCGTAGGAGAGCATCTCGCTGCGATTCTCGCCCCTCGGCTCAGAGGTGAGCCGATCAACATACTCCGCGACATGCTCGGGCAGAAAGGGCGAATATTCGCGCGTGCCGACCTGGTAGACCGCGGCGCAGCGCTGCTCATCCAGCGCGCCCCACTCCACCTCATGTCCGGCCAGAGTAACCTTGACAGATTCCTCGGCGCTGATGGCGCTGCCGGGACACTCCGCCACGCAGCGCATGCAGCGATCGCATAGCGCGGGCCCCTCGTAGATCGGGTCCGGCTCGATGGGGGCGTCCGTGAGGATGAACGCGAAGCGCTGGCGGGGCCCGAAGCGCGGGGTCAGGAAGACCTTGCTCCAACCGATTTCGCCCATGCCGCAGAGGTAGGCGGCGATGCGGAAGTGCAGGAAGACATCGGGCTTCGGGTAGCCCTCGCGCACCGGTTCGCCCTGCCCGCAGCCCATGCGGATCGCGGTGTTCTGATAGAGCACCGCCTCGTACCCGTTGTCCTCGAGGAAGTCGCCGGTCTCGCGCAGGGCGATCGGCGCGTAGACGTCGTTGATGTTCGCGTAGCCCATCGAGGGGTAGGCGGCGAAGAACGTGCCCTCCTCGATGCCGCGCAGCAGTCCGCGGTGTATGCGGAAGCCCAGGCCGATGATGGCCCGGGCTTCCGGGAAGATGTAGCGCGGATCGTTCTGCAGCGGCGCGCCCTCAAAGCGCTCGATGTCGCCGATGCCGACGATGTCCGCGCCTGATGCCAGCGCGCACTCCCTGACCTGTTCGGCTGTGATCATCTGCCGCAACTCCTCACGGCTGCGGATGCTTGATGCGCAGGTACTCCGCCAGGTCCGGCCGGTCATAGCCCGACTGCCAGCTCAGCAGCCCCGGATTGTACGGAGCGCCTCCGTTCTGATCTATCTGCTCCATCGCCGCAATGACCTCCGGCGCCAGTGCCGGCTCTGCATCCAGCCCCGCCATCATGTAGGCCTCCTGGTTGATGGAGAAGAGCGAGCCGGATACGCCACCGCGGAGCGTCCCGCGCGGGCCGCCGTAGACCTCGCGGTTGTGCGGGACTACCTGGTGGTAGATCAGATCGGTAGCAAGCTGCTGCGAGAGATACTCCCGATACGGCGCCGGGTTGTCGGCGTATCTCGCGGCGAAAGCGACCGCCTTCACGTATGAGCTTGATGGCCGCGGCTGGGCCATCGCGAAGTCCGCAGTGGCGATCAGCGCCTGCCGCAGGGCCTCGTGCTGCGTGAGTTCGTAGTAATCAAGCAGCGCGTGGCCGGCTCCGAAGTGCCAGAAGAACATTGTGCCGCCATTGACCTCGTTGTTCGAGTGGCAGACCGCATCCGGGAATGAGACCTCCGGCGAGACATCAATGCCCTCGGGAGTGGAGAATGCGTCCATGTAGCTGTCGAGCATCCTCGCCGTCTC
>LSQX01363672.1_pt1 | contig 10291 bp, 6 predicted proteins | sample 654561 | NCBI WGS metagenome assembly LSQX01 (sample SAMN04489861, study PRJNA283612) | anaerobic digester metagenome | isolation source: 4 biogas reactors fed with cattle manure at either 37C or 55C with and... | place: Denmark: Kongens Lyngby | collected 2014
CCGAAGGATAGTGACGTTGCCGTTGTTGCCGCCATTATGATATTGTGTCGCTTATGAAAGCCGTTGTCGTTGCTGCCGTCAGCGGAAGGAGACGCACGATGCCCTGGAGACTACCTGGAGATGTCACCGATCGAGCATTCACCTTATACATGACCGGTGCCGTCTGCACACAGCCCGCCCAGGTCCTGCAGACCGAGCATGCGGTGAAGGTGATTCAGAACTTCATCAATGAACTGCGCGAGAGGAATTCGCGGCATCTGCAGGTCTTTGCCGATCTCGAGACCGAGGGAGACCGCGAGAACCCATCTCCGGCCGCGGAGGAGATGGCGCACGTGCTCGGGCTGCTGTGCGATATGAAGCCCGAAGACGCCTGCGTCCGCGCACCCGACTGCGAAAAGCTGCTGCGGGATAAGATGGCCCTCGCGGAGTTCGTGGAGGAGCTTTACGACCACTGGCGCGGCTATGAGCGCTACCTGTTCCTTGAGGCTTCCGCCGATGATTCCCGTGACTCAGTCATCGGTGGGCACATGGCATTCATCTACAACAACCAGGATATCAGCCGCCTGATCCGCGACGCCTACCGCCACATCGAGCGCAACCTCCGGGGGCACTGGCCACGCGTCTACCGGCAGACCCCCGGCGGCGCGAACATGTCGCTGCTGATCGAGCACATCAAGTGGGACTGCCCCGGCGGTGTCTACGAGCAACTCCTCGAGATCCGGATGGTACGCCTGGCTCTCCTCGTGCCGCCGGTGATCCTCTACCCGCACAGCATCCGGCGCCAGGGACGCTTTGTTGAGGTCGAAGAGAACCCGCTTGAGGGAGTCGAACTCGATCACCGCGAGTGGCTGTGCATCCCGGTGCTGGTGGGCAAGCTCCGCTACCACGTCTACTTCCACCGCTACCACCAGGCGCTGGCCACATCGCTGGTGAACCTCTTTGAGCTTTCCGGCCACGACGAGGCCCGCGAGAAGCCCGATGCGATCCTCGTGTTCGGCGTGGACCCCGACCATCTCGGCCGCGAACCAACCGTTTTTCACATTGACGAGGAGAACGATATCGCAGTTGCCGCCATCTCGAAGGGGCCCGAGTTCGACTACTTCGGCTACTTCAAGAAGATGATGCTGACCATGCACAACATGATCATGATGCGGCGCGGGCGACTGCCGCTGCATGGCGCTATGACGCACCTGCGGCTCCGTGAGGGCCCGGAGCAGTCCATCATCATCGTCGGCGACTCTGGCGCTGGGAAGTCCGAGACGCTGGAGGCATTCCGCACTCTCGCCTCCGAGTGGATCGCCGACATGACCATCATCTTCGACGACATGGGCTCGCTCGAAATCGAGGGCAACCGGCTCATCGGCTACGGCACGGAGATCGGCGCTTTTGTGCGCCTTGACGACATTGATCCGGACTATGCATTCGGGCGCATCGACCGCGGTATCTTCATGAACCCGCACCGGCAGAACTCCCGCCTCGTGCTGCCGATCACCGAGTACAAGCACGTGGTGGCGGGCCAGGACGTCTCGATGCTGCTCTACGCCAACAACTACGAGCCCGTGACTGAGGCGACGCCGATCGTGGAGTTCTTCCAGCGCCCCGATGAGGCGATGAACGTCTTCCGCGAGGGCCGCAGAGCCGCGAAGGGCACAACCGACGAGCGTGGCATCGTCGAGACCTACTATGCGAACCCGTTCGGTCCGGCCCAGCGACCGGACCTGCACGAACCACTGGCGGAGAAGTACTTCACGCGCATGCACGAGATGGACATCCCCGTCGGGCAGATCCGAACCCGCCTGGGGATCGAGGGCATGGAGCGCGAGGGGCCGCGCCAGGCCGCCGAGGCGCTCTTCCGCTACCTGATCGAGGAAGCACAGCGCGCCGGGCGACGGTAGTTGCCGCGGGCCGTAAGCTGCCGGACGGAGTGCTTGACCCGGAGGTATCCCGGTGCTGAAGCGCATCGGTGGTCGGCTCAGGAGGGAGGGATTGCCGCAATCGCGTTTGAAGGTGCGATGATAGTATCTATCGAAGGTTACCAGGCTCGATGTCGCAAGGAAGGCGAAAGGTGCGGTCGCCCATGCGCGAGGGAACACGTGGCACGGGGGATCCCGTCTGCATAGTGGGACTGGGTGCGTCTGCCGGCGGACTTCAACCGATGATAGAATTCTTTGACGCGATGCCTGATGAACCAGGCATCGCGTTCGTTGTCGTGCAGCATGCTGCTCCCGACTCGCCCAGCCAGCTTCCGGACATCCTCTCTCGCCACACCACGATGCGCGTTGAAGTCGCTGAGGATGGGACCGTGCCTGAGCCGAACGTCATCTACAGCGTGCGCGGCCACATGCATGCCAGTGTCGAGGGCGAAGCTTTGCGCATTTCCGCGATTGAGCGGGAGGGCGCATCCGACGTCATCGATTTCTTTTTCACCTCCCTTGCCCGAGCGCGGAAAGAGCGCGCCATCGGTGTTCTGCTGTCCGGGACCGGGTCTGACGGCGCGCAGGGTCTGCGTGAGATACGCGCCGAAGGCGGTATGAGCATCGCTCAGGACCCGGAGGAGGCCGCCTACGACAGCATGCCCCTCGCGGCGATCCGCGCCGGTTTCGTCGATCGTGTCCTGCCCGTGGCCGAGATGCCCGCGGTGATTATCGGCTATGTCGAGCATTCTGTCGTCGCCGCTCCCGAAAGCGCGGACGAGGAGAGCGACGACGAGAGCGGCTCCGCGGTCGAGCCAATCATCAGCCTCCTGCACCAGCAGCACGAAGCCGACTTCCGCTTCTACAAGCGCAGCACCCTCACGCGCCGCATCCAGCGTCGCATGGGCATTTCCCTGATCAGCGACATGCGCGAGTATCACCGCCTTCTACAACGAGACCCCGAGGAGGTCAAGCAGCTTGCCAATGACATGCTCATAGGCGTGACCAGCTTCTTTCGCGACCCGGAGTCATTTGAGGAACTGCGCGAGAAGGCCATTATGCCGATCATTCGATCAAAGGGGCCTGACGAGGGCGTCCGCGCATGGGTACCGGGGGCATCCACGGGCGAGGAAGCTTACTCCATCGCCATTCTCATCATTGACGTGATGTCGGAACTGAAGAAGAACCTTCCGGTCAAGATCTTCGCCTCCGATCTGAATCCAGACGCGATGCAGTTCGCGCGGGGGGGAAAGTATCCAGAGAGTATCGCCGCACACGTGCCGGAGGATTATCTGGAGCGCTTCTTCCAGAAGCGCGAACAGATCTACCACGTCACCCAGAAGCTGCGGGAGAGCATCGTCTTCACGACGCACAACATGCTCAGCGACCCACCGTTCTCGCAACTCGATCTGGTCAGTTGCCGCAACGTGCTGATATACATGAAGCCGGAGGCGCAGGAGGTAGCCTACGGCGTCTTCGCGTTCGCGCTCACGCCCGGCGGCCGCCTCTTCCTCGGCAGTTCCGACGCCACGCCCGGCCATGAAGATCTCTTCGCGCGCGTCAACGGCGCATCCCACATTCTGCGCCGCACGGAGAAGCAGCAGGCCCTCCCCGATTTGCCGAGGCAGGCGAGGGTGCGCGAATTCGCGCCTCCTCAGACGCGCTCTCGCGGGGTGGTCAACAACGAGCTCGCACGCATCAGCCGGGACGTGCTGCTGGCGCATTTTGCCGCCGCGGTGGTGCTTACGAACGAGACCGGCGAGTTGCTGCACTTCTTCGGCCCCACGAGCAAGTACCTCGAGCATCCAACCGGACATGCGACTCTCAATATCTTCGACATGACGGCGGAGCCCCTCGGTTCGCGGCTGAGAGACGCCATGCGCAAAGCCCTTAAGGAGGACCGACAGCAGCAGCTTCACGGCGTGAAGCTCGGGGAGGCAGGGCGGAGCCAGTCCACGCAGATCAGCGTCCTCCCGATGGAGCGGCGCAGTGAAGAGGGACGGATCGTCGCTTTCGTCTTCGTGGACGCACCGGAGCAGGAGGCCGCCACTGCCTCCACCGAGGCCGTCGTCGGCACTGCGGAGCAGCGCCAGGTGCGGGAGCTGCAAACCGAACTCGATGCGACGCGGCTGGACTTGCAGGCGACGATTCGAGAGTCGGAGTTGGCCAACGAGGACCTCATCGCCGCCAACGAAGAGATCATATCGATGAACGAGGAGCTCCAGTCGACCAACGAAGAGCTACAGACGTCCTCGGAGGAACTGCAGTCGGTCAATGAGGAACTTAACACGGCCAACCAGGAACTCAGCCAGAAGGTCGATCAGATCAGTCAGGCCAAGGCGGATTTGGAGAATCTGCTTTCGGCCGCGGACATCAAGGCAGTCTTCGTCGCCTGCGACCTCACCATCCGACGCTTCTCGCCCGCCGCTACGCGTCTGCTGAACCTTATTCCAACGGACATCGGGCGTCCCATCTCTCACATCTCCCACAGCCTCGCCGGCCTGGACCTGGCACCAAAGGTTCAGCACGTGCTCGACACCGGCGAGCGGATCGAGGAAGAACTGAAGGACGCCGAGGGCAACTGGTACATCATGCGCATCCACCCCTACGTGTCTGACACACAGGTGGAGGGTGCCGTCGTCAACTTCTCTAACGTCACGCCGGTCAAGGTGGCGGAGCAGCTCGCCGAGCGGCGCTCCGAAAAGCTCAAGGAACTGGCGCGGCAGATCACCGAGGCGGAACAGGCTGAGCGGCATCGCATCGCGAGCCTCATCCACGACGAGATCCAGCAGATGCTCGCCGGGACGATGATGAAGGTCAAGAGCCTGGCCTTTCTCGCGGAGGAGGGCCCGACAAAGGACACCGCCATGGAGGCGGTGGGACTGCTCGAAGAGGCCGTACGGACGGCTCGCACACTGACCAGCCACCTCAGCCCACCGGTGCTGCGCGACGCCGGCTTCATCGCGGCCCTCAACTGGCTCGCGGCAGAGATCAGGCGCATGCACGGCGTTCGTGTGGACGTGAAGATGGAGAACCGCACCGAGCCGGGATCACAGGCGCTGGCTCTCTTCCTCGTCGAAGCCGCGCGGGAGATGCTCTTCAACGTGGTGAAGCACTCGGGTGTCGACCGCGCGTCCCTGCGTCTCAGCCGCAGCACAGATCGTGTGAGCATCGAGGTCGTAGACCAGGGATGTGGCTTCGATGCGGATCGCCTCAATGCCCACCCCTACGAGCTGGGCTTTGGCCTGATCGGAATCATGCGCCGCGCTGAGCTTCTTGGCGGCGGTCTGCAGATCGAAAGCCTCCTCGGTAAAGGGTGCCGGGCGACACTGTGGCTGCCCCCCGAGATCTTCGACCGGGCGAACCCTGAGCACGGGGGCCTGAGAACTTACCACCGGCAGGCCAGACAGGCGGAGGGCCTCGACAGGCCGGTGCGGGTGCTGATCGTGGACGACCATGAGATCATGCGCGACGGGCTTGCGCAGATGATCGCATATTCGGACGGCATTGAGATCGCCGGCAAGGCGGCCGACGGTGAGGAAGCCGTGGGAATGGCCTCCGGCCTCATGCCGGATGTCGTGCTCATGGACATCGGCATGGAGCCGATGAACGGCATTGAGGCGACGCGGATCATCAACCAGCAGCACCCGGAAATCCGGATCATCGGCCTGAGCGTGCATGAGGAGGGCGAACTCTCCCGCGAGATGCGTCAGGCGGGTGCAGAAGGCTTCCTGACAAAGGGCGCGCCCGTTAAGGAGATCGTGGCGGCAATTCTCGGGAAGGATGCCGGGCCGGAGGCGGAGAATGCGCGACCGGTGACACCATAGCAGCGCAGGTGGTTGCCGCCCATGTATCAGATAGCCCCCCGCAACGTCTTCCTGCACGAACGTGTGCTGGCCGATCCGCGCTGTGTCGCGCGCATGGAGCGGATGATGGCCGGCATTACGCCCGATGAGCCGCCGATCATCGTGGACGATGAGACCCTCAGTGAGATTGCACGCGAGCGCAACTGGGGCCGAGTCCGCGAGTGGCGCACCGGGCAATACAAACGCACTCGTGATCCGGACATCATCTTCCACCGCTACGAATGGCGCTCACCCGAGGAGCAGGCCGCGTTCGATGCGGCATACCCCGACCTGCGTATCGGCCTGCTGCGCGGAACGGGCTTCGTCGGCTACCGCGATGGCCGATCGCTGCTGGCAAAGCGCAACGGCATCTGCCAGAACGCGTATGACCTCCACTCCGCCTGGGGCTGCCTGCACGCCTGCGACTACTGCAACATCGGCACATTCCTGACGATCCACCTGAACCTTGAGGAGATGGTCGAGCGCCTCCCGTCGGTCCTCGACGAGCAACGCTGGTGCAAGCTCTGGAAGTATGACAACCAGACGGACACGATCACCTTCGAGCCGGAGTACGGCGCCTCCGAGGCGATGATCGGAGCGTTCGCTGAGCGAGACGACCAGTTCCTGCTGCTCTACACCAAGTCCGACAACGTCGAACATCTGCTGGAACTCGACCACCGGGGGCATACGATCATCTCATGGACGACCTCCTCAGAGACGGTGGCGCGGGAGATCGAGAAGAACTCGCCGAGCACCTCCGAGCGCATCGAGGCCGCGCGCAAATGCCAGGAGGCGGGCTACCATGTGCGGGCGCGCTTCTCCCCCATCGTACCGGTCATCGGCTGGCGCGAGGAGGGCAGCGCGATGATCGAGGAGTATCTCACGCGCGTGCGGCCGGACGTCATCACGATGGACACGCTGGCGCTGCTCGGCTACGACCGCCTCTGCGGCTGTTTCGACATGGATCTGCTCGATCCCATCTATGTGGAAGCCTGCCGGGCGCTCTACGAGGATGGCGAACATCCGGGGAAGCCGTACTGGCCCGCGGGCAAGCAGATCTTCCCGCATGAGCTTCGGCTGGATATCCTGCGGCACTACGTGGAGGAGATTCGGCGCTATAATACGGACGTGCCGATCTCGTTCTGCGACGAGACCCCGGAGATGTGGGCGGAGTTCACTCGCGAGGAACTCCAGCAGGGGCCGGAGGAGTACGTCTGCACCTGCGGCCCCGATTCGGTGCCCGGCAACCCGCTGCTTGGCAGCGCCTGAGGCTACCTCTCCTTGTCGCCGCGAATCTCGACCCGCCGAATCTTCCCGGAGATCGTCTTCGGAAGCTCAGTGACGAATTCGATCTTCCGCGGATACTTGTAGGGCGCCGTCACGCGCTTGACATGCTCCTGCAGTTCCTTGGCAAGCACATCCGAGGGCTGGTTGCCGGCCGCCAGGACGACTGTGGCCTTTACAATCGCGCCACGATCGGGGTCCGGCTCGCCCGTCACCGCGCACTCCAGCACCGCCGGGTGCTCCATCAGCGCGCTCTCGACCTCAAAGGGACCGATGCGGTAGCCGGAGGACTTGATGACGTCGTCGGTGCGGCCGACGAACCAGTAGTACCCGTCTTCATCGCGCCAGGCTACATCGCCCGTGTAGTAGACGCCATCCCGCCACGCCCGCTGCGTAAGCTCCTCATCGGCGTGATAGCCCTCGGACATCCCGACCGGCCGGCCGCTCTCCGTGCGAACCACGATCTGGCCCTCTTCGCCCGGCGCGCAGGCTCGCCCCTCCTCATCGACAAGATCTATCTGCCAGCCCGCGGAGGGCATACCCATTGAGCCGGGGCGCGGCTCCATCCACGGCCACGTCGCGACGATAACGACCGTCTCGGTCTGCCCGTAGCCCTCCATGATCCGCAGTCCCGTCGCCTCTCGGAAGCGATTGAAGACCTCCGGGTTGAGCGGCTCGCCCGCGGTGACGACGTAGTGCAGCGAGGATAGGTCCCACTGGCTCAGGTCCTCTTTGATCAAGAAGCGGAAGACAGTGGGCGGTGCGCAGAAGGTCGTGATCGGGTAGTCCTGCAGCACCCGGAGCATCTCTTTCGGGTCGAAGCGATCATACTCGTATACGAACACCGCACTACCGAGCAGCCATTGCCCGTAGATCTTCCCCCACGCTGCCTTGGCCCAGCCGGTATCCGCGACGGTAAGGTGCAGACCGCCATCCTCGCAGCCCTGCCAGATGGCGGTGAGGATGTGCCCCAGCGGGTAGCGGAAGTCGTGGCAGACCATCTTTGGCAGACCGGTGGTGCCGGAGGTGAAGTAGAGCAGCATGATGTCATCGGTCTTCGCCGCCGCATCACCTGTGGGGCGACTGAACTCGCGCGGCTTCTGCATCTCCTCGTCGAAGCTGAGCCAGCCTTCGCGCACGCTGCCCACGATCACGCGATGTTCGAGCGCCTCAGAATCCGCCGCCGCATCATCAATCGCCGCCGTCACGCGCTCCTCGTTCACCGACACGATCATCTTCACGTCCGCGGCGTTGTTGCGGTAGACGATGTCCTTAGTGGTGAGCAGGTGTGTCGCCGGGATCGCTACGGCCCCGAGTTTGTGCAGCGCCAGCAGGCAGAACCAGTACTCGTAGCGGCGGCGCAGGATCAGCATGACGGCGTCGCCGCGACCGATGCCCAGTTCGGCAAATAGCGCAGCCGCCCTGTCCGATTCGCGCTGAAGGTCGCCATAGCTGAAGGTCGCTTCATTGCCATCCTCATCGCACCACACCAGCGCGAGGCGGTCGGGCTCCTCCTCCGCAATTGCATCAACCACGTCGTAGGCGAAGTTGAAGTTGTCCGGGGGCAGGGTGCGGAAGTTCTCGCGGAAATCCTCGTACGAAGCGAACCGACTGCTGCTGACGAAGCGTACTACCATGGCTCAATACCTTCTTCGAGGTGTTACAGTGGTTTTGCTCTCAGGCAATGATCGCGATGAACCGCGCCGGCGCTCCATCCAGAGCGGTCATCGAGTGTGGGCGGCTGGAGTCGTAGTAGATGCAGTCGCCAGCGGCGAGTTGTATCTCATGGCCGTCAACAATGATGCGGATCCGGCCTTCGAGGACATAGTCGAACTCCTGGCCCGGGTGGCTGTTGAGGGAAGGCTCCGTGTCAGGCTCCACGGTCACCAGGAAGGGCTCACACTTCTTGTTGACGAAGTTGTAGGCCAGCGCTTCGTAGTCATAATCCGCGCGCCGGTCCACCTGCACACCCTCGCCTGCACGGGTGACGCTGTAGACGTGCAGGCGCGGGTTGTCACCGGTCAGCAGCGCAGTAAGCTCCACATCGAAGCCCTGGGCGATCTGAAACAGCAGCCCCACGGGAATGTCCTCTTCACCATTTTCGTAGCGGCGATAGAGCTCAGCCGACACGCCAAGCTGCCGGGCCAGCGCCTCCGGAGACAGCCCCTCGATCTCACGCAGTTCGGCAACTCGTTGACCTATAGCGCGAAGCTGCTCGCTCATCTGTCGCTCTCCCTCGTCCGTTCGTCCACTGAGCTGAATGGCGCAATGTTAGCACATGCTGCGTCGCCGAACAAATCAGTTTCGCGTGTCCGCGAATGCCCGATTTGCCATCATCATCCCTGTTAGTTATACTGGACAGTGAGACTGCCTCTGCCGCCGGAGCTGATGCCGGCGGCGTTCTTCGTGAATTAATTGCTGCGCTCAAATAGAACCTCGAGAGCGCTTGCCCCGATACCCGGTGAACCGCATGGAAGACGACGCTCAGGAGCGAGAATTCGAGACCGACGATGAACTCGGCGTGATTCCCGCCGAGGGTGAGCCTGAACCGTCGCCGGCGTTTCGGCGCGTGGACCTCACTCACGGTCATCTGCTTGGTCAGATAGTCCGGCTCTCATGGCCCATTGTGGCGGGCTCATTTCTGCAGTGGATGATGGGCGTTGTTGACATCAAGATGGTTGGCACTCTTGGCCCTGCGTCCATTGCGGCCGTGGGCACCTCTCGCGACGCTATCTTCACCTTTCTCACGCTTGTCTTTGCCGTCGCCACCGGCGCGCAGATCATGACGGCGCGCTACATGGGCCAGCACAGCCCGAAGAAGGCCGCGGATGCCTGTCGCCAGGCAATCATCCTCTCCGTGCTTCTCGGCCTCATCATCATGCCGGCAGGGTACTTCCTTTCTGGGGACCTCCTCGCCGCTCTGGGGGCGAAGACTGAGACCCTCGCCCTCGGCACGGCCTACATGAAGACCTTCTTCATCGGAACCATCCCGCTGCTGCTGGGCTTCATGCTCACCGCCTCGCTGCAGGGCGCCGGTGATACACTCACCCCGCTCTACGTCAACATCGGGGTGGTTTTGATGAACATCGTGCTCAACTGGATGTTCATCTTCGGCGTCGGGCCATTACCCGCGATGGGCGTGATTGGGGCTGCCTGGGGAACTGTCATCGCGCGGACAATCGCCGGCCTGCTCATGTTCTGGATCGTCACCAGCGGCAAGTTCGCGCTCCATGTACCGCTACTTGAACG
>LSQX01179844.1_pt1 | contig 10290 bp, 7 predicted proteins | sample 654561 | NCBI WGS metagenome assembly LSQX01 (sample SAMN04489861, study PRJNA283612) | anaerobic digester metagenome | isolation source: 4 biogas reactors fed with cattle manure at either 37C or 55C with and... | place: Denmark: Kongens Lyngby | collected 2014
TCTTCTCCTAAGTTGCCCATTTCGGCAAGGCCGCGGGCGTTATCGACGATCGGACCGTATGCGTCATTGCTGACTATCATTCCGACTATCGAAAGCATTCCGACCGCTGCCATCGAGATTCCGAACATCGAGTACTCGAAAACATATTCGGGGTTAATCGATGCGCAGAGTTTAAAGGCTACAAGCGATGATACGCCGATACCTATCATGGCCGGGAAAACGCTGAGCAGACCGTACGAAATACCGGATAAAATAGTAAACGCAGGACCGGTACCGCTTGCCTTTGCAACATTCTGAACAGGCTTTTTGGTGTCATTCGTAAAATAGTCGCTGGTGATGCCGATGATGACTCCGACCAAAAGCCCGACAATGCAGGCAAGCCAGATACGCCATTCATATTTGAATATCGCAGTTGCTGCCGCGGTGAGCGCGATATAGACTCCGGTCGTTACATAGGTGCTGGAGTTGAGCGCTCTCGTGGGGCTGCCGTGCTTGCCGATTCGCGCGGTCAATACGCCGATAATCGAGGCGAGCAGTCCGAGAGCGGCAAAGCAGAAGACCATCGAAACGTTGACCATTCCGCCCAAAGCCTTATCGATAGAGCCGGCAAGCACGAGCGCCGCCGCCATTGAAGCGACGTTCGAGTCGAAAAGGTCGGCGCCCATTCCGGCGACGTCTCCGACGTTGTCACCGACGTTGTCGGCTATAACTGCGGGGTTGCGCGGGTCGTCTTCAGGGATGCCGAGTTCAACCTTTCCGACGAGGTCGGCGCTGATGTCGGCAGTCTTGGTAAATATGCCGCCTCCCGCTTTGGCGAACATTGCAAGTGAGCTTGCGCCGAAGCTGAATCCGAGAACGGTGGTTGCGTCGCCGGTTATAAGATAAACTATGGTTACTCCGAGAAGACTGGAGCCGACAACCGCCATTCCCATGACAGCTCCGCCGCGGAAGCCGGCCATAAATGACGGCTTAATTCCCTTTTTAGCCGCTTCGGCCGCTTTTATATTGGCTATGGTGGCGACTTCAATGCCTATCTTTCCGGCGATGGCCGAGAAGACGGTTCCCATCAGATATGCCACAGCCATTAATACGTTGTCTAAAATATTTCCCTTCCAGATGGGCGAAGGCAGCAGTATAAGGATCAATACGGCTGCGACAAGCGCGAATCTGGCAAGCACGGTGTATTCTTTACGCAAAAAGGTTCTTGCGCCTTGACGGATCAGCTCACCGTTTTTAGCAATCAGCTTATTGTCGGAGGGCTGCCTTTTCACCCACAGGAACAGCCATGCGGCGAAAGCAAAGGCTACCAACGAGATCAGAATTGACACATATAACATGAGTTTATCCATAAAACAAACGCCTCCTGCAGTAATTATGGTTTCCCTTTAATAATTATACACCAAAGCATCGGCGAATGTCAATACTTAAATTTTATTTCATGAATAATTCCGTATTATCCTTGTTCATTCCCGGTTTCTTGAATTAAGACCGGTAAAACAAGACTGCTGCCTTTTCTCTTGACAACCCGCCCGCAATGTGATATAATAATAAAATACGAAAAGAGTGCAGTTACATGAATTGCAGCTGTATTCTGTTCTGTCGGCTCAATAATTTTTATTTGACAGATCGTTTCCATATAAAATACAGATACATAGCATACAAAACAAAAAGGTGAATATTTTGACAGAATTCCGCGCAATTTCCATATCCGACAAGGATATTTTAATACCGCGCTTACGGGCTGAAAACTCACGAAGCGCCGATTACAATTTCGGTAACCTGCTGATGTGGGATTCCAGGTACCAAAAAAGAATAGCCGTTTTTGACAAAAGACTGATAATCGACATTCAAAACAGCAGATGCCCGAACCTTGAATGCCCCTATTTCGTCTTTCCGGCAGGTTCCGGCGATATTAAACCGGCGATCGAGTTCATGAAAGAATATTCGATCAGGAAAGGCTGCAAATTTACCATTCGGGCAATTACCGATGAGCAGCGCGCTCTTCTTGAAAGCGAATTCCCGGGACGCTTTGAATTCACCGAGGTAAGAAAGACTTTCGACTACATTTACCTCGCGGAAAAGCTCTCGACCTTCTCCGGAAAAAAGCTTCACTCCAAGCGTAATTTCTGCAACCGATTTGAGAAAACATACAGCTGGGATTTTTTGAAACTGACACCGGAGCTGATCCCCGGCTGCATGGAGCTCTATGAAAAGTGGCTTGCCGAGGCAGACGAATCGGAAGACGGAATATCCGACGAATACAATGCGATCACAGTAGGGTTTGAAAACTGGGATGCTCTCGGTCTTGAAGGCGGCGTGCTTCGGATCGACGGACAGATAATCGGATTCACCGTCGGAGAGCGCAACTCCTCCGACACTTTCAACACTCATTTCGAAAAAGCCCTGAATTCAATCCCGGGCGCATATGCAATGGTATGCCGGGAATTTGCAAAGCAGATTATTGAAGATCATCCCGATGTCGTATATATCAACCGCGAAGATGATATGGGTCAGGAGAATCTCCGCAAGTCGAAAATGAGTTATTATCCCGAATTTCTCCTGAAAAAATACTTAGCGAAGGAAAAATAACCGAAGTGATTCGAGACAAAATCTCGCTCCGGCGGTCTTTGCCCGGAGACGAACCCGAGCTTAAAAAGCTGTGGAAGTCGGTGTTCGGCGATACCGACAGATTCATCGATGCCTTTTTCGAGGTGTTATACGAGCCGGGAGAGGCGTACGCCGCTGTTTATGACGGCAAAATAATTTCTGCCGGATACTGTCTGCCGGGAGTTGCCGCAAAATCCCGGAAATGTTCGTATATTTATGCAATGGCGACATATCCGGAATACCGGGGGCAGGGACTTGCGGCAATGATCGGACGCCGGCTGATTGACGACGCTTTTGACGGCGGTGCCGATATTGTCGCAACATTGCCGGCGACAGAGTCTCTCGTCGGATGGTATGAAAAAAAGCTGGGAATGGTCCCGACGTTTGTCAGGGGTCTTCCCGGTGCGGAGTTTCCGGAAAAATGGCGCCGTTTTGCCGATATGTTCGGCGGCGGTCCCGACAGCGGAGCTCCCCTTTATCTCTCTGCCGCCGCGGCTCCGGGCATTGAAATTGATGATCTTAAAGGTTTCGGCTGGGAGCTGACTTTTGATTGATTTTCCGGTCTTGTAAAACTGTTTCGTCAAATTATCGACATAAAAAAAGCCCCGTAAAAACGGGACTTTTTTGTTCCGGAATTATTTGATTCTTCCCTGTTCTTTCAGCCATTTTACCGTGTCCGCAACGGTTTCTCTCAGATCTCTGACGCTGTATCCCAGCTCCTTCCGGGCTTTTGCGTTTGAGAAATTCGAGTTAGAAGTTAATGTGTAAAGAGAATATCTCGTATACAAAGGCGGCTGCTTCAAAATCGCATAATACAATTCCGCAAGAGCAGCCGAGCCTTTTGCAAACCACATCGGCAATACCGTTTTGACTTTTTTCGTGCCGCATACTTCGCTTGTGAGGTCGAGCAGCTCTTTTATCTCGATATATCTGTTGGAAAGGATATAGCATTCACCTTTTTTGCCCTTTTCGCAGGCGGAAATAACGCCGTCCGCCACATCCCTTACATCTGCGAAATCATATCCGCCTTTTACGCAGGCGGTCAGTTTTCTGTTTGCAACATCAACCATAAGCTGAGTTGCATGTCCGTTGCTGAAATCATTCGGACCGATTATTCCGGACGGATGGACGATACAGGCATTTAAGCCGTTCTTTTCTGTCGCTTCGAGGATATATTTTGCGGCTTCGGCTTTTGTTTTGGCATACTGTCCGACGACTTTATCGGGATCGAAATCTTTTATTTCGGTTATCACATCTCCGTTCGGCTTTTCCCAAATCGCATGAACCGAGCTTACATAGACCAATTTTGCGTTGATTTCCGATACCTTCACGGCGACATTCTTGGTGCGCCTACGTTGACGTCATAGACTTTGGGGTTATACTTGGTTTTGATATACACAATGGCGGCGCAGTGGATTACATATATCTCCGCATCGCTTTCGCCGATATTAAATATTTCGTCGAGGGATTCTTTTTTTGTGACGTCTCCTTTGTATATCTTACAGTTCAGACCTTCAAGAGAAACGGTTTTTTCCTGCGGCAGGACCAGCGCCCGAATCTCGTTGTCTTTGTTCTACTCAAGCTTTCTTACGATGTTGTTGCCCAGAAATCCGGCTGCGCCCGTTACGATATATATCTTTTTCAAAGTTATTCCTCCATGAAAATCAAAAATCCCCGATTCCCTTAATTGCCGGGTTCTTTCACTTAAATAATATCAGAGAATAAGCGATTAGTCAAGAGGTAAGCAAATTATTTGCTCAAAACCAACGAATTTTAAAGGTATATATATAAAAGGGCGATGGATAAAACCACCGCCCTTTGACAGAGACTTGTTTTTTATCTGAGTTTCCAAAACGCCTCGCTTGCAATGGGAGAAAAGTCCTCGAAATTGAGCCTTGCATCTTTGGCATCGGTGCGGAGCAGATACGCTTCGAGATCGGCGAAGAACTGCATGAAGATGGTATGATTGCGCATATGCCCCGGACGCAGGAAGTCTTCTTTGACATTCTCAAAGCGTTCCATCAGCGACAGCCGCGCAAGCTTGCGGGCGCCGGCGATCTCGGCAAGCATTGTTTTCCTGCCCTCGCAGAGCTTTCCGCCGCCGTAAAGATCGAACATCTGCAGAAGCGCGAGGTAATCTTCGGTAAGCGTATAATAGTGTGCCGCTTCCCAAGCATATCGACGAGCCAGCTTGACATCGCAGCGATTATCTTTTGCGATACACAGCCAGATGTTTTCCGCCTGATGCGCCATCGCGGCGATTGAAAGCATCGCGCGCTCGTAAATTTCGCGATGCGGCAGTATCCTTGACATCGCTTCGCCTGGGAAGGAGCGAGGATACGGTTTACCGTTATTGACATAGCTGTAAAAGTAATAAGCAAGGGTGCCGTTCATAAGCGAACAGTTATCGATGCCGAAAGAACCTTCCGCGTATCTTGTATTCGATGTTCCCATAATTGTATCAAACAGTTTGAGCGCGCGTTCCGCGTCGGCGGCTCTGGACGGGAATTTCGCTTTCGCATACGAGAGAGTCACATCCTCCGTCGAACCTGCGCCTTCGAAGTTCCACGCATAATTCGCCTGCGCGACATGAACGCGGTCATAGCTCAGATCCCACGCAGAATAGCTCTGCATTCCTTCGCAGCCTTCCTCGCGCGCCATCTTGCCTAAGAGATAGGCGTTCTTAAGCGGGTAGAAGACGATATTCCAATGGTAATATCCGTTCCAGGGCTTAACTGTTCGCCGCAGCCCCTGCTCGGGACGGGTAGACTGGAACATCAGCCCCTCTTTGAAGTCGGAATATGTCCACCAGTCGATGACCGCGACGTCTCTAAGATCGTTTTCGTCTATCGCACGCATCATGCGTTCGGTCGAATCATTTCTCATATCGCCCCAGGTGTGCGGTACGAGCATATCGGAATACATATATACGCTCTTCATGCCGCGCTCTTTAAGATGCTTCATCAGTTTTATTGCATGGTCGATATAAAGTTCTTCCTTCTCGGCGTCCTTACACTTCGGGCAATGGCAGCGCGCGTCGCGGAATTTGAAGATATCTTCGGCGTTGTTCGCAATTCCGCCGTGAACTTCATCAAGCCCCATATGGAAGCTTGTGATGCCGTTGGGCAGAAGGTATCTGTCGATGATTTCGTCGTAGATGTCGAACATCATCTCATAGGTTTTTTCTTTGCGGGTGCAGAAGCCGTGGAGGGTTGGGGTTCCGTCCTCTTCTTTAGCGGAGACTTCGGGATACTGCGCCGGGATGAGGGTATTGTGTCCGTAGGAGTTGAACAGCGGGAAGACTTCGACGGCTTTTGTCTTGCCGTAAGCGATGAGCTCGCCGAAAAAGTCCTGTTCGAACATCGGCGGCAGCGTTTCTTCATCGACCCATCCGTTCTTTTCCGGCGACCAGTAGCGTTTGACTGCCGGCACTTTGAGTTTGGGATACTTATGAATCGGCAGGTAGATATACTCGCTGACGCGGCCGTCATACTGAACGCACCAGCAGCCGTAGACGGACACGCAGAGCTGGTTCATCTTCATTTCGGCCATGTTGTCGACGACGGCTTTCCAGTCGCCGAGGGTCATGCAGTTTGAGCCGAAACGGGACTCCATGAAGTGACCGCGGGTGCGGAGCTGAGGCCAGTCGAGAATCTCACAGCGCGGGAGTCTGACCTCTCCGGCTTCGAGTTTCGCAATCCGGGAGAAGGTAACTGCGGCGTAATAGAGACCGGCAGCGCCGAAGCCTTCAAGCGTTACGGCGTTCTCGGCGACGGTCAGGCGATAACCCTGGTCGGCATTGACGATATCGTCGGGCGCATCAGCGAGCTTTAATGTAATGGTAACCTTGCCGTCGGCGCTGCACGCGCAGACGTTTAAAAGTCCGGCGAGCGTCTCGCATACGAGAATGTCGGCAGACTTGACGACCGGGTCGCAGGCGCAGGCGTCCGTGATGATACGGAAATTCGCGCAGCCGGGCGCGCCGAGCAGGACGTCTTCTCCGGGGTGACAGGTAAACTTCTGCGGGACGGGAATGATTCTGTCATATATGTTCATAAGCGTACCTCTCGTTATTTATAAACTTTTAATTACAGCGTCTCTGCGAGCTTAAGCAGCCTTTCTGCCATCTCGTATCCGGCATCCGGCTGAGTCTTAGCGGAACTGCAGATGCGCGCGGGATAAATGCCCTTTTTGTGCAGCTCGCGGATGACGACATAGCCTATGCTTCCGTTGGCGAGGTTGGCAGTCATCGTGTATGCGGAGGGAGAGCGCTCTTTGAGTATCTTGGCAAACTCAACGTAAATCTCGCCGGGCATTCCGTAGATCATCATGTCACCGATCTTCAGCACCTGCACGGTGACCGGAATGGGCTTTGAACCTTCGGCAGCCATTCGTTTTGCCTCCGAAGCATAGAAGTTATCGATCATGCCGTCTTCGGGGCGCACGGTTTCGGCCCAGGCGAGGGTTTCGGCGTCGGGAAGGCGGGATGGAATCGTAAAGCGCTCGTCTTTTCCGCAGATTGTTTCGTCATCCGATAGAAAAATCTTCTCATAAGTCTCGCTTACTTCGCCGGCAAGGATGCGGCCCATCCGGCGGTAGTAGCCCTTCTCGGAAGAGGTGCCGTGCTCAAAGTCGATATGGTTGATGTTGCCGGAAAAGCCGTTGACGAACAGCGGCATGAAATCGGCGCCGTAGGTTTTGCGCAGGGTGTCGCGCATCGCGCCGGGATAGTCGCTGGAGAAGAGCGATACGCCGCCGACGCTGTCACAGTGACAGGCGTAGTTGGCAATCAAACCGTAGGGAGAGCCGTCGGCGTTGTCAATGCGAAGCACTCCGACTTCCGGGTCTATCTCGCCGAAAGCGCGCATTCCGGGGACATGGGAGTTGGTTGCATAGGAGCCGTCGGGGAGAATAAAGTCGCGGTAGTGCGCGAGTGTATTCTCATAGCCTCTGCCGTATCCGATACGCACCGGGCGCTTGTTCTGCGCGGCGTATACGGCGGCGTCGTGCATCCGGGAACCTAAAAAATCGATATAGACGGAGTTTTCATGGACAAAATCTCCCCAGGTCTCGACCGGGCCGCCGTAGTGCGTATGCGTCGCGCAGAGCATAACGGATGACGCGGGCATATCAAGATCACGAGCGATTTCCGCTCGGGTCTTCATTGCAAGCTCGTCGGATATGCCGATTACGTCGCAGGTGACAATAACGGCTTTCCCGCCCGCGTCGTTCTCGAAATACGCGGCAAGGGCATACAGACGCTCGAGGATGCCTTTGGCGGGGCGCAGGTTAAAGTGCCCCGGGATTTCCATTCCCAGCGCGGGGGTGATATCCACTTCGTAAAGTCCGCAGTATAGCATATGAGTAACCTCCTGTAAAATATATTCGAAAGATATTTTTTATCGCTTTTCTGCATTATATCACATTGAGAAAAGGCTGTCAAGAATTTGAAACGATATTCTCGTTCGGGAAGGTTCCGCTGTTGACAGTTGATGTCATTGCGGAATTAATTGAGCGGTTCAGTCATACACTTAAATATAATGCTTGACAAATACCCGGTATATGTGTACAATGGAATAACAGAATGTTTAAACAACTATCGTAACGAGGTGTAAAAATGGCTGAACATAAAGATGACGCTTTACTGCCGGCGAGGTTTATTTATGAACCCGTAAAGAATGATCCCGGCTGCCGGTTCGCAAACCGAAACCGAAATTTTCAAGGGATACCTGGCATAGAAAGAACTTCAAAAGGACGATTTTTCGTGACATTTTACGGCGGTATGTCCGGCGAGGAAAGCGGGAATTTCGTGGTTTTTCTGAAAGGCGAAAGCTATGACGCCGATTTCGGAGAGCCTTACATGGTTGTTGAAGCTCCGACTCCCGAATGCCGTGTTTTCGACCCGTGCCTGTGGATTGACGATACCGGCAGACTCTGGCTGTTCTATGCGCAGAGCTATTCATTTTTTGACGGCCGCATCGGTGTATGGGCGGCTGTGTGCGATGATCCCGATGCCGACAAAACGGTATTTTCGGCGCCGAAACGCATTGCAAACGGCATTATGATGAATAAGCCGGTGATTTTGAGTTCCGGCGAGTGGCTTGCCTGCTGTTCGATTTGGAATGTCGGTTCTTCGGAATACAATTATCTGCCCGAAGAGCGTTTCTCGAATGTGTATTGTTCAACGGATAAAGGCGAGTCGTATTCCCTTATCGGTCATACCGATTACGAGCACAGAAGCATTGACGAGCACATGATTGTCGAATTGAAGGACGGCAGACTATGGATGCTTATCCGAGCAAAGACCGGAATCGGACAGGGGTTTTCTGATGACAAAGGCTGTACATGGTACGATATAGGCGACAGCGGACTCGGCGGTCCCTGCTCGCGATTCCATATCCGGCGCTTGAAAAGCGGCAGGCTTTTGCTTGTCAATCATCATGATTTTGCCGTTCAGGATAAAAACAGAGGCATTGCCGGATATGGGCGCAGCAATCTTAAAGCCATGCTGTCAGACGATGACGGCAAAACCTGGCACGGCTTTCTGATGATCGACGAGAGGGAAAATGTGTCTTATCCCGACGTCACCGAAGATGAAGAAGGCAATATCTATATAATTTACGACCGGGAAAGATATACCGAGCGTGAAATACTGATGGCGAAAATCACGGAAGACGATATCACGGCGAGAAAACTTGTAAGTCCCGAATCGAAGTTGAGGGTGCTTGTAAACAAGGGCGGAATTTAAGGTTATCACCAAAAACAGCGTTAAAACTTATGACCGTAAGCACCACCGACATGCCCGGTTTCGCAAGACCGCGATATATGCCGTATAACAGGAACAGAACTCCGATGCCCACATAGAAAGCTCCTTCGATTCTCAGGTATCGGATACCTGTCTCGACAACAGCTCCGTGCGCCGATGTATCTATGAAGAGTCCCATTAATTCTTTGGCAAACACATTGACGAAAACAGACGCCAAAACACAAAAAACGCTTGAAATAAGCAGCGCCTGCCTGAAACCGGTCTTTATCCTGTCAAACTGTTTGCCGCCGAAATTCTGAGAAACGAAAATCGAAAACGCATTGCCGAAATCCTGAGCCGGAAAATATGCGATGGCGTCGATCTTCACGACTATGGCAAAAGCTGCGCTTACAACCAGACCGAAAGAATTCACCAGTCCCTGGATCATCAGGATACCGAGGTTCATAATCGACTGCTGAATTGAAGTCAGGACGGAGTTTGATATTATATATTTCAAAAGCTCAGGAGTGTAGACGATTTCACTTTTGGACGGCAGCAGATTTTTAAATCTGGCAAAAAAGTAGATTCCGGTCCCGAGAGCGGACAATATCTGCGAAATTACCGTCGCCCAGGCCGCGCCGCCTACTCCCATATCAAATTTCATGATAAAAACCAGATCCAGAACTATATTTGTAACAGCCGACAGACCGACGAAAATCAGCGGTACCATCGAATTTCCGACGCTTCTTAAGAGCGCCGAAAAATAGTTCGTGATAAATATCGGGATGATGCCGTATAAAACAATAGTCATGTAGATTTTGGCATATTCCAAAACTTCGGCCGGGATATTCAGCCATATTATCAAATTGTCGACCAAAAGAAGGGATATGACATTGATGACAACGGAAATGATAGACATAAAGACGAAGGAATTTACC
>LSQX01397090.1_pt2 | contig 10290 bp, 6 predicted proteins | sample 654561 | NCBI WGS metagenome assembly LSQX01 (sample SAMN04489861, study PRJNA283612) | anaerobic digester metagenome | isolation source: 4 biogas reactors fed with cattle manure at either 37C or 55C with and... | place: Denmark: Kongens Lyngby | collected 2014
TTACTTCCGCGACCGGGGGCGCGGGAAAATCAGATTGCTTCGTGATAGTCACCTCTTCTTTTTTTACGTTACACGACGCGATGATAAGCATCGCGATAATCAATGCATTCATTGGTTTCATGCCGGGATGGTCAGGTTGAGCTCGTTCAGTTTTTCTATCACGATATATACCTGTTTGCCCATCTTCTTTGCCAGCAGCGCGAGCTCGAGGTAGTTTTCGTCTTTGTACCCGTTGCAGATAATGAGCGAGTTGCTTTCCGTATTAATCGCTAGCACCGCGTGCAATTACGGCTTGGAACCTGCTTCGAGCCCGATATTGAACCGTTTGCCGCTGGCCACGATTTCCTCCACCACCTGGCGCATCTGGTTAACCTTGATGGGGTAGATGATATAATTTTTCGCGTTGTACTCGTACTCCTTGGCGGCAATGGCAAAGCTGTTGGATATCTTTTCAATACGGTTATCAAGGATCTCCGGGAACCGTATCAACACGGGAGCAGCCACGTCTCGCAGGTAAAGCTCTTTCATCAAGTCGCTTAAATCCATGGCATTTCCTCCCTGTTTGCGAGGAGTAACCTACACGTGCCCTTTCTCGTTAATGGAGAAATAACCATTTCCCCAACCGTTGATGTTATACAGTTCTTCCGAATCTTCAATACGCCATTTTCTCATTCCAATAGTCGCTATTTATAAGTGATACAATAACTAACTCAAGTTTCGCTTGTGCTGTAAACCCACTCGCGAAGTTCAATAGCTAATAAATTGCACTGCAAAAATAGACATTAATTTTGTCATTTGGGATAACGGTGATTAAAACGATATCTAAAACCATTGACTTTGATAATATTTCAAACGCCTGTAGTTTTTTATAACTTTTTTTAATGAAGCAATTGCAACATAACGCGGGCCGAAAACATCTATATAAGTAGGGTCGTGCATTTATCGTCATTTACAGGAAAATTTGAAACAGAAGGCTATTGTATGAACAAGTATATATAATTATTTGAATAAGGATATAAATAAAATGAGAATATAATTTGGAATGTATGGGTATAAAATTCGAAAAAACCTCGATAATATGAAATCAACCTTTTACACTTTCTTTTTGCTGACGGCCGCTGGCATGCTTCTGGCTGCTTCCTGCGATAAAAACGGCCTAGTCGTACCGGTCGATGAGCTTCCCGATCCCCTTCGGATTGATTTGCGTTCAACTGAGCAAGCGATGGTAGGGGGGGACCAGTCTTTCGCGTTTGAATTTTTCGAGAATGTTTTTCTTGAAGAAGCCGAGGGTGACGACGATAATTTCATGGTATCGCCGCTGAGCTTGAGCATGGCGCTGGCCATGACAAGCAATGGTGCTTCGGGAGGGACCAAAGTGGCCATGCGCGAGGCATTAAAGCTGGGTGATTATCCCGACGAGGAGGTTAATGCTTACTATAAAAAACTGAAGGAAGCACTGCTCAAGACCGATCCTTCCACCAGGTTGTCTATTGCCAATGCTATTTTCACGAATGAGTTTATAAAGATCAAGCCGGACTTTATCCGTACCAATCAATCGTTTTACGACGCGACAGTGCGGCCGGTCGATTTTGGCAATTCAAAAGCCGTGGGAATCATAAATGATTGGGCATCGGATAATACCAACGGTTTAATCAAGAAAGTAATCGAAAGCACCAATTCGATGGATCTCATGTACTTGCTCAATGCTATCTATTTCAAGGGAATATGGGTGAGTGAATTCGACCCGGAGAATACCATGAAAAGGCCGTTCACGACCAGTAAGGGGACGCGAACGGACGTGGATATGATGCATCAGACCGCCAAATTCAACTATACGGAAGACGAGATCCTGCAATTAGTACAACTACCTTACGGGAATCAGGCATTCAGCATGATGGTGCTTCTGCCTAAAGAGGGAAAGAGCCTGGGCGACGTGGTGACTGCCACCCGTGTGGACGGCTATTGGAGTGACCTAAAGCCGAAACTGGGAGAAGCTGAAGTGGTGCTCTCGCTACCCAAGTTTAAAACCGAGTATAGCAAACGGTTAAATGATATCCTTATCAAAATGGGAATGGGACTAGCTTTTAGCAATCAAGCTGATTTTTCCGGCATGTCCGACCATGCTGCCCAGATAGAGTTCGTGAAGCAAGACACGTATATCAGTACCGACGAAATGGGAACCGAAGCGGCGGCTGTTACCACGGTAGGGATAATGCTTACCTCCATGCCTCTGGAGCCTCGGAAAGTAGAATTCAATGCCAACCGCCCCTTCCTGTATCTTATCCAAGAAAATTCCACCGGCGCCATCCTTTTCATGGGGGCCGTGAAAAATTTCGATTAAACGGGTTCTGGTTGCCAAAACGAATAGGGATTCGTCGCCTCTCGTTCCCCTACTTTCTCGAAAAAGTGAATCGATAGGCGATTTATCCAGTCTTGAACATCAAATCACTCAGCGACTTTCTTTCGTTGGGTGATTTTTTTGTTTCTATTTTGTTGTATTTGGATCAGCTTGGAATTGAATTTTTATTACATTGAGTTTCAGTAATGTTTGCCAAAATGGACAACTTTTGATATTATCGTGAAAAATAAAACACTGTTATATAGGTATTTATAAAATATTTTAGAAAACTTTGCACGATTGTTGATAAGATAAGGGGGAAATGTTTTGCATTTTCAGAAACTTTCCATAAAATTGCAAAACCAAAAACCTTCCTATGATGAATTGCGTTATAAGGTTGGGAAAACAAAAGTTCAATATTTAATTAACAACGTTACTAATGAAAAAGAAAACGTACACTTTTGACGAAGCATATAACGCCTCGCTGGATTATTTCCGCGGGGACGAGCTGGCGGCCAAGGTGTGGGTGAGCAAGTACGCCCTGAAAGACAGTCACGGGGATATCTTCGAGAAGACACCCGAGGACATGCACTGGCGGCTCGCGAAAGAGGTAGCCCGGATTGAAAAGAAGTATGCCAACCCTCTAAGCGAGAAAGAACTGTTTGACCTGTTCGACCAGTTCCGCTATATTATCCCGCAGGGAAGCCCCATGACCGGTATCGGGAACGATTACCAAGTGGCATCGCTGTCGAACTGCTTCGTGATCGGGATGGAAGGTGATGCCGACTCGTACGGCGCGATCATCCGTATCGATGAAGAGCAGGTTCAGCTGATGAAAAGGCGCGGCGGGGTAGGGCACGACCTGTCGCATATCCGCCCCAAGGGATCGCCCGTGAAGAACTCGGCGCTTACCTCTACCGGGCTGGTTCCCTTTATGGAGCGTTACTCCAATTCCACGCGCGAAGTAGCGCAAGACGGACGCCGCGGCGCGCTCATGCTGAGTGTCTCTATCAAGCACCCCGATTCCGAGAACTTCATCGATGCCAAGTTGGAGCAAGGCAAGGTGACCGGTGCTAATATCTCGGTAAAGATCGATGATGCCTTCATGGAGGCGGCTTCGGAAGGAAAACCCTACGTGCAGCAGTTCCCGATTGATGCCGACGAGCCGAAGTACGAGAAGACGATCGATGCCAAGGAACTGTGGGAAAAGATCGTGCACAACGCGTGGCGGTCGGCCGAGCCGGGGGTGCTCTTCTGGGACACCATCACCCGCGAATCGGTACCCGATTGTTATGCCGACCTTGGCTTCAAGACCGTGTCGACGAACCCGTGCGGCGAAATCCCGCTTTGCACGTACGACAGCTGCCGCCTGTTGGCTATCAACCTCTACTCCTACGTGGTGAACCCGTTCAAGGAGGACGCGTATTTTGATTTCGAACTCTTTGGTAAGCACGTGCAGCTGGCACAGCGCATCATGGATGATATCGTGGACCTGGAGTCGGAGAAGATCGATATGATCCTCGAGAAAATTGACGCCGACCCCGAATCGGAAGAGGTGAAATCGTCTGAACGAACCCTGTGGAAAAAGATTCAACGAAAAACCATGCAAGGACGCCGGACGGGAGTGGGAATCACTGCCGAAGGCGATATGTTGGCCGCGCTTGGAATCCGTTACGGTACCGACGAGGGGAATGATTTCTCGGAAAAAGTGCACCGTGCCGTGGCGCTTAACGCGTACACCTCTTCCGTGGAGATGGCAAGAGAACGCGGTGCTTTCGAGATCTTCGATGCCGAACGTGAGAAAAACAATCCCTTCATCCTTCGCCTGAAAGAGGCTGATCCCGAGCTGTATAAAAACATGGTGAAATACGGTAGGCGCAACATCGCCCTCCTTACCATCGCTCCCACCGGGACTACCAGCCTGATGTCGCAAACAACCTCCGGTATCGAGCCGGTCTTCCTTCCGGTTTACACCCGGCGCCGCAAGGTGAACCCTAACGACAAGGACGTGAAGATCGACTTCGTGGACGAGAATGGCGATTCGTGGGAAGAGTACGTGGTGTTCCACCATAAATTCGTCACCTGGATGGAAGCCAACGGCCACGCGACTACCAAGAAGTACAGCCCACAAGAGATTGATGAGCTGGTGGCCCGATCGCCCTACTACAAGGCGACCTCCAACGACGTGGATTGGCTACAAAAAGTGAAGATGCAAGGACGCGTGCAGAAATGGGTGGATCACTCCATCAGCGTGACCATCAACCTGCCCGAGGACGTGAGCGAGGAGCTGGTGGGCGAGCTCTACATGGAAGCATGGAAGAGCGGTTGCAAGGGCTGTACCGTCTACCGTGACGGATCGCGCGCCGGCGTGCTTATTGCCAACGGCGATAGCAAGAAGAGCGACGAGGAAGACGACGATTGCTTTGAACTGCCGCAAGTGGTTACCTCTCGCCCGGTGGAACTGGAGGCCGACGTGATCAAGTTCCAGAACAACAAGGAGAAGTGGATTGCCTTTATCGGGCTGCTCAACGGAAGGCCGTACGAGATCTTCACCGGTATCAATGACGAGGACGACGGCATCATGGTGCCCAAGAACGTCTCCCGCGGAAAGATCATCAAGGCGTACGACAACGACGGGCGCAAGCACTACGATTTCCAGTTCCAGAACCGACGCGGCTACAAGGTCACGATCGAAGGGCTGGATGGCAAGTTCAATCCCGAGTTCTGGAACTACGCCAAGCTCATCTCCGGCGTGCTTCGCTACGGGATGCCCATTGATCAGGTGATCAAGCTGGTATCCGGTCTGGAGCTCGACAGCGAGACCATCAACACCTGGAAGAACGGGGTGGAGCGGGCGTTGAAGAAATACCTGCCCAACGAGACCGAGGCCAAGGGGCAAAAATGTCCCGTGTGTGGGCATGAGACGTTGGTATATGAAGAGGGGTGCCTCAAGTGCCGTAATTGCGGTGCCTCCAAATGCTAATCCTGGTATATGTCTTTGGAAACTTGAGCGATCTCGACAACGTATTCCACGGTTACTTCTTCTTCCATGTCATTGTTTATTTTCTCTCCATCCATGCACGTGACGTACTCTACAGGATCGTGAAACGAGAAATCGAACAAGATATCTTTCCCGTTTACCAAGAGGTCAGAAAAAAGATTATCTGTCCTGCCCGAACCGTCTTCCTCGCCAAAGAGCTCTTCAAAAATAAAGTTGCCCCCGTCGATATTGTTTTTCAATAACTCGCTCAACTTTAGCTCGAGGGGCCAGCTGGTTAGCAGCTCACCCTCGCGATAATAATTCCGGGTAGCTTTTATGTAGTAATAATTCTCTTCATCGGCCGCGTCCGTCAGCTGGAGTTGTACCTGCATGTTTCGGTACGTGATTTTGTAGACACTATTCGATGGCAGGGAACTGTTGTGTTCACTTTCGGTGAAGGTAACCGTCGAGTCGTTCACTGCCACGTTGGGTGCCGTGGGGATCACCGAGTGGGTCTCGATCCGGTCGTGCCCGTCAGCCACCGCGTCAATGGTGATCTCGTCTCCCGGCATGGGAAAGTAGGTTCCCTTGTATATCCCGTTGGCAACGTGAACAAGTTGTTCTTTTAAATCGCCGTTTAGAAACAGCGATACCGTTGCATCGGTAACCGGGGTAATCGGTTTTGATTCCCCGAGCACGAAACGGCTTTGGGAAAGGTGCACGGTAACGGCCGAGTCAGGCGTGAGCATGCTGTTCAGTACCAGCATCGGATTGCTGATATCACCTTTAAACTCGATGTCTTTTTCGCAGGAGATAAAGGAAGCCGTGAGAATGGATAGCAGTAGGGTGTATATTGCTCGTTTCATTATTTTATGGAAATTTACACCCAGGTCCAGCCGGTGATAATTGTTATACCTGAAATTATTCCGTGCTTCCACGTGTGGAAGAGTTTCCATGTACGAGTAGGAGCCCGGAAAATAATACTGCTGTTGTTGGTAGTTGGGAGAATCTGCCGCGGCATATTCATGAAAGCTGAACGTGGCCGCGTTCCCAGTACTAAAAACCCACGAGGCAGACACGTCGATCTTTTCCGAGAACCGGTGCGTGGCGGTCAGGCTCACGTCGTGCCTGCGGTCGTACTTCGCGGGAAACCGTTTCCCGTGGTTGATGATATTGCCCGGCCGGTCACCGTCACCTCTTCCAGCATATTATCCTGATCCAGGCGGATATTCAACACCGTGTCGCCTTGCAAGTGAAAATTCTGGTTCTCCGTCCGGTACCCGATATACGAGTAAGCGAGTGATACCTCGCCGGCAGGAAGCGTGAGCGAGTAATACCCGAAGTTGTTAGTCGTGGCTCCTTTTTTCGCGTTTGAATCAAAAATGGTAGCGGAGATAAGGCTTTCGCGTTTGGCTTGTCGGTAACGTAGCCGCTGACGGTGTATTGTTGTGCAAAAACCGTGTGCGCGGCCATGCATACCACCAGCAGGCATAACGTGGTTTGTTTCTTCATAAGGTAGTTAATCAGTTATGTTTTATATCGAGTTCTTTTTTTGAATCCCTCCTTTTCTTGTCGACGTGTTAGACCATTTGCTTGTAAGATGCAAAACCAACAAAAACATCGCGTATCGGTTAGTTAATTTATCGAAAAATGAAGGCAGAGCAAAAATAGCTACTTATCATTATCCCCAATAAACTACAACTCTCTTATGAGAATTCAGTTATTTCCATTTTAGAAACAACTGCTACAGCTGATAAAGGGTGCAAATAAACTAAATGCTTCATATAGTTGTTTTACCCTGATGTGCCCTATATATTATTGTCCGCGACAGGTGATAGCACGTGTTGTTGAGGACATCTTGATGGGTGCTGACTCTCGGTAACGAGAATTTTATGTTTAAAAGGATTTACTATGTCACAGCTTCATAACCGTGTTTCCAACCGGGAGCTCAAAGAGCTGATGCTCCAAGAAACCGAGCCCCGCGTTACCATATCGTTCTATAAATACTTCTCGATTGCCGACCCAAAGCAATTCCGGGACGACCTCTATACCCGGTTTGATGCCATCGAGGTCTTCGGCCGCGTTTATATCGCGAAAGAAGGTATCAACGGGCAAATCTCCGTGCCGGAAAGCAACCTGGATGCTTTTCGTACTGCCTTATACGCTGCTGACCCGGCACTGGACGGTATCCGGCTGAACGTGGCGGTGGACGACGACGGTAAGTCGTTCTGGGTGTTGCGGATGAAGGTGCGAGACAAAGTGGTTGCCGACGGTATCGACGACCCGTCATTTGATCCTTCCAAAACGGGAAAGTACCTTACCGCACGCGAGTACAACAAGATTACAGAACTGCCCGACACCATCGTGGTGGATATGCGTAACCACTACGAGTACGAGGTAGGGCATTTTGAAAACGCGATCGAGGTACCCTCCGACACGTTCCGGGAGCAGCTACCCATGGCGGTGGACATGCTCGAGGAGCACAAGGATAAGAACATCGTGATGTATTGCACGGGCGGCATCCGCTGCGAGAAGGCAAGCGCTTACATGCTTCACAACGGGTTCAAGAACGTGTACCACGTGGAAGGAGGGATTATCGAATACGCGCGGAAAGCACGGGAAGAGAATCTCCCCGTGAAGTTTATCGGCAAGAACTTCGTGTTCGATGAACGACTGGGAGAACGTATCTCGGACGAGGTGATTGCTCGTTGCCACCAGTGCGGTGCACCCTGCGACACGCACGCAAACTGCAAGAACGAGGGGTGCCACCTCCTGTTTATCCAGTGCGATAAATGTGCCGCCGAGATGAACGGATGCTGCTCCGACGAATGCAAGCAGGTAACGCTACTGCCCGAGGAAGAACGCGCGAAGTCGCGGAAAGGAATCGACCGCGGGCAGATGATTTTTAATAAATCGAGAAACCATCCCCTCCGCGCCCGACGACACGCCGCACAGTAAATATTAAAACTTAATCATTACTCCTATTGCGGGAAGCACCGTTCCGTTGTAGGTCTGAATCTGCCGCAGAAGATGTTTCTCCGGATTATCCGGATCGTCCATCACGCTTCCATTTACATCCTTGTTGGTATATATCGGGGCGCTTTGCGACTGGAAATTATAGGCATTCTGCACATCCAGATAGAAGTTAAGCATCAGCTTTTTAAAATAAAATTCTTTGTCTATCCTCAGGTCGAGCTGGTGAGAGTTTTTGAGACGCAGGGTGTTATAATTATCGTAGTCGATATATGGCCGACTGTTCACGCTCCACGCCTCCTTGTTCGTGGAGAACTCCCAATCTATGGGGGAGTAAGGTGCGCCTCCCACAAAACGCCAGCGGCCCGAAATATTCCAGTTATTAGGGAGATTGTAGCTGCCGAGCAGGTTTACCATGTGTCGAGTATCCCAGCTGGAGGGCCGGTAAATACCATCCTCCCCGGTAAATTCGCTCGTGAAAAGTGTGTAGGTTATCCTGCCGGTGAAATTCTTGTAATCCATCAGATTTCCTGAAAACTCAATGCCGTAGGCCCGCCCTTTTCCCGTGGAAACAATCTCCTCGTCGCCTATCTGGCCGTAGTCGGTGCCTTTCCCTGCGATACTCATTCCGTCTGTCACCGAGAGGGGGTAGTTATCATACAGCTTGTAAAAGCCTTCCAAGTTAAAGTTTAATTGACTTGTAGGTTCGTACGCGACTCCCGCTATGACTTGGTTTGATAAGATATGTTTCAACCGTTCGTTTTTGTTGACCAAGGCTCCGGACTTATCCTTGAACCCCAATGTAGTGTAGGCGGGGCGCATGGCATAGCGACCCACATTGGCATTTAGATCCCACTTGTCTGTTAATCGATAAGAAGCCGAGAACCGTGGAGAGAGCTGGTTCAAGGGGTTCTTCATGTTTTTGTTGTAGTTGTTGCCAATCGTGTTCAGGCCGAGCGATAGAGCCAGTCGGTTGTTAAGATACGTGTCCGAAGCTTGTATGAAGGCTTGGTACGACCAGAGATCGAGTTCTGTATTGTAAACCAGGTCGTTGAGCATCCCATTGCTGAAAACCTTACGGTTAGTCTCGTTCTCATAGTGGGAGTATGTGGCTCCAGCGCCAAAAAGAAGTTTTATTGGTAGATCGGGGTAGCTGCGCTCAAATCGAAGCTTGTTCTCCACCTCGTCGGAGCGATAATCCGATATTTTGGGCCGGCTTTCGTCGTTGTCGGGATACTTGAAGTTGCTGTTGCGTAGCGCGTTCCTGCTCAGCACCCAGGTGTCGAAGTGGGTGGTGCTGAAACGTTTGTATACAGCCCCCACAGCATAATTCCACTGCTGGTAGACAGGTAGGTAATCAAGCAGGTAGCGCTGGGCTTCCGTGCCATCTTCCTGCAGGTCGGTATTGAGCTTCATATTGTCGATCGCCCCGATGCCGATGATTGATAGCTCATTTTTTGAGTCGATCCGGTATTTATACTTTACCTGAAAATCGTTGTATGTTGGAAGAAATGGCAGTCCGATAAACTTAAACAAAAGTTGAAGGTATGACTGCCTGACCGACACGATAAAGCTCGATTTTTCACTCAAAGGGCCATCCATGGTGAAGGCAGCATCTGAGGCGCCCACAGCGAATTGGGTGTGAATGCGGTCACGGCTCCCATCCTTCTGCCGGATATCCATCACCGAGCTGAGCGCATTGGGGCGGTTAGCGGGGAAAGCGCCGGTATAAAAATTGACCTCCCTGACAAAATCGGGGTTGATAATCCCTACCACCCCCCCCGAAGAGCCTTGAGTGGCAAAGTGATTGATGATCGGAATCTCTATCCCGTCGAGGTAGAACACGTTCTCGGAAGGTCCACCGCCCCGCACGATCAAGTCGTTCCGGTTGGGGTCGGTGGCGCCTACTCCGGGAAGCGATTGAACAGCCTTGGATACATCCCTGTTCACTCCTGCCGCTTTCTCAATATCCCTTACGCTCTGTCTCTTATACACATCT
>LSQX01205407.1_pt1 | contig 10289 bp, 6 predicted proteins | sample 654561 | NCBI WGS metagenome assembly LSQX01 (sample SAMN04489861, study PRJNA283612) | anaerobic digester metagenome | isolation source: 4 biogas reactors fed with cattle manure at either 37C or 55C with and... | place: Denmark: Kongens Lyngby | collected 2014
GCATGTGCCTGATCGCGCGCGCCGCTGGAGTCGCTCACTTGCCGAGCTGAAGAAGGGCGAGTGGGTGGAGGTCAAGATCCCCCTCTCGCAGATCCCCGACCACCACGACGTGCGCTTCATTCAGTTCAACATCGCGGAGTCCAACTATAACCACGGCGACCGGGTCGATTTCTACATTGATGACCTGGCGCTCCTCCGCTATGCCCGGCCAACGCTCCTGGAGTTCGCCGCCGAGAGCGGGGTGATCTTTGCCGATACCCGCCAGTTACCGGTCCGCTTCCGGATGGCAGGGGTGAAGCCCGGCGAAACCGCCACCGTCACGTGCGAACTGCGCGGCAATCGTGGCGTTGTCGCGCGTGAAACCGCGAAGGTGGAGCATGGCGCGCAGCGCCTCGTGCTAGACCTGGGCACGAAGGGGCTCGCCCCCGGCACCTACATCCTCTCGGCACGCACTTCTGACGGCGCTCCGGTCACGGCGCGCGTGCGCGTCGTAGAATCGCCGTGGCGGTAAGGGAACGGCTTCGATGCAGAGACTCGCGGCCCTCGCGGATCGGGGAGCGGCACGCGCCCAATCAGGATCTCGCCGTGCAGGAGGCCCTCGCCAGCCTGCTGGGTGGGTCTCCCGGTCGCCGAGGTCACGCCTGGCGCCAGGCCGAGTTTCGCTCGATGGGGAGCTACTCATGAAAGCACTCTTCGTTAGCATCGCGCTGCTGTTGGGCATTGGAACCACCCAGGCCGCGCCTCTCCTGTATGATATGGGCACGGAGAAGTCGCGCGTGTGGGAGGGGTTCACGCCTGTCACCACGCAGTCGGTTTACACCGAGACCGCCGGCTATGGCTGGCAGACGGCGGAGGGGCTGAAGGCCCTCGTGCGCGCCTACACTGAACCGGTGGAGAACCAAGGCCGGGGCACAACTGAGCATCCGCCTATCTGGACCAATCCGATCACCGAGGATACCCATGTCGGCGACCGAGAGAATGCCTTCCTGGTGAAGGCAACGCCCGGGGAGGTCGAGGTCTACGTCGTTTGCGGCAGCAGCGAGCGAACGCGCGGGCAGTACTACGACTTCACCGTGAGCGTCGGCGGGCAGGAGCAGCGCGTTCAGATCGAGGCCGGCCAGTACTTCCGCTCGCTCCGCTTCCGGGCGACGGCAACCGCGGAGCCACTGGCGATCCGCTTCTCGCCGCGCAGCAAGTTCCTGGTCAACGCCATCATGGTCTGGTCTCCGGCGGAATCCGCGCGGGTGGAGAAGGAGATCATCAAGCCGTTCGAGGAGTGGACCTACCGGCTGCCCCCCGAGGAGTGGGCGAAGTGGCAGGAGGATCCCGGGCCTGATCCCGGTCCGATGCCGCCGGTGAGCGCCGTGGATGAGAAGCGCGGTTTTCTGGTCTGGGCGCGCCACTATCTGGAGTGCATCTTCCCCAATACGCGTCCCAGACCCGAGGAACTCAACCCGGAGCTGCGCCTCTTCGCCACCCCGGGAGAGTATGAGCCGGCGACCTTCACGGTGCATCCCTTGCGCGACCTTTCTGATGCGAAGGTGACGGTCACGGCGCTCGGCCCCATTCCCGCGGCGCAGGTGGACGTGCGCCGAGTCCGCTACATGCTCGCGCGTCCGAACTACAGAGTCACCTACCGCTATCAGGTGGTTCCCGATCTCCTGGAGCGCTTCGACCGGCTTGATCTGAAAGCAGGAGAGAACACGCGCTTCTGGCTGACAGTTCATGTGCCGGAGAACACCCCCGCGGGCACCTACACCGGCAAGGTCCTCTTCGAATGCACCGGTGGAAGGGCCGAGGTGCCGATTCGCCTGCGCGTGCTTCCCTTCCGTCTTCAGGATGACCAGACGAAGGTCTATGGCATCTACTACCGTCACCCCTATGACGAGATGGCACGCGCCACCGATGATGTCTCGCGAGAGTATTTCCGCCGGAAGGCAGATCTCGAGCACCGCGACATGGTCGCGCACGGCACGCGCAACGTCGTCCTCTCCGTCCCCAGTTCAGCCGCCGACGCCGAGGGCAACTTCAAGGTGGACTGGGACTTGATGGCGGCCAAGATCGAGCTGTGGCGGAAGCACGGCTTCCGCGGGCCGATTGTGACGAGCATCAGCTGCGGCGCCATCTATCATAAGTACATGAAGGAATCGCCCGGCAGCCATCTCCGCGCCGTGAAGGACCCGCCGCCGGAGTTCGCGCGCGAGCTGACGGCGCTGGTGAAGTACATCGAAAGCGAGCGGCGCAAGCGCGGCTGGCCCGAGTTCCTCTACTATCCGATCGACGAGCCCGGCACGCATCCGGCCTCCGTCCGGTTCATGGTCACCGTCCTCAAGGCGTGCAAGGAGGCCGGGGTGCGCACCTACGTGACCGCCGATCCGACGCACGATCAGTTCGCGCCGATGCGCCCCTACATCGACGTCTGGTGTACCCAGCCCTTCGCGCCCGACCGGCAGACAATTACAGCCGATATGAAGGCGCGCAACGTGGAGTATTGGTGCTATCCCAACCACGTGAACGGCGAGAACAACCACACCCCCGTCGCCGGCGCGCGCATGACCTATGGCTTTGGCTTCTGGCGCTCCGGTTTCCGCACGCTGATCCCCTGGATCTACTCGTCCAGCACCGGCGACCCGTTCAACTACCTGGATGGGCCGTCGATGGACTTCTTCAATCGGAGCGAGCCGGACGGCACGCCGATTCCGGTGGCGATGTGGGAGGCCTACCGCGAGGGCTACGATGACTACCGCTATATCTACACGTTGCGGCAGCTGATCGCGCAGGCCAAGCAGAGCCCCCGCCCCGCGGCAAAGAGGGCGGCCGCGCAGGCCGAGAAAGAGCTGCAGTTCGTGTGGGACTCCATCCGCGTCCAGGCCAAGTACAAGCACGATGACCTATGGGCGCCCGCGGAGTTCGATGTCTACCGCTGGCTGGTCGCGCAGCAGATCCTGGCGGTGCGCGAGGTGCTGAAGTAGCCGTACAACGTATGGAGCACGGGCGTCGCGCGGGTGCTCACATCCGCGCGATGCCGCCCGCGCTGGCGCCAAACCGCCGGTGCGGGCTATGGTCCGGCCACCTCGGCGATGAGGAGGCCCCGCTCGGGCACCTCAGCGCGGAACTCCGGGCCGGCCTCTACCACGGGAACCGGGCGTTGCAGCTCGCCGTCGGCGTTGTAGCGGTAGAGGCGCAGCTTCGCGACGCGCCCGGGCCAACGATGGGCGCCGGAGACGGCTGTCGCCAGACGCTCCTCGCCCATCACCCACCCCGGGCCAATCTCGCGCACCGTGATCGGATAGAGCTTGCAGACGAAGTTGTCCGGCCCCTCCAGGAGCAGGTTCACGGCGGTCGGGGAGTAGATGCACCCTTGCGAGAGGCACGCCCGGACGCTTTCGAATACGCCTTTCCGGGTGGTCTGGTCGCCCATATTCCCCAGCACGAGCGGCGTCGGGCTGAGGTGCCCGAAAGCCATCGCGCCGTAGCCGTTGCCCCCCTCGATGAAGCGAGCAATCGGTAGGGAGTTGACGCTCCTGAGAGCGGCAGCGCCGTTTCCCAAGAAGAACTTGCCCCGACCCAGCACCTCCTGCGCCATGCGAAGCTGCGTCGCCTCCGTCACGTAGGCATTGTCGCACTTCAGGCGAACGACCTTCCCCTCGGCATCCAGGTCCGCTGAATAGCCGTCCCAGCGGCTATGATCATAGCGACTATAGCCGCGCCGGGTGAATGCCCAGCTGAACTCATCACAGTAGATTCCATCGGCGCCGTACTGGTCGAGCGCGCGCCGCATGCCCTCCAGGATCTCCTCCAGGTAGGCGCTCCCGGGGCGAGGCACGTAGTAGAGGACTCCCCACTCTTTCTCCGTCATCGCGCGTACCCACGAGCGGCTATAGCCAGCGTCCTCAAAGGTGGCGCCGCCCGCCCCCTGGATCGCATCCGAGGCAATCGGCCAGCGGTGCTGCAAAGGCTTATAGACCGCCTCCATCGAGGGGTGGATCATCTGCATGATGCGCACGTTGGGGCACGCGCGCCGGATCTGGGCGACCTCCTTGCCAAACTGCTCCCAGTAGGGCTCGCGGTGCGCGCGCGACAGGAACGCTTCCACATCAAAATCCGGGCAGGCGCCCGGTGCGCGCGGCGCCCCCTCGGGAAGGCGAGGGTACTTGCCGGCGGCAACGACGCGGGCATCCGGCTCCAGCCGCTGCCAGGGGCCCAACACGACTGTGATGGGGCCCAGATGCCCGAGGGCGCGGGCCGCCCTGGCCTCGGGCGTTCCCTCACCGCTAGCCCGAGCATAGCCCCAGAATACGGGGCGCTCCATCGTTACCCCGTTGCACCCCCAGCGGCGGCGCAGCGCATTGATGAACGACCAGTATCCCCCCTGATCGCGCGCCGGCGACAGGGTGAGCGTGAAGTCGATGCTGCTCCCAGGGGCCAGCGCCAGCACCTCCGAGTAGATCTCGCCCACCCCGGCACGCGCGCGCAGCGACATCAGGAGGCGCAGCCAGTCGCTCTCGGCCACGATCCCCAGGCCCTGCCCGGGACGGGCCCGCGACTCCAGGAAGAGCGTCGGGTTCTGCGCGCCCGATGCCAGCCCGGCGTTCTCTGGCGAGCCACCGATCCAGAAGCGCGCGGCTTCATCCTGCAAGAAGACGCGATGCCGGAACGGCACGCCGCGCGTTTCCTGCCCAGTGTTGGTCCAGCGCTCGCGCCACCATGTCAGGCCGTCGCGCAGCTCCAGAGTGCGGACCAGCGTGAGACCCGGCCACGTCGCGGTCATGCGGTAGCCCGCCGGCCCCCAGCGCTCGATCTCCCGGCGCGGCGCATCGCCAGATGGGGCATCGTCCGCCACCAGGATAGAGGGGAGTTCGGGCCGCATCTCCAACGTGGTCTCGACCCGGACCTCCACGCCCTCGCACTGTATCGCGAAGCCGCCGCCCTTCGCCTGGCAGAGGCGCATGCCCCCGGCGGCTACCGCGTCTGCGATTGCCCCGCGCGGGGGCACCTCGCTCTTGGGCGCGGGGAGGGCGGCGCGGGCGAGCCAGCCGACTTCCAGGCGCTCCACAACCACCTCGCCGCCTCCGGAGGCGAGTGGCCGCTTCAGGTTGTTGCGCAGGGTGAGCACGTTCCCATCCACGCCGCGCGCCAGATCGCCGATCTCCAGGCAGAAGGTAGCCCCCTGACCATCGGTCGCCATGGCGTTGGCCGAGACCGCATCTGGCGCGAACATAAGCATCAGCGCCGTGCTGCTGAGCGCCGGGAAGCTCCCCGCCGAACTCTTGCGCAGCTCGAACGAGGGCTCCCTCCCGAGAAGACGCTCCTCGCCTGCCGTCGTGAAGCGCCCGATGGGGCTGTCATTGATCATCAGCGTGGCGTTGTAGTTGCAGCCCGCTTCCGTTTGATTGCGGCAGAACGCCTGGAAACGCAGGACCAGCACCTTGCCCGGCCGCGCGGGCAGCGCCGGCAGCGCCACCTGAACCGACTCGCCAGTGGGAACCACCTGCGATGGCAGCGCGAGCGCACCATCCAGGGGCACGGTGCCTGGAGTGGCAAGGCCGGCCGGCGCCGCCGCCAGCCAGAGCAAGGCTCCAAACTGCAGTGGTCTTCTCACTTGAATCCCTCCAACAAGATGCTGCCCTGGCGCATGTGGCGGTCATCGTGGAGCAGTGGGCCGGCCGCGTGATCGCGCCGCCCATCGTCTGGCTATTCCATGCGCTTGCCGACCGCGCGCGACGGCTCCGGCTCCCCTCTCTCCAAGTCGCCGGAGGCAGCCGGCGGCTGCGAGCGGAGGTGGGAGAGCAGCCTCAACCCGATGATCCGCACCGCTCCTGCCGCGGGATAGGCGAAGAGCATCCCCGGGAGGCCAAAAAGATCCGCGCCGACGAGAAGCGCCATCATGCAGACCACCGGATGCAGCTCCACCGAGCGGCCCGCGATCCGCGGAAAGAGCCACAGGTCGAACACCTGGTTCCAGAAGAGCGAGAGCCCCACCGCCGCCAGCGCCACTCCCCACCCTTCAGTCACCGCGCCGACCACGAGGATGGTGGCGGTCGTCACAAAGGGGCCCAGGTAGGGAACGGGGTAAAGCACGCCCGCCATGCCCCCGAGGGCGACGGCATAGGGGATGCCGAGAAAGAGCAGGGGCACCAGCAGAAAAAGCCCGTAGAGCACCGCGACAATCGCCAGGCCGCGAAGGTAGCGGATGAAGACGTCCGCCACATCGGCGGCAATCGCCTGCGCCACGCTCCTCTGCTGCTCTGGCACCAGGCGGAGCAGATTCGCGCGCACCCGCTGCATGTCGTTGAGCAGGAAGAAGGTCGCCACCGGGATGAGCACGAGCCAGAGAAGGAAGCCAAAAGAGCCGATGATCCCCTGGGCCCAGGCAGCCACACGCTTGGCGACGGTGGTGGCGATGCTCCCGACATGCCGCGTGATGGCATCCCGCAGGTACTGAGGGATCTCGACGGCCCCCAGGCGCTGGCGGGCATCCTCGAAGAGTCGGGGCGCCTTCTCGATGTAGACCGGCACCTCTCTGGCGAACTCGCCCACCTGGGCGACTGCCACGGGGAGAAGGGTGAAGAGCGAGATGAGGAAGAGGAGCAGGAAAACGGCATAGATGCAGAGCACAGCCCTGCCCCGGCGCCAGCCGCGGCCTTCCATCTGCACCACGAGGGGATCGAGCGCCGCCGCCAGGAGATAGGCGATGATGAAGGGCGCGAGCACCAGGCGCAGCCGATGGAATAGCAGGAGCGCCGCGACCGCCAGCAGGCAGTGCGGAACGTAGTGCCACCAGCCATGCTTCAACCACGGAATATCATGCCACCAGCCACTTTTCATCCGATGCTCCGAGAGACCCCCAGGGGGATGCATGCGCCTGAGAGGATGGGAGCCCATCGAAGCCTCTCCCGCCCGTTCGCCGCAACCGGTGCCGGGGCGCGCATGCCTGGTTGCCGGCATGTTCTGGAACGCCGCCTCGGACTCCTTCAGCTCTTCAGCTTGACTCGGGTTCACCCTTGTGTTATACTGCTTCCTGGTGATTTCGCGTGCCTCGGCGGCCCGCGTCACCTGCTCATCCCAGAGGCATGGCCGCAGCCCTACCCTGGCCTGCCGGCATCGTTGCGCCCCGCCCGCCACGCTCAGACGGGGGGAGAGCGCCGCGCGGGCTCCGGAGGGCATCAGGCCCGAAGCCTGGAATCGCCCGGTTAGTGAGCGCGACCCCGGGGGAGGAGACTGCCTTGAGAGCGCAACCGATTCGTAACCCTCGCCGTTGGTCTTCAATCGTCATGTGGTCCCAGCTGCTTGCCGGAGTGGTCGCGCTAGCACCACTGGCGGCGGATAGCGCGCCAGAGGGGCGCGGGCCCTTCATCCGGCTTCAGTACGCAACCTTCGATCCGCTGGAACGCCAACCCCAGGTGGAGCAAAGCCTGCGCATGCCGCCCATGTCGGCCCGCGACACCTCGCGCTTCCTGCTGCAGTTCGAGGGCCCCGTGCGCACGCAGTGGCTGAAAGCCGTGCGTTCGCTCGGCATCGTCCTCGAGAGCTACGTGCCGGACTACACCTACATTGCCCGAATGACGCTGGCGCAGGCGGCCGCGCTGCCGACGCGGTTCTCCTTCGTCCGCTGGGTGGGCCCCTTCCATCCCGCCTACAAGATAGACCCCGTGGTCCTGCGCCATAGGGCGACCGTGCCGCTGGTCGCGGAAACCTTCACGCGCACCGAGGGAGTGATCTTGGGGCAGCGCTTGAAGCAGTATGGCGCCGGCGTATTGGATGTTTCGGGCGACCGGATCGCCGTGATCGGCTCGCCCCAACTAGCCGCCCAACTCGCGCGCACGTCGGAGGTGCGCTGGGTTCAGATTGCCCGGACCAAGCGGCTGATGAACGACCGCAGTGCGACCATCATGCGGGCCGCCGGCTCGGGAAGCCCGCGCCTGCGCGGGCTGTATGGCCAGGGCCAGGTGATTGGAGTGGCGGATACCGGTCTCGACACCGGCAACCTCGACAGCATGAACGAGGATTTCAGAGGCCGCGTCATCCGAGGGGTTCCCCTGGGAAGACGCCCTGGCGATCTCTGGGATGATCCTGATGGCCACGGCACGCACTGCGCAGGCTCCATTCTCGGGAGTGGCATCAACTCGGGGAGCGACCCAACGCGCCATCGCTACGACAACTCCTTCGCCGGCGTCGCCCCAGAGGCACGCCTGGTCGTCCAGTCTCTCCTGGATCGCTACGGGGGACTCAGCGGCGTTCCCAACAACATCTATGACCTCTTTACCGAGCCCTACGAACTGGGCGCGCGCGTTCATTCGAACTCCTGGGGCAGCGTCTATGCCCCGGAAGAGACCCGGCGCGGCTGGTACGGGCGAGAATGCGCCGAGCTGGATCGCTTCGTTTACGAGAACCCGGATATGGTCTTGCTCTTCGCGGCTGGTAACGAGGGCGAGGATGCCAACTCCGACGGCGTGATCGACCAACTTCCCCCGTCCATCTCTCCGGAAGCGAGCGCCAAGAATATCCTGTCTATTGGCGCGAGCGAGGGCTACCGCCCGCCGAGCGAGAACTGGGGAGGCGCATCGAAGAGCACCTGGGGTGTCTTGTTCCCGTGGGCACCCTTCAACGAGGACTACACTTCGGACAACCCCGACGGAATGGCCGCCTTCAGCAGCCGCGGGCCCGCAGCCGATGGCCGGATCAAGCCCGACCTGGTCGCACCGGGCACCAACATCATCTCCGTCTGGTCACGTCCGGCAGCCCACGCAGGCGGCAGCGGCTGGGGTCCGTTCGCCGGCCCCTACCGCGATGGGAGCTCGCGCAGCAAGTACTGCTACATGGGAGGCACAAGCATGGCGACACCGCTCGCGGCGGGCGCCTGCGCCCTCGTCCGCGAGTACTTCCTCAAGGGGAGACCGAGTTGGAATCCCTCCGCGGCGCTGGTGAAGGCAGTGCTCATCAACGGCGCGTATGACCTCAGCCCAGGCCAGTACGGCACGGGGGCCACGCGCGAGGTCTTCAACCGCCCCAACGGCGTCGAGGGATGGGGCCGCATCGACCTCGCCCGGTCGCTCTATCCGGAGAAGCCGCGCACGCTCTTCTGGATTGACCGCCCGCAGGGCCTGATGACCGATCAACACCACCGGCTGCGCTACCGCGTCACGAATTCCTCGGAGCCGCTCATCGTCAACATTGTGTGGACGGATCCCCCCGCGACTCCGATCGCCCAACGCGCCCTGGTGAACGATCTGAACCTGCGCGTCGTCGCCCCGGATGGCACGGTGATCTATGGCAACCGGGCACCAGGCGCCACTGTTCCGGATCAGGTCAACAACGTCGAGATGGTGCAGATCGACCAGCCGGCCGAGGGGATCTACGAGTTCTACATCGAGGGCGCCAACGTCGTCTTCCCGGTAGAGGACCCGCGCCAGACCTACGCTCTGGCCGTCTCCGGCGGCGGCGCGCCGCTGGGTGGCCGCTTCCCCGATATCGTGCCGCCACAGGTGAGCTTCGTTTCGCCAAGCGATGGCGCACCCCTCCGGGGCACGGCCCGCATCGAGGTGAGCGCCGTGGATGATCAGATGATCGACCGGGTGACCGTGAAGGTGGACGGCAAGATCCATCTTGGCTCTCGGTTCGGCGCGCCCTACGTCTTCTATTGGAACACCGCGATGTGGAGCCGAGGCGCGCACACGATCACCGCCGAAGCCACTGACTTCGGAAACAATACAACGACCGCCAGTATCACGGTCACCCTACCCTGAGAGCACGCGAGGGCGGCGGCCGAATCGGCCGCCGCCCTCGCTCTCCCTCCCTGCCCTTCCCCACCCCCCGAACAGCAGTCCGATCCCAGAGCCATCGCGGTAGGCCGGCTCTCTATGACCCCCCTGGGTCGGCTGAACGCCCCTTCGAAGTGGACATCGGACAACCCGCGCCGCTCTGACGGAGCGTCTTGAAGGGGTCCGGCGTTTCAGTCCCCGGCCTATCGTCAATCGGCACGCTGGCGCGCCCTTAGCGTGCGGTCGAGAGGGCGCCGCTTGTTCCGGCATCCCCCGGGCAGAGATCGCTCGGCCAGGGCACATCGCTAAGGAAGTAGGGATCCTGGATCAACCAGCGATAGGTGTTGAGGACTTTGGGATCGCTGGTCACGCTGTAGTCATTGCGAGCCAGGCCGGCCTTGATCGTGTTGACGTTGAACAGGTTCACCATCTTCACCCGGGGGAATCGCTTCTGAAGGCTGCGGTAGAAGAGGGTCATCGTCTGGATGGCGAACTCCGGGCGGGGCTTCCCCTCGACCTGGCAGAAGT
>LSQX01092045.1_pt1 | contig 10288 bp, 9 predicted proteins | sample 654561 | NCBI WGS metagenome assembly LSQX01 (sample SAMN04489861, study PRJNA283612) | anaerobic digester metagenome | isolation source: 4 biogas reactors fed with cattle manure at either 37C or 55C with and... | place: Denmark: Kongens Lyngby | collected 2014
TCGTAGAGCATTTTCTCGAAGTGGGGCACTAGCCACTGCCGGTCGGTTGAGTAGCGTGAAAAGCCACCGCCTAGATGGTCGTATATCCCACCATAGTACATCTGAGTTAAGGTCTGTTGGGCCATATGCAGTGCGCTATCATTCTTATTTGCCCAAGCGTATTTTAGAAGAAAGAGTAGGTTATGGGGTGTGGGAAATTTAGGGCTTTGAGAAAAACCTCCGTATTTATCGTCGAAATTTCTAAGAAGGCTAGCGTAGCCTGTATCTATGAGTATATCCACATCGGTGGAAACGCTACTTTGTGTATTGTTTTCTAGAATATGGTTTATTATAATCTCACTGTTTTTGAGTAGGCTAGCTCGATCCGTGGACTACAAACGAGATATATTTGTACATAGTTCTATAAAACCTACAGAGCCTTGGGTGCTGCGTCTAGGGAAGTAGGTACCGGCGAAGAAGGGTTTTTTATCCGCCTTCATAAATATCGACAGCGGCCAACCCCCACTGCCTGTCATGGCTTGACAAGCGCTCATGTAGACTTCATCTATATCAGGGCGCTGCTCTCTGTCTACCTTAATAGACACAAAACTGGCGTTTAGGACCTGGGCTACAGCATCACTTTCAAAGCTTTCGTGGGCCATTACATGGCACCAGTGGCAAGTGGAGTAGCCGATAGATAAAAATATAGGTTTATCCTCTGCCATGGCTTTTTCAAAGGCCTCATCGCCCCAAGGATACTAATCAACGGGGTTGTATGCGTGTTGAAGAAGGTAGGGGGAGGCTTGGTGGATTAGTTTGTTGGTCCTTTGTCCTTTTTCACTCATAGCTACTCCTTTTATTGAATTATTATTACCGCTAATCTTATTACTTGATATATTACCCAATAAAAAGCCAGTAACTTCTGTTCGCTATGTTTTAGAACCAAAGGGCGGAGGAAGAGAATCATATAAAGAGTATAAAGTTTTTAAAAAAACTTTTTGTAGGTGTACTTATATTTTGTCTTTTGAAATGAGACAACATCCTTTTAATCTATAAACATAAAAGTTGTCTGAGGAGGAATTTAGTGAGATTAGATTGGTGTTTTATACAGTTGAAGCTTGGATATTCGAAGTTTTACAAAGAGTGTTATTTTAAGTGATGATACGTATAAAGTGGAACTTCAATAGTCATCACTTGTTATAGCTAAATAGTAAAGGGAAGATAATTCCTTATACTATGGGTAAATATAAATTATAAGATGTTAATCCTAACTTAAGGACAAATTATAAAGGGGAGTGCTGATCATGAATAAAGAACAATTGGATATTATGACAAAGGGAAAAGGGTTTATTGCTGCACTGGATCAAAGTGGTGGCAGTACGCCCAAGGCACTTAAGATTTATGGTGTAGAGGAAAGTGAATATAATGGAACCGCAGAAATGTTTGAAAAGGTACACGAAATGCGTTCGCGTATTATCACCAGTGAAAACTTTACAAAGGATTATATAATCGGAGTCATTTTGTTTGAAGAAACGATGAATTCGAAAATTGATGGTAAATTTACGGCGGATTATTTGTGGGACGTCAAGGGCATCGTGCCATTTTTAAAAATAGACAAAGGTCTAGCGGAGAAAAAAAATGGCGTTCAGTTAATGAAGGATATTCCTAATTTAGATGAGCTATTAAATGAAGCCAAGGATAAAAACATCTTCGGTACCAAAATGCGATCGCTTATCCTAGAAGACAATGATGAGGGAATTAAAGAAGTTGTAGAACAACAATTTAAACTTGGAAAACAAATACTAGAACATGATTTAATGCCCATTCTAGAACCAGAAATTGATATTCATGCTGAGCATAAAGTCGAAATCGAAGTTAAAATGAAGAGGCATATTTTCGAGTTATTGGATACCTTAGAAGAGGGTCAAAAGGTTATGTTCAAATTGTCTCCGCCGGAAGATCGCAATTTCTACATTGAACTTGTAAATGATCCTCGCGTAGTAAGAGTGGTGTTTTTATCAGGAGGACACTCCAGGGAAAGATCAAATGAACTACTTGCTGAAAACTACGGTGTTATCGCTAGTTTTTCAAGAGGATTTACCCAGGGACTTCATGCAAATCAAAGTAAAGAAGAATTCGATGATATGTTAGGTAAAAGTGCCAAAGATATCTATGAAGCTTCCATAAAATAGTTAGGGTTGCTGATAGGTTAACCAGGAAAAACCGCCATTTAATGCAGGAATATTGCATAAGAGATTTTTAATCAGACAGTCATATTCAGCCATATCCATTAATGGGTATAGTGATGCTTTATTCTATATATTTGGAAATTTGGCTACTGTTTTGCTTAAATAGTGTAACTAAAGAATGGGATTTACTAGATAAAAAAGAGAGTGCTAATAATTTACTTAGCACTTTTTTTGGTTTATATAGACTATGCTGCAGTGTTTTGATGATTGGCTTAATGAAAAAGTATAAATGAAAAAATAGCGGGTAGAAATAAGTTAATCGACCACAGTCTATATTCAATTCACAAATGGGTTCTTTTTTTAATGAAGTCAGAATTTGAATCAGCTGTGGTTCTAAATTGATATAGGAAACTCCAATGAATAAAGTAGCCTATTAAACCACAGAGACCTATTCAGTCACTGGTGTTTTATTTAGATCATAAAGAGCGATAATGGTTACTATAAACTAAGTCTCTAAAGTTGGACAAATAATAGAAGGGATCCTAAGGAGGGTTCTATGGGTAAAAACACAAAGTGGTATTTGATTATTGCTCTTTCAGTAATAACTATCGTATTTTTCGCTGGATATGTTTCTGCCGGTATGGGAAACAAATTTGGAGGCGGTAATAGAACAACAGAGCGGCCTTTAGTTAGTGATGTGCAAAACAGTGGAGTTAAGTTGCCAATGCTTCTTCTTCTAGAAGATAAAAACCCCGAGGCAGGCAAAGCAGAATTTGACTTAGTGGTTAAGTACGGCCAGCACGAGTTTAAGTCAGGTTATAAGGCTGATACCCTGGGTTACAATGGGGACTATTTAGGCCCAATAATAAAGGTCACTAAAGGCGATGAAATAAGGATCAATGTGAATAACACCTTAAATGAGCCCACAACAGTCCACTGGCACGGATTAGAGGTCATTGGAGAAATGGATGGGGGCCCCCGCCAAGTAATCATGCCCGATACAATGTGGAAGCCGCACTTTACTATAGATCAGCCCGCGGCAACACTTTGGTATCATTCACATTTAATGGATAAGACCGGTGAGCAGGTTTATAAAGGCCTGGCTGGGCTAATTTACATCGAGGATCAAATTTCGGTAAATTTAGACATACCAAAAGAATATGGAGTAAATGATATTCCGCTGATAGTTCAGGATAAGAGATTTACAGGTAGTGGAGATATTTCCTACGATTTAAACATGAGAGATATAATGAATGGATTCTACGGCGATACCGTTATAATAAACGGAAGTATAAATCCCGTGCTAGACGTTAGCAATGAGACAATTCGGCTTAGGCTGGTAAACGCCTCCAATGCGAGAACCTATGAATTTGTATTTAGTCATGATCAAGAGTTCTTTCAAATTGCCTCGGATGGCGGTTTCTTAAAAGAAAGTGTAGAATTGAAAACAATCTCCCTCTCACCAGCCGAAAGAGCGGAAATTCTCTTAGATCTTTCTGATTATCTTATAGGGGACACAATAGTTCTAAAAGATGGCACCAATGATCTAATGACTATAAATATTGTCAAAGAAACGAATATATCCTCTAGCATACCTAAAAGCTTACTTGCATTTACTGATTACAACAAAAAAGATGCAGTACGTATAAGGAAGTTTGTAATGAGTGGCATGGGGCCCATGGTAACCATAAATGGCAAACAGATGGATATGGATGTTATAGATGAGATGGTTAAGCTTGAAGAATTAGAAGAGTGGATAATCAGTAATGAATCCTCGGGTATGGGCATGGGTATGGGTATGATGGAAAATCCTACGCCACATCCATTCCATGTACATGGTGCTCAATTTCAAGTAATAGAAAGAAATAGTAACCCTCCGCCTTTAAATGAAAGGGGTTGGAAGGATACAGTTCTAGTAAATCATGGTGAGGAAGTACGCATACTAATTAAGTTCAGAAAAGAAGGATTATTTATGTATCATTGCCACATTCTTGAGCATGAAGATTCCGGGATGATGGGGCAATTTTTAGTAGAATAATATAATTTACAAGGAGAAAATATGAGTTATAAAATAATACTTGAACAGTATGCAAAGGCAGTTCTAGAAAAAGAGGTAGAGGGATTCATGGCGATATATGATCCCATTGTCAATGTCTATGATACTTGGAATTCATGGATCAAGAAAGATATAGAAGAAATAAGGAGTATGGCCACGGAGTGGTTTAAGTCCCTTGGTGAAGAAAAAGTCAGAGTAGAATTTACTGAAGTTAATGTGTTAGAATGTGAGAGTCAAACGGTTTGGATTGGCGAAGTGAAGTTCTATGGTATAAATCAAGAAGATCAAATCCTTAGGAGTATAAGCAATAGATGGATCTGGGTTATACAAAATAACGATGGAATTTTCAAAGTTATTCACGAACACTCTAGCTTACCCATAGATACGGAAACTTTTACAGGGATAGTGAAAACTCAATAAAGAGAAGTTGAATATGCAATTTTATATTTTTAAAATACTAATCCAAAATACCAAAGACTAGATTGAAGATATATTTAGAAGTAACTCTATAAACAGCACTTCTGCTGATTTTTCTAAAACTTGCGTTATAAGTAAATGCTAGCAAGTACCTATCAAAAAAGGAGGGATCTAAATAAATCGAGTTCATCAGTAGTCTATCTAGGGAAGAGAAATATAAAACTAAAACAATTTCATTGATTCTGAGCTTGATTTAGCCAGCGAAAAAAGCATCCATGAAAGAAGTGAGCCTTGTTGAACTCAATAAAAAGAAAACACTTCTATGGTTCAAAGGTTTATATTGCAAGGGGTTTCTCCTTCGTTGATTTCTCAGCTAATATATTTATACTCAGTATAATAGGGTTAGTATAGGCTTAGTAAGCTTAAAATATACAAAATAGCCCTTGCAAAAAAATATGAATGTCGTATAATAACAATGGTTACAGCAAGTTGGTCCATTAGCTTAGCTGGTAGAGCACCTGACTCTTAATCAGGGGGTCCCGCGTTCGAATCGCGGATGGATCACCATTTAAATAAGGTGGCATAGCCAAGCGGTAAGGCAAAGGTCTGCAAAACCTNNATTCCCCGGTTCAAATCCGGGTGCCACCTCCATTAAAAGAAAACCAGTAGTCAAGGATATATCTTGATTGCTGGTTTTTTTGCATATCCTATTGAAATGCGAAATATTATTTCATACTTAAGAGATATGCGAAATAAAAAGATTTAAACAAATTATCGAGAGGAAGTGTTTGTATGAATAAGGATAAGGCTTCGCCAGTTTTAGATGAGTGATTATATTTTGAATTAAATAGAACATTATTCAACAATTAATTCAAGGATTTATGATTCGTGGAATTTAAATTATAATAATAGTGAAAATAAATAATTTATACGTATTGCATTCCGTATTAAATGGGTATAAAATAGAAAGAAATAAATGAGAGTTAATGATATAAAAGGGGTATATAAATCACGAAATGAAATAATAATCCGTTTTTGATGGAATTAACTAAAAGTAAGCATATCATTAAAATAAAATTAAAATCGCAGAATATTACTAGATTATTAAAAATTTGCTTTGAAAAGAGAGGAAGCTAGGCATGAAAAAAGAAATAACTTTCGAATCATTGAGAAAATTCAATGGTTTTATGGGGGTACTTCACCTAATACAAGGTGCACTGATGTTGTGGTTTGCAATCAGTATTGATAAGATTGCAAACTTTCTAATACCCATAAGATCATATTTTCTTACTTTTGATACGACTCAGATGAGACTAGTAACCGATACAAAAGTGTTATTTGATTTCCCCTTTGGAATCATAGTTTCTATGTTTTTGTTTCTATCGGCTTTGGCCCATTTTATTATAATAAGCCCCTGGGGAAATAAGATCTACAATAGGGACTTGGCTAAGGGGATGAATAGATTCAGATGGTATGAATACGCTCTTAGTTCATCTTTAATGATTGTACTTATTGCCTTGTTATTTGGAGTATATGATATTGGATCTTTGATTTTGATTTTTGGAATCAATGCAACTATGAATTTATTCGGCCTAGTCATGGAAGAAATCAATCAATATCGCGACAAAACCGATTGGAAACCTTTTATTTTTGGCTCCATCGCAGGCATTGTTCCATGGGTAGTAATCATACTTTATGCTTTCGGAAATTCAAACCCTTCAGAGGTTCCTTGGTTTGTATACGTGCTAACTGGTTCATATTTTGTATTCTTTAATCTATTTCCTATCAACATGATTCTACAATATAAAAAAATCGGTAAATGGAAAAACTATTTATACGGAGAAAAGGGATACATTGTACTAAGCCTCGTTGCAAAATCAGTACTAGCTTGGATTGCCTTTGCGGGAGTTATGCAGCCCTAGGAGAAGAATATTTTTACTCTAATAAGAATGAATTCTAAGAAATAGCAAATCAAAATGATTTGAAAGTCTGGATAGGGAAGATTTGAACAAGGTAGTGTAAGAACGGGTTATATAATTATTATCCATAGAGATTTGATATTTGAGATAGCTTGATTTAAAATCCACCCAATTAGAAAACTTTTAAAAAGTCCTAGAGCGATAAAGTAAATACCCTTAGGGCTTTTTTTTTGGCATAAATAAATTCAATATTTAATCTACTTAAGATAGAAGTATTTAAAATGGATTGACATAAACAGGTACCTTTTATATAATAAATATGAATAACAGGTACCTGTTTAAATTGGAGGGAAATATTATGAAGAACATAGAAATCACAAAAAATATAACGGAGTCCGATAAAATGCTGGCTAATCTTGACCGAGTGATGCGGCAGCTACGAAGACGCCCCCAGGGTACAGGCCATACTAATAGAGGGACCTATCGACTCCTTAGAATCATTGCTGAGTCACCAGGAATTAGCACTAAGGAGTTATCCGAAGTGCTGGATATTCGTAGGGCCTCTTTGAACGAGAAATTGCTCTCTCTAGAAATCGAAGGAATGATAAGTAGAGATCGGGACTTAAAGGATCAGCGCGTCTATGTGGTTAATTTGGAAAAAGTAGCAATGGATTATTTAGCCAAAGGTAAGGAAATCAGGTCAAAAATACATGATTCTATAAGTGAGATTCTTAGTCCAGAGGAAATTGGGCAGCTCGAATCCTTAGCCGGAAAACTCGCTGATGGCCTAGAGCTCGTTGATACTGGTGGTGAAGCCGATGGTAAGAGTGAAACCCAAGAAGGAAGTATATAGTGCAAGTTAGAGGAGAAGGCACTATGGGCCGGAGAAACCTCTATCTAACCGAGGACGAGCTTGCTAAGAGGCCTAAAGTAACTAGGCAGCTCATAGCTAGGGTTTGGGATATGCTCAGGCCCTATTGGAGGTAACTGCTCCTAATCGTTCTTACAATTCTCATTTCCGCTGTCTTTCGTCTGATGCCTGCCATACTCACTGGCCGAATTATTGATGAGGGGCTCATTGGCCGAGATCTTCCGGTACTGGTGAGACTCATTGTTTTATCACTGGCTGTAACCCTGGCTGCTAACCTCATTGGGGTTATGGAAAGCTATTTTACGACCTGGATTTCTCAGCATGTAACCTTTGATCTGCGTAATAAAATGTTTCGTCATCTCCAAGCCATGTCCCATGGGTTTTTTATGGACAGTCGTCAGGGGGATATCATTACCCGGATGACCAGTGATATATCCGGTGTTCAGCAGACCATCTCAGGGACAATGACGGGGATTTTGTCGAATCTATTAACCTTAATAATTGCACTGGTGGCCATGTATCAGCGCAACTGGATTTTAGCCACTTTAGGAATTGTCCTAGTTCCTCTCTTTACCTTGCCCACTAAAAAGGTAGGTAAGACTCGCTGGAACTTAACCCGGGAAGCTCAGGAATCGCAAGACGAGATTAATAACATTCTAAATGAAACTCTATCGGTCAGTGGGCAGCTTTTGGTTAAACTCTTTGTTCGTGAAAAGACGGAAGCCGACCGATATCAAGCTGTGAACCGCAAAATGATTGGACTGAACATTAGAGAAAGCATGGCTGGACGGTGGTTTAGAGTAGCCCTAAGCACTTTTTCCAGCATCGGGCCTATGCTAATTTATCTAGTGGGCGGATATCTTATGATACAAAGGGGAGCGGATCTCACTGTAGGGGATATCACAGTTCTGGTTTCACTGCTAGGTCGAATGTATGGTCCTGTAAACTCGCTAATGAGCATCCAGGTAGACTGGATCCGTTCTATGGCTCTTTTCACAAGAATCTTTGAATATTTTGACTTAAGTGTTGAGGTGAAAAATGCACAAGAACCTATAGTACTTGAAAAAGTAAATGGAACTGTAGAATTTAATAATGTGGAATTTGCCTATGGCGATAAGACGATTCTAAGGGATGTAAGTTTTAGACTAGAAAGCGGTAAGAGTATAGCGCTGGTAGGCCCCTCGGGGGCTGGTAAGAGTACCTTAGTCAATCTTATTCCTCGGCTGTTTGATGTTACAGGAGGAAGTGTAACTCTGGATGATGTTGATGTAAGAGCTCTGGATCTAGGCTTTTTAAGACAACAAGTTGGTATGGTTACTCAGGATACCTATTTATTCCAGGGAACCATTAGAGACAATCTTCTATATGCCAAGCCCGATGCCACTGAGCAGGAGTTGGAGGAGGCGTGTAAAAAAGCCAATATCCACGACTTCATAGTAGAACAGGAACTTGGTTATGACAGTCCCGTTGGGAACCGGGGGCTGAAGCTCTCGGGAGGAGAAAAGCAGCGTATCTCCATCGCTAGAGTTCTCTTAAAAGACCCTGCTATTATTATCTTTGATGAAGCTACCTCAGCTCTCGATTCCATCTCTGAGCAACTAATTCAAGAGGCCATGGAAACACTAATGAAGTCCCGTACCACCATTATAATTGCCCACCGATTGTCCACGATACAATCTGCCGATGAGATTCTGGTTCTGTCCGGTGGCATGGTTGAGGAGCCAGGTAGACACTCCGAACTTCTTATGGAAAACGGACTATATCACAAGCTCTGGGAGACCCAGTCCATTGATAATGGTAATTCTATATAGCAGAGTTGGAAATATAGTTAAAGGTTTTAGATATATATATAATTTTTCTAATGGAGGAAGTTAACAAGAACAAAGTTATAAAAAACAGGCTACTGATATAAGAATCAGTAGCCTGTTTTTATGGATAAAGTAGCTCCTATAAGAAGGTAATTATAAAGGTTAGGGATCAGTTGTGAAAAAATATACTTATGATAGTACCAGAATTAGAGCAGATATGATAAGCTATATTTATATTAGTAAAATATCAAGTTGGCGAAGGGAAGGGTTATTATGAGTTTAAAGTACGCAATCATTGGATGTGGCAGAATTTCTCATAATCATATTGCTGCTGCTATGGAAAACAACTTGGATATTGTGGCACTGTGCGATATTTTCCAATCTCAAATGGATATTGCGGCTTCGGAATTTGGTTTATCATCGGATACGAAAAAATATACTGACTACATGGAAATGCTCCGTATTGAAAAACCAGATCTAGTGGCCATTTGTACTCAAATTGGACGTCACACAGAGATTGCTCTTAACTGTATTGAGGCAGGGGTTAATTTAATAATAGAAAAACCCATTACCCTATCCCTAGAAGAAGCGGACCTTATTATAAAAAAGGCTAAAGAGAAAAATATAAAAGTTAGCGTGTGTCATCAGAACCGGTTCAATAAAGCGGTTCAAAAAATTCGAGAAGCTCTTGAGGATAATAGATTTGGGAAACTCTTTTATGGCACTGCCCATATCAGATGGTATAGAGGAGAAGAGTACTACAAACAAGCATCCTGGAGAGGTACATGGGATCAAGAGGGCGGTGCCCTTATGAATCAGTGTATCCATAATATAGACCTTCTGAGATGGATGATGGGTAATGATATTATAGAAGTAGTTGGAATGACTGCTAATCTCAACCATAATTACATTGAAACGGAAGATTTAGGAATAGCCTTAGTAAAGTTTGCAGGTGGAGGTTATGGGATTATTGAAGGAACGAATAATATTTATCCCGGAAATCTTGAAGAGACTTTATACATCTTTGGTGAAAAAGGAACGGTTAAAGC
>LSQX01346092.1_pt1 | contig 10288 bp, 7 predicted proteins | sample 654561 | NCBI WGS metagenome assembly LSQX01 (sample SAMN04489861, study PRJNA283612) | anaerobic digester metagenome | isolation source: 4 biogas reactors fed with cattle manure at either 37C or 55C with and... | place: Denmark: Kongens Lyngby | collected 2014
AGTTTTTCGCCGATTGCTATACCGGAAGAAGATACGATCTTGTGGAAGACGCCGGCGGCGAATATCACAAGACGGCGCCGACAGACAAAAAAGACCCCTTTGTATCACCGCTGTTCGGTAACCTTGACGATATGCCGCCTTCCCTGATATTTGCCGGCGGGGATGAAATAATGCTCGACGACGCAAAACTCCTGCACGAGAGGCTGCTTCTGGCGGGGGCCTCGAGCCGCCTGATCGTTAAGCCGAACATGTGGCATGCGTATGTACTGTTCTGCCTTGAGGAAAACAAGTCGGATTTTGACGAAATCAACGGCTTTATGAAATCGGTTTTGCCGGAGGGCTCCGAGCGCAAACTCAGGTGGCTGAAGCTTGACAACGCCGCAAAAATATACCCCGCGGCGGCTACCAAAAGATGGAGCAACGTGTTCAGGCTTTCGGCCACGCTGAAAGAGGAGATCGACCGGGACTTACTTCAGTCGGCGCTTGACGTCACTGTGCGCCGCTTCCCCTCGATAGCCGTACGCCTGCGCCGCGGGCTTTTCTGGTATTACCTTGAGGAAGTGCCGCGGGCGCCGCGGATTATGGACGAAAAAAGCTATCCGCTCTCGCACATGCCCTTTGACGATATACGCAAATGCGCCTTCCGCGTGCTTTTGTACAGGCGCAGAATTGCGGTTGAGTTTTTCCACGCCGTCACAGACGGCAACGGCGGGCTGGTTTTCCTGAAAACCCTTGTTGCCGAATATCTGTCAAGCAAATACGGAATCAGGATTCCTAACACCGACGGCGTGCTCGATCGCCTTGAGACCCCGCCCGAGGAGGAATTTGAGGACAGCTTTCAGAAATATGCCGGAGAAATAAGAAAAAGCAGAATGGAGGCAAATTCCTTCAAGCCGACCGGCACACCCGAGACCGACGGGTTCATTAACGTCACCACGTTTTTGCTTGATCTTGCTCGTGTTTCAGCTGCGGCAAAAGAAAAGAGGGTGACCATAACCTCTTATCTTGCGGCGGCATTTATACAGGCCGGTATCCGGCTGCAACAGGAGTCCGGCTGGCCGCAAAAAAAGCAGAAGGCCGTGAAAATCCTGATTCCGGTAAATTTAAGGAAGCTTTTTCCGAGCCGGTCGCTGCGCAATTTTGTGTATTACGTGACCCCGGGAATAGACCCGCGCCTGGGTGAGTACACCTTCGAGGAGATATGCACCAGCATACATCACCAGTTGGGACTCTTTGTAACCCGCAACGAGATGGCCAGCCGCATCTCGGGCAATGTGCAGGACGAGCGGCGGCTGATACTCAAACTGGCGCCGCTTTTCGTGAAGAACATTGTGATGAAAATCATGTTCTCTATCTTTGGAGAGCGGAAATCCATGATGTCGCTGTCAAACCTAGGGGCTATCAGGGTGCCCGATGTCATGGGAGAATATATTGAGAGGTTTGACTTTATACTCGGAGCCCAGTCGACCTCTCCCTACAACTGCGGAGTTCTTTCATACCGGGACAAGCTCATAATCAATATAATCCGCAATATCAAGGAGCCGCTGCTTGAGAGGCGGTTTTACGAGGTGCTGCGCGAGCAGAATATTCCGGTCAAGGTCGAGAGCAACCAGAGATAAAACAAACCGAAACAAGCTCCTTGAAAGGAATGGTCATATATGTACTGCGTAAAATGTGGAGTAGAGCTGGCAGACAGCGAAAAAAAGTGCCCGCTTTGCGGGACGCGGGTATATCATCCGGATATTGTCCCGGCCGAAGCCGAGCCTCCTTATCCCCCCTTTCAGAAACCCGCCGAGGCAATAAACCCGCGGGGGGTGTTGTTTGTCCTGACCGTGCTTTTTTTGATAATCGCCGCAATCTGCCTGCTCTGCGACTGGAATCTCAGCGGCGGCAGGATTGTCTGGTCGGGGTTTGTGACCGGCGCGCTGGCTTTGATTTATGTGGCTTTTGTGCTGCCGTTCTGGTTTAGGCGGCCGAGCCCGGCAGTCTTTGTCCCGTGTGATTTTCTGGCCACAGCGCTTTATCTGTTTTATATTAACACAATTCTCGACGGAAACTGGTTTTTCACCTTCGCGCTGCCGCTCGTCGCCGGCATCGGGCTGATAACCACCGCGGTGGTTGTGCTCTCCTATTACATCAGGCGGGGATACCTCTTTATATGGAGCGGAGCCTGTATTCTCTTGGGCGTATATACCGTCGGCATAGAAGTTTTGATCAATATTACATTCAGCGTGCAGGAAAAGTTGGTCTGGTCCCTCTATCCCTGTGTCGCCCTGTTTATGATCGGGATAATGCTGCTCGTCATTGCGCTGGTCAGGCCGCTGCGCGAGTCGCTGCACAAGAAGTTCTTTCTGTAGGATACGGTCTGCGGGGGCTCTGCCCTCGCACCCCCGCTCATGGAACTTTTTGAACAGAATTGTCAAGTCAAGTGCAAGGATTTATGATAAAAAACTTCTTCGGGACACTTCCAACCGAGGCATTTTCGAGGCCGGTTGTTGAGAAGCTTAGCAACAGCATCTACATCTTCCTGAGAAATGTTGGCAAATTAAGTCCTCTTAGGGAAAAACTGACGCAGTAAACCGTTAAAATTCTCGTTGGTTCCACGCTGCCAGGGGGCATGAGGATCGGCAAGGCAAACCTTTCATTTTATATCTGCGCCGCAGGCGCAATATCACTCGCCGAAGGCGAATATAACTGCGAAGCAATATAACTCGCCAGCGGCGAATATAACTGAAAAAAGCACTGCTCTCGCAGTGCTTTTTTCTGGCCTGCCCGACAGGATTCGAACCTGCGACCTCAAGAGTCGGAGTCTTGCGCGCTATCCAACTGCGCCACGGGCAGATTACAGCCCTACAATTCTACCACAAACACTCCGGATTTTCAAGAGGATTGACGAGATTTGGTGCGGTTATTCGGAAGTAAATTTTTATATACCGGAAAAAACAGGGCCGCCTGCGGTTTCATTGGCGCTTTCAGTCACCCGGCGCTCAAGCTCAAGCAGGTGCTTTTTCAGCTCAAGCCCGCCGGCGTATCCTGTAAGGCTGCCGTCCGAACCTACCACCCTGTGGCAGGGGATGACAATCATCAGCGGGTTTTTGTTACAGGCCATCCCGACGGCGCGGCAGGCGCGCGGGCTGCCCGAAGCCTCGGCTATCTGCCGGTAGGTCCGCGTCTGCCCGTATGGAATTCCGGCAAGCGCGCGCCAGACCGACATCTGAAATTCGGTGCCCTGAAGCTCATACCCAAAATCAAAAGACTGCCTCTTGCCGGCAAGGTATTCCCGGATTTCCTCATATACCTGCCCGGACAGCTCCGAGGGCTGGTCGGGGGCGTCAATCCGCTCAACCCTTGATATGGCAAAAACCGCGCTGTTGGTATAGCCGATTTTTATCAGGCCAAGCTCGGTATTGTAAAATGCGTATCTGTTCATGGTTATCCATCCCGTATTTTATGTTATCATTTATCTATTATCAAAAAACGTTCCTGCACGCAACGCCAGAACATACTTGCATCATGGTCCAACAGATCCCATTCCTGTTCCAATCTCAGGAGCCCTATAATTTCACCGTATTTTTTCAGATACACAAATAAATTAATTTAATGTTTTTTCGGTTTCCTCACAACTCATCTCCTCCGGCGTCGGATATCAAAATTCGGAGCCTTTTGTGTTCATGCTCACAAAGCTCTCTGCCTTTGTATGTGATAACATATTCGGTTCTCGGCCTGTCGTCGGATATTGCCACGATATAACCTTTCCGAATCCCCTCATATTCAGAAAGCAAAAGCAGGGCTTCGCTTGGCTCGCCCTGCTATGCTTTTTGGTGGACCTGGAGGGATTCGAACCCTTGACCTCCGCGTTGCGAACGCGGCGCTCTCCCAACTGAGCTACAAGCCCGAATATCTGCCTCCCATAATTATATATCATCATTCGGGTATTGTCAAGTGTCGGAGGTGAATAATTAGCCCGGAAAAATATTCGGCAGCCCGGCAATCTGCCGGGGCTGTGCCTTTAAAATCACGCCCGAATTGTCGGATGTGAAAAACTTATCATATTATGTTGACAAGGGCATTATCATGATGTATAATGCAGTTTAGATGTAGGCACCCTCACCGGAGCATAATCGCGGGCTCTTTTTAGGCGGGTGTGAACACCGATTATCTTTTTTGCCGCTATGCGGCGCAGGTGGAAAATATGCCAAAAGTAAAAAGAATCGCTGTTATGACAAGCGGCGGCGACTGCCAGGCCATGAACGCCACGGTGCGTGCCGTCGTGCTTGCCGCAAGAAAATATAATATTGAAACTGTCGGAATCATGGACGGTTTTTTAGGTATGACCTACCGCCGTCCCGGGGATTTCCGCGTGCTGCGCGCTGAAGATGTCGAAAACATCATCAACCGCGGAGGCACTATACTCAATTCGGCAAGGTTTGACGAGTTCAGGCAGGAGAGTGTTGTCAAAATTGCCGCCAAGAATATGCAGGAAGAAGGTATCGACGCCCTGGTGATTGCCGGTGGCGACGGGAGCTTTCGCGGCGGCCTTGATCTGCTCAAACACAGCAACATCCCCTGTATCGGCATACCCTCGACAATAGACAACGACATAACCTCAACCGAATACACGCTCGGTTTTGACACCGCGCTGCGCAACACAATAGAAATGGCCGACGCGCTGCGTGATACCTGCAATTCGCATCAACGCTGCAATGTCATTGAGGTTATGGGCCGCAACTGCGGGCAAATTGCACTCATGACGGCACTTGCCGTCGGTGCTTCGGCGGTTGCCATTCCCGAGGCTCCCGAGGCTTTCGACGCCGACCGGGTTATAGATAAAATGATTGAAGCCCGTAAGAAAGGAAAGCGCAGCTTCCTTGTAATATTTGCCGAGGGCGCCTTTGATACGAGCCTCACCGACGAAGTGAGGAAAGCCGCACTTGACACCGCTGCCGAAAAATATTTGGGCGGCAAAATCAGCGGGCATGACCTTGCGAAGATTGCAGATGAAAACTACATAAGCTCCTACGGCGAGCAGTTCCGCACAAAGCTGCAGCGCCGCTCGCGTGAGGAGTTTGCAAGATATTATGCCGAGACAGGCGATGTCCGTTTCAAGGACGAATACATTGAGACCAAATTTGCCCGCTTTGCCCATGTGGCAAGAGGCGGCAGCCCGACGGTTTACGACCGGGTGACCGCGTCGCGGATGGGCGAGCTTGCGGTTGACCTTATCGCCGCAAAGAGGGGCAACCGCTGCATCTGCGTGCACGACGGCAGGATAACATCAATGGATATGTGGGACGCAATAAACGTCGATTCGGTTTACCGCAGATACCGCAAGACCGGGGTCCATGATTCCGAGGCGATAGCAAAGCTCAGCCCCTTGCAGAAAAAGCTCTACGATTACAGAGTAAAGCTCAATGAAAGCCTTATCAGGTCGGCCGCCGCACTCTCTGAAATTTAAAATTTATCAGGATGGCCAAGTAATTAGGCCGTCCTTTTTTATTTCGGCGAACTCCGTGGCGGCTCGCCGGCCATTTTCTTCTATGAAAATATTGCATAAGCCTTTCAAAAATCCCCGACATGGTTTATAATAAAGACGGGTAGGCGCCGCAGTCCGGCCTCAACGAAACGGGCGTGCTACTTAAGTCGTAACAGGGGTGAGCCGAAGATGAATTTCGATATTATACCCAGGGAAGCCCTGAACATGGCGGGCCTGCTTGAGTCGCGCGGGTTTGAGGCCTTTTTTGTCGGCGGCTGCGTGCGTGACATCCTGCGCGGCACCCGACCAAACGACTGGGACATCGCCACAAACGCGACTCCGGAACAGATGAAGGAATGCTTTGCCGGGCTACGCGTGATTGAAACCGGAATCAAACACGGAACACTCACGGTAATATCGGATGGCCTGAGCTTTGAAGTTACGACATACCGCGTTGACGGAAAATATGAGGACAACAGGCGCCCCACAGAGGTCTATTTTACCCGGAATCTTGCTGACGACCTCTCGCGGCGCGACTTCACGATAAACGCAATGGCCTACAGCCCCGGGCGCGGGCTGGTAGACATATTCGGGGGCCGGGAAGATATTGAAAAGAAGATAATCCGGTGTGTAGGAAACCCCAACCGGCGCTTTCACGAGGACGGGCTGCGGATTCTGCGCGCGCTCCGCTTTGCCTCGGCGCTCGACTTTTGGGTCGAGGAAGATACCGCCAGCAGCATACATGAAAACCGAAGTCTCCTCAAAAACATTTCGGCAGAGCGGGTGCGCGACGAATTTTTCAAGCTTATAGTCGGACCGGGTGCTGAGCGGGTATTGCTTGAATTTTTTGATGTTATATGCGAGTTCATTCCCGAAATCAAACCGGCGGCAGATTTTGAGCAAAAACACGCTTATGACCTGTATGCCCGTTCTGTCAGGACCATGGCCGCAGAGGACAAGGGCGATAAATATGTGCGGCTGGCCCTCTTTTTCCACGGCATAGGAAAGCCCGACGACTTTGGCGAGGATAAGGAAGGCCGGCAGGAGTACGAGGAGCAGAACGCCGAGCTTGCCGGGACAATACTGCGCAGGCTGCGTTCCGACAACCGCACAATCTCGACCGTCAAGTGTCTGATTCGAGCCCGGCATACAGCAACACCTAAGGCCGAGGGGGAAATGCGCCGGCTGCTGGCTTTCTTCGGGGAGCAGAACCTCCGCCGGCTGCGTGGCCGGCGGCGGGCTGAAATCTCAGCGCAAATGCCCGGACAGAGGCCGCCGGGACTTGAGGAAATTGAGGCGGCAGAGACGCTGCTCTCGGAGGTGCTGAAAAAGGAGTGCTGCCTCTCGCTGCGTGATTTGGCGGTCGGCGGGGAGGATTTGATAGCGCTTGGAATGAGGCCGGGGCGCGGGATAGGAAAGCTGCTCACCGGGCTGCTCGATGAGGTGATTGACGGGAGGCTGCCTAATGAGCGCGAGGCGCTGCTCCGCGCGGCGGCAAAGAGAATTGAGAGGAAAAAATGAAAACGCGGTCATTATTTCCCCCGTTCGTTGTGTGAACACACTCCCTATTCCGTTTGTTGAGTGCAGGGTGAAATTGACCTTACACCCGACAAACGGAGCTTTTCTAATACACTCTTCAAACGGGTAAAAAAACAAAGCCACCAGAAAGCCTTGCCACCAAGACCTTCCGACGGCTGCCGTGTGCAATAAGAACGCCAGCATTGTATCAATACTGTCGTTCTTATATGGCTGCGGCACTAGGATTCGAACCTAGGTAATGACGGAGTCAGAGTCCGTTGCCTTACCGCTTGGCGATGCCGCAATTTATTGTCCCTTGGACAAAGCGTATTATATCAGAACGGGGCTAATTTGTCAAGACAAATTTTAAAATCCGATATACATTTGCCGCAGGCAAAAGCCTGTAAACCGACAGGCCGGACTTGACTTTTCACCTGCCCTGACTTATAATGGACTTATCAACTTAAAAGGCGGTGTGCTGTGAAAAAGGTGCTGTCATTCTTGTGTGTCTTGCCGGTACTATTTGCGGTTTTGCCGGTGTGCCCGCTGTCGGCCGAAGCCTCCGAGCTCAAGGTAACCTGGAATCTGGGGTATGTCGGCTCGATGGGCAACGCGCTCGGGAATGAGAATACGCTGGGCTCGCTAGGCAATCCCGGCACCACCTACCGCCACACCGACGTCGTGCGCATAGAGAAGGCCGGCACAACCGTCTGGTTTCGCGAGAGGGGCTCGGGAAACAGCGGCTTTTGCGCACGGACCGGCTACTCGATATCCTCCTGGAAAGAGATGAACGGTGTCTATGTCCTTGACACCGAGGGCGCCAACTACCCCGGCACCGACGGGGCCACTATAGGCATTGCCGAGCGCTCGGGCGACACCATTACTTATACCTACACAACGAGCCGGGACAACGAGCTGCTCCGCTTCTGCTTCTGCATCACAAACGACAAAGACGCCTCGGGGAACGTGATATTCCCGACAATATACAGCGAATATACCGGCCTGCCCGGCACATTTGCCGAGCAGTGCGCCGCCGACAGCGCCCCGGTAAGTTTTGAACCCGACAGTACCATCACCGGCTTTAACTGGTTTTACGGATATGTCGGCTCGGCGTACAACGACCTTTTCTATGTCAACGAAATAAGGCCCTACTACACCGAGTACAGCTATACCGGCATAATAACCGTACCGGCCGCGGGGACCACTATAAGCTTTTCCGACGCGGCATTTCCCTTTGTAGACAAAACGGTCTACACAATCTCCTCCTGGAAGCCGGCTGGCCAGACTTGGGTGCTTGACACTGCCGGCGCCAACTTCACCGGCGACGACCTGTCGGTAATCTCAAACGAAAACGGAAACTACACATACTCATATACCACCGAGCGCGACAACGAGCACCTGCGCCTCTGCCTGCGCACCGGCGGGAGCGGCACCCTGCCAACCGTCACATGGGATGCCCCCGAAGGCACATACAACAATGAAAGCAGCGAAGAAACTCAACCCGAAGAAACCGAGCCGCCCGCCATTGTATTTAACCCGCTGACCGAGGGCGACACGGCCGGCGACCTGCCGGGCGACAGCTCGGGTATCGCCCCGAAAATTGCGCTTGGTTTTACCGGCGCGGCTTATTTTGCCGGGTATATGATTTTCAAGCGCCGACCGGGCGAAAAAAAGGCCAGACAAGGTAAAACAGATGAGAACAAATAACAAAATCACGCTCAGGGGCGGCAGCTACAACATAAAGGCCGGCTCGCTTGTCGGTTTCGACATGTCAAAACTCGCCGCCGAGATTGAGTCCCACCGGCTTGAGATTGTCGGCCTTCAGGAGGTCGACCATGGCACCGCGCGCTCGGGCGGCATCGACACCATGAAGCTGCTGGCCGGGGCGGCGGTCTACGGTCACTACAAATTTGCCCGCGCCATATATTACAGAGGCGGCGAGTACGGCACGGGAATTCTGAGCAGATACCCGATTGCCTCTTTTGAGGTAATCCCGCTTTACTCGGGGAGCGCCGAGGGCCGGTCTGTCGGACACGCGGTTGTCGAGGCCAACGGGGCCAGCATCGACTTTTTCAACACGCATCTCTCATATGAGTCGGCCGAACTGCGCAGGGTGCAATTCGCACAACTTGCCGAACTGACAAAAAAGTGCGGCACTTATGTCCTGACCGGGGACTTCAATACCGCCGAGTGCCGGGAGTTTTCGGTTTTTGAAAATTCCATCCTTGTCAATATTAACACATATCCCACCTTCCCCTCGTCTTGCCGGGGTATAGACAACATAGTCCTCTCGGACAACTGGCGCCTGACCGCCTCGGGCATGGGAGCGCCCGGGAATTCGGACCACAACCTCCTGTGGGCCGAGATTGAGCTTTTATAAAAAAAGAACCCGGCGGGTTCTTTTTTATATCAGCGAGTATTCCCCAAATCCCCCGGGCTTCAGATACACCGCGCTCTTAAAACCGCATTCCCTTGCCAGCTCGGCCATCTCACCGAAAATAAATCCGACAGACCCGGCGTCATGCGCGTCGCTTGAGAGAATAATTCTGCAGCCCAGCTCCCTCAGCGCCTTGAGAATAAACACAGCCGGATATACTCGGCTGCGGTAACCGCTATTCACCGCCCCTGAGTTGATCTCAAAAATCCTGCAGCCGGCGGCGGCGCCTTTGATCGCCTCATATACGACAGCCTTGTACTCAAAGCTTTCCTCGTCGAAAAAGCGCCCGCCCTCGTTGAACTTGGCCACAAGGTCAAAGTGGCCGATAATGTCAGCCCCGGTCCTCTGCGGTATTTCGGCGGCAAGCTCGTAGTAAGCCCTGGTGTATTTTAACCAGTCGCCGCCGAAGTACTTACGCACGCCCTCGGCCACATATTCGGGGGTGTAGTCGACCGTTATATAGCCGTCGCCGCACATTATCGTGTGCGCCGAGCCGATGATATAGTCATAGCCCTTGGCGCGCTCTGAGAGGGCATCCTGCTCGATGCCGAGGAAAACGTCGATTGTGCCCCGGTATTTCTCCTTGAGCGCCCGCACTTCGGCGCGGTATGCCTCGGGCGCGGTCATGCCGAAGCCGCCGTCAAATCTGACATACGAATGCCCCGACAGCCCCACCGATTCATACCCGCGCGAGATTGCGGCACGAATCATCTCCTCGGGCGTGCACTTCCCGTCGCAAAATGTCGTGTGCAGGTGGTAGTCGCCTCTCATCAGCTCATCTTCTCCTGCTTGACCTTTTTGTCAATCACATGGCGAGAGGCAAGCTCGCGCCGCACGTCGTCGGGCGATATCCCCAGCTC
>LSQX01046454.1_pt1 | contig 10287 bp, 9 predicted proteins | sample 654561 | NCBI WGS metagenome assembly LSQX01 (sample SAMN04489861, study PRJNA283612) | anaerobic digester metagenome | isolation source: 4 biogas reactors fed with cattle manure at either 37C or 55C with and... | place: Denmark: Kongens Lyngby | collected 2014
GGTCATTTTGTGGGGAAATTGGATTTATATGAGAAATAGATTTATTCAATTAATTTTTAAAATATCGAAAGAAGAAGACGCTTTTGATATTTTAGAAAAAGAAGTTTTAAAATTAACAAAAAAAGAGATATCGCAAAGCATTATTGACTGTGGCATATTGCCAGAAATATTTACTCATGATAGTTCAGAGGAGAAGCTGTGGGCAAAGTTTACTGATATTCTACTAGCAGCGAGTTTAACTTTTTTAAATATTCCGTCTGAAGTTTTGAGAACAAGAGGAGACTCAGCTGATGTTTTTGGAAAAGCTAAAAACTATTCGATAGTTGCTGATGCAAAAACTTTTAGATTGAGTAGAACAGCAAAAAATCAAAAAGATTTTAAAGTAAAAGCTTTAGATGACTGGAGAAAAGGAAATAATTATGCTCTTTTAGTTTCGCCATTAATCCAATACCCCAGCCGTAGAAGTCAAATATATTTTCAGGCAATAGATAAAAATGTTACTTTACTTTCTTATACTCACTTGAATTTAATGCTGACTTATAACGACAACAAAGATTTTAAACCATTGTGGGAAGTTGGGAAGAATTTGAAAGCAAAGCTTAATTCAACCGAACAACAGCAAGCTGAAATATATTGGGAAAATATTGATAAATCTGTTTGCAAGATTTTAAACATTAATGAAGATGCACTATCCAATATAAAAACACTTGAAATGCAAAAAACAAAAGAGATTGGCCAAGAAGGAATTGATTTTTGGCAAAATAAAATAAAGGAGTATAAAAAACTTTCAAAAGAAGAAGCTATAAATAGGTTGATAGCTTCTGAAAAAATAGAAACAAAAATTAAAACTATTATGAAAGCAATTTCGTTTGATAATTAAGATGAATGATAACTACTTAAATAAAATAATTAATGACGATTGTTTGAATCATCTTTCAAACTTAGAAGAAAGCTCTATAGACTTATTTCTTTCAGATATTCCTTATGGTATCTGCCTTGATGATTGGGACGTTCTGCACAATAATACAAATTCTGCGCTACTTGGCACTTCTCCAGCTCAAAATGGAAAAAATGGGTTTAAAAGACGCGGAAAACCAATTAACGGGTGGAGTTCTGCTGATAGAAACATCGGGAAGGAATATCAAGAATGGGTGCAAAAGTGGTCAGATATGGTTTTCCCAATTATGAAAGAAGGCGCTTTCCAATTTGTTTTTGGGGCAAGAAGGACTATTCATAGAGTGGTCAATGCTTTTGAAAATTCTGGCTTTCTTTTAAAAGATATTTTAGCTTGGAAAAAGCCATCTGCTCACCATAGAGCACAAAAATTTACCAACATTTTGCGAAATAGAGGGCTTGAGGAGGAACTTGAAGTTTGGAATGGATGGCGACTCGGAAATTTAGCTCCTATATATGAGCCGATTGCCTGGTTTTTTAAACCATATAAAATTACTATTACAGATAATATTTTAAAACACGGTGTTGGAGCAATCAATACAGAAGAATGCAAAATCAATGGCTCAAATCCAACAAATTTATTAGAATTTGGATTTTCAAAAAATGAAAATAAGCTTCACGAGGCTCAGAAACCATTGGAATTAATTGAGTTTTTAATCAAGTTAACAACACGTGAAAATCAAATTGTTCTTGATCCATTCATTGGGAGCGGAACCACCGCATTAGCAGCTAAAAGATTAAAAAGAAATTTTATTGGCTTTGAAATCAATGAGGGATACTGTAATACTGCTATAGAAAGAGTAGATGATAAAGCCGCTTTCCCTCATTTCTACGAATTAGAGAAAGAACATATTTTATTTTGAAATTTAATTGAAAACCAATCTGCGTTTTTTTAGTCAGATATTTAAAAGTATGTAACTCCTTAAACTAATTCAAAAAACCCCTGCTTCTCCCTTATTATATTCACAATAATTTAGTATTTTTGTAAAAAAAGGAGTAATTGCAAAATGAAAAAAATACTATTTATTCTTTTGATGCTTTCCCTCTCTTATAAATGCCTTGCCCAAAAAGAACTTATTGGATTTTGGGAAGGAGCTATCGAGGTGATGGGAACTCAATTAATTATAAAAGCGGAATTTATTGAGGAAAATAGCTCGCTTAGTGGAAAGCTCGATATACCGCAGCAACTTGCTATTGGCTTGCCACTTAGCAATATCCAATTTAGCAAAGATTCGGCTTCTTTCGAGCTTTTTTTAAGTCCAGGCAATATAGCAAGTTTTTCTGGAATTTTGAGCAAAGATTCCGTGCAAGGAGATTTTTCGCAATCTGGAGTTAAAGGAACTTTTTATTTGATAAAGTCTGAAAAGAAAGAGGAAAAAACTTTTTTTCTCCCTGCTGAGTATATTGAAGAAGAAGTTGTGTTTTATAATGATGACATTAAATTCACTGGAACTTTGAGCTATCCAAAAGCAAAGGGACCTTTTCCCGCTGTAATTCTTATTTCGGGAAGCGGACAGCAAGAGCGAGACGAAGACGTGGCTGGCTTTAAAGTTTTTGCGCTCATTGCAAATTATCTTTCAAATACTGGCTTTGCCGTCCTGCGCTATGACGACAGAGGGATGGGTGGCTCTGATGCTGGAAATCTCGAAGAAGCGACTTCAAAAACCTTTGCCGAAGACGCCTTTGCTGCTTTTTCGTTTTTAAGTAAAAGAAAAGAAATTGACCCAAAAAAGATTGGCTTTTTGGGGCATAGTGAAGGGGCGATGATTGGGACTATGCTCGCTGCTGAACACAAAGAAATTGCTTTTCTTATTCTTATGGCTGGACCTGGAATTACAGGCGAGCAAATTGTTTTATCCCAAATAGAAGCTATTATAAGAGCTTCCGGCGCAAGTGAAGAAGAAATTCAGAACGCAATCGAATCGCAAAAAAGAATTATGGAAGCTGTAAAAACAGATAGGGGCTGGGAGGAAATAAAGGAAATGACAATAGAAGATTTGAAAAAAAGCATTGAGGAGCTGCCAGCTGAAGCCCGCGCTGAGATGGATATTTCCGATTCCGCGCTTGAAGAAAGGGCAGATTTGCAAATTAAAGGGGTTCGAAGCAAATGGTATAGATTTTTTATACAGTATGACCCCGCAAAAGATTTAGAAAAAGTAAAATGCCCTGTTTTGGCGCTTTTTGGAGAAAAGGATTTGCAGGTGCTTGCTAATTTGAACGAAACAGCAATGAAAAAGGCACTTGAAAAAGCTGGAAATAAGAATTTTACAACTAAAATTTTCAAAGATGCTAATCATCTATTTCAAAAGGCAGACTCGGGTTTATTAGATGAGTATGCTTTTTTAGAAAAAAAATTTGTGGACGGCTATTTAGAATATATAATTGATTGGCTGCAAGAAAATTTTACAGATAAAAAAAGATAATTTTGTACCGGAGGACGGAATTGAACCGCCGACACACGGATTATGATTCCGTTGCTCTGACCGACTGAGCTACTCCGGCACTTATAAGATTTCAAAATTACGAAATATTTTTATTATTGCAAAATTATTTTATTCCTTTTTCCCTAACTTATGCTAAAATTTAAAAAAGAACATTTTTATTTAAAAGCAGTAGATTGAAAATCTTGAAAAAAAATTGCATAAATCAATAGTAATTAGTAATTTGCTTTTATTTAGTGCGTGTGAATGACTATTATTTTAAGCATAATATTTGCTTTTTCTACTTTGGCAGCATTTCAAGTTTTCGCGATTGGAACTTATGGCGTTGCTCCTGTGATTATCGCTTTAGCTTTTTTTTACTTTTATTTTCTCAAAAGAGTAATTTGGAACGGTGATAAACTTCAATTTCAGCCAAACGCAAGCCTAACTTTGCTGGCAATAGTCATTTCAATCGCTCTTATTTCTGGAATAAATCCCTTAATTAGTGCTAATAAATATGAAATTACTCAATTTTTAAAAACTTCTATTCACTTTCTTTTTTTAACTGCATTTACTTTGATTTGCTGTTTTTATAAAATTGAAAATTTTTCATGGAAAACTGTTCTAAAAGTTTTTTTAATACTAAGTATATTTATTAACGTCTTTGGCATTTACCAGGTTACTGCTCGCGCATTCGATTTACCCCTGGCATGGCTTGAGTTGAGCAATGAATCCTTGACTGCAAGAGGGACAGCCTCAGGCTTTGACCCCTACCAGCAACTTGCTTTGCAGTTTGAAAACTTTTTCCGAGCTACCTCAATTTTTTCTGAACCCTCGCTTTATGCTTCCTATAATATAATTGTTTTAATTTTTCTTGTCATTCCTCTTTTAAAAACTAAAAGGGGGATAATCAAATCTAATCTTGTTAAAGGCATAGTTTTAATACTTGCAGTTGCAGGGCTATTTTTAACATTTTCTTTGACTGGACTGCTTAGCTTTGCAGCTATTGCTTTTGCAGTTTTTTTGTTTGAAAGGTCGAAACGTCTAAAATATTTTGTTTACTTTTTAGTCGGCACAATTTTTGTCATAGCAATTACCGATACTCTCGTTGAAAATGTAACGGAAATTAGCGTAGCCAAGCTTTTTTCAAATAGGTTGGAAAAGATTTATAAATCAAAGCGAATAGGGGCAGAAAGCATTGAAGGAGAATCGGTTAGCACCCGATACGATTACCAAAAGCGAGCAGTAGAAATTTGGGCTCAGCATCCATTTTTAGGCTGTGGGATTGGGCTGGTTGGCTATAATAAAAAAGTCGATTTAAAATTTGCCGATACTGGATTGACTCAAGTTATTGCCGAAACTGGAGCAATCGGCACTTTATTTTATTTGGCATTTTTTGGATCACTTTTTATTGCTCTGCTTAAGCTTAATCGTGAAGTAACTAAAAATGAAGAGCTTAGCGATATAGATAAATCGCTTGCAAGTTGCTCATTTTATTTGCTAATTCATATTGTAATAATAAATTTCATTACCGCTAATAATTTTATTACTCCAATTAGTTGGCTTTATCTCGGCTTTATTTTTTCTGTAATGAACAATTTATTCGGCAAATTGGGGTATAGATTGAAAGTGATTGAATTTTCACCAAAATCGGCAAAAACAAAACTAATCGCCGGAACGAGCAAATGAGTAAGCCAATAGAAATAGGCGCAACAAGGAATGCGATTACAAGCCAATTTCAAAAGAAATATGAGCCTCAGCGCACTATTCCAGCCGCCAAAGGAAAAAATATCCAGCTGAGAAAAGGCGAGATTGTTCAAGGAAAAATCTTGAAAATTTATTCGCAAAAAGAAGCGGAGGTCCGTCTCCCAATTGGAGATTTAAAAGCTGAATTTTCTGGCAGACTGAAGCCTGGCGATGTTCTTTTTTTTAAAGTTGATTCCATTTCTCCTTCATTAATTCTCAAAATTTACGCTGTATCGCAAATAATAGCTGGTAAAGAGCTTGAGAATAAGGAAATATTGAGGATTTTAGATCTGCCCGATGAAGATATTTTTCTTCAAATTCTTCAGCGTTTTAAAAGCAAAAGTGCGGTTATTTCAAAAATAAATTTAATCAATATTTATAATAATTTCAAAGCTATTGCAGCAAAAAGCTATGAAAATATAAGTTTTTCTGACCTTTTAAAAATTCTTTTCTTTTTCGATGATTATTCTATTGAGCTTAATAGTCCAGCATTCGATAAGTTAAAAGGGAGCGTGCTGGGCGCCAAATTCCTTAGTTTGCAAATAGAAAAGCTAATAGATTTTTTAAAAACTTTGCCAAAAATAAAAGCTATTGAGAATCTTTTTAATTTTTTTCAAAAGTTAGAAAGCTTTTCAGTTTCCCAGAAAATTCTTTTCTTTCATTCTGGATTAGAAGGAGCTAATTTTTATAACTTATTAAGCGAGCTTTTGCACAAAGGTGCTTTGCAGGCAAGTGATGAATCGGCACTGCGAAATATAGTTGAGCCGCTACTTAATGCAATTGAAGGGCAAACGATTTTAAATTTATATGCAACATTGAATTACACTCCTTTTTTCTTCCTTATTCCTTATAGAGATAGGCAAAAAAAATGGAAATATTTCCAACTAATCCTTAAAAAAAGGAAAAGCAAAAAAAGAGCAAAAGATAGCCTTTTCGATTATCAAATCAGCTTAAATAGTGAATTTAGCGATATTCTTGATATTGAAGACGAGGATTTTGATGATTTGCTTAGCTCAAATGCTTTTTCAAATTATGCGGAACTCAAGCAGGCATTAAACGAAACTTTAAAAGAATTAAAATCCTTATTTAGTCAAGGCAATTTCCTTCCAAACAGAGCAGATTTTTTGCAAAAGGAGGATTTCAAACTTAGTTTTAAAAGCGATTCAGCGGCAAAGGCTGGAAGCAGTATTTCTGTCGTAGTGTAAAATCTTTTCTGCTCATTTTCATAGAGTAAAAAATCAGTAAATTGTAATATCAAATGAGCCATAATGAAACGTCAATATTGAGGGTCCGATAGGAACTCTATTGTTTTCCAATTTTTTATGTCGAAATACTTTATTGCACTTTCTTTAATGTCTTCTAATTGAATTGAGTTAATTTCCTCAATTTTTGAGCTTAAATCTTCCTTGCGAGCGAAATGAAATTCATTACTTGCTAATTTTTGCATACGGGCAGTTAAGCTCTCCAATTCAATTGTGATATTGGTTTTTGTAAGCTCTTTTGCACGCTTAAGCTCGGAGCTATGAATTTTTTTTGTCGTCAAATTCTCTAACTCATCGAAAATAAGAACTTTAGAAATTGCTGCGTTGGCTTTGTCTGTAGCAATGTAAATATAAAATGCACCTGCATCGGAAAAGAAGTGTGATTGGGCAAAAACTGAGTATGCCAAACTTTTTTGTTCTCTAAGTTTCTGATAAAGTCGCGAGCTAAACCCTTCACCAAGAAGCGAGGCAAGTATTGTCAAACTCATTTTGTCTTTATGCTTAATGCCGGGAAGCCTCCTGCAAATAACGATATGGTTTTGATGGTAGGGCTTCTTAAATTGATTTTTACTTTTAATGGATGTAAATTTTTCTTTTAGAGGCAAATAGCCATTATTTTCCAAGTGGGAGAAATGCTTGCTAATTGCTTCTACGGCTCTATCGTGGCAGATGTTTCCAGCAAAAGATACAATTATATTTTCGGGACTAATCTGTTGCTTGTGAAAATTAATAATATCAGCTTGGGAAATGTTTTTAACGCTCTCCACTGTCCCGGCTATTGTTTGGGCAAGTTTTGAGTTTTTAAATAAAATCTTATCTGCCTGCTCAAAAATAAGCTCCTCCGGGTCGTCTTCTATGCTTTTTATTTCCTCAATAATGATTTTTTTTTCCTTTTCAATGTCTTTCAAGTCAAATTTTGGAAATAAAACTATGTCTGAAAGTATTTGAAGCGTAGAGTTAAAATGTTTTTTGAGAGCGCGGGCATAAAAGCAAATCATTTCCTTTGTAGTAAAGGCGTTTGCGTTTGCTCCAATATTTTCAAGTTGGTAGGCAATTTGCTTGCTCGTTCTATGCTCGGTGTCGCGAAAACAAATATGCTCAAAAAAATGAGCTAAACCAGACAATTCCTTTGGGTCGCTGCGTGAGCCGGTGTTTATGCTCAGTCCCAAAGCAAAGGATTCTAAATTCGGAACATATTCGCTTATAATTCTTAATCCATTCGCTAATTCTGTTTTTTTGTATTCGTAGCAATCTCTGTCCTTATTATTCCGCATCAAACTATTTTGTTTTTCTTATATTTATAAAAAAAATTCTTTTTTTTCAAGTTTTTCAAAAATAATTATAATATCTTACATATCACTATTGAAAAAAAGAAAAATAAATATTAAATTGACTATAATAAATGTGAAGAAAAAAATGTAAATGTTTATTGAAATATTTGCACTTAAAGAGCGTAAAATGGTATAGATTTTGATAGTGGATATTTGAAAAATATAGTCAAAGCATTGCAATCGCTTTTGATGCTTTGCTGCGAAATGAAAGATTTGCAATTTTGTTATTATTAAAATTTGTTATTGTTAAAATCTATCATTATAATAAAAGGAAATAAAGTATTAAAAAAATAGTCCGATATATGAAAGTATGAAAAAGAGAAATAAAAGCAATCTGCCAAAGGATAACTCAGAAAGGTATCTGCTGACCTATGCGGATTTAATTACTCTACTTTTAGGATTATTTATTATACTTTACGCCAGCGCGCAAGTAGATGAAGGCAAATATCAAGAATTTGCAAAGGCATTTTCCGATTACTTTGCCTCCGCTGGAGCGGTAGAAAAAGGCAGCGGAGTAATGGAGGGTTTCAAAAGTGGCATTCCAGAGCCAATATTTGAGCATACATCTCCTGAAAGAAGTATTGAAGAAATATATTCTGACGCAGAAAGCGCATTAAAATCCTTTATATCAAAAGGAGTTTTGTCTTTAAGAATCCATGATTCAGAATTGGTCTTTTCCTTGTCTGAACGATTGCTTTTTGAGCCTGCAAAAGCTGGAATACAGAGAGAAGGTGGCGTTTTGCTCGATAGCTTAACCAAGATTTTTAATAACTTAGATTATCAGGTGACAGTCGATGGGCATACAGATTCCAATCCAATACGGACTTTCCGCTATGAATCTAATTGGCACCTTTCTGTTGCCCGAGCTTTGAACGTAGGATATAGATTAGTTCAAAGAGGATTGCAAGAAAACAAATTGATAATAAGAGGTTTTGGAGCCGAAAGACCTATTGTAGAAAACAACAGCGCTGAAGGACGAGCATTGAATAGAAGAGTGGAAATCACACTCTCCAAAATTTCAATAAGCTCACCAGCAATAAGCGGTTATAACAATTTTTAAAAAATATTGAGAAATATATGGAAAACTCTGGCAAAGGACGAACAATAAGAACAATTCAATTTGGCGAATTTGAAGTAAGTGAAAATCACATATTCTATTTCGAAAATGGAGTCTTGGGTTTTGAAGAACTGCGAGAATTTGTTCTTATCAGCGAAGAAGAAACGGCGCCTTTTAAATGGCTTATTTCATTAGACGTGCCAGATATTGGTTTCCCTTGCCTCAGCCCTTGGCATGTTGATTTTACGTATAGCCCGGGCAAAGAATTCGATTTAGAAAACGAGGTGCTGCTGACAATCATTACTCTTGACGATGGCAATGGCAGAATGACCGCAAATTTGAAAGCTCCAATTGTTCTTGATGTGAAGCAGCAAAAAGGCAAGCAAATTATCTTGCCATCAGACCGCTATTCACCAAATTTTGTTATAACAAAGCATAGAGAATAGGATTAATAGGACAAATTATGTTAGTATTATCGCGAAAAATTGGTGAAGTGATTACCATCGGCTCGGAAGTAAAAATTACTGTTCTGAACTACGATAGAGGTGTGGTGCGACTCGGTATTGACGCACCTAAATCAATTCCAGTCCATAGAAAAGAAATTTACGATAAAATAATAGAATTGAATCAACAAGCTGCTAGAACAGGTTTTGACGCTTTTAAGCAGGCTATGGCTTTTAGCAAATTATATTTTCCAAAGAACGAAGCTAAAGAAAAGGAATTGCCTACCTTGTTTTTTTCTCGAAACAAATTAAAAAAGTAATTTTATGACAGTGGAATATTCAGCTTTGATTGTTGATGACGATATTTGGATGCAACGCATCCTTTCCAAAGCAATGCAAAGCTATGGCTTTACAAAAATTCTACTTGCCTCAAATGGATTTGAAGGCATTGCACTTGCGGTTGAGCATACTCCTCACATTGTTATAATGGATATTTTAATGCCAGAAATGTCGGGGCATCTTACTTTGAAAGTTTTAAAACATATCCATTCTACAAAAGATATTCCAATCATAATGGTTTCAGCTCTATCAGACTCCGAAAATTTACGACTTGCTGTAAAATATGGAACTGCTGGCTTTATTTCTAAGCCTTTCACCCGCGTAACTATTTATGAAAAGCTACTTGCTGTTTATGGCAAAGAAAACCTTGAGCTTATTGCAAAAGGAGAGCCAATTTTAGATAGCTATGATTTCTCCGATGACTTTGATTTAAGCACCGAATCTATTGCTGCCGATGGGGAGGATAGCTTTTTATTCGATTTATCTACGGAAGTGGATATTTTTGAAAACGAAGAAATGCCAGCTAAAGTAAGCATTCCAAGAGAACAGCTTATGCAAAGCTATCAACAAGATGAAAAAAATAGCATCGAATCAATAAAGAAATTGCTTTTAAAAATTAAAAAGTAAGGGGAATCGGGAATCAGGAGTCGGGAATCGGGAATCGGGAATCGGGAATCGGGAATCAGGAATCGGGAATCGGGAGCATAGTTCCAGTAGGTCAAGCATCTCTGCTTG
>LSQX01188074.1_pt1 | contig 10287 bp, 8 predicted proteins | sample 654561 | NCBI WGS metagenome assembly LSQX01 (sample SAMN04489861, study PRJNA283612) | anaerobic digester metagenome | isolation source: 4 biogas reactors fed with cattle manure at either 37C or 55C with and... | place: Denmark: Kongens Lyngby | collected 2014
CCATATGGCATCCTGTCTTGGTTTTGATCCCGACAAGTCGACGGGGATGCTCACCGGGGCAGATATGAAAAATGCCGTGGTTGCCACGCACACCTTCCGTGGACTCACCGTGACGGCGGTTGTAACCGGAGGGATTGAGGGGAATGGCGGACGTGCGGGTGACCCGGCTTCATTTTATGAGGATAACGGTGAATTTGGTGATCTCGCGGGAACCATAAACACGATGCTTTTTATTGGTGCCTCTCTTCCGCCGGAGACGATGGCACGGGTGGTGATGACGGCAACAGAAGCAAAGTCGTCCGTGCTTCAGGAGTTGATGGCGCCTTCGTGTTACTCAAAAGGTATTGCGACTGGTTCGGGTACAGATATGATTACCATCGTAAGTGATCGTAGCCATCCCCTCTGCCTCACCAACGCGGGCAAACATGCAAAATTGGGAGAGTTGATCGCCCGTTGTGTTAGGGAGGCGACCCGCGATGCATTGGCCCGTCAGACCTCTCTCTGCCCAGAGCATCAGCAAAACATGCTGGTTCGTCTTAGGCGGTATGGTATCGGGGAGCAAAAGTTTTGGGAGGTTGCCTCATCCCTTCCCGGTGTGCATGACCGAACATCATTTTTGGCCGCACTGCGGGAACGTGCTACGGATCCGGTGCTGGTTGCAGTAACCGCCGCTGTCCTTCACATTGCAGATGAGGTAACATGGGGGCTTCTGCCTGACAAAGCCGGGAGGGAAGCTGTCTGTTCGATGATGAAAGGGTTCTCTGCTGACATTGGTATCGATATGTCTGTTATTTCGGATGGTTTTTGCATCGGCAATGAATCTATGCCTGAAGAATGGGTTCGTTTTGTTGTCTGGTGGATCAGAAACTGTCTATAAGAAAGAATGGCCCAAGCACCACAGAAAGACCCCGTATTTCATGGGACTCATGCTTTTTTGAATTGGGAACTATTTGGTGATATTTTTATCCCGAAAAATGTCCGGCTTTGTTTTCCGGTTTTATAATAAAATAAAAAAATAGAGTTTTAAGTATTTCTGCCCGTTTATGCACTGTCATACAGGTTGCAGATGTACCGTCCACTGAAGATGGTGAGGACAGGAGATGCAGCAATCAAAAGTATCCATCCGAGAATTGGAATGACTGCCAGCATTCCCAGAATAAAGCCTATGATGCCCATTACAACAACCAATACGACGATTGCGAGGATGTAGTTGAACCAGCCAATTGCCTGGATCTTTTCCATGATCGCACTGAATGCAAATGCTTCGCCGAACTTTCCCATCCGTGCAAACCGAATAACGCCAATGTAGGCAAACAGTGCGCAGATGATGACAGCGACGAATACCACCGGGATGCCAATGAGCATGGCGCCGAGTCCAGCCAGACCTAATACATCAGAGCCTGACATCATTGCAATCATGGATCCTCCAAAGAAGATTGCTGCAAGAATGAGTACAGGGATCATCCATATGAGCATAATAATAAAATACAAAAGCCCGTCGATGAAAAGTTGCACATAGTCATCCAGCTCAGGTGCTGGTTTAATTCCCCGCAAGATCCGTACGACGTAACCACTTGTGATAAAGTTCACTATCGGGATGATACTGAATATTGCAAGCAGGATCCACCGAATCCATTTACCGACCAATGCTTCCTTTGTATATTCAAAGGATGAGCTAAGATTCTCTCCGATTTCCATAAGTTATCCTCCTTTTTCGGGATAAATAATTCTGTATTCTGAAAAGATATAATTCTATTGAAATAATATGTTTTTCCGCCTCATGGATGAATGAATAACCATTTACCGTGGGAAATATTATTCAGCTCTGCATTATAAAGAAATGGATGTTTTGTATGCCCGATGTCTTTTTGTTGGGATGGCGGTGTGACTAAAAAAGGGATTTTCTCTTCATTCAGGGTAAAAAACAGATTCTAATCACTTCTGGTCTCTTTGAAGTGTCCGGTAGTCATGTATGTGAATCCAGACGGGAGTGAGTGGCATCGTTTTAATGGTTTACTTAGACTGCTTCCTCAAAGCAGGTGATTGCCTGCTCACGTGGAATGGTTTTTTATTGGCATTATGGATTCCTCTCTGGTGAGTGGGGCAGTTTCGTGATCTATCTATGCATAGTAAATCATGTTACTTCCTTGTTCCTAAGGAAAAAGGATACGCAAAATTAACGCATAGAAAACCAATTCTAATATATGTCAAATAGTGGCGTAGATACTTACAGCTATCAGGGTTGGCTTAATTCCGATAGTTTTTGGAAACGGGCATTAGGGATTTTTGGTTATTATTTTGTTGGGTCTTTAGCTTTTTTTCTTGTAATAGCTTTTGCAATAATGGTACTGACGATCGTGTTTGCAGTTATTTCAGTATTTGTATTTGGTATGGCTGTAAGTTTGTAGATTTAAGGCATTTCGATGTTCTTGCTTGTCATTAGAGTGAATTCCCTTTTTATTTTGATGAGTGAGAGTAGGTGCCGATAAAGTTATACTGTATTGGATTGGTGTAGAAATTATCTGACAATTTATTGGGACTTTTTGAATATTATGGGGAGAGAAGATATGAGTCAGAAAACTTGATATTTTGGTCCGGTATTTTTCAAAACCTGATTTTTACTGCAATTAGCCAGGTCAAACTCTAAATAATCTGTGTTTAGACCGAAAATACTTCATGCATAGATATTTAGGGCGTAAACAAGTAATTCTCTCGAAACACCTTTTTTAATCTCAAGTCTCTGAGCTACTCGGTACTGAATGGGTGTGAATTTTTGCGCTCACTATCATAAACGTCGCACGGTCCGTTCATTGAAGGGGCTCAGGGGATAATCATGCGTCCTCATCCCAAACCGTGGGAAGCTTGAACATAGCATTCAGGTACTGAGAAAAAGTGTGAGATGATTGTCGGAACATTAAGAATTTCATGCCAATCAGCTACCCGAGATGGGGTTTATTGGATGTATAATTCCTCATGAATAATAACGAGTGCTCATCATTTAACCATTTAAGCGCTCAAAATGACTTACTAAAAATAAAAAAATAAGATGTGTCAGGCCGTTTATGCACTGTCGTACAGGTTGCAGATGTAGCGTGCCTGGAAGATGACAAAGAACGGCATGAGAACGAGCATGAGCAGCCATCCGATGATCGGGATGAGCATGAGGATAAAGGAGATGACTCCAATCACGATACCTACCACGATGAGCGCGATGATGTATTTAACCCAGCCGATTGCTTCAATCTTCTCTTTGATTGCGCCGAATGCAAATGCCTCGCCGAATTTTTCCATCCGTGCAAACCGGACAATGCCAATGTAGGCAAACAGTCCACAGAGGAGGGCAACGATCAACATAATGAGAAGGCCGATGATCATTCCCGCAAAACTGCCGGATATGAAACCGACTATCATCGATACAATGAACACAGGAATCATCCATACGAATGCGATAATAAAATACATCAATCCGTCAATGAAAAGCTGTACATATTCTCCCAGCTCAGGTGCAGGCTTTATACCTCGCAGCACCCTGATGGCGTAGCCGAACAGAATAAAATTCACTATCGGGATGATGCCGATGATTGCAAGCAGGATCCACTTAACCCATTTTCCGACCAATGCTTCCTTTGCATACTCAAAGGATGCCCCCAGATTCTCTCCGATTTCCATAATAGTCCTCCTTTTTTGGATAAATAGCACTATAATTCCAAGATATATAACTCTATTGCAACAGTTATGGCTGTTCTTCGTTGTATTGATGAATGAACGGTCATTAGCTAATGAAAATAGCAATCGGCCCCGCATCATAATGAAATGGGGATTTAGCACGTTTTATGCCTTTAAAGTCGTAACTGGGGTGGTTTTAAAAAATTAAATTGCTTCTTTTTCAACAGAAGAGAACATATTCAGAGCATTTGCCGCCTCTTTGAAACGTCCGACGGCCATGTATGCAGCACCCAGACGGGCGCGTGCGGCTTCATCTGTCGGGTTTAATTTGATTGCCTTCTCAAAACAGGTGATCGCCTGTTCATATCGGCCCGTCTCTGCAAGGGCCCGCCCCTTGCCATACCATGCGACCGCCGTTTCGCCTCGGAGGGCGGTGAGCTGGTCAAACGCCTTTTCTGCGTCCTGATATTTTCCTGCAGAGGTAAGCGCGGCCCCTAGTGCAGCCCAGTAGGTGCTGTTCTTCCGGTCTATTTCAATCGCTGACTGAATGGCGGCAACTGCATCATCCATTCTTCCCATGCGTTCATAGAGTGTCCCTGCAAAGAATCGGGCATAAGCCATGTCCGGGTTTGCATTCCTGAATGCCTCTGCTGTCACAAGGGCACCTTTTAGATCACCTGCGGCGAGGGATGCCTCGCTTTGCAAGTACTTCAGCTCAGAACGGTCCGGTTCTGCTTTTGCCGCCTCTGAAAAGATCTGAGAGGCCCCTGCATAATCGCCTGCATGCATCATCGTGCTCCCGAGCCGCATCTGCATCTGGACGCTTCTGCCACCGGATGAGAACGCGGTCCGGTAAGCGGTGGCTGCCTCTTCATAACGGCCAAGCCGTTCAAGGGCAGATGCGCGGTGTTCCCATGCCTGATAGTTTTCGGGATCCATGGCGATGATCTGGTCCGTCACATCAGCGACTGCTTCATATTCTCCGGTGAAGAGCAGACATGCGGCAAGGGAGAGCCAGCTGTCGGTATCGTGGGGGTTCACGGCGAGCACCTCCCGGAATTCTGCGGCGGCGTCGCTGAATCGTCCTGCTTTTTCATAGGCATGGGCACGGAGGCGTTGTGCCGTAATATCGCCGGGCACAACCCGGAGATAGGCAGAGAATGCATCTGCTGCTTCTTCTGCCCGCCCTGTTGCAAGAAGGGCGGCTGCCCGCTCCCGGAGTGCTGGTGCATGATCCGGCTTCAGGCTAAGGGTCTTGGCAAAGGATATCAGTGCTTCATCCGTGTCTCCAAGGGCAAGCCCTATTCTTCCCGCTTCGTAATGCACCGCAGGGTCTGAGGGCCGGGTCTTTGCAGCGGATTTTAAACATTTTCGTGCATCTTCCATCATCCCTTTCCGCAGATAGGTTTGTCCGATAGCGATCCAGGCATCGGTATTTTCCGGATTGCGTTCCAGAGACCGCTGGAAGAAGAATATTGCCTCGTCATACTTACCGAGGGAGGCCAGAGACTCGCCAAGACGAAGCGATGCACCTGCCCGCCCGGGTTCAACCTCAACCACCTGAATATATACTTCGGCTGCCTCCTCAAGTTCGCCCGCCTTCTCAAGAAGTGCCGCTTTCTGGGCAAGCAGGCTCATATCTGCAGGTGCAATGGCACGGGCCTCTTCAATGACCTCCAGTGCCTCATGGTATTTGCCTAAGTACTCCAGGGCAGAGGCCATCTGACGCTTTACCACAAGATCCGTCCCCGTCCTTGCATCAACCGGTTCCAGTGTCTCAAGGGCCGCTTCATACTGGCCTGTCTCAATAAGGGCACTGCCCTTCAGGGCAAGGATGGCTGGATCATTCGGGTCCTCTTCGAGAATAGAGTCAAACATGGCAAGTGCCTTTGTGTGGTCCCCTGACATCTGATAGATAATTCCCAGTTTTCGGCGTGCATTCCGGTCTGTTATTCCTGCCTCAATGGCCGCGGCATAGAGTGCGGCAGCTTGTTTTGTGTTACCGGTGTGCATGCATGCATCTCCCAGCAGGATAACTGAGGTCCAGTCATTTGGTTCGGCGGTCGTTACGTGGGTTAGTACTTCAATTGCCCGTGCATAGTCCCCGATATTCATGAGCGCCTCGCCTTTCCGGCGCCATGCACTGAGGTCTTTTCTGTCTGCATCGATGAGGCGTGAGTACAAGGTAATGGCCTCACGTTCACGTCCAAGGTGCATCAGGGCATCTGCCTGCATGGAAGCAAGGGCGTTCATCCGTACATCTATCTCCACAGATCTGACACCTCTGTCCCGCTTTTCACTTGAAAATAGGCTAAGGTCCGCTTCGGTGCTGATCCATGAGACGGCCCCCTCACGTCGTTCATCGGTAACTTTTTTCAGGCTGGTATAAGCCTCATCATACCGGCCGAGGCTGGAAAGGCAGATGCCCCGGTGATACCACGCAAAACTGTTTGTCTGATCCACGCGCAGCATTGCCTCAAAGCAGTCGGCTGCCCGGCGGTAGTCACCGATATGCTCTAAAGAGGCACCCATCAGGTACCATGCCTGCAGGTTCTCAGGGTTTTTCTTTACCACTACCTCAAGGGATTGTGCACATTCACGGAAATCTCCCTTCCAGAAGAGAGAGGCAGCCCGGTAATATCCCGGCACCGGATTCTCCGGCATGATCATCGCGGCCTTTCGGTAGGCATCTGCTGCCTCACCAAACCGTCCGAGAGATTCACATAACCCGGCAAATCGCATTGCAACAGCCACTGCATCTCCGTCTGCCTCAAGAACCCGTGCGTAAACCTTTGCCGCCTCTTCTCTTTTGCCTACCCGTTCCAGAGCATCACCGGTAAGGGTGAGAAGTTCGCTATTGTCCGGGTCAAATTTCAGCACCTGAGTGAGGTAGGTAAGTGCGTCTGCTGCATTACCCGCCCGCAGGTGTAGTCGTGCCACCCGTTCGCGCAGAAAGCGGTCATCGGGGTCAATCCTGAGTGCCGTCTCAGCTGCCACTGCAGCATCAGTGTAATGGGCAAGGCGTTCGAGACAGTCCGCTTTTCTGACCCATCCGTTGAGTGCATCCGGCCGGTGTTTAGTGACAACGTCGTAGCATTTTACTGCCTCGGCATAACTGCCAGTCCGCATCAATGCTTCACCTAATGCCTCCCACCCGGTGATATCTTCAGGTTTTTTCTCAACACAGGCCCGGAATTCCAGTGCGGCCTGCTTCGATTGCCCAAGGTAAAAAAGTGCTTCCCCTCGCATATAGTGGATTGCCGGGTCATCAGATATCTCGAGAGCTTTGCCCAAGTCCCGGGCGGTCTCTTCATATCTGCCCTGGGTGAAGTGATTTTTTCCTTTTTCAATCCAGGGATTCTGATCTCCCTGTCCGAATAAATTATCAAAAAGTGCTATGACAGATTCCCCCGCTGTGATTGGTATAGTATCCTGCTGTGAAGTAAAATGTGTTTCTCTTCACATAAGATAAGTGTTGGACGGGTCAATCGATGCGGTATGTCAGGTGTTTCTGGTGGGACAGAGAAATCCGTATTTACCCTGTTAATGACAAAATCGAACATTAATACCTATTCAAAAGGGCAAAAGCTCTTCTGTATGGTTTTTTAAGAAAGGGGTTTGGGTCTGAAGGAAGGTCATTAATACTGTTATTGAAGCACTGAATCATCAGTTGCTTGTCCTATTTGGTGGCAGATAATCATATCCGGGTTCCTTCAGACGTTACTTGTCCCCCGGACATATCCTCCTCGGTTTCATTTGGGGGGTGTTTTTGAAGAGGTGAACAACGTTCAATACGGTCAGCCTCTATGTTGGGGGGTTGGAGGCCGGCCGGAAATCACTGAATGTTGTTATTATATATGTTTGGATGGATCATCGACACCGATGGGACAATGATCATTCCCCTTCCCTGCGTCAAATGGACATGACTCTGCCATTACCTATGTTAATCTTTAAACTATTTAACAATTCATTGATATTCCTAGTGGATTTGATGTGCACTAACGAATGGCGGTAATTTATTTGATATTGAAAAAGATATAATTCTCTGTAATGCTGCTTTTAGATGTAGAAACCGCTATTTTTTCCATTTTACGGGGGCGTGTGTATGACATCCGATGAAAACCCCGGGATGTCCCTTGAAAACATATTGATTGTGACCGGGGAGATGGATCATATGAATGAGCTTCTCAAACATAATGCACGCGAAAAATCCGGGTTAAGTGCACAGGAAATGATTGATACCGTGATCAACCCTCTCTTGGATGAACTGGAGGATTATATTCGTTCCGAGGTATCTGCTCCGCAGGACACTGATTTTCTTAAGACCGTAGTGCATGAGTGGATACGATCCAAGTTGAATGACTAATTATTAAAAATTGTAAAAAACCAGAATATATTTTTGAATTCGTGAATAGTAATTGAAATCCTTCTATTTTTCAATTCTAACGGTTTTTGTTTAGTGATTTGTGAAATAGCTGTATATTCGAGCTTATATCTATCCCAGGCAGACCGTATTCTGGCATATGTATATATATGGAATCTACCCATAAGGACTCTTGTGGTCGAAAGACCTTAGAGAAGGTGAAGAAAAATGAAAGAATTCTATGAAAAAATGATTAATGAGGCCATGGGTGTTCAGTGGGCCGACATTAATGTCCTCAAAGAGAAGCGTGGAACAAAATTCAAAGTGACGGATGGACAGCCGTATGTGGATGCCGTCAATAAGATGACGGTTGCTGATAACCAGTCGAAGGCTGTCATCGACCTGCACGTGCAGTCGGTGAATTCCCACTATGAATCAATGAAGGCCATCACGAACTATGTGCGTCCGGAAGATGACCCCTTTGTTGAGCATTACCAGACTCCGGTGGTGCTTGAGGTTCTCCGTGAACAGGACGAGAAATTCAACAAGAGTATGGAGACGTTCATCGCACAGATTGGCAAAATGAACGCGATGATAGGTCTTGAGTCCGCCCGCCGATATGCCGGATTCTACGGGCCAACCTGTGTGGTCGACTTTGCGATGATTCCCGGTTCCACGAGCAACGTGGTAAACCAGGTTCTCAAGAAGACTGACATTCCCGAAGATCACAAAAAGACACTCCTTGCAGCCAAGTCGTGGGGAATGAACACCTCATATGGTGTGGGGGAGGTCTTTGCGCAGTCCGTTGAGGGCGGTGCCACCCTTGCTGAGGCAGTCGAGAAAGAGATTGCCCAGTTGCAGTTCATCTATGAGTCACCCGTTGAAGCACAGGCTCAGCTGATGGACAGCCTTGGCATGAGTTCCTTTGATCCACGGAAGTTCATGGGAAGTTACCGCAAAAAGATGGAACCGTTCGTGAAAGCAGCGGTTGATGATAACGTCCACTATGCAAACATCGTGACCATTCCTGCATACTGTGTGGGTGACATTGCACACCACATTGCCCAGTCGACATACAACATGTGCAAGGACGATATGGTGATGGCAATAATCGAGTCCGTGACTCAGGTGATGGATAATTCCCTGCGTGCTGCAATCCCCAAATTCAAAAGTCCCTGGCAGGTATCCTCGCTTGCCTCAGGTTGCGGTGCCGCTGCTTCAGAGTATCTGCTGGAAATGGACGGGTTCAATGGGCCTGCTGTCGTTGAATTCCTGACCCGCCGGTTCCACAACTATGTCCAGCTTTACCCGACCCGGAGCGCAGCAATAGAGTTGCACAACTGCGACTTTATGGACATGGTCTATCGGGGCTGGAATCTCATTGACCGTGCACGCAAGATAAAGGCGGCGACCGATGAACAACTGAGACCAACGGTTGCTGGTCACGCTATTGATCTCACCCCGATCTACACCAATGATGTGATAAACAACCCACAGCGGTATGTTTACCCTGCGTGTGCGATGACAGTTCGGTTTGCTGCACTGATGAGTCTCGCCGACTTCCCGTGCCTGCTCACCTCTGAGCCGATCACCGCGACGTTGATGACCAACATCATCGCCCTCGACAAAGAAACACCGGCAGCACCGGTGCGTGCATGCAAAAACTGTGCATCCGCATCACTTGTGGACTTCCGGCACCAGTATTGCGAATACCGTGAGGCGGTGTGAGGGTTTTCCCCTCACGTCCGCTTTGTCCGTAAAGATATCTGAGCGGATGGGGTGGTATGTGAAATGAAATGCTATGTATGTGCAAAATTAGGCAGAGATACTGACGCTGTAGCTATATGTATCGTCTGTGGGATGGGGGTCTGCATGGATCATGCAATCCGTGAGGATACTGAGATCTGGGAAGGGGGCTATCCATTCCCCGCAAAAAAGATAAAACACAAACTCCCGCGTATCCTTTGTCCTGAATGTTCTCATGCAATGAAAGGAGATAAGTGAAATGACCTCTCTCATGAAGCGTTCTGTGGCTGAATTGGTAGGGACACTGCTCCTTGTCTACTTCGGTTGTGGAGCAGCAGTGATTACTCTGACGACTGCCGCACGGGAATCCGGCCCTCTTCAGGCGCTCTCGATCGGTTCACTGGGGGGTCTTGGTGACTGGCTGGCTATCGGTCTTGCCTTCGGTATTGTGGTTGCCGCTGTTATCTACGGTCTTGGCCGGGTATCGGGTGCTCACATTAATCCGGCAGTGA
>LSQX01354347.1_pt1 | contig 10287 bp, 8 predicted proteins | sample 654561 | NCBI WGS metagenome assembly LSQX01 (sample SAMN04489861, study PRJNA283612) | anaerobic digester metagenome | isolation source: 4 biogas reactors fed with cattle manure at either 37C or 55C with and... | place: Denmark: Kongens Lyngby | collected 2014
TTTATCAATGCTGAAACCATTCGTCTTGACGGCGCCATCCGCATGGCTCCCAAATAGGATTTATTCAAGTTTATAAAAAGCACCGCCTTTTACAGGCGGTGCTTTGATTTTGTCAAAGAAGTTGGCAGACCGGACAAAAAAAGTGAAGGTCGAGGCACGAGCAAGCCCCGTAATTGAGGCGTACTAAGGTACGTTGATTGAGCGGGGCTTGTGATGTAACAATGATATTCGCTTTTTTTTGACGGTCTGAAAGCACCGCCTCCAACAGGCGGTGCTTTTGTTCTTATCATTTTTTATTAACCAACCTAGTCTTTTTTATTGGTTTTGGTCCAAATCTTAAATTCTTCAGCAGACTTAACTAATTCATCCCTGAAATCAGGATGGGCAATAGAAATAAGTAATTCTGCCCTTTCCCAGGTAGGTTTGGAGCGCAGCCTTATTGCTCCATATTCGGTAACGATAAAATCAACCATTTGCCGGGGAATGGTTGTAATAGAACCCGGAGAAAAGGTGGGAACGATTCTGGATTTAATATTCCCCTCAGAATCTTTAAAAGTGGAAGACAGGCAAATGAAGCTTTTACCGTCTTTAGACCATTGGGCACCCAGCACGAAATCCCACATGCCTCCATTGCCGGAAATTTGTACAGGGCCCATGCTTTCAGCATTAACCTGGGAGTAGATATCGATTTGTACAGCATTATTGATTGATATAAACTTGTCCAGCTTGGCGATGACTCTGGGGTCATTTGTATAGTCTACATTGTAAGACACACAAGCTGGATTATTATTCATATAGTCATACATTCTCTGACTGCCGATGGCAAAAGTGTATGCGGTGCGGAAACGGTCGATTTGTTTGGCTGCCCCATTCATACGTCCCGACTCCATCATATCCACATAAGCATCAACAAACATTTCGGTGTGGCCGCCCAGATCCTTCAGGTCAGAGCTGGCTATGGCCTTGCCTACTGCCCCGGGCATACCGCCAATTCCCAACTGGATACAGGAACCATCTTCAACATATTTCATGATATGAGCAGCAACAGCTTTATCAATATCATTTGGTTCTACACCTGGTAAATCAGGTAAAGTCTGATCTTCAGGGGCTTCAACAATATAATCCACCTGGGAAATATGTACTGATTCCTCAGCCCCCCCCAGACAAACCGGCATATTCTTATTGACTTCCAGGATCACTATATTACCCATTTCTATTTTGGCCAGTGTCTCTGAGTTTTGCGGCCCCAGGTTAAAATAGCCATGTTCGTCCATAGGGCAGACTCTGCAGATGACCACATTACGTTGATGAGCTATTCTGTCCCGGTAAAGCGATGGAGCCTGATGGTAAAGAATTGGAGAATAATAACACAGCCCAAATGATTGCAAAATACGGGAAACTTTACTGAACTGCCAGTCATGATAGATAAAACTGCCTTTAGCTTTCGCTGTTTCTGGCACCGGCGGGATAGTTACCGCAGAGTAAATACTAACATCTTGCAGTTCATCCTTGCGTTTGGCCAGTGCAATATCACATTCTACCGGCTTGCCATTGAAAAAAGCGTAGTCAACAATGTCACCTGATTTGACAACTTTTACCGCCTCGTCTGCTGATACAAGTTTTCTTTTGTACTCCTCATAAAACATTCCCAATACCCCCCCATTAATTTGTTACAGCTTTAAAAGTTTGCTCTGCTTAATTATTCTAATAAGTTGCGCTAGCATGAATAGGACAAATTTTCTATTATTTTTGACGTTATAATACTTTATCATAAATTTATTGTTTTGTAATGTTCTGTTCGTAATTATTATCCGTTAATTTTTGCTGCCAAAACATACTAACAGAAGTCACATTAAAATGATGATACAATTATATTTAACCAGGTGCAGATCACTTTTTTACATATTTTTATGAGGTTTATAAACATGGCAAAATCAGCACCTTTAATAACACTCCTAAAAAAAAGCAAGCCCCTGGGTATTATCATTTCTGCAATTTTTGGTGCAGTCCTATTTATATACCTTTTTGGCTCTGCTGTTTATGATATTAACGGACTGGCGGTTCAGGTTGCTTTAAAACCCGCTGTTAAGGGAGGCACCATCATTGAGATCCCTCCTCTGGGAAGTATTTCAGCTGCCACTCATAATTTACCTGTCTCACTGCAAATTTCACTCGCTAATATTGGCGTTGATCTGGCCAGCAGTCTCATTGATGAATCTGAGAATAATGCTTTAAGTAATCTTAAGACAGATTTTCCCCAACTGATAAAACCCTTTTTAATTCGTCAGGTCCTCCTTGCTGCACTGGGTGCCGCGATTTTCACTTTCCTCTTGTGGCGTTTTAGAATCAGAGATATTATAGGAGGAACTTTGGTCGGGGCTCTGGCTGTTGGTTTAATACTGGGTTCCCTGGCAAATAGCTATGAAACAGATGCCTTTGCCCAACCCGAAGTAAACGGCGTATTATCTCTTGCTGCCAATATTTTTCCGGAGCCTGATAAATTATTGGACAAGCTGGATGAGGTAAAATCTCAGACCAGATTAATGGTCAGCAATATCCAAACACTCTATGCCAGTGTCAATGGCCTGGCATCCATAGGGAATTCTGCAGAAGAAAACCCAACCAGGAAAATTTTATTGGTTGGGGATTTGCATTCCAATCCGGTAGGCATAGAACTTATCAGCAGTATTACTAAAGCTTTTAAAATTGATGTGATTATTGATACTGGTGATTTAACTGATTTTGGTTCCCCCCTGGAAGCTAAGTTTGCCCAGCAGTTAAGTACCATAGATCTGCCTTACCTTTTCTGCCCCGGGAACCACGATACACCGGAAATTATTGAGTCGGTCAACGAAGTCCCCAATGCTCAGGTTTTTCATGGTAATATTATAGAAATCGCCGATCTTAAAATATTGGGGATACCAGACCCCTTATCAGAGGTAAATGCAGTTAAAGAGGAAATTACACAGAATCAGGCTAAACAAGAAAGTATGGTTGAGCAGTTTAAGGCCCTTGCTGCTGATCAGCAGCCTGACATAGTAGTTGTTCATAACCCTCAGGCTGCCATTCTTTTAAGCAAAAGCTTTCCCCTGATCGTAACAGGCCATACTCATCATCAATCTATAGAAACTAAAAATTCCATTCTGATCAATCCAGGCACAACCGGAGCAGCAGGTATCCGGGGGCTCTATGCACAGGAAGATACGACTTATTCAGCTGTTATACTCTATATGAGACCTGGAGAAAAAGCAATTGCAGTTGATATAATAAAATATATCCCTGCTTCTCACAATTTTCTTATTGAAAGAAAACTGCTGGAATCTGATATCAGGTAGTTCCTTCAGTAATGCATTTTTATTTTCTGGATTAATTTTCCGCTGCTAAGTAACATATATTATATAAAAGAGGACAGTTCTAAATATTAAGAGAATATGTTCTAATCATATATTCTGAGGTATGATAATGCGACTGATTAGCAAAAATATAAAACTACTGGAGGCACCGCAGTTTCAATACCCCTACTGTCATTGCTTATTGATTGAAGATGACTGCACTTGTTTATTAGATTCCAGTCCCTTTGAATCCGAAAAAGAATACCTTAAAGAAAAACAACTGGATCTTATACTTAACACCCATGGTCATCAAGATCACTGCCTGATCAATCCTGATTACCCTTTAGCAAAAGTGTGCATGCATATAAACGAACACGCCATAGTTGAATCAGGAGATGCCTATTTGCATGAATTAGGCTTTTACAATTATGCAAGTGAAGTAGTGCGTACCCATTTTCTCACAGCCGTTGGTTACCGTACCCGTCCTGCAGATGCAGCAATTGAAAACGGCTCAAAAATATATCTGGGGAAGATCACCGTAGAAACGATTTTTTTGCCAGGCCACTCAGCAGGACATTGCGGTTTTATCCTGCCTGGGCCAGGATTGATTTTTACCGGTGATATCGATCTTGGTAAATTCCCTTGGTATGCAAATGTAAGATCAAGTGTCCGGGACTTTTTATCATCCATTCAGTTACTAGCTGACATGAAGCCTGACGGTATTATCACCGGGCATGGAGAAGGTCTGGTCACCAAAAATCTGACTGTTAAACTGGAAAAATATCGGGATATTATTTTATTTAGAGAGATGGAAATAATAAGGCTGCTCGCGGCAGGCAAAAAAACTGTTGAAGAGATTGCTGCCAGTCATCCTGTCTACAAAAAGCTGCCGCAGCCGGAAGCCTTGTTTTATATGAATGAATGTATGATGGTTTTAAAACACCTGGAACATTTGATTGAAATAGATAAGGTATTTCTTGACAATGGCAAATACTATTTAAGAGATGGCATAAGAGTTAAAGGTATTCATATTATTTAATCCATTGCAGCAGAATCTCTTAAATAAAAAACTCTCAATTGCAATTACGAATCTGTAGCTCCATTTTGCAACTCTGATTCCAATTTTTTTGCGATATTCAGCCGCATATCATAAGGATACCAGATAAGAAGATACAGCATATGAGCAATTATAGCTGCTTCCAGCCCATATTGCCAAAAAAGCCAGCCGAAGATGATAGCGTTCCAGAGATACATAAACGCAATAAAGGTAAAAAATATTGCGCTTTTTATACTGCCTGCTGCATAATAATCCGGCAAATACAGTAAGCCAAAAGCGATGCCGCTGATTATAATGGCCAGCCATATCATAAGCGGTCCGCTTTCACCCGGAAGCAAAGTAACCAGCCAAATAAGAATAGACACAATTCCCCATCTGGCAATAATTTCTTCAACAATCCCTCCATATAAGAGCCTACCCCATAAATTCAGGTTAAGCCGCTGGTTTTCTATTGCCCATACAGTCTGGAAATCCAGCCTGGGTAAAAAAAACGAATAATAGGCCAGAATAAAAACTACGATTCCGATAAATCCGGTGATAATTCCCGGCAAAAGCTGGGGCTTCAGACTTTCCCACAGGGAACCGGCAGATAACAAAGCCTCTAAAACCGGAGCACGCAGTCCTGCAGCTGGTGCCAGTAAAACCCCTGCTGCTACAGCTACGATCACCAAAAATAGATTTTGTACGGCGATTCCTGATATTAATATCTTACGGGGCGGCAAAGGTATTTCTGCTCTGGTCAGTGTTTTTTCTATACTTTTAACCATTTGCGGAATTGCTACGCAAAGGCAGAAAGCACATATGGCAAATAATACTAAAGCCAAAGGCGAATTAAAACTCACTGTTTTTCACTCCTGCAAAATAAAAAATGAAACTGGCCTTATTATATTCTAAACCTTTTAAACTGTTTTTTTAAGCCTGTATCTAGCCTTGCAGAAAACCTCCGTCAACAGTAATAACCTGTCCATTGATATAGTCCGCCTGGGCGGAAAGCAGAAAAATACAGACTTCTGCTATTTCTTCCGGAGTAACCAGTCTGCCTAAAGGAATTTGCATGGATAAATCTCTTATTTCCTGATCATCAAGCTCGCAGTTTAACATATCAGTTTGCACAGGTCCCGGTGCCACAGCATTAACCAGTACGCCCGAGGGGCCTGCCTCCTTGGCAATTGATTTGGTAAATGCAATCAGGCCTCCTTTGGAAGCCGCATATATAGATTCACAGGATGCACCACTAATGCCCCAGACTGAAGCAATATTGACAATACGGCCATAGCGGGCAGAGATCATTGACGGTATGGCTCTTTTAGTGCAAAGATAAGCTCCTTTAAGATTAATGTCCATCACCTGATACCAGTCATCTTCACTGGTATCAGTAAGCAATGCTTTGCATGAGATTCCTGCATTGTTAACCAGTAAATTAACTTTTCCCCATCTGGCTTCTATCTCATCAAACATCTGGTCTACCTGTTCTGTGGAACTGATATCTGCCTGAAAGAGTGCTGCAGTTAACCCCTGTTTTTGTAATGAATCAGCAAGTATGGCTGCTTCCTGCTCTGAATGGCAGTAATTGATGGCTACCATTGCTCCCTGAAATGCAGCAGCCGCGGCTATTGCCTTTCCTATTCCACGGCTGGCTCCGGTAACCAGACATATTTTACCCGCTAATGCTGGAGATTTGTACATATTTTATTCTCCTTTATTGCTATCCAATATAAAAAAATATCCTCAACATCAATGTGTAGAGGATATCTGAAGTCTTATTCTAACGGTAGCGGAGATATAACTGAAACTACGATCAATATTTACCTCTCTTTTAGACTAACATACTACCTGAAAGCTTTTTTAAAAAATCAACTTGAGTTTTTGGTTCTCGGTTAAAACGGACCTCATAGAGTTTTCGACTTACATTTTACTAAAATATCTATTTAGATTTTTATATTTAAGGATTGTGGACTACTATAATCTCCGCTACCGTAATTATATTATAAAATGGGAAACCTTGAAAAGCAAGCCTTTTATCTCAGGAAATTTAAGTTAATTGCCAGCTTACCCATGGATCAGTTGAGGTAAACAGCGGGTACAGCACCAAAGTGCCTCACCTTTATGCTTAACGGGCAATAAATATTTTTCCTCTTCGCTGCTGTTACAGGAAAAACAATGCTGTGGAATATATTTCAGCCTTTTTTCTGCATCTTTTTCTCTCTTTATAATTACAGCTTGTTCTGAGAAAGCTTCGGCTTCGCGGTTTTCCAAAGAAAGTGCTCCACTAGGGCATACTCCTATACAAAAGCCCGCTCCGTCACATAGTTCATCTTTAATTACTCTGGCTTTGCCATCAACGATTTCCAACGCACCTTCTGCGCAGGGACTGATGCAAAGGCCGCATCCATTACATAGTTCTTCATCTATTTTCACCATAGTTCTTGATGTCATATTTGCTACCTCCTAAACTTAATGATGGGTGCCTTGTACAACTTTCAAACCTTTGCTTTCAATTGACTTCCTAATTTCTTCAATATGTGGACAAGGGGGGTAATCACTGTCCAACATCATACAGGAAGAAAGATGGACTGTCGTAAGTCCGTGTTTTATCAGACTTTTTACCAGTCGGGAAACGCGCCTTCCCGGGCATCCTCCACAGGTAAAAAAGCCGATGATCTCAGTATCATTCCCATATTCTTTAAAATGCAGCTTTTTTTTATTAAAAGCTTTAAAACAGGCTACACCCGGACAAACTTCAGAAACTGTTTCACAACGAACAATGGCTATTTTCTCCTGGACTGGTTTTTCGTTCCCTTCAGCAAAAGAAATATTTTTTTCTCTTCCCTTTCTCCCATCTTTCAGGGTTTCTTCATTGCGTACCTGTGCTTTAATATCTTTTTCTACTGTCTTTTTAACCATACTCCTGACATAGAGAGGTCTTTTTTCTGTTTCATTAAAAGGTTCCAGCATCCATTTCATAAAATAGTTCTCCTCCCCATAACTTCATAAAATACCTGCATATACAGCAGCCTTATCCAACAATATTTTTTGCTTTTATAAGTGAAGTTGAACTTGCATTTGCCAGTTCAGCAACTAAAGTATCCTGATCTTTGCCAGTACAGTAGAAATGGTTTATCAAAAAATATATTCTATAAGATTCACTATGTCAAATGTAATTTATCGCCGAAACTCTTTCATTAAAACTGCGCTTTATTCATATATATTAAAACGGAAACCTGTTCTGTTATTATTTGGTTATTTAATTAACACCATATTCACATTTTATTATATAATTAACTTGTTATAATATTTAGAACTTTCTTTCTATTAATTACAGCTGTTTATTTCACTCAAAGGAGGTGGCCAGATATTCCTTACTGTTTAAATTATTAGAAAAAAATAGGGGGAGTTATAAATGCAGAGATGGAAAGAAATGTATAAACAAAAACTAACTTCACCGGATGATGCTGCCAAACTGGTACAAAGCGGTGATATGCTAGTTTCTCCGTTATCAAACGGGCAGCCTCTGGCACTAATTAATGCAGTTGCTCAGAGGATCAAAAATGAAGAAGATCTGATAGGCATTAATTATGTAAGCGGCGTCGATGTCAGATGGTTTGACCTTTACCATCCTGATTTAATAGGCAAGGTAATAATTGACAGTGGTTTTGTAGGCCCGGTTGTAAGAGATTTTGTAGGCAAAGGCTTATTTACTTATACCCCGGTCAGACTGGGTGAATCGGTAGATATGGTTAACAAATGCCGTCAATGTGATATCGTTGGGCTGGTGGTGGCCCCTATGGATAAGCACGGTTTTTTCAGTACCGGTACCAACTGTGACTGGGGATGGGAAACATCCAAAAACGATTTAGTTCGTCATGTGGTTCTGGAAGTTAATGAAAATATGCCCCGTACCCACGGTACCAACCAAATTCACATCAGCGAAGTTGCATGCGTGGTGGAAAACACCATTCCCTTAGTCCAACTGCCAGATATCCCGGTTAATGAAAAAGATGAGTTAATCGGCAAATACATTGCCGACATGGTAGAAGACGGTTCCTGTATTCAAATAGGAATCGGCGGTATGCCCAATGCTGTAGCCAATTTTCTTATGGATAAAAAAGACTTAAGTGTTCATTCCGAAATGCTGGCTGATAGTATGGTGGATTTATATTATGCCGGTGTTATAACCAGCGCCAAGAAAAACTTCATGCCTTACAAATGGATTGCTACCTTTGCTCTCGGTTCCCAGAAGTTATATGACTTTATAGATGATAACCCATTAGTTGAAATGCACACCACCCGCTTCGTCAATGACCCTTATATTATAGGCAAAAACGATAAGATGATTTCCGTTAACGGTACATTGGAAGTAGATTTGACAGGCCAATGCGCTTCAGAATCCGTTTCCTTTACACAGCGCTCCGGAACCGGAGGACAATTGGACTTTGTCCAGGGGACCTGGCGCTCAAAAGGCGGAAAATCGTTTTTAACCCTTTACTCAACCTATGTAGATAAAGAAGGAAATGTACAATCCAAAATTAAGCCAACTCTAAGCAACGGTATCTTCACCACTGTTTCCAGAACAGATGTGCAGTATGTAGTCACTGAATATGGAGTTGCCAACCTGAAAGGCCAGAACTTAAGAACCAGAGTTAAAGAACTGGTCAGCATAGCCCATCCCGATTTCAGGGATGAATTATTGTTTGAAGCCAAGCGTCTTAATTTTATCCCCTAACTAGTACCCAAATATAATTTAAAAGTCCCAGACCGAACAAAAACACAAGAGGTTCAGGAACGAGGAAGTCCCGCGATTGAGCGAAATAAGGAACAGATACACACCTCATAAAGGAATATCCCTGAGTATAAAGATAACCAGACGGGGCTTGAGAAGCAACAAAAGAGACTCGACTTTCTTCACGGTTTGAAGTACCCGCTTCTTAGCGGGTACTCTTAGTTTCTGCCGGCAATCATTTCAATTGCTCTGATTACCGCCTTAATTTCTTCTTCAGTGGTAAAATAACCGGGGCTTAATCTGCAGGCTCCTGAATTTAAAGTGCCAATGGTTTTATGAGCCATTGGTGCGCAATGGGTACCCGAACGCATAATAATACCAAATTCATAATCCAGCATCATGCTTACTGCTCCACAGTCAATGCCGGCAATATTGAAAGCTACAACTGCCGTTTGTTTATTAACATCCCGGGGTCCGCATAAAGTCAGGCCTTTAATATCCTGCAAGCCGGTTAAAAGCAACTCTGTCATTGCTGATTCGTAATTATATATTTTATCTAAACCTGTATGGCTGATAAAGTTAATTCCAGCCAAAAGTCCTGCTATACCAGGAGTATTATGGGTTCCGCTTTCCAATAGATCAGGCATCATCTGCGGGTGTAGGAGGTGTTCTGATAAAGACCCTGTCCCTCCCTCTTTTAGCGGCTTTATTTCAATAGCTGGTTTTACATATAAGCCTCCAGTCCCCTGTGGACCGAAGAGGCTTTTGTGGCCGGTAAAAGCTAACAAGTCGATCTTTTGTTTTTCTACATCAATAGGCAGGACTCCCGCGCTTTGAGCAGTGTCTACCATAAAAAGCAATCCGCTATCTCTGGCAATTTGCCCCACTTCTCCAATAGGCATGATCGTACCGGTCAAATTGGATGCATGCAGCATGCAGATCATTTTGGTATGGGGTTTAATAGCCTGTTTAATATCCTGCAAGCCGGTTAAAAGCAACTCTGTCATTGCTGATTCGTAATTATATATTTTATCTAAACCTGTATGGCTGATAAAGTTAATTCCAGCCAAAAGTCCTGCTATACCAGGAGTATTATGGGTTCCGCTTTCCAATAGATCAGGCATCATCTGCGGGTGTAGGAGGTGTTCTGATAAAGACCCTGTCCCTCCCTCTTTTAG
>LSQX01073683.1_pt1 | contig 10286 bp, 9 predicted proteins | sample 654561 | NCBI WGS metagenome assembly LSQX01 (sample SAMN04489861, study PRJNA283612) | anaerobic digester metagenome | isolation source: 4 biogas reactors fed with cattle manure at either 37C or 55C with and... | place: Denmark: Kongens Lyngby | collected 2014
GGCCTCAGGAGGCACAATTCTGGTTCTAATACGCCCGGCTGCTGAGGAATCAAAACAGGCTAAGCGAAGAACTGCCGATGATTCAAAAGGCCATCGCATTGGCACAGTCCGATAATATCCCATACCTGTATCAGCGTCATCTGGCCGACTCCCTTGCGGCCAATGGGCTTCACGATGCCGCCGAACAGGCGTACGAGACACTGTTTGAAGTTCACTCCTGTACAAGGTGCCGGGCCGCATACGCACAGTTTTTAGAGAAAATCGGCAAGCCTGAACAGGCCGAAGAGGTCCGTCTCATAGATGCCCCCCAACCCGACTCCCCCTGAAATGACCAAAACATCGCGGCCTGCCTTTTGTCCGATTTGCGAAAATATTTGTCTGGATTTCTGCAAATAATTCCTCATAATATTCAAAATAGTGTGTTACAATTTTCTGCCCGGAGCGTCTTAACAGGAAACAGGACAAATTAGAAACCGGCACAAATAAAGATAAAAGGAATGAGGAATATTCGTTTCGATGTACCGCGTTGTTCAAAATACGTCTGCCGTTTCCGAATCGATAAGGGCACGTTGTAACAAACAAGGATAACCAAACTGAATAACGGAGAGAACTTTATGAATCCATCATCAATGCTTTTGAGTGTTGAATTCAATGAAATCGCGCAACTGCTCATTTTTTTTGTGCCTGTATTGCTCTTTGCGATCTACAAAATCATCTCACGGGTGCTGAAACATCGCTATGCCAAAATGGTACTTGAAAAAGGGTTCGTCCCGAAACCTCGAACCGGCCCCAAAAAGCCCCGCTGGATCAGGAGCCTGTATATCGGCGTCTTTCTATTGCTGGTCTCCTCGCCGTTTCTGATCAATTACATCACAACAGCAATCGATCAACGCGATGCCATGGAAATGCCGCTCTATCTGTTCAGCGTTATCCCCTTTGCCGTTGGCATTGCATATATCCTCCGCGGCCTGCTCAAACGCAAAGACCATATCAGAACCCTCGCCCTGAAAAACGCCGTACCCTTCGAGCAGGTGTATGCCCCTCTGTCCTGGATCATTGCACTGGCCATCGGCATCCCGCTGCTCGGCTATGCAGTCGTCATCTATCTGCTTTGCTTTTTTGCGGATTTTGCTTCTTTGCCGTGGACTCCGCCTTATAGCTATGAACGTCTCCCGCTGATTGTCGCCATCCCAGGCGGCATGTTCACCCTATACGGCCTCCTGACGGTGTGCTTTGGACGAAAAAAATCAAGTCCAATGCCATTATCTGAAAAACAGGCACAGCCAACCTGTCTTGAGGCAAATTAGAAACCGACCTCGATAAGGAGATATAAATGCGTAAACTTGCGTTCGGTTGTATTCTGGTACTTGCGGCGATCTGTGTGTGGGGACTGATGTCGTCCAACGTGTCCATCCAGATCAACGGCCAGGAGGTCCACGGCCCGCTTAAAACGGTTGTCGGCATGTGGGGGCTTATCATCACCACGGTTGTTCTGTTCTGTGTGGCCATCCTCTTGGCGTTTGTGTTTGCCGGCGTCGGGCTTGTTATGCTGGGCGCACTGGCGATTGTCGGGCTTATTCTTGCAGGGACGGCCTTTCCGTTTCTGCTGCCGTTGCTGATTCCGCTGTTTTTCGTATGGGTGTTCTGTGCAGGAATGCGCCGCGGCAGGCTCAATCGTAATAATCTGCCGACGACTCACTGAACGGGAAGAGCGGTCATGGGATGAATCGGTTTTTACGGAATGAATCACGGGACTTTTTGAGGAGTCTAAAAAGACACAACGATAAATCGCTCGGCTATGCCAATGGGTTATGATCCTCGCGGGGATCATCTTCATGTTTTCCGTTTTCGCTGTCCCGCGATTTGCGACCGCGTATGCCGCGGCCGATATGCCGCTGCCATGGTACCTGAAAGTGACATTTGCTTTTAGCGGCATGATGTTAGAATACAGCTGGTTTTTAGTTCAATTTTATCTTCTTCTGTTTGCACTGATAGTGGTATGGAGTTTCACTACGAAATCCCCCCGGACAAAATAGAGGACTCCACAGAGTACTGAACTTTCAAAGGAGAGACAAATGCGGCATTTAATGATTGCGACAATGTGTTTACTGGGACTCAGCATCGCGGGCTGCTCGGTTTACGTAGAGACTGAAAGCAGCGGCCCGGACAACCGAAGCAACTTTCCCGTAGGGCAGCCCGACGACCGCGCGACGCTGATGGAAATTGATGCGGCCGCCAACCTGTCTTTTGACAGCGAAAGGAATAAAACGCTTACCGCCATCGCGTCGCGGCCGTATTTGTCTGCTCGGGCACAGAATTACCTGGTAACAAAGGGCGTGCGGTCCCTGGACTTTGAGTCGTCCCGGCTTAATGTGATGCTGGCACTGGTGAACAACCCGCATTTCCTGGCCGAAGGCAAACTGGCCATTCTGGAAAACATCAATTTGCTGTCATTCAGCAGCAGCCAGACGAAAGTACTGGAGGCGATCAACCGGCGGGGGTATGTCCCTGAAGAACGTCAGTTATATGCAGAACCCCCGTCCTATCCTGACCCCGAAATCCAGCAGCCCTGATAAAAATTCGTAGATTCATTGCCGTCAGCAAAGCCCAAAAACGGCTCGGCCGACGCTTGCATTTTCCGCGGATATCGGCTATCCTGTCGGCATGACCGCAATCATTACCCAGCCGGATACCGTCGAAAAGCTGAGCATCCTCAGTGCTGACGCTCAGTACGATCTGGCCTGTGCCTGCGGCTCGACGCAGGACGAACACCGCCGCCGCAGCCCCGACGGCAAATGGATCTATCCCGTCACCCTGCCCGACGGCGGCAAAGGCAGCATCTTCAAAATCCTCCTGTCCAACGTCTGCCGTAACGACTGCAAATACTGTCCCTTACGGCACGATCAGGACATCCGCCGCTGCTCCCTCGAGGCCGAGGAGACCGTGCGGCTGTTCTGGGACTACTACACGCAGGGCAAGGTCTTCGGCCTGTTCGTCAGTTCCGGCGTCATCGGCACCCCCGACGCCACGATGGAACGCATCAACGCCATCGCCCGCATCCTCCGCACCCGCTACCGTTTTCGCGGCTATATCCACCTCAAGGTCATCCCCGGCGCCTCGACGGCCGCCGTCGAAGAGGCCGTGCGCCTCGCCTCGGCCGTGTCGCTGAACATCGAGGCCCCCGGCGCCGAATTTCTGGCCAAAGTCTCCGACCAAAAGGACTTCCTCCGCGACATCATCGCCCCCATCAAGCACATCAGCCAACTGGTACAAGAGCCGAACGCCTTTCGCCGCCGCGTCCACCAAACGACGCAATTTGTCGTCGGGGCCGCCGGCGAGACCGACCGCCGCATCGTCCAATATATGGAAGGCCTCTATCATCGGCTCAAGATGCACCGCATCTACTTCAGCGCCTACCAAGCCGGCTTGGGCGCCCCCGACCTGCCCGGCGAACACGGCGACAGCCCCGCCGACCGCCTCACCCGCGAGCACCGACTCTACCAAGTGGACTTTTTGATGCGAAAATACGGCTTCCACGATGCCGAAATCCCCTTTGACGACCACAACCGCCTGCCGCTGGACAAAGACCCTAAAGAGGCCTGGGCCGACCTGCACCCCGAACAGTTTCCCGTCGATGTCAACCGCGCCGACCGCCAGACCCTCCTCCGCGTCCCCGGCCTTGGCCCCCTGACCGTCCGCACCCTCCTCAAACGCCGCCAACAGGCCCGCCTGACGACCATTGCCGACATCGGAAAACCCGGAAAACTGCTCCGCAAAGCAGAAAAATACCTCACCTTCTAAAGTTATCGGGAATAATGTAATGTTATGTCGCTGCTATGTAGATTTTTCAGGTTGCCTATCTCGGCCGGCAAAGTCGTCAATGGATTATCCGAAAGCGTGATTTTTTCCAGTTTTGTGAGATTGCCGATGTGCGGTGAAATCTCCGTCAGGTGGTTGCCTTTCAGGTGAAGCAGCGTCAATTTCGTTAACGTCCAAAGTTCCGGGGGCAACGACTCCAGTTGCATGTCTTCGAGGAAAAGTAATTCTAAAGACATCAGATTTCCGATCTCGGACGGCAATGAGGTCAATGGGGTACGACTGAGTGCAAGTCTTGTCAACCCCGTTAAGGTAAACATCTCCGGCGGCAGTGAAGTCAGTTGCGTACCATAAAGATAAAGCTGCTGTAAGCTCGTCAGATTGCCGATCTCCGGCGGAAGGACCGTGATTGGGTTTTGGTCAAGAGTGAGCGTTCTCAGGTTGGTCAGATTCCATATCTCCGGGGGCAGGGAAGTCAACTGATTTTGCCCGATACCAAGATTTTCCAGGTGTATCAGGCGGCCGATCTCCGGCGGCAGCGACGTCAGTTGATTCCTATTTACCCAAAGCAGCTTTAATTTTGTCAGGTTGCCGATTTCCGGCGGCAGCGAAGTTAGATTTGTCTGGAGCATAAGACTTTCCAGATTGATCAGATTGCCGATCTCCGGCGGCAGCGAAGCCAGCTTTGCCTGGAGCATAAGACGCTCCAGATTGACCAGATTGCCGATTTCTGGCGGTACTGAATCCAATGAATTGCCGCCGAACGATAGATGCTTTAACTCAGTAAGATTGCCGATTTCAGGCGGCAGTGAAGTCAGTTGGTTGTTAGAAAGATCAAGTCGCGTCAGATTCGTAAGATTCCAAAGTTCCGGTGGAAAGGTGGTCAGTTGGCTTTTCCCAAGCGAAAGGCTGGTCAGTTTCGTCAGATTTCCGATTTCGGGAGGAAGAAAAGTTAGTTCGTTTTCCCCCAATTGAATGCTCTCTAAATTCGCTGCGTACCCAATACCGGTCAAATCGTTGATAGATAAATTCGCTGTTGGATGTAACCGTGTCAGTTTGAGCATTGCGGTCGGCCCCGGATCCATAATTCCCAGTTCGATTTCGATGGCCGCCTTAAGGTTCGCATCCGGAAAAAAGACCGGTTCCTCGTCAGCCGTCTCCATCACCGGATAAACCGTTTCAATGGCCGTCATCGCAGCATGAGCATCTAACGTCGGATCGGATTCGAGGCTATAGACAATCTTTGTCCCGGTTAATTGATTGAGTAATACAGGCAGCAGTTCGGAATAGAAATGCGCATCCAGTGGATTACCTTCAAGGTGTAAATCTGCCAACTGTGTTAAATTGCCGATCTCCGGCGGCAATGAGCTGAGTTGATTGCTGTGAATGGAGAGGTAAGTCAGCTTCTTCAAATTGCCGATCTCCGGCGGCAGTGAAATCAAACGATTATTGTCGAGTTCGAGGTTCGTTAAATTCCTCAAGTTTCCGATTTTCGCCGGCAATCCCTCCAATTGGTTGCCGGAAAGCCAAAGGTATCGCAGCTTCGACAGATTACCGATCTCCGGCGGCAATAAGCTGAGTTGGTTGTTGCGAATATAGAGATGCTCCAGTTTCGTAAGTCCATAAGTCTCAGGCGGCAGTGACATCAGCTTGTTCTCACAAAGGAAAAGCTCAGTCAGTTCGGTCAGGTTCCCGATCTCTGACGGCAGGGAGCGCAGTTGATTTACGCCAAGATCAAGCCGTTCCAGCTTTGTCAGGTTTCCGATCTCAGGCGGTACAGTCGTTAATTGGTTGCCCCTTGCTTCAAACCATGTCAATTTTGTCAATCCCCACATCTCAGACGGCAGATCGCTCAGTCGATTGTAAGAAAGCCAGAGCGAAGTCAGTTCTTTCAGGTTGCCGATCTCTGCAGGAATCGAAGTTAGTTTGTTGCCATAAAGGTAAAGAGTTTCCAACTTTATGAGGTTGCCGATCTCCGCTGGGATCGAAGTCAGTTCGTTAGCCGTCAGGACAAGTGTTTTCAAGCTCGCAAGTTTTCCGATTTCGGGCGGCAAAGAGGTTAGTTTATTGTCAGAGAGGTAGAGTGCCGTCAGGTTCGCAAGTTTGACGATGGCAGGCGGCAAAGAGGCTATTTTGTTGTAAGAGAGGTCAAGTGTTGTCAGGTTCGTCGCATACTCCAACCCGGTCAAATCTTCGATGGATTGTTTCGGTGCACGCAACTCTGTCAGCTTCAGCATCGCCGCCGGGTCCGGATCGGTTACTCCCAGCGCCGCTTCGATGGCCGCTTTGAGATTTTTGTCCGGGATGTAAACAGGCTCACCCGCGGTCACGGCTTCGGTTTGTGCAAAAAGAATACCCGTGGCCGATACGGTGACAAGTAAAACCGCCGCTGCTCTTCTAAACATAGTGACGCTCCTTTCCGGGGCAGCCTCAGCGACCCCATCTCGTCTCGTTTTGTCCGATCGTCGTCCTATTATAGATCGGACGAACAGGATTCGTATGTAAATTTTGTGTAAAATTTAGGGTTTTCGAAGAGATTTCTCCACACCGTTAATAATTCAAAATCAAACAATTGTCTATCCCTTATTCTTTTATTCTCTCTCACTGGATGCTGACGGGTCCAAACGGAGAGTCAACTGCGCAGCGGTTTGCCGCAGCCGCTGCAGAATCGGGCGTCGCCGGTCTCCACATACCCGCAGGCCGGGCAGCGCTCTAACGGCAGATCATCGGAGCCTTCCGCCGCGCCCTCCCGGATGCCCTGGGTAATCGACCGCGCCACGGTTTTGATCCCGTCCTGCGTCCCTTCGGCCATGTAATTGAACGTATCCTTGGCCACCGGGGTGTATTGAGCCGCGTGAAAACGCGCGATCCTGCCGGCGTAACCGGTGGATGTCAGGACGACGCCGAAAAAGGTCAGCGGTCCCCCGACAAAAAACAGCCAGAAAAAACGCGGCCAATCGGAAAGTTCCATCATGACTCGAACCACATCGATGAACGCGACCAACATACACAGAGCGCCCAACACCAACAGTATCGGCCCGACCGTCCGCAATATCTTGAGTACCCTTTGGTGCCCCGGATCGATTTTTTCTTCTTCGCTCATTTTGCTGTTCATTTTTGTCTCCTGAAAACTCGTATGGGGTGCTATAGCACGAGAAAAGAATCTTCTTCGCTCTTGGCGTCGTTGTCCGGCGTCCGGTCAACCGGTGCCGCCCCGCCCCGCCGGTCCTGCTCGGTAGGGCTGTCTTCCGTGGGCCAGAAAGTATAAATGTTGTCGTTTCTGACGCCGACATCGGAACGGGTTTCATAGTGGGTGCTGCCGTCTGCATAAAGGACATTCTGGCCATCCGAGGGACCAGTGCCGAGGCGCGTATGGCTGAGAGTGTTGCCCAGCGGCCAGGTGGTCGGGTCGGCAAAATCAATCACCTGCGGCGGTGCGTTTTTGGCGCCCGCCGGCTGAATGTCCCCCTCCCAAAACCATGGACTCATATCGGCGGCGACGGCAAAAGAGGCGCGGTTGAGGCCACCGGACGGAAAGCGGCCGTACGGATTGTGCATCGCGTAGCTGACGTGCCGGTGCGGAGTCGGGCCAAAATCCCACAACTGCACGATATCCAGATTGCCGGGGTTGCGGCCGTCAAATGCGGTTTGGTCGCTGAGCGGACAAACCAACGATCTCGGCGAAACATCCACCTCGCGAACCAGCAAATACCAACTGGCCGTCACCGAGCGAGGGGTGCTGCCCTGCGCGCCGTCGGGGGAAAAATCCGGCAAGAGCATATCGTAGTCAAACCCCAGATCCTTTTCCCACGGCCCCGTGCCGCGAAGCTGCGGGTACCAGCCGTCATAGTCGTAGGAATAGACCATAAATGCCGCCCCAAGCCCCTTGAGATTGGTCCCGCAATGCAACGTGGGGCTGCGGCGGTTGAGCCGATTCCATACCGGAATAAAGACCGCCGGCAGAACCGCAAACATCGCCAGCATAATCATCACATCGACCTTCGAAACGCCTCGCTTTGCTTTCATAAATGCCCTTTCCGGATATATACCTATGTTCTTTTATACATTCTACTCCATCCCTCCCCGCATCAACAACAAAAAATCGGTACAATCTTGCATTTTTCGTCTTGGTTTGGTATAATACACATCAGACGTTTTCGTAAACGGGGTGGCAACCATAATATAAGGGTGAGCTAATGAGTCCGATAAGACATTTTTCGACGCAGGGCTTTTTTCGTCTTGGCCTGTACGGAGTTTTCGCACTTCTTTTGTCCGCGGCGGCTTACGCCGGGCCGGTGGACTGGCGCGGGCCGGGCGGGTCGCGGATCAGGGCGGTTTATCAGGTTGAACAAGAGCCGCAAGAACCCGAACTCCAGCCCTTTTCGGCGTCCACACACACCGTCTCTGCCAACACCATCGATTCGCCGCCAATGGACGGGTTTGTCCCGTGGATTGCGCTGGTGGCCACGAACCGACGAGAAAGCGACAGTCTCGATTGGATGGCTCGAATTGATTCCTCTGTGCGCGGCAGTTATCCGGCTGGAGTGAACCCGAATACCGATTTTATGATCGGCCTCTATGATACCGGCGCCAGTACCCATGTGATCGGGCATCAAAACGCCGTTACCGCCGGTCTGTTCAATTCCACGTATCTGACCACCAATACGAGCGTCGTCAGCGGCGTAACCGGCTCGGTCGAGGCGTATGTCAGTATGCCGCTGGCGCTGTATATGGCGGGACTGGACGCCTTGGATCCGAACAGCCCGGGCGATCCGGAGGCCGTGCTGACCACCACCGCCGGGATGAAGGGACAAAGCAACGTCTCCGTACTCGTCGGCGACTATCCCGGCAGCTATCCGGACCTTTATACGGCCATCGGCTCGCCGATGAGCGCTTATTACACCGCGCATATTGAAAACAGTACGCCGGTGACGGTACTGCGCAACGGCGAAACCTATACCGCGCCGCGGATTACCTTTTACGACAAGGACGACTCGTCCACACCGAGCTATCCCAACAAAGTGCCGTTGGAGCTAAGGCCGCTCGGCGCGGTTAATGTCCAATATACGCCGACGATTGATCTTATGAATTTCGATTACAATCCTTCCACACCGTCGGTCATCATGGGCAATTCGTCTCAGAGCCTGTTCTTTGTGCACAGCGTGGATCTTCGGGAAGGCGAAAAAACCGCCATTGACAAAGACCGCTTTATGCTGGATACGGGCGCCCAGGTGACCACCATCGGCTCGAGGGTTGCCGCGCGTCTGGGGTTGGATCCGGCGCATAAGGAATTCGAGGTCGAGATCATCGGCGTTACCGGCGAGCCGCTGATGGCGCCGGGCTTTTATATCGATGCGATCACCATCCCTGCCATCGGCCAGTGGCTTGAATACACCAACGTCCCTGTCATTTTGCTGGACATCTCAAGCCCCGAAGGCGGCAAGCTGGACGGCATTATCGGGATGAACCTGTTTGTCGAACACAATTTGGTTCTTCGCGGCGGCGGGTTCTTTCTTGATGACGACCCGGTGCTGGAGTTTGAGCGGATTTCTTCGTCCGACCCGCTGACGGGCGACATTGCGCCGTCGGGCGGGGACGGCTGGGTGGATTATCAGGATTTTTCCGTCTTCAGCACCGCCTGGCTGACGACAACAGGCGACGCGCACTGGAACCCGGGTGCGGATTTTATCCCGAACGGCGCGATCGGGCTGCCGGACTTGCAGACACTGGCCGACAACTGGCTGGCGGGGGCAACACCGTAGCCGCTCATTCGACAAACGTGTGCATCGCGATGACCCAGCGGTTCTGCGGCGAAAGCAGTTCTTCCGGCGGCATAATCAGCACTGAATCGCCCCGGCTCGCCCAGCCGTTCTGAAAGCAGAACGTTTCGACCTGCTGCAGCCACGCCTTCAAATCCGCTGACCGCTCGGCACACACACTCACCACGCCATAGAAGAACGCCAGTTGGTGAGCGATAGTGGCATTGGGACACAAGGCCAATACAGGCACATCCGGCCGCATCTTGCTCAACAGCCGCGCCGTCAGACCCGACTCGGTCCAGACAACAATCGCCTTGACCTTCACGCGGTCGAGCATCATCACAACCGAGCGCACCACCGCCTCGCGCTCGTGCAGTTCCGGCAGCGTCTCAATGGGCTGTCGGGCCGCATCCGCCTCATCCAGATACCGCTCCGTCACCCGGCAGGCGTGCGCCAGAAAATCCACCGCCTGAATCGGCCAATCCCCCACCGCCGTTTCGCCCGACAGCATCACTGCGTCGGCATAATCCATCACCGCATTGGCAACATCGGACGCCTCGGCCCGCGTCGGCACGGGGTTCTGGATCATCGACTGCAAGACCTGCGTGGCCACGATGATGGGCTTGCCGAACCGGCGGCACATCGCCGTCATCTTCTTCTGCGCCAGCGGCACATAAGCCAAATCCATCTCCACCCCCAGATCGCCCCGCG
>LSQX01278945.1_pt1 | contig 10285 bp, 13 predicted proteins | sample 654561 | NCBI WGS metagenome assembly LSQX01 (sample SAMN04489861, study PRJNA283612) | anaerobic digester metagenome | isolation source: 4 biogas reactors fed with cattle manure at either 37C or 55C with and... | place: Denmark: Kongens Lyngby | collected 2014
GATGGAGCAGGAAAGGGGAGCAGAACATGAAGCTTAAGAAACTACAACTGGAAAACTTCCAGGGGATCAGAAGCTACACCCTGGAGCCTGACGGCCAAAACATGGCCGTGTATGGCGATAATCAGACCGGAAAGACCACGATCTACAACGCATTCACTTGGCTGCTGTTTGATCGGCCAAGCACAGACGAAAAGAACTACTCACCGAAAACCGCCAAAGGCGCGGAGTTTGAAAGCAATCTCACGCACGCAGTAGAAGGCACCCTGCAAGACGACATCCACGGCACCGTGATTTTGCGCAAAGAGTACAAAGAGGTTTACACCCGGAAACGCAGCTCCGCAACCGCAGAATTCACAGGCCACAGGACAGATTATTTCGTGGACGGAGTGCCGACGATCGAAAGAGACTACAAGCTCAAAGTGGCCACCTTCACCGGGAAAGAGGAAGCGGCCAAGCAGCTGACCATGCCGGACTACTTCGCACGCGTAATGGACTGGCAAGACAGGCGCAAGCTCCTGGTGGACATGGTCGGCGATGTGGGCGATGATGAGATCTACAAGACACACCCGGAGCTGAAAGAGCTGCTGCAGTATGCGGAAAAAGAGGGCAGCCTTGAGATGAGATCTCCGGACGAAGTGCGCACGATCGAAGCGGCCAAGGCTGCACAGATTAACAAAGAACTCAATGTGCTGCCGAGCAGGATCGATGAAGCCACCAAGGCATTGCAGAGAGCGATCAGCACAAGACCGCTTGCGGAAGTAGAGCGGGATCTGAAAGAACAGGAATACTTACTCGATGAACTCTTTGAGAAAAGGGCAGACTTCAAAATCGATGCAGCCATGGAAAAGCAAGCGCAGATCGAAAAGCTGAAAAGCGCAATGCTTGACATCAAGCACAGCATTTCTGACGATTTTGCGAAAGCAAGCCTTCATGTCGCTGAACAGAACAAGGCCGTGGACTTAGAGATTTCCCAAGCCAAGAGAGCAGTCGAAAGCAGAGAAAGCCTTGCGCGCAAAGCACACATGGCGCAGGACAAACTGCTCATCGGCTTGCAGACACTCAAACGCACAAGAGACAATCTGATGGAGGACTACAACACAATCAAGGCCTGTGAATGGGCCGGGGATGAGATCTGTCCTACCTGCAAGCAGCCGATCCCTCCGGAGGACATCGAAAAGTCCAAGACCGAGTTTGACAAACGCAAATCGGAGCAGCTTGAGAGAATCCAGGCCGAAGTCAAAGAAAAAGCAAGCCGAGAGTCGATAAAAGAGATCGAAAGACGGATCAAGACATCGGAGCAAGAAATCAAAACCCTCACGACCGAGTATGAAGCCGCAGAAAAGACATTGCTGGATACACTTGCTAAACCGAGAGCGACACCGCCGGAGCTGCCGAAGGCAGAGGAAACAGAAAGTTACAAGAAGCTGAACGAGCGACTGCAGGAGCTGCAGCATGAAGCAAATGTCGACACAGACACGCACGTACTTGACAGAATGATCTCCGAAGCAAGCACAAAGATAAGCACGCTTCAAAAGGAGAGCATCTTGGCAGCAGCCTGTGCAGAAGCGCAAGAACGCGTGACGGAACTGCAAGCAAAACAGAAGCAGCTCGGCATCGAATACGAGAAATCTCATCACGCAATCTACCTGGCCGAGCAGTTTTCAAAAGCAAAAGCTGATATGTTATCTGACAAAATCAACGCAAGATTCGAGAGTGTAACATTTAGATTATTTACCGCACAGGTAAACGGTGGGCTCAAGGAGGAATGCGAAGTCATGATCCCTGACGGCAAGGGGAACTCGATCGCATACAAGAGCGCGAACAATGCAGCCAAGATAAACGCAGGCCTGGAGATCATCGGCGAGCTTGCCCGGTTCTACCGCAGAGAGATGCCTGTGTTTGTGGACAACGCAGAAAGCGTGACACAGCTCCGCAAGATAAAGCCGCAGGTGATAAGGCTGATTGTGTCAGAGCATGACAAGGAGCTGAGATCAGAAAGAGAGGGTAACGATGGCAATCAACAGTAAGTCTTGGCCGCTGAAGCCGTGTCCGTTTTGCGGAGCAGAAGCTGCATGGTGCGACTGGACTTTCTCATGGCGAATCCATTGCACAAAATGCACCGCGCAGATGGAGGGTAAAAGCGTGTGGAGACTGCAGCGCAAGTGGAACACACGCAAGCATGAAGCACCGCAGTCAAAGCTGCCGACACCAAAAGAAAGCTGGTTCGAAATTATAGTAAAGGAGACTAAATCATGAGCGAAAACACAAAACTGACCACAGCGCAGCAGAGGGAGCTGCAAGAAAAGAACAGCGGAGACAGGAACAGTGGAAACTGGAACAGCGGATACAGGAACAGTGGAACCTGGAACAGCGGAGACAGGAACAGCGGAAACAGGAACAGCGGAAACTGGAACAGCGGAGACAGGAACAGTGGAAGCTGGAACAGTGGAACCTGGAACAGCGGAGACAGGAACAGCGGGAACGGGAACAGCGGAGACTGGAACAGCGGAAACAGGAACAGCGGAAACTGGAACAGCGGAGACAGGAACAGTGGAAGCTGGAACAGCGGACATTGGAACAGTGGAGACAGGAACAGCGGAGACAGGAACAGTGGAAACTGGAACAGCGGAGACTGGAACAGCGGAGACTGGAACGCAACAAACAGCTCATCAGGGTGTTTCAATACCAGGGAGCACACAGTGTTGTTTTTCGACAAAGAAAGCGACATAACTTTGACAGAGTGGAGGAAAACGAGAGCGTGGGAATTGCTAAACTCGATAGATTTTACACCGACGACATGGATAGACGAAAGAGATATGAGCGAGGAGGAAAAAGAAAGCAATTATGATTGGAAGGTAAGAGGGGGCTATTTAAAAGTAAACAACATGACCGAGGCTTTTGTGAAGTGGTGGAGCAAGTTAAGCCCAGAGGACAGAGATGAGATTAAGTCTATTCCGAATTTCGATGCAAAGAAGTTTTATAAAATAACAGGTCTTGATGTAGAAAAGGAGACTAAATCATGAGCGAAAACACAAAACTGACCACAGCGCAGCAGAGGGAGCTGCAAGAAAAGAAAAGCAGAGACACGGCATCGCAAAGATTCACGCAAAGAGTGCTGGCTGAATTTGCCGATGCAAACCAAGGGGAATTGAGGATCACACAGCAGCAGGAGCAGCTCATCCGCGGCTACTTCCTTACGATCGACAAAAACCTCCGAGATCTCGAGGAAAAGCGGAGCGAAAAGAACAACCTGCCTTATCGGTGGGAAAACATCAACCTGCCACAGCTGGCCCTCGATGCAGTCCACGCTGCAAGGCTTGGCCTGGATATGCAGCAGAAAAACCACTTGTTTGCGATACCTTACCGGAACAACAAGACCGGAAAGTATGATCTGTCAATGCAGAAGGGATATAACGGAATCAGATACATCGCAGAGAAATACGCGCTCGAAATGCCTGCAGCCGTGACGATCGAGCTTGTTCATGAAACGGACGAGTTTAGCATCATCAAGAAAAGCGCACTTGAACCGGTGGAGAGCTACACATTCCACATCACAAACCCTTTCAAACGCGGAGAGATCATCGGCGGCTTTATCTACTACGAACACGATGATCCGCGGAAAAACAAGCTCATCTTAATGACACTTGAGGAAATTGAGAAACGCAAACCGAAGTATGCAAGCGGTGAGTTTTGGGGAAACGACACAACCGAGGGCTGGAAAAAAGAGATGGTCTACAAAACGCTGATCCGCGAAGCTTACTCCGAAAAGAACATTGCCATCGATCCGGCAAAGATAGACGAGGACTATATGCACATGAAGCACCGTGAAGCTTCCATGATCGGCGTGGAAGCCACGCAGGAAGCACTCGAGCATGAAAACCGCAAAGAGCTGCCCGGCCCGGTTTACATCGACGATGATGAACTCGAACCGGACGAGAGTGGGGAAAGTGAAGGCTTGGACATATGAACTTTCTCTCCCTCGGCAGCGGATCCGCAGGAAACGCGCACCTGCTTAACCACCGCAAGACAACCATCCTGCTTGATGCTGGGCTCCCATTCCGGGAGCTTCAGCGCAGGAGCGGGTACAAAATCACCAACATCGCAGCTGCTCTAATCACGCACGAGCATGGAGACCACAGCAGAGCAGTCCACGATCTACTTAAACGCGGCATACCCGTGTGCGCAAGCGCAGGCACATTTGATGCTCTCGGAGTGGAGCGCAGCCACCTCACGCAAGAACTGGAACCACACCGAAAACACGAGATCGGCAATTTTAGCGTGCTGCCCTTTCCGATAGTGCATGATGCAGCGGAGCCACTTGCTTTCATCATCGACTCACCAAGGCATCGCAAACGCGCAGTTTACATCACCGACACCGCTTATGTCGAATATCGGATACCTGAAATGACACATTTGATTGTCGAATGCAACTACATGGACGAACTGCTGGCACAGGCGGTCGCGTATGGACGATTGAATCCTACCCTTGCTGAAAGGATAGCAAAGACACATATGAGCTTAGAGACGCTCTCAAGGCTTCTAAAGAGCAATGACACAAGCAAACTGGAACGCGTGTACATCACGCACATGAGCAACGCACACGGTGATTCAGACAAAACCAAAAGCACAGTCGCAGAACTCACAGGGGCGATTGTGGAGATTTTATGAAAGGGGAAAGAAATGAAAGCGCTTGAAATCTATAACAAGCTGACCGATGAAAAAAGACTTGCGATCGATCGCAACTTGCTGCGCATGTCAGGCAGCCTTCATGTGTGGATGAACTTCCGCGGCGGATTTAGGCATGGCGACTCGCCTCTCACTCATGTGTTGGAGTACGCAAGCACAATCAAGAACATCTTGGAAATAGAAGGCTTCAGGCTTGCGCGGAAGGGAAAAGAGTTTGCCCGGAACGATGATGGCACTTTAAAAATAACAGAAACAGAAAAAGGGATGCTGATAGAATGGAGTGATGAAAAATGACTGAGCTAAACCTCACTATTCCCGGAAGGCTGCCAAGCGGCCGAGATTTAGAGACAGCAGCGCGGCGGCATTGGGCAGTGCATCAGAAACTAAAGAATGAAAGCATGGAGCTTGTCTACATCGCTTTGTTCAAAGCGAAAGCCAAGCGCATGAGAGAGCCGGTCGAGATTGACATCATGTGCTATGAGCCTAACCTCAAACGAGACGAGGACAATGTAAAGAGCGGCGCGCTCAAAATCATACTGGATGCGCTGCAAAATCACGGTGTGATCACCAACGACAACAGGGCTGTCATCTCAAGGCAAGAGTGCATTGTAGCACTTGACCGGGAGCGGCCGAGGATAGAAGTAAAAATAAAGGGGAGCAAGGGAGCATGAAAAACACACTGACGGACTTGAACAATTACTTATTTGAAACGCTGGAAAGATTAATTGACGATGATATGACGGAAGAAAGTCTCAAGAAAGAAATCACGCGCAGCCAGGCCGTGACGGCAGTCGCTTGCACACAGGAAAACAGCCCACTCCACGCCACAGGATTCCTCTACAACGACGTGGACTACATTGACGGCATGGAGCATTGTTTTGAAGCGTTGAGCCGCTGTGACGAATTATGGCTGTGCGGCAACTGGCGGGATAGCCGAGGGTGCAACATGGAGTATGCTTTTGCAAAGGGTAAGGGGATTCCGATTAAGTTTATTGGGGGTGGTGATTGAATGGCAAAACAGATAGCGTACAACATGGACTGCATGGAAGCCATGCGGGAGATGCCTGATAAAGCGTTTGAGTTAGCGATTGTGGATCCGCCGTATGGGATAGGCGTTGACGGTCAAAAAGAGCGGTACGACTTTAAAAACCCTAAACATAGTAGAAAGGGTCATGTGCAAAAAAACTGGGATAATGCAATTCCACACGGGGATTACTTTTTAGAGTTGTTTAGGGTTAGTGAAAATCAAATTATATGGGGTGGTAACTATTTCGTAAAGCATTTTCAAGAAGGGCACAAAGGATGGATTGTGTGGGATAAAGGGCAACATGGACTAACAATGTCAGATTGTGAACTTGCTTATTCGTCGTTTGATGTACCAACAAGAGTATGGGAGCAAAACCGCGTAATATTACTACAAGAGGGCACAATTCACCCCACGCAGAAGCCTGTCAAGCTCTACGAATGGTTGCTCACTAACTACGCCAAGCCCGGAGACAAGATACTTGACACCCACCTCGGCAGCGGTTCTTCACGCATAGCCGCGTACAGCCTCGGTTTTGACTTTGTGGGGTACGAGATAGATACAGACTATTTCAAAGCACAGGAAGAACGGTTTAATAAACACACGGCGCAGGTACGTTTATTTGACCTTGCGCCAGAACCAACAGACAGAACAACTACAAATAATCTAAAAGTCAGAGGCAGCGCTTTAAATGCCGGCAGCCTTTTCGACGGGAAAGGACTATGACAATGATTGAACTAAACAAGATTTACAACGAGGATTGCTTTGAAACAATGCAAAAAATGTGCATCAATAAAACATCGGTGGATTTGGTGCTAACATCACCGCCATACAACACAAATAAAAAAGCGAGAAAGTCAACTACGTTAAATTCATTAAGTAAAAATGTATCAAAATACATTAGATATGATATGCATGTTGATAGTCAAACAAACGAAGAATATTGCGAATTTACAACAAAACTCTTCAAAAGTTATGACAAAATTCTCAATAAAAATGGATGCGTTTTATACAATTTAAGTTATGGATCAGAAAATACAACAGGCATGTTTATGGCGGTATCGGAAATTATTAAAAATACAGAATTTACAATTGCAGATGTGCTTATATGGAAAAAGAAAAGTGCTTTTCCAAACAATTGCTCACCAAACAAATTAACTCGAATCACTGAATTTGTATTTGTGTTATGTAGGAAAAGCGAGTTTACAACCTTTAATTGCAACAAAAGGGTAGTAAGCACAAGGAAAACAGGCCAGAAGATGTATGAAAACATTTTTAACTTCATAGAGGCGAAAAATAATGATGGGGCATGTGATCTGAACAAGGCAACATTCTCAACAGACTTCGCAAAACAAGTTTTAAGTATATATGCAAAGCAGGGAAATGTTGTATATGACAGCTTCATGGGGACAGGAACAACCGCTTTGGCTTGTGCGGAATTAGGGTTAAATTATATAGGAAGCGAGTTGTCTAATGCTCAATGCGATTATGCAAAAGAGCGCATACGGAAATCCCTTGCTAAAAAGGCGGTGGGCGAATGAAACACTTACTAAACATTTGCAACATTAACGGCGCGGAGGTTGAGCCGGTCCCGATAGCGGTTACACGGTATCATTTTGGAGCAGGAGGAAAAGACGAGTGAATAAGCTGCCATATACACCGTTTGAGATCAAGAAGCTATACGAGGGAGCAAGGGACAAGCGTGAGCAGATAAGGATCCTGGCGCAGCTGTGCCTGGTGTCGGAAAAGCGCATTGCGCATCTGCTCAAAGACATGGGCTGCTGCACACGACAATATGACGAGGAACAAGCGCGGAAAACAGGAAATCTGCCATTGCCGGCAGGAGTTACCCGGCGCGGCGAAAGCACCTATCAAGCAAGCGTGACCTACAAAGAGCGCACGGTTTATCTCGGTTCATATACTAAGCATGAGAAGGCAGCAAAGACAGCACACGCAGCACGCAGGGCGATTGCGGGCGATCGATTCGAGACATGGTATGACGACTGGAAAAAAGGCTATGACCTACAGAGTGGACGAAAAGGAGGTGAGATGAACCAGCGGACAGGGCTGCCCGTGGGGGTAGCTTTGCGGAGCGGGAAGTTTGCAGCAAGAATCACATACAAAAGCAAGTCTTTCCACCTCGGCACATACGAGAAAGTAAAAGATGCCGCTGCCATTGTAAAACAGGCACAGAAAGAACTTGAAAGAGACAACCTCGAACAATGGTATGCAGCCATGAGAAATAGAGATAAATAAACTTGACATTGTCGATGTAAAAAGGGATAATGAATAAACGAGCAGGACACAAAAAACCACGGGGAAAACCTACAAGAAAAGGAGCAGGAAAATGGCAAGGAAAAGAATGATAAGTCCCGAATTTTGGCGAGATGAAAAGGTAGCAGAACTCACCACAACAGAGAGATTATTGTGGATCGGACTATGGACGACAAGCGATGATGAAGGGGTAGGCAGGGCAAATTATAAGCTGATCAAGGCGGATTTATTCCCGTATGACGATATGAACGAGGGCGAAGTGGAACGAGGCATGGCCAAGATAGAAGCTCTCGGCATGATCCAAATATACACGGTAAACGGCTATGATTATTACTACATCCCCAACTTTTTGAAGCACCAAACAATAAGCAGACCAACAAAAAGCAACCTGCCGAAGCCTCCTCAACCGGGGCAAAAGCAGGTCAAAAAAGCAGCTAAAAAAGAGCAAGAAACAGAGGAAAACCACCCTGAAAACAGCATAAAAGTGGACACAAACACAGGCGAAATCATAGACGAGAACGAGGATGAATTTATAGATTTCCGTACTGATGTAGAAAAACCTAACATAGACTCACGGAGTACTCATGGAGTCCTCACTGAATGCTCACTGAATGCTCACGGAGCGCTCCATGCAGACTCCATCCCAATAGAACTTAATATAAGTAAAGATAAGTTAAGTAAAGACAATATATTGTGCAGCGATGAAAAAATCGAAAAAGCAGAAAGCGACATCGACACACCACAAAAACAACAGCAAGATAACAACAACGATGCAGGTCAAGAGCATGAGAGTGTGTTTGTGTCAACAACAAGCAGAAACATTTTAACAAAAGCGCAGGAAACAGCCTTCGATGCGTTCTGGGATCTTTATCCCAAAAAGATCGGCAAAGATGCAGCCAAGAGAGCATGGCAAAAAAGAAAGCCTGATAAGCAACTACAAGACGAGATTATCGAGGGAGTAAAAAGAGCAATCGAAAAAGACAGGCGATTCAAAGCCGGGTACATTCCCAACCCAGCCACATGGCTCAATGCCGGAGAATGGCAAAACGAATACAGCGACAGCGAAACAACGACAGCACCGTCACAGCAAAAGAGCGGATCATATAAACGCAAGCCAAGAGCATCCGGAGAGATGGACGAGCATGACAGACGATCGATCGAAGCCATGATAAGCAAGCGGAGCGCAAGCCCTTGACACAGACTAATGCACAAGCTAAAATTAAGGCAGACCAATACCTTGCCATCAAGCATCATGGTCTCCTTTCATAAGGGCAACCCCAGGCCCTGCTCGTGAGGGCTTGCCGGCCTAACCCTTCCGGTAAGTCCTCACACCCTTTTCAAGCACATCCAACCAAGCGAAAGGAGCAAGAAACATGAAGCCTTATGCAAGGCAATTTTACAACAGCAGACAATGGCGCGAAACAAGAGACGCATACTTCAAGAGCCAAGACGGCTTATGCGAACAATGCGGATCAGCCGGGCAGGAAGTCCACCACAAAAAACACATCACGATAAAGAACATCAACGATCCCAAGATCACCCTTGACTGGGCCAACCTGCAGCTGCTATGCAGAGAATGCCATTTCAAGGCACACGAGCAACGCAGGCGCGTTTTTAAGCCTAAGCCTACTTACACCCTTCCGAGACTACAGTTTGACTCACAGGGCCAGCCTGTGCCCGTAGGGCGAAGGATTATCGTGTGGGGAAGTCCTGCAAGCGGCAAAGCCACATGGGCGATGGAGCAGATGAAGCAGGGCGACATAATCATCGACCTGGATAACATCCTGCAATGCTTCACGGGACTGTCAAACAAAGACACTCCGGAGGATCAGCTTCGGCCGTACCTGGACTTCGCCGAGAACATCAGAGATTATGTCTTGAGACAGCTGGATGAAAACCCCTATAACATTACCACGGCTTATGTCATTGCCGGGCTTCCGCGAAAGAAAGAGCGTGAACAGATGGCCCTGGATTTACGAGCGGAGTTAAAACACATCGACACTTCGAGAGAGCGATGCATCGAGAACGCGCTGCAAGACAGCAGCAGAACAGACAAGGCCTTCCAGGAGCGCATCATCAATCGGCATTTTGAAAGATTAGAGCTATAGTCCGCGGACAGTCGCGTGGAGATAACCCCCCCCGGTCGGAGATCGGTATGTGGGGGTAGCAGACCGAAGGGGGTGGGCTTATAATACAATACATAAGACTACATAATGGGATTGTGGATTATCTCTGACGAGAAACATAGAGAAGCTCGGACATGAAAGGAGATTGCAAGACATGGGAGCAGAGCAAGCGCAA
>LSQX01297530.1_pt1 | contig 10284 bp, 7 predicted proteins | sample 654561 | NCBI WGS metagenome assembly LSQX01 (sample SAMN04489861, study PRJNA283612) | anaerobic digester metagenome | isolation source: 4 biogas reactors fed with cattle manure at either 37C or 55C with and... | place: Denmark: Kongens Lyngby | collected 2014
TTCGTAGCTAACACGTGTTGCGATATAGCCGTCTCTTTCTTCGCTTTTGTTCTGTATTATCTTTAGCGGTCGACAGTAAATGACTGTTACAGGAAGGGAAAACCCCTCTTCGTCAAAAATCTGCGTCATACCAGCTTTTCGGCCGAGCATGAATTTTGCCATCTTTCTATTACCTCCTGGTTATTGGTTCACTACTATGGTGAACATTGACCAATAATTTATAGCTTGATCTCTATGTTTACGCCTGCGGGCATCTCTAGTCTCATCAGAGACTCAATGGTCCGCTGAGTTGGCGAGAGGATATCTATCAAACGCTTGTGCGTACGAACCTCGAACTGCTCACGTGAATCTTTGTCAACGTGCGGCGAGCGCAGTACGGTAATGATATCTTTCTCTGTCGGCAAAGGTATCGGACCCGACACACTTGCTCCGCTGTTCTTGGCTGTTTCAACTATACGTTCGGCACTCTCATCAAGAATGCGATGGTCGAAAGCTTTTAGTCGAATTCTAATTGTCTGTTTAACTGCCATTGTTTCCTCCTATGGCTACGTTTTAATCACTTTTTCAATAATCACTATCGACTCGGGTGTGTCTTGCTTTTTCGTAATTAAAACCCAGTCAAAGTGCTGTGGCGCTTACGCTGGGTGCTAAGCTGCCGCGTGATTATCGTCCGAATCCAGTCGGACTGCTCTAACGAAGTTACCTTTCCAATCCGCAGCGAACTGAAAAGCAATCTCCGTCTTCCTTGCTAGCCTTTTTTACACACAGACAGAAACGCCCATGAAAAAGGCACAAGGAGAAGTATAAAGTATCAAAGGACGGAATGCAAGCAATTTCTAAAAAGAATTGCAAAAAGTTGAATATATTACGCTTTCCTGACTTGAATCAAAATAATCATTGTCAAAAGCTGAGATATATGCTCATAATATGACCGTTATGAGTTTACTAAGCCTTAATAATATATCAAAGACATATGCAAGAGTAAAGGTACTTGACTCCATTGCTCTCGACATCATGCCCGGAGACCGCATTGCTTTAATCGGCGACAACGGGGCCGGGAAAACTACTCTGCTGCGACTGATTGCAGGGAGTGAAACCGCAGATCCCGAGTCCGGCCATATTCAGCTTGCCCGCGGTACAGTGCTAGGTTATCTGGAACAACAGCTGGAGCACCTAAGCAGCAACAGTGATTTTGCTTTAGAGGACCCGGAGCTTACAGCAGTTGAAGCAGAACTCCGCGAGCTGCAAAGGCTACTCGAAGACGCCACTGATGACGATGAGCTGGCGGACCTCATGAATAAATACGCGAAGGCTCATGACCGCCACGAAGCCATGGGTGGCTTCAGTTTTCGCCAGCGGCTCACGGCAACACTTAACGCTTTTTCACTGGACGAAGCTAGTATCCGGCGCCCCTTGGAGCAACTCTCAGGCGGCGAGCGTATGCGTGTTGCCCTGGCTAGACTCTTACTGCGCTCCCCTGACCTTTTATTATTAGACGAGCCGACCAATCACCTGGATCAAAACGCGATCGACTGGCTAGAAGATTATTTGACTAAGCAGTCTTCCGCCGTACTCTTCGTTTCGCATGATCGCGCTTTTATTAATAATGTTGCGACCAAGACCGCAGAACTTAACGCAGGGAAAATCAGAATTTATTCAGGCAATTACAGCAATTTCCTCGAGCTCAAGGAGCTAGAAGAGAAAACTCTGGCGCGCCGCATCGATAAAGCAGAGAAAAGACTGCAGCGCCAAGAAGAGATTACTCAGACAATGCTTTCGCATCGTAAGATTACTCAATATCACAGCAGCGAGAAGAAAGAGCTGCGCATTAGCGAAGAGCTGTCAGCTCTACACCAAGAGAACAGAAGTTCGCATAAGCGTATGAGCTTCAGAAGCCTTAAACAACCTGATTCTGTACGATCACGAAGAGATCAAGTGGCACTCGAGGCCACAGATCTCACTCTGCAGTTTGACGGAGAACCTGAGCCTCTTTTCGCAGACCTTTCGTTCAAACTACTTAGAGGTCAACACATTGTTCTGGTGGGAAAAAACGGCTGTGGCAAGACCAGCCTCTTGCGGACGCTGATGGGAGAACTCCCCCTAACGCAAGGAAGCGTCACAACGGCCTCGAATTTAGTTTTTGGCTTCCTGGGTCAAGAAGCTAATTTTGACAATTATGATCTCACTGTCCTCGAGCAAATGCTGTACCTGCAGCCTCGCCTCAACGAAAATCAGGCTCGTAGCGAGTTAGCACGTTTCGGCTTCAGTGGTGATGCAGTCTTCCAAAGGACAGGCAGCCTCTCCGGTGGCGAGCGCTCGCGACTCTTTCTCTGCGCTCTGCTCCAAGACCAACCCGATGTATTGTTTATGGACGAGCCAACCAATCACCTCGATATTTTTTCGCGCGAACTTCTGGAGGACGCCCTGAATGAATTCTCAGGCACAATCCTGGCTGTCTCACATGACCGTTATTTTGTATCGCGTATCGCTGATGAGGTTTGGGCAATGCTCGGAGGCGGACTTGAGACCTTCCCTGATTTCGATAGTTATCGAACTGGCGAACGCCAATCCGATGCGCGGACTGATAATAGGCCCGACAGTCCCGAGCTCCCGGAAGTCGCTCGTGAGACGGAAGCCAGAATGCCTGAATGGGACGAAAAAGCCGTAGAGATGTACCCTCTACTAACAGATTTGCAGTTCTATCCACAAAATCGAAGCGAACGCCGCCGTCTGGTTGCTGACGTTAATACAGTTCTGCGGGAAGTAGAAGCCAATCTCTCACGACATGAGCAAGAAAAATCTTCTCTAGAAAAAGATTTCACCCAAGTCGACTCGGGTGAAATCTTCCATCTTTATGCTGAGATTCTTGAAACTCTTGAAATTGAAGAACTGCTCTACCTACAGTTAATGGAAGTCTTTGAAGATCTGATGAAATAATCGATCTTCTTAAGACTCTTCCCTGCCCTTAGAGCGTTCTGAAAACGAACTTGCCCTTAGTACCTTCTTTAAACTCTCCGTCCCAAATCACCCAACGACCACGACTCATTGTTGAAATAATCTCGGAATTGACCTCAAGCCCTAAATAGGGACTGTCATCGGCTGCCGAGTGGATCTCGTCGATGTGTCTTTTACCTTCACGGTAAAGAATCATGTCAGCATCACTACCCGGAGCGAGCACGCCCTTTTGCGGGTAGAGACCAAATAATTTCGCCGGCTTAATGGTCAATTGCTCAATGACTTCGTTACCATATAAGGAGTGCATCAGCGGAAAGAGGTATTCCATTCCGCCCATACCCATCGGCATAAGTGCAAGATTTCCCTGGGCACTCTTTTTGGCCTCTAAGGTGAAAGGACAATGATCAGTGGCAAACACACTGATCTCACGCCAATTTTCCCGCAATGATTCTCTTTGCTCCACGGAGCGTAAAGGAGGAGTAATTGTATAACGATAAAAATCGTCAGAGTCATAAACAGATTCATCAAAAACAAAATACTGCGGAGCGCTTTCAAGGTAAATATTCTTCTGTAAAATATCCCCGTATTCCCGTTTAAGCATCTCTATGGTCTCGCCACAGTTAACATGAACTATGTAAGAGTTGCCCTGATGCTGTCTTGTCCACTCAGCGATCTTGCGCACTTCTTCGATTTCGCATTCAGGCGGGCGATTCAACGGTAGCCTGCGTGCATCTTTATTCTCATGATTAATCAGCTCATCGGCCTCTGCATGAATTATGATTCGCACATCGCCTTGTGCTGAGCGCTTGATCATAGCTTCCACGGTTTCGGGAGAAGAATAGATACCTGAAGGTTTGTATGTCGTATAGAGTTTAATGGAAGGAGTGCCTTGAGCTACCGCTTGATCGGCCATGTCTGCAGCGCTATCTTTCAGATCTTTAGCTGAAGCATGCCAAGCATAATCGATCAAAGCTTCCTGAGCAATTTCACTCTTAGCACGAGCAAAATCTTGCATTTCTTTGACCGTCGAGGCTTCGCCCAAAAAATCAATAAAGGTAGTTACACCGCCGTATGCTGCAGCAATACTACCGCTGCGATAATCGTCACAGGAGAGATTTCCCCCAGTTCCGGTGAGCGAAATATGAACATGGGAATCGATCATGCCTGGAGCAACTAAGAGGCCATTTGCATCTGTGCTCTGCTTAGCAGGGAGCTCTTCCGGAGAGATTAAAGCAATCTTCTCGCCATTTATATAGACATTAGTCTTCGTAAACTCACCCTCTTGATAGACCTGTCCCCCCAGTATTCTGTGATCAAACATGCAAATTCATCCTCCTCTTCGCATTTTGCTTTTTTAGGCATCAAGCCTTTCTAGCTGTATCTACTTATTTGACACGCTCTTCTAAAATTTCTATGGCCTTGGCTAGCTGAGTATCTTCTTCAAGGCTTAATTGATTAATAGATTTATGGGCGACTTCTTCATCCAAGATGACTTCCTCGTCCGGCACAAGACCGATGCCATTTATCGATTCCCCTTGAGGCAGGAAATACTCAAAATTGCTGATCTGGACTGCGGAGTCATCGGATAAGGTCCAAGTCAAAGTGCCCACACCCTTGCCATAAGACCTCTCCCCAATAAGCGTTGCCTTGTCCAAGTCTCGCAAGACGCCTGCAAAAAGCTCACTGGCACTGGCAGAATAGCGATTCAGAAGAATGGCATACGTCATATCGTCCGGTACCTGTGCCGGTTTTTCAGTTTTCCATTCCTCAGTATAATCTTTACCCTCGGAACGTCCCTCCACTGTTGCTACCGTTTGGGGCGGTAGCAAGACATCCAGCATATCAATGCACTGATAGGCATAGCCGCCTCCGTTGCTGCGCAAGTCGATCACCAAGTGTTGCGCTCCTTGATCCATCAGATCGAGGACCGCATTTTCAAAATTCTCTGCAGCATGTGCGGAAAATTCGGTCAAGCGGATATAACCTATGCCTTCCTCCAGCAATTCGTAGCTGAGTGCAGCATTAGTTATTTTTCTACGCGTGATCTCCTGAACTACTTCCCGGTTTTCAGAAGGCCGGAAAAAGGTAATGCTTACTACAGTTCCATCTTCTCCACGAATCAAGCTCGCCAGCTTCGAAACGTCATTGATCTCGGCAGTTGATTCGCCTTCTATCGCTACAATTCTGTCTCCGATAGCGACACCCGCCTCCTCAGCAGGGCTGTCCATGACAACGTCATTGACGACAAAAAAGCCGCTTTCGTCCATCATAACGATGGCTCCGATACCGCTATACTCACCACTCATTGAGTCTTGCGCTGCTTGGTTATCATCAGCACTCAAATAGTAAGTATAAGGGCTTTCCATATTGTCCACGAGTCCCTGCGTCAAGATTTCAATTAATTCTGCATGGGAATGCTCATCAATATAGTTTTCGTAAATCAGACCATAGACATCTTTCAGTTTCTCTAGGGCATCCTCTACACCTGCTTCGGCAGGAAAACGCAAGACATAAGAATCCTCGTCTGCCTCGTCATAGAGAAAACCCAAGCGATTGCCGCCAAGCTCTCGAATAGCATCGCCATAAAGAGCGAAGGCAATTCCTGCTGTCAGAAGAAACGTAATTGTAGCGGTCAAAAACACCGCCAAAAAAACCCTCCAACGTTGACCGCGTTTGCGAGCTTTCTTCTCCTCTTCACCCTCTTCCTGCGGAAAGCGGGGTGGATAAGCTCCAAAGCGGTTCACCGGGAATTGAGGTTCTTGTAGCGGATTTTGTGAATACGGATCGTTTTGATTCTGAGAATATGGATCTTGTGGTTGTTCTTGCATAATTTACCTCATTTAAAGACGGCAAGGTCGGATACTTCCGACCTTGTTATTTTAAGAATCTAGTAAATATAATGATATATGATTTTCTAATAATACGATAGAGGATTAACTGTGCTACCGTTTCGGAGGATCTCAAAATGCAGGTGAGGCCCGGTAGATCTTCCGGTACTACCGATAAAGCCAATCACTTGTCCCCTAGAAACACTCTGGCCATAAGAACAATTGTAAGCGCTGAGATGGGCGTAGCGCGAAGTGAAACCATCTCCGTGGTCGACAATAATCAGATTGCCATAAGTACCTAACCAGCCGATATAAGAAATTCTACCACCACGAGCTGCAACAACGTTAGAACCCATTCCCGCAGCAATATCTATGCCAGCATGCCAACTAGAACCGCCGAAAATGTTACGCCAACCGTAATAAGACGTTATGTAAGAACTGGAAGGCACAGGCCAAGCAAAAGAACCGTTGTTTGCCGGCTGAGTCGGAGCATTTGTAGCTGGCGCTTGTGTTTGCTTAGCTGTAGTCGTCTGCGGTCTTGTAGTAGTCGTTGTTGTCGGTCGGTTTTCGTATTCGTACTGCACAGCATAACGGTCTACATCCGCCTTAGCATCTTGCGTCTTAGAACTTAGATCTTGCTCTTTCTGACGATAAAGACTTAAGGAATAGGCAGCCTCGTCCAACTCGGACTGAGTCATATCTTGATCAGCCTTAATTTTCTGCAGAACTTCTTCGGCTTCCTCTGTTAAGACAGTTAATTCATTATATGAATTCTCTGAACGAAGTCGCATTGTTTCAGCTTCTTCAGAGGCGCTTTCCAGCTCTTCCAAAGCTTGCTCGTCAGCGTCAGATACAATTTTCATAAAACGGACTGTAGTGAAAAAACATTGCAGACTGTCAGATGCCAAGAGTATTTCCAGCATACTCTTGTTATGCCACTGGAACATCTGGCTTAATCGTTCTCCATACTGTTCCTGCTTATCACTAAACCTCTGTAAGGAATCTTGATAGGCTTCTTCATCTAGAAGCATGATTTCGTAAGCGGTTTCCTTCTGCTGCAAAGCATCTTGATAAACCTGGTTTTGCTCTGCACTACGAGTTTCCAACCAAGTCAATTCGTCAGAAAGGCGTGCCTCTTCTGATCTCAACTCGCTCAGTTGTGCTTGGGTTGATTTATACTCTGCTTCCAGCCCACTAAGATGCTTTTTTGCTGCATCCAATTTTTGCTTTGTCGTAGATGCGTTTGCAGAAATAGGCATAAATAAAACGAGGGCTAAACATAAAGCCAAAAACAGAGAACTTAAGCGTACGAAATATAAATATTTAGATCTTGATTTAGTCACTTGTGATTTCAACCATAATCTCCTGAGCGGAAATATCCGCTGCTGCACATTTTACAATACCATCAGTTTGATGTCTATAAATTACAAATGAATAACAATCATTTAAAAATATTTTGAAATTTACAATTTTAAAAATAAAATAAATCTCCGATGTAACATCGAGCAGCTATTAGACATTGCTGTGTTTGCGTACAGATAGCATGCTGGCAAATAGGCAGAGGACGAAAGCCACACCCATATTGATCAGCGTAATCGTTCTTATCACGGTCGAATTGGGCAGCAGGGAGAAAACTCCGCTACTGATGCTGCTTAAACCGGAATCGAAACGGCCTTGGACATAGACATAAAGTAAGCCGGAAGCCAAACTAGCCAATAAGGCACCGATAAAGCCCGACACCAGTCCCTCTATGATGAACGGCAATTGTATAAAGCCCTTAGTCGCTCCTAAATATTTCATAATGTTTATTTCATGTGAACGCGATAAGACAGCAACTCTGATCATATTAGCTACGATCAGTGCTGACACCACCGAGAGAACGATGAATACGATGAAGCCTATACGATTGGTCCAACGTGTGACTTTATCTAGGAAGCTCATTACTTCAGACTCCATCAGCACTTCGTAGACATCAGGCATGGCCTCAACATTGCTCTTGAATTCTTCTCCCTCACCCGGATCAGCAAGGCGCACATTGAAGGTATAAGGAATATTGTCTTCTATCGAAAAATCTTCCCACAACTCTTCTTTACCCATGTCTTCTTTGAAGCTTGCAAAGTTCATCGCAGGGGTAAATTCTACGTACTCAACGATATCCTCGGATCGACTCGAAAGGAAGTCTCGCATCTGCGTAATACTAGAGTCGTCGGCCTGCACGCGCATGGATATTGTAATCGGTGGTTGTTGAGAGGCAATTTCAGACAAACTTGTAGCATTAAGTGAAAATGCAACAAAAATACTCAACAAGAACAACATCAAAGCAAGAGTTGTTACTGAGGCGAAGAGCAAAAAAGGATGGCGGCCAAGGTTACGAAAGCCTGATTTTATCGAATAACGGAATTCATTTACTTTCATGCCTAGAAATCTCCGTGATCTGCGTTGTTTTCTTCGTAGTCACGTGCAGTTTCTTGTGTTGAAAGCAAACCATCCTGACTACGTTGTGCTTCTCGCTCTTTTACGCGCTCATCTATTCTTTTTAAAATTTCTTTCATTTCCTCAGTTCTATCAAAAGATGCAGTCCTCGAGCGACGGCTTTCACTATCCTGAAGTAGATTTTCATACAAATCAGTTTTCCTATCTGAGGAAGACAGATCTATGATGTCTGACTCGCCGCTTTCAGCTGAGACAATAATTTCCTCGTCCTCACTGTAGTCATAGTTCTCCTTGAACACTCTGCTAGTTTCAATTGGCCGAATTTCATTGTCGCTGGACATGCAATAGTAGTTACCGCAATGCTCATCGCGGGACAGTCCTCCCCTGTCGAGTTGGATCACCCGTTTCTGCATTTTATTTACGAGGTTTTGGTCATGGGTACAAGCAATAATGGTGGTACCGTTGCGATTAATCCGCTCCAATAACGCCATGATGGCTTCACCATTAACCGGGTCGAGGTTTCCGGTAGGCTCATCCGCAAGTATTAAACGCGGATTATTAACTAAGGCTCTGGCAATGCCAACGCGCTGCCCTTCACCACCTGACAATTGTTCAGGGTATACATCTGCCTTGTTTTTCAAGCCAACAACAGAAAGAACCAGGGGAACTCGTCTTTTTATCTCTTTAGGTGAAGCGCCTGTAACTTCCATCGCATAAGCAACATTTTCCGCTACAGTACGGGAGGAGATCAACCTGAAATCCTGAAATATCATTCCGACTTTGCGTCGCAAAAATGGTACATACTTGCTCGGCAGTTCAGATACATCTTGGCCATCCAAAATGACCTCACCCGAACTGGGCCGCTCTTCGCAAGTTAGCATTTTAACTATGGTTGATTTTCCTGCCCCGCTCTCGCCTATAACAAAGACAAATTCTCCGGGCTCTACTTTGAAGGAAACATCGTTTAAAGCTCGGGTGCCATTAGGATAAATCTTATTGACACCCTTAAACTCAATCATGCTCATCTTCTAAATTATTCCAATATCTTCTTAAATAACCGGTATGGAATCGTCTGATTTATCGCTACGCACACTGACGGCGGTTTTCTTGTCTGTATCTTGATACTCAAGATACTTCCGCACCATCTGTGCCAGCTTAAAGAGAACTGCGTCATCAAAATTGCGCAGATCCAAACCGGTGATCTTTTCTACTTTATCTAATCTGTAAACTAGGGTATTACGGTGTACAAAAAGCTGACGGCTGGTCTCGCTGCCATTCAAGTTGTTCTCGAAGAACTTCTGAATAGTGAGCAGAGTCTCATCATCCAACGCTTCATAGGCACCTTCTTCAAACACTTCAGAAAGGAAAAGCTCACATAGAGTTTTCGGAAGCTGATAAATCAAGCGTCCCAAACCTAGCTTGTCATAACGCATAATGCTCGACTCTTCATCGAAAATCTGCCCGACGATCAAAGCCATGGAAGCTTCGCGATATGATTTCGCGGTATCTTTCAAGGTTTCCGCCGGCATGCTGACGCCGATGTAAGCATGAGTTTTCGCTTCTGTGTTAATTGTATCGAGAATCAAAGAAGCTTCTTCACTGGCACTAAGCGCTTTGTCACCGGAATGTATTTCCAACATGATAACGATATTCTCTTCATCCATCGGAAAGACAAAATTGCGTTCCCAATCAGGGAAGAGATGTTCCAGCACGGTAAGTACATCAGCGGATTTGCCTGCGTTGACTCTGACAATGTACAGTTGACGCGGTACGGGATAAGCGATTTTCAGATCTCTGGCTTTCAGCGGAACGTCACCGGGCAATTCATTTTCCAGCAGGACATTCTTGATGAACGTCTCTCTCTCTTCAGCGTTGTCTTTCTCGACATAACTTGATTCGATCCAGCGCTTTAGTAATTCAAGGTAGACCTGAGACTGTTCATCAGTGCCATCCACGAAGCAGATATAACTCTTGCGTGCGGCGCGATCAATCTTGATATAAGCGCGGTCTCCACTGAAAACTATATGCTCATCAGACGCTAAGACTGCCTGAGCTGCCGAGTCCTCTG
>LSQX01195020.1_pt1 | contig 10283 bp, 8 predicted proteins | sample 654561 | NCBI WGS metagenome assembly LSQX01 (sample SAMN04489861, study PRJNA283612) | anaerobic digester metagenome | isolation source: 4 biogas reactors fed with cattle manure at either 37C or 55C with and... | place: Denmark: Kongens Lyngby | collected 2014
CGTTTCATTGCTATCCCCCTTTTTCCGTCTGATTGCCGCAACTATCAATGCAAGCAGCGGAATGATGAAATATGGTATGAAACCATAGTATCTAATTAAGCTTACATTTCCTGTTATAACGGATATGATGTCCTTCTGCAGGAGTGATATAAGGAACAGGATGACACAGCCTGCCAGAATTATGGGTCTTTTATCATTTATGTTGAATATTTTGCAGTACAGCCAGATGGAAGAGTAAAATATTAGCGATATACCTATCAGAGACCCGATTATCCATATAAACAGAAAGATTGAATCAATTCTTGTAAAGAACCTGCCAAACTGTATTAGTGTGGTAAGGTTGTACATCGGAGCTACCATCTCCTGCAGCCTATAATACGGGTAGCACATCGTAAAAGTAAAAAGTATCAGCGATATCACAATAGTTGATATCAGCAAACTAAAGTATCCCTCATGCTTGATAAATTTGGTGCCCTGCAGATTTCTAGCATATACAGCGAGCAGTATCACTTCTCCATAGGCTGAGCATCGAATTACTCCGTGCAATATGGTTTTATCCAATCCGTATCCAAGAATAGGAAACATGTTGTTGATGTTGTAATTGCTCCAGGCCAGTATCAGAATAACCAACAAGCCTGGTATCACAAACACAATTAATAGTTTTGATACCCTTGCCAGGCTCTCAAGACCCAGGTAGCTTATGATGAACAGGCTGATTACGAACAAACCGGAAAGGTACCAGTTTGGACTGAGGGTGAAAACATACACTCTCATAGTCTGATAAAACTCGCACAAATTGCTCTCAGCAACAAAGAACAGGTACAAAGAGAACAGGAAAGTCACGATAGCTCCTATGACTTTTCCAAAACTCTCTTTGTATATGTCAACCAAGTCCATGCCGGGAAACCTCTTTAGTAGTCTGTATATGAAAGTAAAACCCAGCATTGCAGTTAGTCCTGATATGATGGTTGCATACCATCCTGCAGTCCCCACTTTGATAAACAAACTAACAGGACTGGAAAAAAACACTTTTATTACTATGGTTGTAGTAATCAGAATTATTGCTTCAGATGGTCCAAAATTGCCTTCTTTTATCAAGAGTTACCATCCCCTTTCTCTGTTGCATCCCATCCTCTTTTTTTGGTTTTAAGCTTTATTAGATTCTGCGGGTTCAAATAATCAGGTCTTTCCCTGCTTGATTCAATTGGTCCTCTTATTACCTCACTATAGCCTGATTTGGTTTTTGGTGCTACAGGGCTGAATATGGGAACACCAAAGGATTTTAATGATGCATGGTATGCTCCGAATGCAAAGATTGATAAGGATATTCCGTAAAAACCCGCCAGCGCACCCATGATAGTAAAGAGGAATCTTGAAATCCTTATGCCAAACGACAGCGAATGGGTTGGGACAACAAAACCACACAAGCCAGTCACTGCAATTACAATGATAAGTGCAGGGCTGACAAGCTCTGCAGACACTGCAGCCTCACCAAGCACTATCGCTCCTATTATTCCTAAAGTCTGTCCAACAACACCAGGTACGCGCACTCCTGCTTCCCTTATAATTTCAAAAGACAGCTCCATGAGCAGTATTTCGATAAATATGGGAAAAGGAGTGTTCTGCCTGGTCCTGTATAACGACATGAGCAGTTCTGTTGGTATCATTTCCTGATGATAAAGGCTCAACGCCGCATAAAGACCTGGGACTATCAGGGCAATGACTATGGCAACAAACCTCAGTGCACGAAGAAATGCTCCATATGGCCATCTGTCCGACATGTCTTCCGTTGTATGCATCATGTTGTAGAAGGTCATTGGCACAATACTCGCACTGGGCGTGCCATCGGTTATTATTGCCACATGGCCTTGCATGAGCATGTTGGCGGTTCTGTCAGGCCTTTCTGTTGAAAGAATTTGAGGCAGCAGAGAAAACGGATGATCTTCAATAAGCTGCTCCATGATTCCACCGCCAGGCACATACTCAACATCAAGACTTTTAATCCTTCTTTTTACCTCGTCTACAACTTTTGGGTTTGCAATGTCCTTCATATAAACAATTGCACAGGATACATTATCCACTTTGCCGATTGGCATAATTTCTGTGATCAGGCCTTTGTTTCTGATTATTCTTCTTATAAGTGTCAGGTTCGTTCTCAAGTTTTCTATAAATGCTTCATGGGGACCTTTAACAACTGATTCCGTTTGAGGTACAGTCACACTTCGCACCTCGTAGCCTCTGCTTTCCACCAAAATACATTGGTCGTCCCCATCGACAAAAAGGGCACAAAGACCGTTTAGCACCTGCTGAATTATCTTCTCAAACTCCTTTTCCGGAGATATCTGATTTATCGTCAACAGATTGTCCGCTATATATTCTATGGTAATTTTCTCTTTCTCCTCTTTGATTTCTTCTGATGTGGAATTTGACTCTTCCTTGACTTCTTGTTTTTTTCTTTTGCCAACCATCAATTGTCTAAGAATATAGTCGTTAATTATTTCTTTGCTTGCCATGCCATCCATGAAAACAATAAATGCATCCTGCTGCTCCATCACTTTGAATTCTCTTATAACCACATCCTGATTAAGCGGCATGTTGAATTCATACTTGATTTTTTTCATGTTTTCCTTAAGATTCCTTGAAACCTCTTTCATATCACATGGATTTTTATTCTCGCCTATGGTTTTTACTTCTATAGGTTTTTTCATTTCCTTCTTTCTAGATTTACCCGAAGACTGCTGCTTGTTTTCATTCTTTGCTTGCTCGTTGGATTTTGCGTGGTTTTGCTCGGTACTATTATTTGCTGTCTTATCGGTGCTCTTGTTTTCATCTTGACCATTGTTTTGATTCTTGTTTTGGTCCTGCTGCTTGTCTGACTTTTTATCCTGCTTGGAGTTTTGGTCACTCTGCCCCTTTTGCTCTGGCTCTGAGCTGATATTATCCTTCTCCTGAGGGACATATACTTGCTTGTTTTCTGCACCGACCGCAACATGGTCTATTTCTCCACGATCCTTTTCTTCGTCTTCAAGAAATCTAAATTTATAATATTGTTTTGGTTCCTTGTATTTCAATACATTGTTTATCTTGGATAATATGCCCATAAGCTATCCTCCCGGATTTTGGTTTAATTTGAGTATTTGTAGCAATAAGCCAATTTATTCAGTTTCTTTTACAACACACTGTTCAGGGTCCTTGTCATTCCTTATGCCTTTGAACACCGACTGCCTCATCTGCCCATGTTCTGACTTCATCATATACTGTACAGTGCAAACCAGCACAGGTTCTATCCACGTAGCCTCGTTACCTGAAGGGTCGTCAAAAAGCGGTTTGTTAAGTCTATTGACTGACAGGACCTTGTTAAAATCCTCTCTTGAAACACCCATGGTGACATGACCTTGTCTTACAAGGGTCCCTTCATTGTACGCTCCGAGTATCAAGCTTACCTTGTTTCCCGGTTTTACTACATACCCGCAGATAACATAGTCGTCGTCCTTTAAGTTTTTAATTTTTATCCAGTCTTTTGATCTTTTGCCGAAATAATACTTACTGTCCTTTTTCTTTGCAACAATTCCTTCAAGATCCTGGCTTGCAGCTGCATTATATAGTTCAATTCCTTTTTCAAATATATATCTCGAAACAATGATTTTTTCATTCTCAACAATGTTTTCACTCAAGATTTGCTTTCTTTCCACCAACGGCTTGTCCGTTATTTGTTCTGTGCCAATGTATAATATATCGAACGCAGAGAAAGAAACTGGGTACATTTTTGAAGCAAATTCAATTTTTGTTCTGTTTGTCATCATGGATCTTTTTTGGATTGCGTAAAAATCCGGCTTGCCATCCTTGACCGCTATAATTTCTCCATCCAGTATGCATTTTTGCCTCACCTGCTCATATATATCCGCCAGTTCCGGATATGTGTGATTTAACCGCATGTTTCTTTTGTTCCTAATTTCAACGCTTCCCTTGTCGATATACATGATTGTGCGAATTCCATCCAGTTTCAGTTCGTAGAGATAGTCAGGGGAGTTGAAAGACTCTTTCCTTTCTGTAAGCAGCATAGGTTTTATATCTTTCTTTTCAAATATGTCTTTCAACTTACTGCACCCACTGTTCGGTAGCCTTTATGCTTTGCTGCAGCGCTTCCATAAGATTGGCGATGGCTCCAGCACCTTCCTGCTGAGGCTGTACGATTTCAGCGCCATTTACCTTTCTCATGATGGCTTCCTTCATCCTCATTGTGTATTCGTCCTTGTACTTTTCAGGTTTGAATTCAGCTGTCATGTTGTTTATCAATATTCTGGCCATTTGCAGCTCCTGCTCATTTAGATTGACATCACCTATTGGCCTTGGCATGGTCTTTATTTCCTCTTCAAAAAACATGGTTTCAATAAGCAAACCTGCTCCCGTCGACCTTATAGTCAGAAGCTTCTCTTTTGTACCCAATACAGTTTTGGCAATGGCAACCTTGCCCTCATTTTTCATTGCCTCAGCCAGGAGCATATACGCACGGTCACTGCCGTCCGGGGCTACGTAATATGTTTTCTCATAGTATATTGGGTCTATCTCTGACAAAGATACAAAGTTCAAGATGTATATGGTCTTGTCTTTTTCTGTTTTGAGTTTTTCCAACTCTTCCTCTTCTATTACAATATACTTGTTTTTCTCATACTCATACCCTTTTACAACGTCATCCTTGGATACCTCATCCAGGTTACACGTCGGGCATGACTTTTTATATCTTATCCTTCCCATGCATTCTTTGTGAAGCTGGTTAAACGTAATGCCAGTTCTTTCTGCTGCAACATACAGGTTCACAGGTATGTGCACCAATCCAAATGAAATTGCTCCTTTGTGAGCCACAGCCATAAAAATACCCCCTTTCGCTTTATTATTAGCAAAAGAGGACAATAAATACACAAAAAGAAAAGAACCAGGTTTTATTACCGGTTCTTTCATATGCGTTGTTTTGCATCATCTTAACTTTAGAGCCCTTTTGAAAGTTGCCTGTATTTTCATTTTGGCATTCTCAATAACCTCGATTATCTTGAACTTGAACTTTACTCCTTTATTGGACTTTTCAATAACCTCGTAGGAAGTTTTGGACAAATTCTCTTTCAGTGCTTCTTTTCCTTGTTCAGTTATCTCGTCTTCATTCACTTTTCCATCTTCTCTGTTATTGTCGTCATTGTCCGCATCCGGTTCATTTACAACTGCATTTACATTCGCATTCACAAAACAAAGAGGAGGGAACAAGACGCACCACCAGTTCTGGCCAAGGCCTTCTCCTATGGTGATTTTCAAGGAGGTGTATTCTCCATTTGGCAATATTATGTTGCCATAATCCTTTGTCGGAAACTCAAATATGCCAAGTGAAACATCCACATCATAATCATAACCCTTGCTTCGCACAGCATCCCTGGCAATTCTTTCAATCTCATACAGATTTCTATCCAGTATCTTGTATGCTTCCTGTGAACTCTCACAGGATTCCAATATTTTGTTAGTATACTCAACCACACTGTCTCTTACGCTTAGTTTTAAGTCCTGGTCATCTGCATTGTCACTGTTGGCAACCACATGCAGCCTGACTAGGTTCCCTTTCAAGTCCTCCATTACATTGTTGGAATAGACATTCAATATGCAAACAGCTGTGATTATTAGTACAAGGACAAGCAGCAGATGCTTTACCTTTTTCATTACAATACCTCCATGTCTTCATGCCTTATGCATTACTTGCATGTAAAGTATTGCCAATGAATGCTACACATATTCAATCTTTACCAATTTTTTAGATTATTTTTCCAACAATTTTCTAAATATACCCAGCGATGCTTTGTAAAGACTATACGGGATGGTTGCTCCGACCATTTTTCTGTCATACTCATAAAATGCTTTCGCATAATCTGTTAATTTGTCCTTGGCCACATTTTCCAATGAGTTAAGATACATGATATTAAGTGCAAGACTGATGGTTTCATCATCTTCAGTTGTTTTTATGGTGTTTTTTTCTTCCCATAGGTAATTAAACCCAGCAATCAGTTTGTTGCAGCAGTACCATAGAATAAAGTCGTCATCGTGGCGAGGAGCTTGCACCTTGCCGCATGTCTTGCCAGGCTCACTCGCTTTTCTCGGTACAGTTTCTTTACCGGCAATTCTGTCAATCTCACTATCAATTACTGGTTTGTCCAGACCTATGTTTATATAGCCGTTTTCCGCAATCAGTTTAAAACCTGCCGGACTGCAATTATCAGCTATTTTTCTCGCAAGGTACTCAGGGGTTTCTTCTTTTTCCAAATGCTGCTTTAAATAATCGTATAAACAAAACGCAACAAGGGAATACAGTTTTCCCATTGATGCGTTGTATTTAAGTTCTGTTTTGGGAAAGATAGCGCTTCCCATTTCCAGTTCAGGGAATAATTTAATGATTCTTTCGTCTATATACTTCTCAACTAATCTTATTACACTCATTACTGCTTGTCCTTTTGACTAACTTTACAATGCGTCGTAGTATGCTTCTTTGTCATATTCCTTTTCTATATTTATTCTTTCCACATTATTCATTTCAAGACCAAGAAACATCTTTCCTAATGAAGCAAATTTGTCTATACTGTCGCTTGTATAGTATTTTATTTCACTCAATTCATTGTTGCCTTGCAATCCATTTTCCTCGAGAAGCTTCTTTACAGCATTGGCAACTTCCACCGCGGAGTTTACAAGAGTCACACCTTCTCCCAGCACTTTCTTTATGACCTTCTGAAGCATTGGATAGTGAGTGCATCCCAGGATTAAAGTATCCACATCGGTATCCTTGAATTCTTTTAGATACTCATCGGCAATCATTTCAGCTATATCACCCTCCCACCATCCTTCTTCAACCAAAGGAACAAACAGCGGGCATGCCTTTGAATACACTCTAGCATCTGGTTTGCATTTTTTAATCGCAGTCTCATACACGCCGCTTGAAATGGTTGCTGATGTGCCTATTACTGCAATGCTTTTTGATTTAGTCTGCCTGCATGCTGCCAAGGACCCCGGTTCAACCACTTCAACAATTGGACAGTCAAATACCTCTTTTACTATGTTCAAACTGCAGGCACTGGCTGTGTTGCAAGCGATCACTATCATTTTTACATTCTGTTTCAACAGGAAATTAATATCCTGAAAAGTATATCTTATAACTGTTTCTTTTGATTTGGTTCCGTATGGAGTTCTTCCGCTGTCACCGAAGTATACAATGTTTTCGTTGGGCAACAGTTCATGTATTGCCCTAAGTACGGTTAGTCCTCCAAGACCTGAATCAAATATGCCTATAGGTCTATTGTCCATTCAAAATTCCCTCTTTGTTTCTTGTTTTCTTCTTACGGCAAGCTCTATCAACTCTGTTAACAGCTGTGTATAGGTCAGTCCTGATGCCTCCCACATTTTACTGTACATGCTTATGTCTGTAAATCCAGGCAGAGTATTTATTTCATTTAAATAGAACTCTCCTGTCTCATCCACATAAAAGAAATCCACCCTGGAAAGGCCCGAGCAATCCAGCGATTTGTACGCCTTCATCGCAAGCTCCATTACCTCGTTTCTTTTGTCTTCAGGAAGGTTTGCAGGAATTGAAATTACACTTTTGCCACTAAGATATTTGTCCTCATAATCGTAAAATTCCTTGGATGGTATGATTTCACCAGGTATCGCAACTCTTACATCATTCTCGTTTCCAAGAACCGCACATTCTATTTCTCTTCCCTTGACAGCTTCCTCAACGAGGATTCTTCTATCAAGTTTCTGAGCTTCATAAAGCGCATTTTCAAGCTCCTCTTTTGTTTGGCATTTGTAAACTCCTACGGAAGAACCAGAATTGGCAGGCTTTACAAAACAAGGATAGCCTATCTTGTTTGCTGCCTCTTCAATGCACGCTTCCATGTTGTTTAGTATACCGGTTCTTGTGAGTACGATATGCTTGCACATTGGCAGGCCGTGAGCCTTGAACACTATCTTTGCATAAGCCTTATCCATTGCAAGAGCAGAGGATAATACATTGCAGCCCACATAAGGCTTGTCGAGCAACTCTAAAAGTCCCTGCACCGTACCGTCCTCACCATTTGTACCGTGTAAAACAGGAAAAATTACGTCGCAGCTTTCTAGAACTTTAACGCCTTCAGTAATTCCTTTAATATATTCTGTTTTGGTCCATCTATGCTCCTTGATGTCTTCAATTGGACCCTCAAAAGGTAAAAAATCACCGTCTTTAGTGATTCCCACCATTTTTATATCAAACTTTTCTCTGTCCATATTCTTGAGTACTGAATATGCAGATATGCAGGAGACTTCATGCTCAGCTGATTTTCCGCCAAAGAGTACTCCAACAGTTATTTTTTTCGCCTCTCCCATATATGGATACCTCCTGAAAACAAATGTACATAAAGACCTCGCATCCTGCAAAGTGATAGCTTCTGGATATCGTGTCCCGCTTCATGCCGGGTGCTGGGTACAGTTTGGTACAAAAAATATTATACCGCTATTTGACTTATGTTACAAGATGAATAGAAATTTGAGAAAGCTCAGCGCGTTCCCATTTTATGGGATATTTGCACGCAGAAACAAACTTCACGCCAATTTAACAGATATTTAATTGATATTTCACTGTTTGTTGTTGCATTGCACTGGTTTTATGATATAATATTTTCCAAATAAAGCCCCTTTTAGGCCGCAAATAATACTATCCTTATTCAAGATCTACGCTATTTTACGCTATAAACTCAAACGATCATCTAAGGGGCTTTATTTTACCGCCTTCTAAAAATCTCTACTCTAAACTTGTTTCACATATCTTATTCCAATGGCACATCCGCATATTCTTCCTCATCATAATTGTTTGTACTCGTTTCCACTATTTTTGCAACAAAGTCCATGTTTCGATTAACCACTGACTGCACTACTTCATTACCCGATGTTATTTTTACACAGTTGAAGTCCTTGAATTCAGTCACTGTGTTTGCAATGGCATACAGAAGCATTTCAATTTCGCTTTGAGTTTCCGGCATCCCTGACTTGAATGCTTCATTGAAATTCAAAATAACGCAGTCGTCCTTGATCTTTACGCTTTTCAATTCAGCATCCTTTGGCATGATTGTCTTCAGGTTAGAAGTATCTCTTGGTCCCTTGGCAAGGGCATTTACCACTTTCATAATCATGTTTTCAGTCTTTTTGTCCTTGCTTGTAAAGTCAACAAGGGTAACTTCTCCCACCAGTTTGTCACCAGATGCGGTCGGATAATAGCAGACTACCCTGACTTTGTTTTTTAATGCGTTCGCTTCGGCGTCTGTCATTACAAGGCCGCTCGTAGGCTGGTATTCGTCATTATTCTTCTTGTCTTTTTTACACCCTACGAGAGTTATAGCTATAACGAGCACTAAAGTAAGTAGCAAAATTATTCTCTTTCTACTTGTTTTAGTCATTGAGGTCACCTCTTGATTTGTATATATCACTTAATGAAATATACTTGTGAAGAGGTGAAAATATGACTAATATTTGCTTATCTTTTTAGTTTCGTCAAGCCATGCGTTGGCATGCCTCAAAAGTTCCCTGTCATTCTCTTTATTCAGTATGCTCAGAGCTTCCTTGTATGGAACAAGCCACCATCTTGAGATTTCACTTGTTTGAATTTTGATGGTTTCGTCTTGAAACTCTGCTATGAAGTAGACGGCGAGTTTTATCGTCTTTCGCCTTCTTTTGTACTTTGGTATTATGTATTCAAAGCTGTATCTGAATCCATCCAAAAGAGGTATGTCCAAGCCTGTTTCTTCAAACATCTCGCGCTTTGCTGTCTCTTCTTCCGTTTCCTTCTCTTCAACATGACCTTTTGGAAATCCTATGTGACCTGACTCATTTTTCACAAGAAGAAAATACCTTATGCCGTCCACTTCTTTAAAAGGAACGGCTCCACAAACCTTTTCAAACTGCACACAAGGCTCCTTGAACAAATGTCTTCTTCTGAACAACCAGTCATGGATTTTAATAAACGAGTTTCTTTCTGCAGTTGACAAAATCCTCATTGGAGAACTGGCACTTACGTCATATACACTATTTTCATGAACTTCGGCTACATCATCTATACCATTGTCAAGGGGTACGGCACCTATGCATTTTACGTCGGCATAAAAATAAACTTCATTTACACGATACAAACAAGCTTCCACAACACCGAGCTGCTCATACAGCAGGTTCTTGACCTGACTGTATATTTTCTCTCCATGTTTAGCTCTTCCACCAGGCATTCTGTAGAA
>LSQX01167561.1_pt1 | contig 10281 bp, 6 predicted proteins | sample 654561 | NCBI WGS metagenome assembly LSQX01 (sample SAMN04489861, study PRJNA283612) | anaerobic digester metagenome | isolation source: 4 biogas reactors fed with cattle manure at either 37C or 55C with and... | place: Denmark: Kongens Lyngby | collected 2014
GCGATGATGGCGATCACGACCAAAAGCTCAATGAGAGTGAATCCGAATCTTCTACCAAGGGAAAAGGATGCGCTTTTTGTAAAAGGAACACCGAAATACGCAACCCTGCATAAAGCTTTCATTTTGAATGATTTCTTTTATCACTGAATCAGCATGGCATCCCCATAACTAAAAAAACGGTATCTACTTTCCACCGCCTGCCGGTAAGCCGCAAGAATACGCTCCCGACCCTGCAGGCCTCCGGGATCAGCAAAGGCACTCACTAACATCAAAAGAGTGGAACGCGGAAAATGAAAGTTCGTTAACAAAGCATCAGAAACATAAAAAGGAGAAGGTGGATACATAAAGAGCTTCGTCCGAGAAACCATCCCTTGGAGATGATGAGTGCCGCCCATTTGCCGAGCAACACTCTCTATAACCCTCATGGAAGTGGTACCGACGGGGATCACTCGCCGCCCTTCACTTTTTGCCTTATTAATGGCAGTGGCCGTCTCCTGGCTTAGAATGAAAGGCTCTTCATGCATGGGATGATCGGCCAGATTTTCGCTTTTCACAGGGGAAAAGGTACCAGGACCCACGTGAAGAGTCACACAAGCGGTCTCTATCTTCTTTTCCTTCAGGCGATTTAAGAGTTCCAGGGTAAAGTGCAATCCCGCTGTAGGCGCTGCCACTGAACCCGAATTGCGGGCAAAAACTGTCTGATAGCGCTCGATATCCTCGTTCTTAGCTTCCCTTTCAATATAAGGGGGAAGAGGAACAGCCCCCAATTCTGCAAGCCGATCCCGTATATCATAAGGCTGCCCTGCCCTCTCAAATAAAACATGATAGTCTCCGCTTTGTGGTTCTTTACCAACGACAGTGGCCGTGATGTCCGATCTTTCGTGAGTTGCATTTTCCAAAAGCGTCAGGGGATCCCCTCGAGCCGCTTCCTTTCCAGAGCGTATCATCGCCTTCCAGGAAAAAGGGGTAAGCATCTCCAGAAGGAGAATTTCAAACTTTTTTCCACTATCTCTTTGAGCAAAAAGGCGTGCAGGAATGACTTGAGTGTCATTTAAAATGAGCAAATCCCCTTCCCTCAAGAGCTCCGGCAAATCTAGAAAAAACCGGTGGTCTACAGATCCATCCTGCCTATTAATAACCATCAGGCGCGAATCACTGCGTTGCGACGCCGGATATTGAGCAATTAACTCCTGCGGCAATTCGAAATCAAAATCTGAAGCTTTTAAGAGTGGAGAGGAAACATCTCCAGCTATCGAAGACATATTGTTCCTTTAATTTTTTTCATCCACTTCCAAATCAATTTCCAACGTTGTCCGGCTATCGGAAAGATTGTCATAAATCGTCATCTTTTTGAGCTGCCAGACCCCTTCCACCTTCTTGAAACTTTGAACCTCAAACTCCTTAAGCCTCTTGTTGAATTCGTTATAGGACTGAGCCATCACTATGCCGTCAGACTCATTATCCGCCCAGGAAACCACCCGTGCATACATTGTTCCCGTTCTTGCATCCGGCGCACTTTGAATCACCCGGCAGGGACGCCCTTTGCGCATTTCCCGTTTGAGAAGCAATTGATCGGGCCAGCCTAAAAACTCCAGCCCCAGATCACAAAGCCAAAAATCGGTCCCGGCAAATGAGACGGCGGATTCTTCTCCGGGTTGGATTATGTTCGTTTTCCATTCGCTTTCCTTTTCTGATTTTGTGCTCAAAACATATTCATTGGGACGGTTGATATAAGAGCGAATCAGCAAACGCTCTTGCCCTCCCTCTGGCAGGGTTGCCTCATAAACGCTCTCCCAAGAATCTTCGCTGAGCGGTTTTACTTCAAAATGAACCGGAATGCTCCGCGTTTTTGCTTTTGGAGCCCGAACTTTTAACACTCCCTGACTCTCAATTATTTTAACAGGTACACGGCTTCGGATAATTTTAACGATTTCCTGAGCATCTTTGGGAGTATCCGCTTTTCGCTCCATAATGGACTGTGCATGAACCGTGACTGCAAATAAAACGGATAGAAGACTAAGCAAGCACAGTCTAAAATTAATAGTTCTAATACTATTCATAAATAAAGCAAGGGTGCATCTATAATTAATTACTCCGATAAAGCATACTTAATTGCATCGGAAGCATGTTGGAAAAAACTGGCTTTCACCCGCCGTTTCAAAGCAGCAGGCAATTCACGCCAATCACTTTCGTTGGCTTTGGGCAGGAGCACCTCATTAATACCAAACCTGCCTGCAGCCAAAGCTTTCTCGCGCACTCCCGAGACGGGCAGCAAAAAGCCGCGCAACGAAACCTCTCCGGACATGGAAAGCGAAGGTCGAACCTTTTTATCCGAGAAAAGAGAAGCCATGGCTACGGCAAAGGTCAATCCGGCGCTGGGACCATCCTTGGGCACAGAGCCCGCTGGCAGATGAACATGGATGTCATAAGAATTGAAATGACTCATATCCAGATTCAACCGAGACTCTTCTGAACGCAAGAAACTCAGCGCAATACGAATGCTCTCTCTTAACATCTCACCAAGGTTGCCTGTCAAAATGATCTGTCCGCTCCCCATCATCCGCGTTACTTCGACGGGAATAACCTCTCCACCCTGGGGCGTATACGCCAGTCCCATTGCAAAGCCTGCTGTCCCCCCCAGTTTCCACGGATCATTGAAACGTAGAGGTGAGCCCAATAACTCTTCAACATCTTTCGACGTAAGAATGACCGGACTGTTTTCATCAAGTGTCGATGTGGCTGACTCCTGCATTTTCCGGCGGACAATCTTTCGAAACATTGCCGCAATCTGCCGCTCCATCCCTCTCACCCCACCTTCGTATGTGTAGGATTGAATCAACATTCGAAGTGCAGGTTCCTGGAAATCGATAAATCCCTCCGGCAGACCGTGACGTTTGAGCATGTCCGGAACCGTATGGCGAAGAGCAATGTTATACTTTTCACAAAAGGTATAACCGGGGATTTCTATGATTTCCATTCGGTCACGCAAAGCCGGATGAATCGGATCCAGCCAATTAGCCGTAGTGATAAAAAGCACCTGGGACAAGTCAAAAGGAACTTCTAAATACGAATCAGTAAAGGAGACATTCTGGCGTGGGTCCAAAATTTCTAAAAGTGCTGACGCTGTCTCTCCTCCCATAGCGCCCGTACCCATTTTATCGATTTCATCAAAAAGGATCACTGGATTGCGCGTTCCCAGACGGCGCAAATTTTGAATGATCCTTCCGGGCTGCGCACTCACATAGGTGCGTCGATGCCCCCGTATTTCCGCTACGTCGCGTGCCCCGCCCAAAGCTATCCTGCAGAACTTTCTACCCAAAGCCTCAGCCACACTCTGTCCTAAAGAAGTTTTACCGACTCCGGGCGGCCCCACCAGACAGAGAATCGGAGTGCTCGCCACCCCTTTGAGTTTCATCACCGCCAGATATTCCAAAAGGCGTTCTTTAATTTCGTCCAGGCCGTAGTGATTTCGGTTGAGCAAGCGTTTAGCAGCGGTTAGATTTAACCTGTTCGCATCTTCCTGGTTCCAAGGCAGGTTTACCAGCCAATCCAGATAATTGCGAATACCTGCGTATTCAGGAGATGAAAAAGGAATCCCCTCTAATCGGTTTACTTCATGAAGAGCAACCTCCAACGCCTCAGTGGAGAGACGGTTTTTCTTAATCAGCCCTTTCAAACGGGCAACTTCAGCGTTGCCCTCATCCCCCAACTCTTTGTGGATGGCTCTTAATTGCTCGCGCAAATAGTTCTCACGCTGCATTTTTGAAAGACTCACGCTGGTGTCTTTCAGAATTTTTGCGCCTAACTGAGCTGATTGTATCTCGCGGTTCAGCTTCTGGATGAGAAGACGAACCCTTGCCTCAACCAAATTCTTGGAAAGAAGTTGCTGTTTCTCTTGCAGCGGGATGGGCAAAGCAAATGAGATAAGGTTGGAAAGCAAAGCCGGATCTGTCGTATTTTGAGATGCAATCTTAATATCTTCGGGCAATGCAGGAGATACCTTGGCATATTCCAAAACAAGCTGTCCCAATCTTTCGCCCAGAGCCTGATATTCAGGGCTTCTTTTAACATCTTCCTCTAAAATATCTTCCAGATATGAAACTTGGGCAATAGGATAGTCAGAATTCCCCCTGATAAACCGGGCGGTTTCAAAGCATTGAATTCCCTCAACAAGTATTCTCAGCTGGCTTTTCTCAGTGCTGACCATCCGTTGAATTCGAGCTAAACAACCCTGTTTGTAAAGGTCTTTTGCTAGCGGATTGCCTGCGACCGGTTTACGGAGCAGGATAACGCCCATATAGCCGTTATCATTGATTACCTCATCCACCAACCGAACCTGGAGAGGGTCGTCAATCAAAAGCGGAACAACCATGCCGGGGAAAAGAACGCAGTCTGACAAAGAAAGAATACGCAATTGTCTGGGCAAAGATGGCGTTTTAAGAGGCTGAACAGCCGCTGGGACGTCACCTTTCTTAACAACGTTGATATCCACTTTTTTCTTCATCTGGACATGGATTCCATTCCGCAGCCCTCTCGGGCTGGGCAACTTATTTTAAATTACATGGATATAAAAATAAATGAAAAAGGGTTTTCAGCGTATCAAACATTTTAACTTTCATGCCCCTTAAATTTGCGATGAGGTGCTGCCAGCCGTTTGTAAAGCCACTCGGAAAAAGGTGACAAAATAAAATCAAAATATTTATAAAAAAAGGAATATATTATTCTTAAACGCATAACTGAAAGAAACATGACCAGTGAAGTTTTTCCGAGCACGACCTTAGTTCCGATCTTGTCTGTCCATTCAGTCGGTATTTCCAAAATAGTGAACTTCTTTTTCTTCAGCGCATAGAGCAAATTGATGTCAAATGCCATATCTGCCAGGGTAAGCTGACTTAAGACCGCCTCAATCGCATCCCTTCGAATCAGTTTGGCCCCGCATTGGGTATCCTTAATATTCATCCAGAATAGACCCTGCACCAAAGCATGAAAACAGCGGCTAGCAAACCGTCTGCGGCTCCCCTGCGGCTGGTGTATGACAGAATCCGGCAGCCAGCGTGATCCAATGATACAGTCCGCCTCATTTCGATGCTTGATCAAGTCGTGAAAAGCCGGGGGCTGTGTTGCTCCATCCGCGTCAACATACCCAATGTAATCGGCCTCATAAAAATGGTGCAATCCTTCAATCAGAGCACCCCCCTTACCGATCGGCTCCTCGTAGTTCAAGTAACGGATTTCCGGATGCTCTTTCTGCGCCGCCTGCACGACACCCAAGGTGTTATCCTCACAGCCATTCAGCACAACGACAATACTGAATTCGCCCGCATAGCGCTCCTTGAAATACTTCGCATATTCCACCAATACGGGACCAATCCGAGCCTCTTCATTGTAAGCAGGGATAAGCAGTAAAATTCTTGGGCTTTTGTTCTGTACACTCATTTCAATAAGCCCCGTCGCTCGGTTATTCTACTCTCAAGTTCACGAGCCCATGCGGCGGGACCTTCATTTTTCGACTCATTTTCTTTATGGGCTTTTCACTCAGATCCGTTAAATAAATTTTCTCGGATTTCTTTCCATCCGCCATCCGGAGAATCTGCTCTGTCTCGGCCATATTTTGCAAACGATAAATCAAAGCCTGCCCATCCTCACTGACCTTGAATGTTTCGACTACGAAGTTATCATTGTCCAGTCTCGACGAGACAGTCTCTGTACTTTCACAACCCTCAGCCTGCTCGTTGCAGGCGAATGCCAGGAGCGGACGTGTTACTTCCAGCCCGAAACGAGCAGATTTCGCGCCATCGTAACCGCCCCGATGAACAGCTATCACGTACTTGAAGGGAGTAACCCCCGGCTGATCGGCTTTATAATTGGTATGCCAATGATTGTTCTGAGCCCAGGAGTAGATCGTCTGTGATTCAATCGCCTGATCCATCCATTGATCCAAAGAAACACTTCCAAGGAGGTTAGCCGTGATTGCTCCAACCTGCATAAGCGGGGCGTGCACCGGAGACCATAGAACCCCATAATCGTCATTGGAAATATCAACCCAACGCTGCACCGTAAACCAATTGTAACAAGACCCCGGAAGCTGATCCAGGTTGGGGCGAACAACAGCCCAGGGGGTCTCCATCCGGAGCTCTCCATCGGGCACGTTAAAGGAGAAACCAAAATGAACAGCATCTTTTTCTCGTACCGACAGGCGATTCACATAGTTCACCACCTCTATGGAATCCTCTCCCTCAACCAACCGAACCTCTCTCACTAAGTCCACACAACCGGGAGCCGCAGATTTGACAATCAGAGAAGCCACCAAAGGGCCTTCCTCCCCAATCGTAATTTCCACAGGACCATTCGCCTGAACATCATCCGGATTGACGCCTTTCAGATATCTATAATCATTCAGGGCAACCAAATTGGAGGTGTCTACAAAATTATGATCTTCGCCTTTCAAACGCAATAGCTTCACAGCTCCACTCGCCTCATCCAGCTCCACCTCGAGCACAGAAGAAACAAGTTTATTACCGTCTACCCACACTTTTCCACTCGGTGCAAAAGCTTTGTCAGGGAGCGAGACATATTTTTGTGAACCCATGCCCGGTACTTCCTCAGCAAGGAAGACAAGTTCCCCGTTTTTCAGCCTTTGTGAATAGACAGGTTTCCCATTCTGATCCTGTACATAATCGCCAGCCTTTGCCATAGCTTCAGGGGCCGTCACGAGTCCGGTCCGACTCCATTGGGTCGTGTTCCAGACAAGAGCACTTGCGCTCGGCACAAGCTCCTGGCTAGTGGCGCCGGAAGACAGCAGTTCTTCAGCTTGCCGTGCCGCATCCACAGCGAATTGGCGTTTCCTTTCCCATTGACTGATCGTGAATGGATCATCAGGCCGAGAGATACTGCAATAAGCACCCCAAGTATGTTCGCTGTAAAGAAGTACGTTTTTCCAGGCCTCTTCAAAGAGCTTGGCTGGTCGTTGTTCCGGATTCCTCAGGGCCCAGAGAGTTTCCGCTTGAGAGAGCTTATCGGCAGTGCAACGATTCAGGCCTGTCTCCAAAGATGTGCTGCCAGCTCCGTCCTCCCAGTAAGGAGTGATATCTCCACTGAATTGAGGCAGTTTTTTCCCGTATTTCTTTTCAAACAGAGGGAAGAACTCCCGAGCAGTTCCTATTGAGAGCCGGGGTGCGGCATACTTGAGATTCCATTGATGCACAGCCTGGGCCAGATTTCTATCCGGTGGCGAATTATCACAATCGCCATTCTCTCTCTGGGCAATCCAATACATCCACTCCAAGTCATAGGGATAATCAGAGGTTTGCCGCATCTTGAGATGATTCAAAACCTCCTTTTCCAAGTCTCCATGCTTCCAGTAATGAGCCGTGACCCAGCACAAGACCTTTTCCTGACCCGATTGAGAAACCCAATAGAAAGGCTTGTCATTCCAAGCAGAGTGAATTGTACCGATACGATCGGAATAATTGGGCGCGATCGCAAAGTATTTCACTCCCGATTGACCCATCATCGCAACCGTACCCCATGTATACCCCGGCACATCACAAATCGCTGCCGAGACTATGGGGACTCCCGTCAACATTTCTGTTTTCTTTGAAAAATAGGCAACCCCGCGGTAAAGCTCTTCCGGACGACACAAACCTGTCAGGAGATTCCCATAGAGTGCATCCAGGCTCACCGACCCATCACTCACCGCATTAAGGAAAGCTGTCTGATTTTCTTCGCTTTCCTGGCTCAAATAATGGTCTACAACCCAAATACTCTCCGGATTCCATTTAAACTGAGCATCACGCGGATAAGCCTGACTTTCTGAAGCCAGTCCCATTGCGACATTCATATTGTCGATTTGGAGATCGACTACTTCATCCTGGCGATGCGTATAGCCGATATCGACATGAGAATGAGGAAAGAGATAGAATTGTTTCAACTTAGGCTCAGGAAGAATCCATTTCTGCTCTTCAAGTTTGAGTCCCTCAGTGCTGATAGAAAAAACTCCATTGTTCTTTTTTCGCTTTACAGGAACATTGAAACTCAAAATCTGGCCTCCCGGCACCAGCATAGCAGAGCCAATCTTTTGCTCATCAAAGAAAAAATCGGCCGAGGCAGTCTTACCCATATGGCTTACCAACAGATCAACCGGAGCGCTCACAGTCCCTCTTTCTCCACGCAGACGCACGCCGGGCGTTGTAATTTCAAGGATACGAGTAGACTTCTTTCCGTCCTTTGAAATCAGTTTAAGCTCTTCAGGACCCCAGAATTCAAGGGCATCGTAATAGAGCCAACTCCCCTGCTCATTAGAAATTTCCAACAAATTTTCCCCTTTTTTAAGAAGTGAGCCTGAAATGGGAATCGTAACATTACTCCCCAACACCTCTTTTATTTTCCCGGTTGCAAGGTCATCGCCTTGTCCCGAGCTGAGCTGAACGGTATCTACGAGGGCTCCATTAAGTCGAACCCCTAATTTTGGGGGAATCTCCTTATGAACATTTTTAAAATACAGAACCAGCTTGCACTCTTTTGTCGAAGAAGCTTGTTCACCCAGTTCGAAAAATACCCGATATTGATGAACTTTGCTTCCTCCCCAGGCATCTGCCGGCCCAAGCTGCATGAAAGGCCAGTCCTTTTGTGGAACTGATTCACCAATGACATATGCAACTGTTTTGGGACAGATATTAAAATTATCGGGAGCCCCAATAAATTCAGAGTCAGAGAGATCCGCTTGCCCAATGCTCCACAGTATTTCTTCCGCATTGGCGGTGAAAATGGGTGCGCTGCCAATGATAATACCGGCGGCGACAAACGCCAAACGGCCAAGTTGAGAAAACTTTTTAATAAGATGAACAGACTTTTTCATTTTTCTTCTTCCTCGGTTATTACAAGACATCACAGCCATCAGTCTATACAGAATTCACCTCATTGTTAAGCACTGTTTTAAAAATCTTGAAAGACGGTAAAACAGGCCCGTAAACGGGAAGTTTAATATTGTTAAGCGCATATATATTGAATATCATGAGGCCCTCATTGAGGTTGTCATGAACAAGAATGAAATTAAAACAGATGTGACTTCTGGGAGTTTCTCAAGACGTCAGTTCTTAAGTAAAAGTATCCTTGCCACTGCGTTAGCCGGAAGCTGGATGACCGGAGGCGTCTCTTCTGCTTTGGCCCAAGCCCCGGCGAAAGAGCTTTCCTATTCTCCGCCTGCACTTTCGGATCCGGATGCCTGGTCGCTTATTCTGATTCCGGATACCCAATCTTACGTCAAATTCGGACGGAATCAGGGAATTTGCGAACTCATGATGGCTTGGATTGCCGAGAATAAGAAGAAGCTGAATATGCTGACCGCTCTTCATTTGGGCGACCTGGTAGAACAAAACGGATTAGTGGAATCCGATCTAACTGAGAAAAATGTGGCTCAAGTAAACCAGACCAGTGCTCAGCAATGGGGTGCTATTTCAAAAGCTCTATCACGCTTGGACGGTGTGCTACCTTACGTGGTTTGCACCGGTAATCACGATTACGGTGTGCGCAGCGCTGAAAACCGCAGCACTCAGTTCCCCACTTATTTTCCTCTAAATAGAAACTCAGCCTGGAATGGTGTCCTGGTGGAGTGTTGCCCCAACCGGGATGGGGCTAAAACGCTGGAAAATGCCGCTTACACTCTCAAAACGCCCCAAGGTAAAGACCTCTTATTCATCTCTCTGGAGTTCGCTCCTTCGGACCCTGTACTAAACTGGGCAAAAGAACTGGTCAACCGTGACGCTTTCAAAGATCACTTTGCGGTCCTGGTTACTCATAGCTACATGCAATGCCTGGATCGCGGGCAAAACCTGATCGAAAAAGAAAACTATAAGGTGTCCGACGCCAACTACGGAAAAGCGATCTGGGAAAAACTGATCTATCCTACTCAAAACATCCGGATGGTCTTCTGTGGTCATATTGCAGGAATCAAAGACCCGAAGGAAAACATAGGCTTCCGACAGGATAAAAATCATGCGGGCAAAGTTGTCTCGCAAATGCTCTTTGATACGCAAACCCTGGGAGGCGGCTGGCACGGGAATGGGGGCGACGGATGGCTCAGAATTCTTGAGTTTTCTCCGAACTTTAATACCGTTTCGGTCAGAACGTTCTCGCCTCTGTTTTCTATCTCCCCAAGCACTCAACATTTAGCCTGGGCGCAAGAGGACTATAATCAATTCAGTTTCGAAATCGATTAATAGAAAATTATATTCATCGAGTGGGGGCTAGAGTTTCTCAGAGAATCTAGCCCCTGTCACACCA